>Ga0255048_10002792_pt1 | contig 10925 bp, 9 predicted proteins | sample JV7_2_2_MG_FD_183619 | JGI IMG/M metagenome (GOLD analysis project Ga0255048, IMG submission 183619) | Seawater microbial communities from Jervis Inlet, British Columbia, Canada - JV7_2_2 | ecosystem: Environmental > Aquatic > Marine > Inlet | place: Canada: British Columbia | collected 2016-10-06
TCCGGTACCGTCGCTGGCGTGTTGGTGGCACCGGCGACCATGACCGCAGAAGAGTGGGTCGCTGAGCAGGAAGCGAAGAACACGACACGCGAAGCTCCGGACGAATGAATCGGACTCGACGAAGAACGAAGCGCCACGATCTGACCCATGTTGCGTGTCCTCAGTGCGGAGCAAATCGCGGTCAGAAGTGTGGCGATTGGTTGCTCTCTAAGCGACCGGATTGGTACGGCAGTCAGTCTCGGTGGGTGGCCCGCTCGTACGCCTGCACTGAGCGGTGGGGAGTTGCGATCGAGGCACAGCGGTGAAATCATGGATCGTCCTAAATTAGTTCGGGAGTGGGTCGGTTTGCGTTGTCGCACCCTTGCACCTATTCGCAACGGCTTCGGCGAACTCGAAGCGGGCCGGCTTGTTGTGGTGTCTAGCCCGCACCGAGGCCGAGTGAACATCCATGTCGACACGTGCAGTGGTTGCGGTGTTGCTTGGTCTTGTTCAGGCGTGCGCCTCTCAGCCCTCGAACCGATAGAGCGAGTGGGGCCGCCGAAGCCACCAAGAAAGTCGTGACCGCCACGGCTTCGATCACGGCAGCCGAACAGGCCGAGTTCGAAGCGCGGCTCACCGTCGCGCGCGAAGAGCAAACCGAGCCGGTCGTTCGGTACGTCGGTGGCGCGCCCGTGATCTGGCTGCCGCAAGAAGGGAGCCAGCAGGACTTCCTTGCGTGCCCGTTGTTCGAAGTTCTCTACCACGGCAACCGCGGCGGCGGGAAGACCGACGCGTTGATCATGGCCTACGCCAACCACGTTGGCAAAGGCTACGGCCGCGCGTGGCGTGGCGTCATCTTCCGGCAGACCTACCCGCAGCTCGCCGACGTGCAGGCAAAGTCGGAGAAGTGGTTCCGCCTGATCTTCCCTGGAGCCAGGTTCAACCGATCCAAAATGGCGTGGGAGTTCGAAGGTGGCGAGGTGTTGCTGTTTCGCCACATGAGCAGGCCGGAGGACTACTGGAACTACCATGGCCACGAGCTCCCGTTCATCGGCTTCGAAGAGCTCACCAATTGGGCGTCGCCTGACTGCTACACCGTGATGTTTGCTTGCTGCCGGTCGAGCGACAAACGCGTGCCGCGCATCGTGCGCGCGACCACCAACCCATACGGCGTCGGGCACTCGTGGTGCAAGGAGCGGTGGCGACTCGCGGGCCAGTGGTGGAAGACGATCACGACCACCGACTCGAAGGACCTTGCCGGCAAATTCGAGCCGCCGCGCTGCGCGATCTTCGGTGACGTAGCCGAGAACAAGATCCTCAACGAAGCGGATCCGGATTACCTGGACCGCATCGCGGCTGCGGCCACGAACAAGAGCATGGCTGCGGCGTGGCTCAAGGGTTCGTGGGACATCGTCTCGGGGGGCATGTTCGGCGACGTGTGGAACCCGCAGCGCAACGTGGTTTCCCCGTTCGACGTCCCGAGCTCGTGGAAGCTGGACCGCTCGTTCGACTGGGGGAGCTCGCGTCCGTTCTCGGTTGGGTGGTGGGCTCAGTCTGACGGAACGGACTTGCAGCTCAGGGACGGCCGTTGGCTGTCGACCGTGCGCGGGGACCTGTTCCGTGTGGCCGAGTGGTACGGATTCACCGGCAAGGCCAACGAAGGGCTTCGGATGCTGGCGGTCGACATCGCTGCGGGCATCATCGAGCGGGAGATCGCGTGGGGCTGGCGGCGCGGTAGGCAGTGCAGGGTCCGCGCTGGTGTCGCCGACTCGTCGATTTTCGCGGTTGAGAATGGCGTCTCGATCGCCATGGATATGGAGAAGCCGGTCCGCGTGAACGGCGACATCTACCACGGCATCTCATGGGTGCCGGCCGACAAGAAGCCGGGCTCGAGGAAGAGCGGCTGGGAGATGCTGCGCAAGATGATGGGCGCGGCCACCCCCAAAGACGGTCCGCGCGAGGCTCCGGGGTTGTTCGTGGTGGGCGACCAGTGCGAGCAATTCTTGCGCACGGTGATCAGCCTTCCGCGCGACGAGAAGGACCTCGATGACGTCGACTGCTTCGTTGCTGGGACCATGATCTCGACGCCGTTTGGAGATCGGCGAATCGAGACGCTTAGAGAGGGCGAACTCGTGGACACCCCGATCGGCCCGCGAGCGGTGATGAGATCGCATCTTTCGGGGTTATCGCCAACGGTGCGCGTGTTGCTGAGCAACGGGCTGGTTCTTGAAGGGACCCCGAATCACGAGGTCTACGTGCATGGCGTTGGGCTGGTTTCGCTCTCGGCGTTATCGTGTGGCTTGATACTGACACCGGAGGATTATTGGTCGAGACGAGGAAGTTTCGCGGCGTCACTTTCCGGCGCTACCCTGGACGCCGCTACTTCGAGTGTGGGAGCTCGGATCGGGTGGGGGAGCAGACGCTCTTGCATCGGGCGGTGTGGTGTGTTTGGCGTGGCCCAATCCCAGAAGGGCATCACGTGCATCACAGAGACGGAGACCCGTCGAACAACCGGGTCGGGAATCTCGATATCATTCACAAGTCAGACCACGCGCGAATGCATCTCGAAGAGCGTCGAGAGTCGGTCCGGTCAGCTCAGAAGAAATGGGCGCAAAGCGCATCAGGGCAGGACACTCTCAGAGGCAACGCCGCCGCGATGCAACGTAGCGCTCCGGCGCGCGAATTTGCGTGCTCTGCTTGTGGCCGAGCTTGTCGAACGCGCCACTTGCGCAAGAAGTTCTGCAGCATCAAGTGCCAGGAGTCCGATGCGGGACGCTTCGTGGCGTGCGAGATCTGTGGTGATGACTTTCGGCAGAAGCCGCACAGCACGAAGCCGGTTCGGACGTGCGGCTATTCGTGTGGTTGGGCTCTCCGCCGACGCAACGCCGCGGCTTGTGTTCAACCTGACGGTTGAGCAGGCGGGGCTCTACGTGGCGTCGGGGGTTGTGTGTTCGAACACCGACGCCGAGGACCATATTGCAGACGAGACTCGTTATCGCGCTAGAATGGTTGGGGGTGGCGCGAAGAGCGGTCGAACCGTGGGCATGTTCTAGGACACGCGGGTAAGGTGTTGTCGATTCCGAGGAGCTCGAACCATGACCGCAGGCGTTGACACCAAGCATCCGCTCTTCGTCGCGAGAGAGCCTGATCTCAAGATCATGCGTGACGCGGTCGAAGGCGAACGGCAGATCAAGGAAGCCGGGACCGACTATCTCAAGCCAACGTCGGGCATGATCGAGGACGGCATTCTGGTCGGGCAACCAGGATGGGCGACGTACGACGCCTACCGATCGCGGTCGCGCTACCCGGATCTAGTGAGCGAAGCGGTCGAGTCGTTGCTTGGCGTCATGCACCGGAAGCCGCCGACCATCGAGCTCCCCGAGTCGATGGAACACATGCGGGAGCGGGTCACGATTCGCGGCGAGTCGATGGACATGCTCCTACGTCGAATCAACGAAGAGCAACTAACGACAGGACGCGTCGGCCTGATCGGCGACGTGATCGGGACAGGCGATCGCGAGGGCGAGCTCTACGTCGCGATGTATCACGGCGAGAAGCCCATCAATTGGGACGAAGGTGCGAGCGACGCCGACGAGCCGAACAAGCTGCAGCTCGTTGTGATCGACGAGACCGCCGACGAACGAACCGACACGTTCACGTGGGAAGAGAAGAAGAAGTACCGGGTCCTGATGCTGGGCGACGGCCAGCCAGTCGAATCCGACGAAAACGGAGACATGCCGGCGCCGGACGGGCCGTACGGCGTTACGGTGGTCGACGACGGCGAGACGTTCGACCCGTCAGCGATCGAGGCGCCGCATATTCAGGGGACCACGTCGGAGGAGATCCCCTTCGTGTTTATCAACACGAAGGACGTGGTTCCTCAACCGGACGCGCCTCCGTTGCTCGGCCTTGCGAATCTGTGCCTCGCGATCTACCGCGGCGAAGCCGACTACCGGCAGGCGTTGTTCATGCAGGGCCAAGACACGCTCGTCACGATCGGCCTCGCGAATGCTGAGGGCGAGGACGGCGAGAAGGTCCGGGTTGGCGCGAACGCTCACATCAACATCCCGAACGTGGCCGGCGATGCCAAGTACATCGGAGTCGAGTCGGACGGCCTCCCCGAGATGCGGTCGGCGCTCGAGAACGATTACGACCGCGCCGCGCAGCGTGGTGGCCAGCTACTCGACACGGTTGGCGGCGATGCCGAGAGCGGTGAGGCGCTGCGGATTCGAGTGTCGGCGAAAACGGCAACGCTGACGCAAATCGCGATCACTGGCGCGTTCGGATTGCAGTCGCTGTTGCGCATCCTGGCGCGTTGGATGGGCGCTGATCCTGATGCTGTGATCGTCACGCCACACCTGGACTTCGTTGCGTCGGCTGGCTCCAAGACGATCGTCGAGCTCACCACGGCCAAGACTCTGGGCGCACCGCTTTCGTGGGAGACGATCCACGAGCGGGCGCAGGAGGAAGGCGTCACCGAGATCGGCTTTGAGGAAGAGAAGGAACGGCTCATGGCCGAGAGCGAGGACGAGGCGCTGAACCTGCGCGGCCCGGACACCGATGAGGGCGACCCCGAGGACGAGGACGACTCGGAGGACGACGACGACGACGACGACGACGATCCTGAGCGGGACCCGAACGACGAAGGGGAAGATTCGTGACTGAGAAACCGCCGAGTTACGGCGAATCGTACGCCCGCCTGATGCAAGCTCTCGGGCCGCCCGCGGAGCGCGCGGTGAAGGTGACGCCCGATGTCGCGTTGCTCAGTTCGGAGGAAGTCGAGGCCATCAAAGCTAGCGGGAATGATCTGTTGCGCGCCATGGACCGGGCAAGGGCCGAGGAACGTCTTCGCATCGTGAGGGGTGACGACGGTGGCGACGAGTCGGAAACGTAGCAGGCAACGACGGCAACAACTGTCGATCGAGCCGTTGACGTCCAACGATCTCGTGTTCGATGCGATGGTTCGACACCAAACCGGCGTGCTCCGGATGGCGTCCGGTGTCGGGCGATCGGTCAACCGGATCCTGGACGCCACTGAGCGAGACATCCGCAGAGCGATCCGCGACCGTGTCGGTTCGGCCGGCTTCGAGAGCCCGGCTCAGGTCAAGCGGCTCGAGTCGCTGTTGGCTGAGATCGTGGCGATTCGTGGACCAGCCTGGGCGGACGCATCGGCGGTGATGATGGGCGAGGCGTTCCAATTCGCGATCGCGGAGCCTGACCTCATCGATCGGATCGTGCGGACGGTGCTTCCTGTCCAGATCGACAGCACTCTCCCCGGAGCTCGTCGGCTTCGTGCGATCGTCACGCGGCGACCGTTCGAGGGGCGCGTGTTGCGACAGTGGGCGCAAAAACTCGAGCGCGACGACATCGCGCGAATCCAGGGACAGATCCGGATCGGGCTCATCCAAGGGGAGACGCCACCGCAGATCGCTCGGCGCGTAGTGGGCTCAGCCAGGTTGCGCGGCCGCAACGGCGTCACTCAGATCACACGGCAGCAGGCGGAGTCGATCATCCTCACGGCGAACAACCACATCGCCAACCAAGCGCGGCGCGAGTACTACCGCGAGAACGACGACATCCTCAGCCAAGAGCTCTACACGGCGACGCTCGACGCGAGCACAACGCCGATCTGTCGGCGCTGGGATGGTCACATCTTTCCGATCGGGAAGGGACCGATTCCGCCGCTGCACTTCCGGTGTCGATCGCTGCGGTCACCCGTGTTCGATGGCGAGGTTCTCGGGCAACGACCGAGCAAGCCGGCTACGGAGCGGATGCTGTTGCGGGAGTACGCCAAGGCCAACAACCTCGATCGGGTCCCGCTCAAGCGGGCCGCGCTCCCCCGTGGACACAAAGGCGCGTTCGACAAGTTCTCGCGTGTGCGTGTTCGCGAGCTCATCGGGCGTGTCCCGGCGAAGACCACCTACCAGCAGTGGCTCACGTCGCAGAGCTCGGCGTTCCAGAACGACATCCTCGGTCCGACGCGTGCCAAGCTCTTCCGGGACGGCAACCTCACGCTGGATCGATTCGTCACGGCTCAGGGGCGCGAGCTCACGTTGGCCGAGCTCGCAGTGCGCGACGCATCGGCATTCCGCGCGGCCGGACTTGACCCGGCAGACTTCACTCGCCACCGTGCCGCTTAGAAGCCAACCAACCCTTAACCCGTCCGGGCATGGTCCCCGGCGAAGGAGAGCCCATGGTGGTCCTCAAGGACACGATGACGGCAGAAGAGCACGCAGCGATCGACGCTCATTACCAAGAGCTCTACACGGAGCGCGACGGCCGTTTCGAGATCAGCGGAATCCAAGGCGTCAAGTCAGGCGCAGACGTGGCTCGAGTAACCACGGCGCTGGAGAAGGAACGCAACGATCACAAGGCCACGAAGGGCAAGCTCGGCGTTTGGGGCGACCTCAACCACGAAGACGTGGTCGGTCAGCTCGACCGGATGCCCGAGCTCGAAGCTGCCGCGGCCGGCAAGCTCGACGACACGGCCATCGATGAGATCGTCGCCAAGCGGTTCGACGCGAAGATCCGAGCGACCGTGGCACCGCTCGAGCGGCAAGTGTCGGCGCTCACCACCGAGCGCGACGGGTTCCAGGCTGAGAATGACGGGTTCCGGAAGACCGAGCGTCGGCGCAAGATCGGCGACGCGGTCAGCGCGGTTCTGGTCGAGGCCAAGGTGGTGGAGTCAGCGAGACAGGACGCGGTCATGCTGGCGCAGGGCCATTTCGAGATCACCGAGGACGGCGCGATCATCACACGTGACGGCGTGCCAGGGATTTCGGCCGGCAACGACCCGAAGGGATGGCTCGCCGAGCTCCAGCCGACGCGAGGCCATTGGTGGCCGGGAAGCGCCGGCGGTGGGGCTCGTGGATCGGATGGTCACGCGGCCGCGTTCGGTGCCTCCAACCCTTGGAGCGCCGAGAATTGGAACATGACCAAGCAGGGCCAATTCGTTCGAGCTCACGGATTGGAGAGAGCCCAGCAGGCGGCCCAGGCCGCTGGCACGAAGGTCGGCGGCGGAAAACCGGTCAAGGCGAAGGCGTGACCCTTGCGGCTCAGCCCTTGACGTGACAGGATTTTCCGTACGGATCGCGGTGCATGGCGCTGCGATCCGGTCCCGCAGGCGATAGGGACGTGGCTCCGCATGGCGGCCGGTCGCGAAGAGCTCGCAACGCGGAGCCAGCCATGGCGCTCGGATCCGGTGTAACCGACCGAATCGAAACCCCGCTTTCAGCAGGAGCCGACCATGGCCGCAGGACCGCTAACCCAAGTCACGGACGTTGTCGTCCCCGAGGTTTTCACCCCGTACGTTCAGCAACTCACCCAGGAAAAAGCGCGCGTCATCCAGTCCGGCGTGGCTGGCCGAAACGGCGCGATGGACGCGCTTCTCGCTGGCGGTGGTCTGACATTCAATGTCCCATCGTTCCGCGACCTGGACAACGACGCCGACCGCGTGTCGACCGACACGTCGAGCGACAAGTTCACCGGCGGCACGATCGCGCCGACGCCGTTCAAGATCGAGACGGACACCGAGATCGCCGTCCGTCTCTCGCGCAACAACTCCTGGAGCTCCGCCGACTTGGCCGCAGCTCTGGCGGGCGAGGACCCGATGGGCGCCATCGGTGCGCGCGTCGCGTACTACTGGACACGACGGCTGCAGGCCGTGTTCATCGCGACGATGAACGGCGTCGTTCTCGATAACGACGCCAACGACGCGGGCGACTACTCGAACGACATCAGCGGCGCGTCGTTCGTCGACGGTGTCACCAACTTCTCCGCCGAGGCGTTCATCGACACCGCGCTGACGATGGGCGACTCGATGGAAGACCTCACCGCGTGTTTTGTTCACTCGGTGGTGTTCGCCCGGATGCAGAAGAACAACCTCATCGACTTCATTCCGGACGCCCAGGGTGAGATCGAGATCCCGACGTTCCTCGGTCGCGAGGTGATCGTGGACGACGGGATGCCGGTGACGGGCAGCGTGTACGACACGTGGCTCTTCGGCGCGGGCGCTGTTCAGCTCGGCATCAGCACGCCGCTTGAGGCGACCGAGACGCAGCGGTTGCCCGGCGGTGGCAACGGTGGCGGACAGTCGGTCCTCTACAACCGCGTTGAGTGGGCGATGCACCCGGTCGGCCACGCCTACACCGGCACGGCTGCGAACGGTGGTCCGGCGAACGGCGCCGGTGCCAACGACATGCAGAACGCCGGCTCGTGGAACCGGGTCTACCCGGAACGCAAGCAGATCAAGTTCGCGCGGCTGGTCAGCAGGGAGGCGTAGGACGCCATGAGCACCAAGGCCGCATTCATGACGGCGATGGGCGGGGCGAAGGTCCCGCTCGGACCCGTCTCAGAGTTCGTCCGTTCATCGGGCAACATCCTCACCGAAACGGCACACGGCCTCCAGACGGGAGCCGGTCCGTTCAAGGTGATGACCACCAACGCGGACGCGCCGTCCGGTTTGGTGGTCGCGGTTCACTCGAGCCTCGCTTACACGCCAGCGACCGACATCGAGGACGAGACGGTCACGATCGCCGGCAAGGTCTACACGTGGAAGAATTCGCCGTCCGCTGACGGCGAGGTCGACGTGAACGCCACCGACGCCACGGCCGCCGAGAACCTGGCTGCGGCCATCAACCTCGGTGCCGGCGCGAGCTCGGCCTACGGGGTCTCCATGACGGGCAACGCGACGGTCACGGCGCGCACCGCTGGTGACGTCTGCACCGTCTCGGCGAAGACGCTCGACGCAACGGTCGGCGATGCGATCGCGGTGGCGGAAGCCTCGGCGGGCGCGTGGGCTGGCGGTGGCGTCTTGCTTGCCAACGGCGCAGACGGAACCGACTACTACATCATCGCGCTCGACGCGAACACCTACTCATTCGCGACCTCGGTCGCGAATGCCGAAGCGGGAACCGCTGTCGCTCTCGCTGATGCGGGGACCGGCGTGCATACCCGGGTCTGCACTGTCGAGACGCTCGCGGAGTCGATCGAGAAGGTCATCACACGCCTCACCTCTGCTGGTGTCCGCGTTCTTCCAGCCGACGAGAACATCGCCGAATTTTGGGCGACTGCAATCGACGGCGTCGCCGGTCACCTGAGCTAGAGAGGACACGAACATGGGCAAGGGCTATCCGAGAGGACACACGCGCGGCGCCTTCGTTGGCGGTGCCAGCAAGAGCGGGCTCATCCAGGTCCCCGCCGGGACCACGATCACGGTCGACGCTTCGTCCGGGGCTGGTTGGGGTACGGTCGTCATGGGCGACTTCCCCGCCGGGAACATCCTGTTCCTGGGCGCTGTCTCCTACCTGCAATTCTCCGGTACCGGGTCGGATGCCGATCTCGATGCCACGTGGGAGGGGGACTACTCGATCGGCACGACGCCGACGGCGGACAACACGCTCGCCACCACCGAGATCGACATCGTCGTCTCGACGGCGCTCGCTGCGGCCACGGCTGAGGTCTCCCCGAAGACCAGAGCCATCTCGGCCAACGGTGACACCGGCGAGATCCACGACAACACGGACGGCTCTCTGGAGCTCAACGTAAACCTGCTCATCGACGACGCCAACATCGCCGGCGTCGACTCGGTCATCACGGTGACCGGTGAGCTCTACATCCACTACGTCGTCCTCGGCGACGACTAGCCACGAAGGAACGGACACCGATGGAGATTTCCGAAGCCCTGTTGGCACTCGACGCGAGTGTCGACGATCACTGGACCAGCGATGGCGCCCCACGTGTAGACGTGGTTTCGGGCATGGTCGGCCGCGGTGTTGCGCGCGCCGAGATCACCAACGTCGATCCGCACTTCACGCGCGACACGCACCCCATGGTGCCTGCCGCCGATGAGACACCCAGCTCTCCTGCAACGACAACCACGACAGCCACCGAAGCGACCACGACCGGACCGGACATCCCGGTTGTGGTCGCTCCGGACTTCGCTGAGGGCGCGGCCAGGTACACCGCGGCTGGCGATGCCGTGGCCGAGGCGCAGCACGAGCTCGAGCAGTGCAAGCAACGGCTCAAGGATGCGATGAGCGAACAGGCGTGCTGGGCGGCCTTCGCTCCGCGCACCGGCTACGACCACAAGGCGGACCAGGAATCACGCATGGCCGTGATCCGCGCCAGTACGGCGGCCCGAGCTCGTCGCCATGCGGCGCGCGCGAAGGTCACCGGGGGCGAACCGGTCCAGGCACCGATCGACCAGGCGATGGGGCGACCCGCGACCCGACAGAAGCGCGCTCCCATCCCTCACTGAGTCTGACCCGGAGGAACCGAAACGACGATGGCTCGGACGGCACGGAGTACGACGGCGGCTTGGTACTATGCGCGCCGTCGCGCCCTGGCTCACGCCGATCCGAAGCTCGGGCTTGCGGGCACGCACACCTTCCGAGCCGCGGACAGCGGCTTCGACGTCGGTGACGCGTTCCCGAACCGAGCTCGTGCGATCACCGTGGCGGTCAAGGTCAAGCGCACGGCGAGTACCGCGCGGGGCATCATCATCGAGTTCGGCAACGGCACGACGGGGATGGCTCTGTGGATCGCTGGCAACAACGAAGACATCGTGGCGTGCGCCGGCGATGTCGGAGCGGGCGGCGTAACGTCAACCGCGTCGAACGTCTTGCAGACGGACGGCCAGACAGCGAGCGTGGTGTTCTCTGTGATCCCCGGGTCGGGCGAGTTCCGCCTGTGGGTGAACGGCAAGCTCCGCGATAGAGACGCAGCGGCGACGACGCCGTTGCCGAACGGATGGGCGGCTGACTCGGCAGGGGGGATCGGCGAGGTCTCCGGCACGGCGAGCGATCGCATCCCGGCAGGCGACAAAATCACGCTCGTTGGAGCGGCGATGATTTCGCCCGTCACGGTTTACGACGGTCAGAGGCCACGGCACTTCAACGCTGGAGTGAGTTCCGTGGTTTCGATTCTTGGCGCCATCCTCACGGAGT
>Ga0255048_10002793_pt1 | contig 10921 bp, 8 predicted proteins | sample JV7_2_2_MG_FD_183619 | JGI IMG/M metagenome (GOLD analysis project Ga0255048, IMG submission 183619) | Seawater microbial communities from Jervis Inlet, British Columbia, Canada - JV7_2_2 | ecosystem: Environmental > Aquatic > Marine > Inlet | place: Canada: British Columbia | collected 2016-10-06
AATTCACCGGACGGACTATGCCAGGACGCCGTTGGGGTGATGGTTTGCACCAGGCGGTTGAAGCGAAGGAAGGCGTCTCGATCAAGCAGGAAAACCAGACGGTCGCGTCGATCACGTTTCAGAACTATTTTCGGCTTTATAACAACCTGTCGGGTATGACCGGTACGGCGGACACAGAGGCATTCGAGTTCCAGCAGATCTATGGCCTGGAAGTTGTGGTTATTCCCACGCATAAGGACATGGTCCGCGATGACCACGCAGATCTGGTCTACCTGACCGAGAAGGACAAGGTAGCGGCGATCGTTGAAGATATCGTCGATTGTAGTGAGCGTGGTCAGCCAGTTCTGGTTGGTACGACATCGATTGAAGCATCCGAGCTGCTGTCGTCATTCCTTAAGAAACAAAACATCAAGCACAGCGTCCTTAACGCGAAGCAGCATGAGCGCGAAGCGCAGATTGTGCAGAATGCCGGGCGCTCGGGCGCTATTACGATCGCCACCAATATGGCGGGTCGAGGCACCGATATTGTTCTTGGCGGAAGTATGGACGCCGCATTTTCGGACGCCGGGGAAGACGCCGATAAGTCCATCATTGAAGCAGAGTGGATGCAGCGCCACGAAAAGGTGCTGGAGGCCGGTGGCCTGCACATTGTGGGCACGGAACGCCACGAGTCACGACGCATCGATAACCAGCTCAGAGGGCGGTCCGGCCGTCAGGGCGACCCTGGATCATCGAGATTCTACCTCTCGATGGAAGATACCCTTATGCGCATCTTCGGCGACCCGGAACGCACCAAAAATCTCTTGTCGCGGGCAGGCATGCGCGAAGGCGAGGCTATCGAGAGCAAGCTTTTATCGCGACAAATCGAACGTGCCCAGCGGAAGGTTGAAGCGCATAACTTTGATATGCGAAAGAATCTTCTTGAGTATGACGACGTTGCCAACGATCAGCGTAAAGTTGTTTACCATCAACGCTCAGAGCTTATGGACGCCGACGAGATTGAAGAGTCCGTTGAAGCTATTCGTGAAGAAGTCGTCAGTATTACGGTGGAGCAATACATACCGCCCGGTAGCCTGGATGAATTGTGGGACCCGGAGGGCCTGAGCAAGGCGCTGGAATCGGAGTTCGGTGTGCGGGCTGACGTCAGTCACTGGATCCAGGATGACAAAACTCTGGGTTCTGAAGGTATCGTTGAACGTTGTGTTGCGGAGGCGATGGCCGCGTACCAGAAGAAGGCCGGGAGTATCGGCAACGATCTTATGCGCGGTGTCGAAAAGCAGGTGATGTTGCGACAGTTGGACCATCACTGGAAAGAACACCTTGCTTCCATGGATCATCTGCGCCAGGGCATCGGCTTACGCTCTTACGCACAGAAAAACCCGAAACAAGAATACAAGCGCGAAGCGTTCGAGATGTTCGGTGTGATGCTTGAGCAGGTCAAACACGACACGGTCAGCATACTTTCGCGAATCCGGATTCAGAGTGAAGACGACCTGAACGAGATGGCGAAGCAGAAGCAATCGGCAGACTCGATGAAGTTTCAACATGCTAAGGCGTCGGCTCTTGGGGATCAGCCACAAGCTGGTGGTCAGCAAGCAGCAGCACCATCGGCGGAACCGTTCGTTCGCGATGGACGCAAGGTTGGGCGCAATGAACCGTGCCCGTGTGGATCCGGCAAGAAGTTCAAACAGTGCCATGGCAAACTGAACTCATAGTTCTATTGTGATGGACCACTTCGACGTTGCGGCAGGAATTCTCTGCGACTCCAAAGGCCGCATATTGATTGCCGAGCGACTGGGCGGCGGCCCATTTCATGGTCTGTGGGAGTTTCCTGGCGGAAAAATTGTCGCTGGTGAGACTGCGCCGCAGGCGTTATCCAGAGAGCTCGCTGAAGAACTCGGCATTGAGGTGACAGAGTGTTCGTCGTTTATGAATCTCAGACACGAATACGACGATCGAGTCGTAGACATCGAATTTTTCATTGTCAGTGACTGGAATAGTGAGCCGGTCGGTCGCGAGGGACAGGAGTTGCGCTGGGTACCTGCAGAGTCACTGGATGCTGATGAATTGTTGCCGGCTGATGTGCCTGTGGTGGAAGCTTTGCGGCGGAGGCACTAGTAGGAGCGGTCTTGGCACCCGAAGGGCATAACAACCGCTCCTACGGCGAAAAGTCAGCAAACCGACAATTGAAACGGCACGTCCTGGCCGGTTTGCACCGCGCGACTATCTACCGTTGACCACTCCAAAAAACGCACTGTAAATCGGTGCTGGCTGCCACTGATTTCGGGAAACAACTGCGACCCTTCCGCGAGGCTTACCCGCAGTAATCGGCAGTTGCCGTCTTTTTGCATGCTGTGCTGATACATGCCGTTGACAGCCTGTTGTTCGGCCGGTTGTCCGCTTTCGCGAATCAACCAGAGTACCTCGCTGACGCCATCGCAGAGAGGCCGGATCGAATGAATCCACTCGGCGAGATCCTGTTGGCGACGATCGATAGGCTGCCGCAGCCAATGACTGTATTCGGGCAGGTCGAATTCACAGGTGCCACCCGGAATCGCGCTGCGATGCTTGATCGCATTCAGGAAATCGCTGTCCTTGAGGGGCTGCAGGAATCCGGTACCAATGCCTGAGATTTCGTCCCGGCTAGTGGATAAATTGTGCATCAGGTTGTCCAAACGGCCGCCATCGACGCCTGTGTGGCTCTGGAAGCGCTCCAGGGCGCTGATCTGGTGATCCAGCTCGTTCAGCACTTCGCTGCGGACATCACCGCGGGACAGGATCGCCAGAATCTCCAGGAGCGTGGAAATAGTCGCTCGAGTAGCCCAGTCGTCGTCTCTTTCGCTATTGCGGAGCATCGGATGGTACAGAAACTCAAGCCGGAGAAACGTCCGCATACGCTCCGACAGGGGCTGCTCGTAGTGAGCAATGCCCGGTGCAGTCCGAGCAGCGATTTTTCCGGCGGGTTTGACCATGCCGCTATTTTGCGCCACGAAGGGCTGGCAGGCAAATCACTGCACAACTGTGTGCCAATTTGATGAAGTGGCGGCTTCCGTCGAGCTAGAATGGCCCCCACCACTCATATCCGGTGTTCGCCAAGTATGGATCTTGTTACCCAACTACGAAGTTACTGTAGAGAATCGCTCGCTGTTATCAGCGGCTGGACAGCCTTGTTCGCGGCTTGTGTCCTGGTCTATCTGCCGGGCCTTGAAGGGCCATTTCTCCTTGATGATTTTGGGTCGATTGCTCCTCTGGGCAATCTCGGTGGCGTTACCGATTGGACGACATTCAAGGCTTTCGTTCTAGGCGGCCACGCTGGTCCAACCGGTCGGCCACTGGCGTTACTGACGTTCCTGATTGACGCAAATGACTGGCCGGCAGACCCCTGGCTGTTCAAACGAACAAATCTGATTATTCACTTGATCACCGGTGCGTTGCTCGGTGTCCTTATTACAAAGATTTTGCACGTACTAACGTACGACAAGCAACACGCTCGATGGATTGCATTGGTATCATCAGCAATCTGGTTGTTGCATCCGTTCCTGGTATCGACAACGCTTTATGCGGTTCAACGCATGGCACAAATGTCGACGCTTTTCATCGCAATGGGTTTGATTGGTCATTTGTACGGTCGATCACTCATTCCGAGAAACGAATCAAGAGCGTATTTGATCATGAGTTCGTCGTTAGGCGTATTTACGTTTCTCGCGATGATGTCAAAAGAAAACGGCATATTGTTGCCCTTGTTAATCGGCGTACTGGAAATGACCGTACTTGCGAGTCAGCAAGAACGAGTTTCTGCGCTCAACCGATACTGGGTGTGGGTATTTATTTTCGCACCGACCCTGGTAATTTTTCTTTATCTCGGTGAAAGAGTTTTCAGACCAAATTTTTTCGACGTAATACCACCTAGAGATTTCAGTATTTATGAGCGTGCTCTCACCCAGCCACGAATTCTGTTCGACTACCTGCAGAACTGGTTTATTCCAAAACTGTATACAACCGGTATTTTTCAGGATCATTTTGAAAAATCAACGGGGATATTCTCGCCAATAACGACTTTGGCAAGCTTGTTGCTGCATGTCCTTATCATTTCGTTGTCATTGATAAAACGACGCAAATGGCCATTGTTCTCACTGGCTGTATTGTTTTTCTATACCAGCCATTTGCTGGAGTCCTCTGTTATTAACCTGGAGCTTTACTTCGAGCATCGAAACTATCTGGCCACCTTTTTTCTTTTCGTGCCTCTGGTTTCGTTGCTGAAGAACGCAGTCAATCGCCGGCTCTTTGCCACGGTATCGTTGGGCGCAATACTGATTCTTGCTGGCTTTACACGATATTCGTCAACCATCTGGGCGGACTACACCAGTATGGTTGAGGCAGCGGCGCACAAGGTGCCTACCTCCGCTCGAGCGCAGGGACAGTATGCGGCGGACTTGTATAACGCTCAGCGATACGACGAATCGCTGCTGGTTATCGAGCGTGCCATGGTGACGATTCCCAATAACTCTTTCGTGTTGCTCACGCACGTCAATATCTTGTGCAAATTGGGCACCCTTAGTGACAGTGATATTGAGCGCGCCGCCAAGGTAATATCCGCGAAGCCGTTTGACGCCCGATCACTCGAGATATTTTCGACCTTAACGACATCGGTCGTAGAGCGAGAATGTCCGAGTGCCTCGATGGACGGGCTGCGGCTGATGTATACGAACATGCTGCAGGTTCCAGAGAACGCTGACCCACATTCATTGAGGTATTCTCAGGTTAAGTACCTTATTGGATTTATCGACGTATCCGCTGGTCGGCCCTCGCAGGCGGTTGCAGCGTTCGAGGCATCCCTGCAAGCCAGGCCCGGTGCAGGACATGCGATGTTGATGGCAGCGCTACTGGCGACAAATGGAAATCATGAGGAAGCGCTACACCTGTCCGATCTGGCACTCTTACAGATGGAGACGTCGACGGACAACGCGCTGGGAGTAAGTCGTGTACGCATGAGTGATATCATGGAATTTCGGGAAACCGTTCGAGCAGATATGAATGCTGCGCTGCCAGCCGGGCAGGCTAATCAGTGACACGCGAGGCCCTTGTATTTAGTGTCCAGCAGCACAACCTGTTGCGACGTTCTTTCCAGGTCCTGATCATTGCTGATGACGTCGTCTGCAATTACCAGACGAGCTTCGCGGCTGGCCTGAGCGGCTAGCATTCTGTGGGCTTGCTCGGCCGTTTCTGCGTCTCTGCTCAGCAATCGCTGAATTTGTGTTTCTTCATCGCAATCAACGACTAATACTCTGTCAACGAATTGTAGTAGTGGTGAGCCAACCAGCAGCGGGACAACGATAATCTGGTAAGGGCCGGACGCAGCGTCAGCTTGTTGACGAGTTTCGAGCCCGATGCGGGGATGCAGGATTTTCTCAAGATCGAGCCGTGCATCATCATCTGAAAAAATCAGTTTGCGCAGGGTGCTTCGGTCGAGATTTCCTGTCTCGTCAATAACAGTTTCACCAAAACGCATTCGAATTTCGCCGAGCGCCGGTTCGCCCGCTCGCACGACTTCGCGAGCAATTACGTCAGTATCAATGATGGTCGCACCCAGTTCGGCGAACATATCAGCTACAGTGGATTTTCCACTGGCAATGCCGCCAGTCAGGCCAATTCGAAATGGTTGTTTGCGATCGTTCCTGGTCACTCAGAACATCAAGTCAATGTAAACGTTCTTGATCGTCTCACCCCAGAGCATCGTGATCCAGCCAGCCGCCGCAAGGTATGGGCCAAATGGAATCGGAATGCTGCGATCCTTGCCTTTCGCGACGATCATCGTGACGTTGATCACGGCACCGACGACAGCGGACATCATGATGATCATTGGTAGCTGTTGCCAGCCAAGCCACGCACCCAGGGCGGCCAGCAACTTGAAGTCACCGTAGCCCATGCCGTCTTTTCCGGTCACGATTTTGAACAGCCAGAATATGCTCCACAAGGTGAGATATCCTGCCATGGCGCCGACGATGGCGTCTGTGGGGCTGATAAAGAGCGTGCCAGCGCCGGGCATGGGATGAAACAGGCTCATCGCGAGACCGAGCCACATCAGCGGCAGGACAATGGCATCCGGAATCAGTTGTGTATCGGCGTCGATCATGGTGATCGGCACCAGTGTGAGGGTCAATACGATCGCCATTATCGCTTCCCATCCTGGCCCGAAATGCCATGCGGCGGTCGCAGCCAGTATCGCTGTCATCAACTCAACGAGCGGATAGCGCGCGGATATAGACGTCTTGCAATTGGCGCAACGGCCCCTTAAGAACAGATAGCTAATAACGGGGACGTTCTGCAGCGCCGTAATCAGCGCACCGCACGATGGGCATCGTGAGCGCGGTATGACGAGATCGAAGCGCCCCTCCGGAGGTCTTTGTTCTGGCGGTGTGGTTGTAAGCTCTTCAGCTTGTTCGCGCCACTCACGCTCCATCATGATTGGCAAACGGTGAATAACGACGTTCAGGAAGCTACCGATGAGTAGCGTGAAAGCGAATACGACAGCAATGAAAATCGGGGCTGATCCGCTTATCAGTTCAAGCATTCTCAATCTCCGTCAATCGATCAAAGGGCAAGAAAAAACGGCGTTCGGAGTGTCCTCCGAACGCCGTTTCTTTGCAAATATCGTCGCGTCTCTTAAACGACCGCGCCCAGTTTGAAAATAGGCAGGTACATGGCGACAACCAGTCCACCAACGAGCACACCGAGAATTGCCATAATCAACGGCTCCAGCAAACTTGATAAATTATCCACCGCGTCGTCGACGTCAGCTTCGTAAAAGTCGGCTACCTTGCCGGACATTGCATCAAGTGAGCCAGACTCTTCACCAACGGCGATCATCTGGATGACCATGTTCGGGAACAGGTCTGTATTCTCCATCGCCTGTTGCAGTCGTTGTCCGGTGGCAACCTCGTCGCGCATCTCAAGTACGCCAGTCTCGTAAACGATATTACCGGTTGCACCTGCGACTGACTCCAGCGCCTCAACCAATGGTACGCCAGCAGCGAACATCGTTGAAAGCGTCCTGGCGTATCGAGCAATAGACGCCTTCTGCAGAATCGGTCCGACAATTGGTGCTTTCAACATCATGCGATCAAGAAAGTGGCGGAAAGGTCGCGAGCGCTTCTTGAAGTATATGAATGTACTGACAAAGCCGGCAATAATGATAACGATAAAAAAGCCGTTCGTTCGTACAAAAAACGACAGGTCGATGATCATGCGCGTAAACGTCGGCAGATCAGCACCGAATCCCTGGAAGAGGTCTTCAAAAGAGGGGATAACGAAAATCAAAAGGATCGTTGTAACAATAAATGCAACGGCCAATACGGCGGCTGGATATGTTAACGCCTTCTTGATCTTCTTCTTGATGGCTTCCGTTTTTTCTTTATAGGTCGCGATCTTGTCGAGCAGTGATTCGAGAGCACCGGCTTGCTCACCTGATTCGACGAGGTTTACAAACAGGTCGTCAAAATAAAGCGGCTGTTTGCTGAGCGCTTCCGCCAGCGAGCTACCACCCTCAACATCACCCTTGACGGAGAGAATGAGCTTCTGCATCGCAGCGTTCTCATGACCGTTACCAACGATTTCGAATGCCTGGACCAGGGGGATACCGGCTGCCAGCATCGTCGCGAGCTGGCGGCTGAAAATCGAGATGTCGCCGGATGTGATCTTGCCACCGCCCGAAAACAGGCCTTTGCTCTGTTTCTTGATGCGTGTTGGCACGACGCCCTGACGACGCAAATCGGCACGTACCGTAGCTTCGTCATTGGCCAGGCTCTTACCCTTGGTTTTCTTACCATTTCTGTCGGTTCCTTCCCACAAAAAGGGCGTCTTACTTACTACTGCTGTATTAGCCATCTGTATCGTCCGTTAGCTTAAGTTGCCGGCGAAAATCTATTCAATGGTAACCCGATTGACCTCTTCAAGGCTGGTAACCCCGTCCTTGACTTTGTTCAATCCGGCTTGTCGTAAATCGATGACCCCTTCCTGGGCAGCCTGATCCGCGATCTGCATCGCGTTGCCACCTTCCATTATTATCCGGCCCATCGTTTCTGATACTTCCATCACCTGGAATATGCCGAGCCGGCCTTTATATCCGCCGTTGCACGCCTTGCAGCCATTTGGCCCAAAGATCGTCACACCGGCATCAAGTTCTTCCGCCGAGAAGCCTTCCTTTTCCAGCGCCTCACGCGGAATTTCTTTGACTTCCTTGCAGTTGTCGCACAAGCGACGAGCCAGCCGCTGAGCAATGATCAAGCTGATTGATGTTGCGATGGCGTAGGGCTTTACTCCCATGTCGACCATGCGAGTCAGGGTCTTCGGAGCGTCATTGGTATGCAACGTAGAAAGCACCAGGTGACCTGTTTGCGCAGCCTTAATCGCGATCTCGGCCGTCTCAAGGTCACGAATCTCACCAACCATGATGACATCGGGATCCTGTCGCAAAAACGCCTTGAGCGCCGACGCGAATGTCAGACCAACTTTCGGGTTCACATTCACCTGATTGATGCCCGGCAGGTTAATTTCCGCAGGGTCTTCGGCTGTAGATATATTGCGGTCTTCGGTATTCAGGATGTTCAAGCCGGTATAGAGCGAAACCGTCTTACCTGAACCCGTGGGTCCTGTGACCAGGATCATGCCGTACGGCTTCGCGAGATGCTTCTCGTACATTATTCGTTGGTGATCCTCGTAACCCAGCATCTCAATGCCAAGCTTGGCGCTGGACGGGTCCAGGATACGCAGTACGATCTTTTCACCAAAAAGAGTTGGACAGGTATTGACACGAAAGTCGATCGCGCGGTTCTTCGACAGGCGCATCTTGATGCGCCCATCCTGCGGTACACGACGCTCCGCAATATCCATTCTCGACATTACTTTGAGGCGCGCACAAACTTTGTTCGACAGAATCACCGGTGGAGTTGCAACCTCCGACAGAACACCATCAAGGCGCGTACGAACGCGGAAGATCTTCTCGTAAGGTTCGAAGTGAACGTCGGATGCGCCGCGCTTAATAGCGTCTAGCAAGACCTTATTGACGAAGCGCACCACTGGTGCATCTTCAACATCGTCGCGGCGATCCTCTTCCTGCTCATCAGGAGCACCTTCTACATCAAGGTTCTCAAGGTCGAAATCATCGTCCTCGAGGCCACCCATTGACGTGTCGACGGCTTCGATCGCACTGGTAATTCGCTCTTCAAGCTTATCCTGCTCGACGACGACCGGATCAACGCGAAGGCTGGTCGCGAATTTGATGTCATCAATGGCCTGCAGATTCGTCGGATCTGAAATACCGAGAAATAGTCGCTGGCCGCGTTTAACGAGCGGCAAGACGCGATGCTTGTTGATGAGTTTCTGATCAACAGCGCGGACAACATCAAGATCGATCTCAACCGCGTCAAGATCGAGCAGAGGTACACCGAACTCGTGTGATGCGGCAACGGCAATTGCGCGCGCCTCGGCCAGTTCTTCATTGACCAAATAGGCGATCAGCGTCATTTTGGCCTTCTTGGCACCGTCGGTCGCTTCCTGAAGCTGCTCTTCAGAAATGATGCCGTCCTGAACCATGCGCCTGGGCAGACCTGCAAAATGTGATTGTGAAGCTGTCGCTGCCATAGAAAATCGGTGCTGTTGCGTTTCGATGAGCGTTACAGTCTCACTGATCCAAGTTCCCGATTCAACTGGATTTTGTGTTGTTGTTCACAGTTACGGAAAATGATTAAGTAAAACGTCGGAAATCGGCAGAATTTGGCTAGTTTCGGCAGGTGGTAGGTAAATATCGCCTTGGAATAGTCGTTGCCAGGTAGGCACTGGTGACAGCTCCGCCACTCATCAACGCCGAATTTGGTGGCGCGGCCGCGGCACCACAACGCCAAATTATTCCACCCGCGTCATTCATGTATGGGGTAAATGAGATTGTATCGCCGAAAATATCTGCATGGACACGATTGCCCATCATGACATCGACCCGGCCTTCAAAAACGGCTACCTGTGAAACGTAGCGGCCCTTGGTGTCGGCTGGGTTGGGTGACATCCCGGCAGCTGTTCGGTCCGCGGGCGGTTCGCCATTGTTGTTGAATGCGTCGACGATCGGGACCTTCGCACCTGCCCCCATGTTGATCGCCTCGGCTACCTGCGCGCGAACCGTGTAGGTCTGGTAGGCCGAAACAGCCAGGGACGCGAGAATTCCGATAATCGCGACGACGATCATCAGCTCGATCAGAGTGAATCCTTTTTGCTCATCAATCACAGGTTCTTTATCCATTATCCCGCTACCGGTGCAATTCTAGCTTACTTTTTCGCCGAAATTCGAGGAACCATTCTGCAGTTTGCCGTGGCTGTGATGCAGTTCTCACTTACACTTAAGATCGGCTTAACAAAAGCAAAAAAAAGCCCCGAGTGACCGGGGCTTTCTGACTTTTGCTAAAGCGAAATGCCCTAGAAAAGATGTCTTATCGACAAGCGGCCGGCAAGTGCTTGTCAGAAATGGTCGCGCTCCTGCAAATCCATTCAATGCTACCGGCGTTCGTAACGCCTGACAGCAATAATGTCTGAGGCCGCAATGTAGCGTTCGTTGACGCATTATTGTAAGAGACGGTAATAAGGCCGTTGACCTGACTTACGCCGCTTACGTACTTGCCGGTGATGCTTGCAGCCGATGACAGACCACCAATTGTATTGGTCGCCGGAAATGCGCCCAGATCCATTGTGTACTCAGATACTGCGGCTTTAGCGCCAGCAGCAAGGTTCAGACCTTCAGAAACCTGTGCACGGATCGTGTAGTCCTGGTAAGCAGGAATAGCGATAGCAGCCAAAATACCAATGATCGCTACAACGATCATCAGCTCGATAAGTGTAAAACCCTGTTGCTTCTTCATCTCGTAATCTCCATGAATTG
>Ga0255048_10002794_pt1 | contig 10920 bp, 12 predicted proteins | sample JV7_2_2_MG_FD_183619 | JGI IMG/M metagenome (GOLD analysis project Ga0255048, IMG submission 183619) | Seawater microbial communities from Jervis Inlet, British Columbia, Canada - JV7_2_2 | ecosystem: Environmental > Aquatic > Marine > Inlet | place: Canada: British Columbia | collected 2016-10-06
ATCCAGCGGTCTGCGTGATCGCAGGAGTCGCAATCTGGATGGCCCGGTAAGTTGCCGTACCACTCACTGCGGTCGTCATTGCGCCCGTGACGGCGATCTGCAAGCCCTTTAGATCCGGGCTGGCTGCGGAATTCGTAGATGCCGGCAAGGTAATAACAATGCCAGATACATCCTGCTCATGGGTAGCAGTAGCATTTGTGCCAAGGTCAAGACCGAACCCGACAACAGAAGAGGCGAACACTGTAGCGGAGCCCATATCGGCCCTGATTAGCGTACCGCCAGTCCATTCAGTTTCAAGCTCGAAGTCCAAGAAAGTCCCCGGAGCAGTCGGAGTAAGCGTAATCGGAGTGCCGTAACCAGCAGTCACGATAGCATTAAAATCAGATGAGGTAATCGAACCCTCGTTCACGTAAATGGCCGTACCAGCGGTGCCGTCAGTGTGACAGAAAACTGCACCAATCTGCCAACCATCAGAGGCATCAGTGGGAACCGTTGCGCCGGACCCAAAAAGGAGCCCACGGTTAGCAGTTACAGGCGGAAGATGACGAAGCAGCCCAGCAATACGTTGCAACATTACAGCACCTCTTTGAGTGAAAAGTGAAAGTAACCATCATGGTCATAAAATGCCCGAAACCCTCCATACGTTACGAGGTGGGGAACTCATTCGGCCCCGGCCGATATTCGATGTACTCGAATGTTTCGATTCCGATAGTCGGCGTAGCGGCAGCGAAGCCATTACATTGCTCACGCGCCTTTGGGCCGCAAACTTTCACGGAATCACCGGCAACCCGCAGTACGAGGCCGGTCGCATTGGCGGCAGCCTCGCCAAAAGCCAGATACACCGGCTCTTGGGTCTGAAGTTGCAGAACATAAACATCGCGGTTTTCGTTGGCCGCAAGAATCTCTTCCGACGAGCCGCCGGTCAGCGTTACTGTTGAAGCTGCCATTATCGTTGTCCTTTTTTACCTTTGGGGCCTAGAGCTTCTGTAAGGGGGTTGTTTCCGGTAAGCCACCCTATGAGATTATCGATAGACGATGGCGGCTTAGGAGGCGGAGGCTTGGGGTGTTTTTGTCGCAAAGCCCTTTTTGCGGCTGCCGCATCCCTCATGGCCTTATCGACTTTATTGCGCTCCCGGAGTCGTGCAGCTTGGGGGCCGCCAGTGTAAGCGATACCTACCTTTCGGCTTTCTTTTTGGTCGCGTTTCTTCTTGCCGTAACCGATGCCTGCTGACATTATATGTCACTCCCCTTGTAGGATATTGGATATGTTGAACCAACTAAACCGCGCCTGAAACGCCTAAGATCAGTCACCTCAGTGTAACCCATATCTCCATAATTCTGAGCGCTGTGGCTTCTGTCTCTCTTGATTGCCTCGGTGAGTAATGTTTGGAAAAGCTGGTTATGAATTCCGAACTCGTCGTTACCTCTTTGCTCTGCGACAGCCAGACAACTTTCTGTGTAAAGTTCCGACATCTGCATCCCGCCAGGCGGATAAGGAGCATCATCAGTCAATAGCCCAGTGTACGCCTCGTATTGATAAGAGAGTACCTTATAGGCATCTGGTCGCGGGTAAAATAGTATCTCCTGCCGTGAGCCCGCGGCCCCACCAAGTGAGCTGTATCGGATCGCTGCGTAATCGGCGTACCCCGTTACATCTGTCTGGGCACGCCATTCAAGTAGTTGCGCAACCGAAACCACTGTAACTTCTCGCCTGTAATCGGCAGCGGCGTAATGCAGGCCGCCCACTATTCGCCCGGTATCGTCCGGGAGGGCGTAATCTGCGATTGGTCTCGTGACCCGAAACGTAAGGCTCGTTCCATCTCCTGGTGAAGAAGACAGAGTAATCGCTCCAGCCGCGACAGACGAGATCGAATACTCTGCAACTGCCGTAGAACCTGCTCCGACTGTTGTGATGTCGACTGTGTCATCTGTCGTTACCCCTTGCGCTTCCCAATCGGTGAAAGTTGCCGAATCGAAAGAATCCCCCGTCACAACTCCGTCTGTGCCAGCTGCCCCGAGATTCAGCGTGGTTGTAGCTCGCAACCACGACCATTCATAACCAGCCTTCGGAAAGTAAACCCGCCGAAGGCCAGCATTAACAATCAGCTCGATCTCCGCAGCTTGAGCCGTACTCCAGTTTGCTTCAGTTCGTCCATATCCCAAGAAGAAGCCAACTTCAGCCTGAAGCTCCACCCAACCAATCGAGAGAGTCGATTCAGCCAATTATCATCTCCAAACGAAGGCCAGTAGTCACGGCAGGAGGTATAAACTCCCACCGTGACTACCCACCAAATTCAAGATCACGCAATCGTGCCGCCGATGGTTGAACGCTCAATCCAAACACCGTCATCACTAACCCCAAACCATTCAACGCTGATTTCCTCTTTGGCTGTATCTGCCGTCCAGGATGCCAGGGCCGTATTAGCATCTAAGTTCTGTTCCGCACTCGTAAACGTAAGTACGAGATTATTCGTGGTCTGAGTGCCAACCAAATGGAAAGCTTTCTTCTGACCCAGGAAAGTTCCATCGGCAACCGTAAAGGTTGCATCTCCGGTCCCTAGAGCTGCCGCGAGGATATGCGACACTCCACCAACCATCAAAGTGATCGCCGAGTTGTCAGCCGGAGTTACCTCTTCGATAAGCCCAGACTGCGGGCCTTCCTGAAGATAACCAAAGCACACACCAGCCGTACTCGAACGGTCAATAGTCTGCAAGGGAGTAAACGAACCCTTGCCCTGGAAACCCTCGCGACCAAAGAAGCCCGCACCGTTGCCACCGGCTCCAGCCTCGCAGGTAGAAAGACCAGCCCCGATAGTATTCGAGGCTGCCGACCAGACATTGCAAAAACTGCCAGGAAGGTTGATCGTAATGAACTGCCCGCCAGTCACAGCGGCATACACCCTGTCGGCAACGCCCGCGAAATACGGTGCGTTCAGAATCGTCGGAACCTCGACTCGGTTTCCGCGTCGACCATCGACGGCGGTGGCAGTTCCATAATCCCAGTTATGACAAACTCCCTGACCTTCTTTGAGGGCGGAGTCGGCCTCGAACCATACGCGAGCCGTAATAGCCGAAAAAGCTTTTTCGTGAGAATTGATAGCGTGCGAAGCACCCATGTCTTTTCCTTTTTTCTTTTAGTTGAATGAAAGAAAGCTAACCAGAAATGGATCAGCCAGACGTATTAAGAACAGCCTGACGCCTCAAGTCTGTGCAGATCATATTGAACGAAGCATCGAGATCGACTCGACGCACATTGTGCATGCTGGGCACCATGTAAGGTTTCGTGAGGTTGTTTTCCCAACCACCCATGATGCCAACCGCCAAGACCTTCCAGTCCAGCAGGAAGACGGGATTGTCCGAGCTGTCGTCCAAGTAGGGCACCCAGGTGAGCGGGGTACTCTTGAACGTGACGCGGTTATCCTTGCTGGCGATGGCGTTGCCGAGACTCATATTCTGCTTCTCGACCTCTTCCTCGAAGAACCCAATAGTCGCCTCGTTCATGTAGATTCCATTCCTCTCTCCGCCCATCGTCGGAGTGGCATGCTGGACCGGCGACCGAAACTTCGTCTTGCGAGCGGCCTTCCGCATCTTACGAACAAGATCAGCCTTCGTCACTTGAGCGTAACGATCAACGTAGTTCGCCCAGCGAGCGTAGTCGCCTTGAGAAACACCTGCTTTACCAGAAGTAAAGCCACTGGGGTTACCGCCCTCGAAGCCGGTAGTGCTGTCGTACTTCGTGACCCAGTAGTCGATCCCAAAGGGGGTTTTTAGGTCGGCCGAAGTCGCCGGCTTACCCCACAGGAAGGTTTCCATTACTTCGTAGAACGACACCATCATGGCAGTGTACCGAGTCTTAACGAGGTCCACAATCTTCGTTCCGCCACGCTGAAAAGCGGCATCGCGAAGTTCGTAGATGTAGTGAGCATTGACGTGGCGAGCGTCAACTTTACCGGTGACCATGTTATCAGTCATGGCAGTTCCGTCGGTCTCGTAAAGTCCGACGGCGCCGGCACTGTGGTTGTGATCCATTTGGAGCTGGAAGTCCCAGGTTTCACCGCCACTAAACTTCTTTTTGCGATCCTTCCAGAGTTCACGAACTGCAACGTGTTCTTGAAGATCAGTTTGCAAGTCCGTGAAAGCACCGCGCTTCACCAACTTCTCTTGAGTGAGAAGTACAGCATCATCAATTTGACTGAACGCCAATCCGGCCATGATATTCTCCGTGTAAAAGTTAAGTCATGAAAAACGAACTATCTCACAACCACGGAGTATATCTCGTGATTAAAGCAATACGGAAGTTATTCTCGCATCAACTGAATGTCTCGTCAAGTAGCGCACCAAGCTTTTCATCTTCCTCTTCTGGGGTAAAGTTCCGCTTTACCCTGGCTCTGCTTACGCGCTGACTAGTCGTTGCTTGTTTTTGGTTTTGAAGATTGCTGGTGAATTCTTCATTGGCTATCTCGGAGTATCTCTTGGATAGCACCGCCCTGGCAGCAGACTGAAAGATTTCCTCACGTGGCGGCTCTGACATCCCGTGATGCCGATAACCCGCAATCATAATGCTCATCTGATCTGCGATAGCATCTCTGTTTGCGGCTTGCGGACTTCCAACCTGAAGAGACCTGTACGAACCCTCGCCGAGTTGTTCTTTGAAATTATCTCCAAGTCCAGTAGTTTCAGAATCAAACCACCTTTCAACTTCCTGTTGCCCAGCTTGCTGCGCCTGAGCGGCTGCCTGCTCTTGTTGCCCCTGAAATGCTGCGATTTGCTCCTGCTGATCGCGGGCGATACCCGTCAATCGCTCGAACATCTCAACGACTTCCGGGTCGTAACTCTCCGGGTCGAGTTTAGGCAGATCCGCAAATGGATCGACGTATTCCCGTTGTTGCTGTTGGGTCTGCTGCTGCGCCTGCTGGTGCTCAGCGGCCTGGCTGCGCTCGTAATTGACTCTGACGTTAAACTGATTAAGCGCCTCTTCACTCTTAAAGGAGCGAGCTTGATCGAGTGTCAAGCCGCTACTTACTGCGCTGGCCAAAGTCTCCGGACTAATCTCAACTATTTCTGGCTCCTTGGTATCCCCTCCAGCTTCCCCTTGCGTATCCCCTACTTGGGTATCCGCTTCGGACTCTTTCTGGGTATCCCCTGGAGCCTCTTCTTTCGTTTCCTCGTCGGCCGGAACTAGCACTTCCTCCGTTGAACCTTCACTCTGAAAGCTCTCGGTTTTCGCGGAAGTGTCATCGACCTCTTCTGATTCCTTCGAGGTATCTTCTTGTACGCTCTCTTCGACAGCTTGTTCGATCTCTTGTTCCAGCGTGGGTTCGTCTGGCATCTTTTCTTCCTGTGGGTTTAGGAAAAGGCGTACTTAACTGGCTTCGTGGTAAACTTCCAGCGGCCATCCTTCTGCGAATAATGAATTGGTCTTCCTCTCCATTTCATATCACCAGGAATACCCTCCCTTTCTTCATTGAGAATTCTGTCCATGGTTTCGTCCATCAGGAGAGGCCTGATTCCACTTTTGATGATAGCAAGTCTTGCATTTATTCTCTCTTCGTCAGAAGGAGCTTCGTCTAGCATTTTTTCCTCCTGTAGGTTGTTGCATCTTGAACAGCGCTTCGTCTGAGTCTCAGTCAATTGAACGCATTTCTATCGTACATCCCCCTGGCCTTCAACGCTTTCTTCCGGTGAGCGGCTGAAGTGTAAATAGGGTCTCCACCAGCGGTGACTTCCGTGGTTACTCCATTCCCTCGCAGGTGATCCCGAAGGTCCTGAGCTTGATCTGGATGGACCCCGCTCGCAAAACACGGGTCCATCGGCCAGGTATTATTTGGCTGCCTGGTGCGATTCTCGCTACCAACGACCGACACATGCATCCCTGCGACTTCTGCCTGACGGTAGCGAGTTGCAATTTCTCCAGGTACAACACTCACACCGATCATGGTGGGCTCAATAAAAATTTCATCAGGAGCTTCTCCTGCGGGGAAATCTTTATCGAAAATCTCACCATTTGATGCTCTGTAGCAGTATGTGGGCACTACTTTACTTTCTTTACGGTCCCGTGGCAGTCTACCTCAGGTTCACCATCATTTATGCATTATACCATGGGCTTATTCGTGAATCAAGAGGAAGGCCGTCCAATTGAGGCGGCCTCACTCGCTTGCGGTTTACCCCCGAGTAGCGCTTGCTGAAGGATCTGACTCTTCCCTTGGTCGCTGGCCCCAGGGCGATTTACTCGCACATTTGTCCGAGTTGTATTGGATGGCATGGATTTTGTCGTCTCCTTATTTCCAACCTCATCCGTGGAGAACCCATCGGCGAATTGGATTATCTCTGCGATCTCGGGAACATCAGCATATTTCGCTACGGTTTCAAGAACCGACTTCGCATTAAGCTGTCCGCCGGATCGCTCGATGAATGGCAGCATCGGAATAACCCACTGCTGCCAAACTAGACTAAGCTTCTGGAGTTTCGCCTGCGGGGAATCATCCTGCAAGCTGAATACATCAATGTCGAGATCATACGCATCGAAGTCTCCCTTTCGTGAATTGCGATTCCACGGAACGACCAGCTTGATATCTGTTCCCGGAATCGGTCGTTCGAGTTCGCGAGTCCTGAAGAGATCGTGCCACTCATAGTAAGCGAGAGCACGAAAAAGATCTCTCGTGAAATCGATTACCTCGGACGACATATCCTTGAGTTGCGCGCTTGACGCAGCACTGATAAGCTTGTCTTGACCGACTGTATCGCTCTGCACGCCCAGACCACCAAGGGAATCTAGATTGCCAGCGAAATAACTGAAGATATCTTTAATGTTAATGAAAAACGCCAGCGCCGTCTGATCGATACCACCGGCTGTAAGCTTTTCAGGCTTCTGGCCCTTGTATCTGATGCCGTCCCCGTCGCGACCCTCTTTATAATTCTTCACCCCCTCATCATCGCCACCGGGAAACCCGAGAACTGTTTTTTGGGAGTCCGCTTGATGCCCAAGCTTACGATAGAGTGAGTTGCCTAACTCGTGAAGATCACGCCAAATCGATGCAGGAGCAACGGGACGAAGGTTCCCTGGAACTCTATCGAAACTCAAGACGTGATACGGCCCTAGTTCCGGGCCAACCCATTCAGATTCCTTCAGAATCTTTTCATCCTCTACTGCGTACGTCACGAAGACATTGTCATCCGGCAAGTATACGTCGCGGAGAAGCTTTTTTTCCTTGTAGAGCTGAGCTTGCTCATCCTGGGAAACCGACTCCGCCCTCTCTTCGCCAGCTCGGCCAATGACGGTATACTGATCTGAAGTAAGGCCGTTGATTCGCCTCTTATCAAAGAAGCCGCCCTCCATGATCTCCTCATAGTTCATCCAATATCTATTTCCAATGTACTGGAGCTGTTGAAGACTATTCGCGGCCATATCAATGGTGAGATCATCGAGCGTAACCACATCAACAAAAGGAGATCCCACGCGGCGCCCGAGAAGTTCTCCGCTGTCAGACAATCCGATCTTCGCTATACCAAAAGAAAAAAGCGCCTCAAGGATCAGATCCTTTAGTGTGCTTTGCAGTTTGATCTCTTTCGGGATCTCGTTGACTGCAATTTCTAAGTTCGCAGCAGTAGATTTAAGTTCGTCTCTCTTCGTGGTTATGAGTACATTTGGAGCCTTTGCCGCAAGCAGGCGAGCATAGATACCTATAGCCATCTTCAGGAACGGAACAGGGACACGCTTAGGACTGGAGTCCTCTGAGTAATGGAATCCAGTGTACTGCCGAATTGACTCAATTCTTTTGAGTCTGGGATATTCAAGTTGACGTTCGCTCCACTCAATAGAAGATCGAAGTCTCTCGAAGTCTTTACTGTTTAATATGTTAATCGGGGGCGCCATTTTCTTCTTTCTGATTGCTACCAACCGTCCGCTGTAGAGAGTTCTCTGTCGTGTTGCTGTTCTTGCAGCTTGCGCTGTTGTATTCTCCAAGCAAGACATCCCGGCGGAACTTCCTGTTCATCACCTATTACGGTAGATTTGAATTCCGTCATGCCACGCCAGGCTAAAGCATCAGCGATAACGCGATCGCCGTGATTGTCTCTTGCCCCGGTGGGATCTTTATTTTTGCTGCCTTCTCTAGAATGTTCCACTCCACCCAGTGAATTATACACGTACTCAAGACATTCGTCAAGGGCGACATCTGAGAAATTGAAAATCTTCTGCCTTTCTACGGCCAAACGATACTCACCCAAGAGCACTAATTTCGTTTCCTTAGAGCTGGCCCAGCCCGGTGTTAAGGTCTCTTTCTTGGAAATTGTCTCTTCTTTTTTACGATAATAGATATTCCCGTAGTTGGATTCCATCACCCGAGCGCCAAATTGCCGTCCGACACCATTGCTCTCCCAGATTAAATGAGCGTTGTGAAGCCAGATAGCGAGAGCTACCATCTGTTTAGCAAACTCCTCCGGTCTGATATAAGGGTTCGCATACTCTGCTACTTTTTCGTTCGTTGTCCTATTGTAAGCACAGCCTGTAGAAATAGAACTACCGACACCGGCAGAAACATCACAACCAAGGACGTATTTGAAGTCGTCGGTGATTCCTCTGCTTGAAGTGAGCTGACCCCATATTTTCAAGTGGCCGGTCGGGTCTTCTCTGAACTCCGACGGCTCCGAGGTTACTGAGTCATAGTCGAGCGATCCAATTAGATGGGGAGGGCGAGCAAACTTTGCTTTAGCTTCGGCGATTGCTTCACCCAAGAAGAATTGATGACCACTACCAAGGTAGTCAATCATGATCTCTTGGGCGATCTCTTGGTAAGTAGCGGCGCGCCTATCTTGCTCGTCTAACCACGGAGAACGGAAATCCCAGTTGCGATTCGGCCCAGGTTTAAGGACAGGCTCGTAGCCCTCCGGATAGCCCTCTTCATCTAGTATGTTAAGCTTGCCTTGTTCACTGATCCGATAGAGACCTTTGGATTTTAGCGGATGATCTGTCCAGAAAAAACGAAGTCGACGTATGCTGGTTTGTAGAACCGTGTAGTAGGCGTTGTTAATGCCTTGAGGGGTGGAATTGAATAGTCGGGAATTCGTAGCGTCACGAGTTGCCGCCAGGACTTTATGTCCCTGAGATACAGCCGCGAATTCATCTAAGAGGATCGCTGTACGTCTGTCACCTCTTGCAACCTGATCTGTTGTGGCTTCTCCATCGACTACACTCCCATTCTCGGGGTTCTTGATGTGAAATTTCAAGCGGTGAATTTTCTTCACGAAGCCGGAGGGCATCAGCCAGAGCGGCAGATTTTTGTGAATGAAGTCAATTTTCCAGAATAGCGACTTAGGATTATCGGAAGCGTCCACGTACATCGCGTCTCGCGACACCATAAGGAATGACATCAGCTTACGAAAATGCCAAAGGTACTCAAATGCGACAACATTCAACCAGCTCGCCCCCATGTCACGAGACTTCTCGATCAGAAGGTCTTCCTTGCCTATTGCATCAAAAATCTCCAGAATACCCGCACGCTGAAATGGATATAGAATGAACGGCACTCGCGGGCTTTGACCGCCCTCAACGAGTCGCGAGTCATACGTCCAGATGAACCCGTTGATATAGAAAATCGGGTCCATCTCGCAAGCGTTACGTATAGTATTAGCGAAAGACGGATCTTCAAGTACTCGCTTGAAAACCCGTCTCCTCCATCTTAGATTGTCCGCCAGGTCAGTGGGGACGTGATGAGCGAACGGAGTCGATATTTTCAAAGGTCATGTCCGCCCAGGACAGGCTGGGGCTCCGGCGGCGGATTTGTTACGTCTAAGATTCTCACGTCGATGTCTTCACCGATATGCTGTGGAGACGTGACGCACGACAGAAGATTATGCTTCCCGAGCCATTCCGGTCCAAGCTCATCAGGCCACTCAACACTAAAAAGTTTCTTCTGCATCGTCCTTCCTTTCTGGTGGTTCAGGTTGACCTAAGCAGAAATCCCACCCTTCTCTCTTGTTGTAGTCTTCCCAGCAAAAGGCCCTTATTGGCGATCTTCCTATTTTCCTCGTAGTTCCATCACTCATTTCTGCGACTTTATGATAGGAAGGAAATTGCCCCCTTAATCCATGCTCAACAGGGTACTCTTCCCCTCTTATCACAACTGCGGTTAGCATTGTCAATTGTCCTTCGGTGTCTTTTTCAGGGTCTCGCGAATGACTGCCGGTGTCGGAACCAGAGCCGCAGGAGAGGTTCCCATCTTGACGTTCTCCAGGATGATCTTCTCGATGTCTTTTTCGGTCGGCCGGTCACACGTCAGATCGAACAACCACTGGACATTAATCTCATCTGCCCAGTCTAAGATGGACCGCGCCGGAACATACCAGTGAAACGAGTCGCCGCCACGTAACCCGAGCGTAATCATCCCTATAAACCGGCCATCGGATTTAAGGGCAAGGAGACCACCCGACGAGCCACCGAGGGCCGCGGTGTCCGTTTGGTCGAAGACACCGTGCTTAGAGCCACCACCAAAGCCGGGAATACGCACTCCTATCCGACTGACAATGCCCATGGTTAATGAACACGTTCCACCGGTATCCTTACCGCCAGGCGCACCGCAGTGATAAAGCTCCGTTCCGGCGACGGGGATCTCGCTGTCCAAGTAGAAGCGCGCGCCTACATCGCTGAATTCCCCGTCACGAATACGCATGAGGGCGATATCTCGGCTAGCATCGACGGAAACAATCTCCGCATCGAATTTAAGTTCTCCGACGATTCGTCCAGCAAGCACGCGCTCTTGAATGATCTGCGCATCTCGATAGCTGACACTCTTTTTCGTAGTTCCAGCTCGCGAGATGACATCGGACACTTCACGTTGTCCTTTAATGACGTGATATGCTGTGAGCACCCACGCAGAAGGTGCTCCATCGACCTCCGAAAGGAAGACTGTTCCGGAACCTTGG
>Ga0255048_10002795_pt1 | contig 10920 bp, 9 predicted proteins | sample JV7_2_2_MG_FD_183619 | JGI IMG/M metagenome (GOLD analysis project Ga0255048, IMG submission 183619) | Seawater microbial communities from Jervis Inlet, British Columbia, Canada - JV7_2_2 | ecosystem: Environmental > Aquatic > Marine > Inlet | place: Canada: British Columbia | collected 2016-10-06
GGACCGGGTTACTGCAAACAAGACGTCATAAGCGGCGAGCTTTGCTACCGCAGCCTCTATGCTATCCGTGCCCAGCAAGGCGTGAATTTCGTCCTCGTCAGCGACGACGATATCGGCATCGTTCTGTACAAACGCTTCGAATGAATCGCGGTGCCGTTCTACACAGTAAGAGTCGGACAATGACAACGAGACTGCGGTGCCATTCTGGCGCGCTATCTCTGCAGCCTTCCTGGCAAGCGCCGGGCCTTCCTCGATATCCCAGACATAACCCTCCAGCAACAATGCCTTGGGACTGCCAACGGTAGTGCCCGTGATATCGGCGAGCGACAGCTCAAGACAGGCGCCGAGGTAAGTCTGCATGGTGCGCTGGCCGCCCTCGCTGATGAGCACGTGGCTGCGTGCTGTTGGTGCACCATCGGTAGCGGGTTCAAGCCGGATATTTACGCCCAGCGATTCCATGTCGTGATTGAAAATGTCGCCCAATTGATCGTCGCGAACCTTGCCAATGTAAGCGCAGCTGCCACCGAGATTCGCAAATCCGGCAACGGTATTCGCGACGGAGCCACCTGACATTTCGGTCGCCGGGCCCATTTTCAGGTAAATGTCGTGCGCCTGATCCTTATCGATAAGCGTCATCGATCCGAGTGGCGCACCAATGGAATCGAGAAAGGATTGATCGACATGTGCGAGCACATCAACAATTGCGTTGCTGATGCCGAGTAACTGTACTGAGTAGGTCATTTGTCTGTTCGGTAGTTCGAGGCGGCGCATAGACTATCATCGCAGCGTCACTTGCGCTTGGCTAATACTGTGGCGAAATCGCCGACATGACTGTATCTTGCTTACATCACGAAAGCCGGACTACGCCATGAGACGATCTGCAAGCTTGCTGATTCCGTTGACCCTGATTCTGATTTACTACGGAGTCTTGTTGGGTGCTGTGGTTTGGTTGGTAACACGTTACCCGGGCCTGACTGAATATTTGCCCGTTGGTGGAATAGACGATTTGCCCGGCGCCGACATCGATTCCTTTGAACCGGTTTATACCAGCGTTGAGCGTAACCTGCTCACGGGCATAGCTCCGATTCGACTGTTGTTTGCAGGTGCTGGCGCGACAATCCTGGCTGTGCCAATCTCCTGGGCCTACTTCATTACCAGCCGCAGTCGCCGGATTGACCAGTCGTTCCTGCAGACAATTATGGTGTTGCCACTGCTTGTTACGGGAATCTCGATGATTGTATTGAACAGCATCGCTCTCGCGTTTAGCCTGGCCGGTGTGGTGGCGGCAGTTCGATTTCGTTTCTCTCTCGATCAACCGTCAGATGCGATGTACATTTTCGTCGCTATCGGCGTTGGTTTGGGATCGGGAATCGGTGCACTTGGAATCGCCTACGTTATTTCACTAACGTTTGTGCTGGTGACGCTCGTTGTCTGGAAGCTCGAATACGGAAAAACCCTGGCCGGACCTTTTCTTACCATGCTAACCCGCCGCGATGGCGGCGAAGATGAGTATTGATTGGCTATAGGACCCCTAATGACGCTCGGTGAATTGAGCGGCGCGAGCAATCGAAGCTTGCTGCTGGTCCATGGTCGCGACTTTAAGCCGTCAGCAGATTCCTACCTGGACCTGTCCATAGCGGCGTTGCGCCGGGGTATCGAACGAGATTATCCCGACAAATTGAATTCGTTCGATGCTCTTAATAAAAGCATCGCCTGGTACGGCGATCTGAATGCCGAGATCCTGCACGCCAAAGGCAAAGTTTACGATGAAGCACTCGATGTTGGTGATCGTCGTAACGTGCTGACAGCGTTGCGTGAGATTACGGCGCGTAAACGATTTGGCATTCGGCAATACGATCAATTACCAGGTAAGTCTGCTGTCCCGGAGGCCATCGTAGATATAGTAGCGCCAGTACTTGGCGCCATGGGACTCTGTGTCCCAATGATCCGGACCATATCCAGGGACTTCGGTTCGTATTTTGATCGCAAGTCTGATTATGCGATGGGAGTCCGCGAGCGGCTCAGGAGTCGCCTGTGTGAACTGATGGATCGTGGTGACCGTATTGCCTTGATGTCGCATGGCACCGGCTGTGTCGTCGCCTACGATGTGTTGTGGCAAATCTCGCACGATCCGGACCTCAAAGAACAATACGGCGATAAAAAGGTTGAGCTATGGGTAACACTTGGAGCGCCCCTGGGCGACAGCGGCATTCGCAAACGATTACTGGGAGCCAAAGAGGAATTAGCTGCGAAGTTTCCTGTTAACGTGATGTTCTGGCATAACGTTGCCGCTGAAGACGATTATTGCTGCCATGACAATACGCTGGCGGATGATTACAAGATGATGATGCGACAACGGGTTGTCAGCGCAGTATATGACCATAAGATTTTCAATCTCGCCGTACGCTACGGGAAATCCAATCCACACAGTTCTATCGGCTATTACATACACCCACGTATATCAAAGATACTGGTCGACTGGTTGCAAATTGACGCGGTGTAGTGGTCGTTAAATACACTCTTTAATGAATTCTTTGTTCAGCGCTCTTTCCGAATCCAGAGTTTTGTAAAACTTCTCTATATAGGCAGTCGTTCGTCTGATTGACTTGTCACTCTCGGCCAGTACTTCGTTCAGCACCTGAAAAACTTCCTCTCGTTTATTCTGGTAACTGGCGACTGTCGCATTGACAAAGTCATTGTGTAAGCAGCGACCGCGGTATAGTCGTCTTTTAACATTGGCAAGGTTAAATCGAGGGTTGGAGGAGGCGTGTGGCGCATTAACGAGGCCCGCTTGATCAAAGTCGTACGGCACTGACCAGACAGGCTCGTCATCGTTGCCGAAGAGCACATGATTGTGACAGCACGTGTCAGCCCTGGCGCCCCTTGTTGACGAAAAATCTGTATTGCCAATTAGATAGTGATACAGGGACACGGTGTTCGCGTATTCAGGATTCAAGGACTTTGCGTCGACGCTTGGGGTGTCAAGCACAGATAGCCCGAGTCTTTTCGCCAGTCGATCTTTGTCCTCAATAACAAAGCCAAGATGGGGCTTTCTCTCTTTCTTGCTATTGGCGTCGACATAGGTGATTCGCATCAAGCGCACCCGGAAACTCGCGTCCGCCATCACATTGAGAATTCGGTAGGCTAGGTACTCGCGCAAAACAACCTCCCTGTACGTCGATGAATTCTGGCAATGAGTGACGAGTTTCACCTTGTCCTGTTTATGAAATAAAGTGTCCTTGGTTTGCGACTTTACGAAATTCAGGCGTAATGGTGGAAACCGGCAATTTTTATTATCAAGCCGGAATCGTCCGCGCGCGCGCAGTTTGATGTCGAACTCCACGACTTCGCCGGCAGAGTTCGTATATTGAAACTTGCCGGGAAGCTCTTCGTCGATCGGGCGTTCGTAGATAACGGTCGACATCGGCGCAACGATCCGCACATCGAGAATTTCGTTGCTTTGAAATAGCGGATCCGGATTACTGCTTTCCTGTGCTTGTGCACCCGAAATGAGCAGGATCCACGCAACACTCACGATCGCCCAACTAAGTTTCCGCTGAAGATGATCACACCTGTCGTGACAACGATCTGTCCTATTGGCTGCAGGCCCATGCTGCATATTCACCGCCTAAATACACTTTTTGATGATCGCGTTAGTGACTCGCTTTTCTGAATCCAGGGCCTTGTAAAACTTTTCTACGTAGTTGGTCATGGACTCGACTGAACGATCGGACGCAATCTCGAGTCTGCTAATTATCCGCAGTATTTCTTCTCGCTTGTCACGATAATCCGCGACAGTAGCGTTGACATAGTCATTGTGGATACAGCGACCGCGATACAGCCGCTGTTTTACAGTCCGAATAGTGAACTGAGGATTGGGTGCTGCATACGGTGCGTTCACCAGACCTGCCTGGTCAAAGTCATAAGGTATTGACCATACGGACTCGCCTTCGTTCCCAAACAGCACATGATTGTGACAACACACTTCGCCTTTTGAGCCTCTCACCGACGAGAAATCGGTATTGCCGATCAGGTAGTGGTACATCGAGACAGTGTTCGCGTATTCGGGACTCAAAGACCGGGGGCTGGTACCGGGTATTTCGAGAACGGCCTTGCCCATGCGTTTCGCTAAACGATCTTTGTGCTCAATGATGAATCCCCAACGCACGTCGCCGTCTTTTTCGTGTTCGCTGTTGATGTAGGTGATGCGCAGAAGGCGTACCCTGAAGCTGGCATCCGTCATTACGTTCAGAAGGCGGTAGGCAACGTACTCGCGCAGCAAGATTTCCGCGTACTTCGATGAATTCTGGCAGTGCGTAACAAGCTTCACCTTTTTCTGTTTGTGAAACAGCGTGCCCTTTGTTTGTGACTTCGCGAAATTCAGGCGTAAAGGTGGAAACCGGCAATTGTCCTTGTCACGGCGGAATCGTCCACGTGTGCGCACTTTGATATCGAACCTGACGACTTCGCCTGCTGAATTCGTATATTCAAAAGCGCCGGGAAGCTCTTCGTCGATCGGGCGTTCGGCGAGGAGGGTCGATATCGGCGCAGTGATGCTTACATCGAGAATTTCATCGCTTTGAAACAGGGGGTCCGGGGCGCCGATTTCTTGTGCTTCTGCAGCCGAAAAAAGCAGGAACCACGCCACACTTACAAATGTCCAATGAAATTGTGTCACTGTAAGTACGCCCCATCGACACGCGCCGGAATCGCGATGAGTCTAGCATACGGCTACAATCGCTCTGTCGGTAGTCACAGGATCAGAAACTTGCCTCGTATTCGAAGAACCCTTCTAATTGTACTGATTGTTTTCGTCACCGTTCCTTACAACGCGTGGGCGCGGGATTGGCGTTTCGATAACATTGATCGGGTTGTAGCGATAGCCGATATCCACGGCGCCTATGACGCGATGGTAACGACGCTGCAGAACGTAGATGTTCTCGGTGATGATCTGGGTTGGACGGGCGGGCAGACCAACCTCGTCATTGTTGGCGACATTCTTGACCGCGGCCCGAAATCGCGTGCTGCGATGGACCTGCTCATGCGACTCGAGGGCGAGGCCGAAGCAGTCGGTGGTCGCGTACATGTATTAATTGGCAATCACGAGTCAATGATTCTGACCGGGGATATGCGCTACGTGAGTGCGCCGGAGTATGAGGCGTTTGCAGGCGAAGCAGACCTCGCCGAACGGTCTCGCTGGTTCGATCTGTATGTTGAGCGACACAGTGGCAATGCCGACGAGTTACGGGGCAAATTCGAACAGGCGTACCCACCGGGTTATTTCGCCATGCGTCGTGCGTTTCGTGCGGATGGCTACTATGGTCATTGGCTGTTACAGAAGAATATTATCGCTGTGATCAATGGCACAGCATTTGTGCATGGCGGGCTACCGCCTGTTGCGGCAGAGATCGGCCTCAAGGGCATTAATGAAGACCTGCAAGAAGAACTGGTCGAATACGTTGAGGTTCTTGGCGCCCTGACTGATGCTGAAATTTTGCTGCCGACTGACAGTCATTATAATTACGAGGCGCTCCTTAACGGTTATTTGCCGTCACTCGATGAAGACCCTGAAATCCTGCAGGCGATTGATGCGGGTATACGGCTCGTCAACTCCGACCTTGTCAGTACTGACGGACCGCTGTGGTATCGCAACAATATTATGTGCCCGAGGATTGTTGAGGAACACAGGCTGGATGCTGCACTCGCCGCCATCGGTGCTGACCGCGTTGTTGTCGGGCATACGCCAACGCCTGCTAGAAAAGTGTTACAGCGATTCGGCGGCAAGCTGATTGAAATCGATACAGGCATGCTGAACTTTTACTACAGTGGTATCGGGCATGCGCTAGTGCTTGAGGGCGATAGTGTGTCGGTTACGAATCAGTTGGGAGTCGACTCGCTCGTGCCGTTGCAGCAACCAAGAGGCGTGGGCCAGCGGCCCGGCAATCTGACGGCAGAAGACCTGGCGGTATTACTCGAGCAGGGTGACATCATCGCTGTTGACAAGTATGCAGCTTTGCAACGAACTGTCGTCAGAGTCCGTGACGGCGAACACACACTCGATGCTGTTTTTAACAAGAACAAAGGGCGGGGCCTTTATCTCGGCGTAGCCGCGTATCGACTGGATCGTCTGCTGGAGCTCGACATGGTGCCGGTCACGGTGATGCGCGAGGTCGATGGCAGCGACGGCTCTTTGCAGTTCCTGCCGGGCAACAGCATTGACGAGGCGGAGCGCTCGGCGGCCGGCCAGGGAGGTGGCGCCTGGTGCTCAATCACTGATCAATGGCCGGCCATGTATGTATTCGACGTGCTGGTTTACAACGAAGGTCGATCACAACATCGCATGTTGTATGACACGTCATCGTGGCGCCTGATACTCAGCGGGCATGACCGCACTTTCTCAAACAAAAAAGGGCGGCCAGCCCATCTCAGGAATGTCCCCATACCGGTCAATCCCGGCTGGAAGAGTGCGTTAACTGAACTCAGCGACGAGCTACTGGAAGAGACATTCAGTGATGTCCTCGACAAACGACGATTGCGCGCACTTAAGACACGCCGGGACGAACTGCTGGCTATCCCGTAACGGCGATACATTCAATCTCGACACGCGCGCCCAACGCAAGGCCACTGGCGCCTAATGCGCTGCGGGCAGGTGGATTCTTGAAGTAGGTCCTGTAGACCTCGTTCATCTCGCTCCACTCATTGATGTCTGCGAGGAATACTGTGCATTTGACCACTTCGTCCATCGACGAGCCGAATTGTTGCAACACACTTGAAATGTTTTCCATGGTTTGACGCGTCTCGGGTCCAATTCCGCCTTCTGCCAGATCAAGTGACCCGGGCATATTGCCGAGATTGCCCGACAAATACAGCGTATGGCCAGCTCTTACGGCTGATGAGAAGGGCAGGTTGCGGCCCTCCATGCCTGGCATTTGCAGGTAGGCGACATCGGGGCCGTGTTCAACCTGTACGTCGCAGCCAAATAGCACGATAAAGGGCAATGCCAGGAACAGTTTTTTCATTATCATCTCTCCAAATTCGATCTTGAGTCTCATATTTCACCAGCGCTGGCGGCTGCGGCTATGTGTTCTGCCGCGCGGAAAGCGAGCGCCATGATTGTCATGGTAGGTTGACCACGACCGGAAGTGACCATGCTGCTGCCGTCACAGATATAAAGGTTCGGCACATCGTGACTGCGGTGGTAGCGGTCAACGACCGATGCCGTTGGGTCATCACCCATGCGACAGGTGCCGAGTAAGTGTTCGCCACCGTCTGTGGGATGTATGGGATCCGCCCATGCTTTTTGTGCTCCTGCGGCATCAAGTATTTCCATGGCCCGGTCCTGCAGGAATTTGGCCATGGACAGGTCGTCATCGTGGTCGCGGTAGGTTGCGCGTATTGCTGGCCGACCCCATTGGTCCGTGTTCTTCGGATCCAGTGTGATGTTGTTGCGATCCATTGCGAGTGAGGTCGTTGCGCACGCCAGTGTCATCTGCCGCGTGAAATTGTGTGCGAACTCATCCTTGAACTGCTTACCCCAGCGCGGCACATCGGGCGGCATACCGAGTAACGCATGGAATATTGGTGATGCCGACCACAGAGAACGCGCATCAATTCCACCGCCGCCATAAAAGCCGCGCTTCTCGTCGGTCTCATAGAAATCGTGGAGAACGCGCGATGCCTGCACACCTTTGTATTCATTCAATTGATGTTCGAATACTGCGTTGGCTGAGGAGTGCGCATTGAACATCAGGTTACGACCGACGAAGCCGCTTGAATTGGCGAGCCCGTCCGGGTGTTGCTCGCTGGCAGAGAGCAGCATAAGCCGCGATGTTTCCGCGCCGTTTGCCGACACGATGACGGCCTTCGCTTTTTGCGCTTGCTCGTTGCCATCGCGATCGTAGTAAAGCACTTCGCTGGCGCGACCATTGCTGTCGGTCTCGATGCGAAATACCGCTGACTCGGCGCGAATTTCACAGTGGCCACTGGCTTCGGCCAGCGGAATCATGGACGCAAGTGTTGACGACTTGGCGCCAGCTTCACAGCCATAAAACATGCAGTAGCCGCACTTCATACACCCAGCGCGACCGTTGAACGGTTCCGAAAGTATGGCGTGCGGCTGGTTTTGCGGGTTTAGCCCGATCGCTCTGGCGCCCTTCTCGAACAAGACACCACAGGATTTCAGTGGCAGCGGCGGCATCGGGAAGGGTTTGGACCTTGGCGCATCGAAAGGTCCTGGCTCACCGGAGATGCCGATTTCCCAGTCGACTTTGGTGTAATAGGGCTCCAGCTCTTCATAGGTGATTGGCCAGTCGGCGAAATTCGTGCCCGATATCGGACCCAACAGGCTGCGCTCCTTGAAGTCAACGGGCCGCAGTCGCCAGAAATTGGCCGAGAAGTGGACGCTGCTGCCGCCAACCGTTTGTGCGTACCGAATTGGCTGGACGACCGGGCTCTTCGCGACTTCGCTTTCGTCATGGCGAAATGTCTGGCCACTGAACTGTGGGCCGCCACCCAATAGCTCACTGTGCATCAGCACGGAATACTCATCGTGCGTGAAATCTTCTGCCTTGCGGTATTTTCCCTGTTCGAAGACGACCACATTGAACCCTGCGGTCGACAATTCCTTCGCTATGATGCCGCCGGCGGAGCCTGAGCCGATGATTGCGAAATCAACGGGCGTGCGCTGCTCGAAAGTCACATTGCTAGCCAATGGACTTCTCCTTCGCGTACTCCGCGTCGTAGTAGCCAAACGGGTACTCCCAGGCGCCATGATTTCCGTCAAAGTCGATCAGGTCCCAGGCGACATTTTCATTATTGCCGCCATAACTACTCATCGCGAAAAATCCGCTTATCGTCAGCATCCAGAGGGAATTAAAGAAGCCACCACTTTCGATCGCCGTGAGGAGTTCGTCCTGCGAGCCGTCTTCCAGCTCGGCAAAGCGACCGCTACCTGTATGTTGATTCGTAACCCGGGAATTCAGATCCTCAAGGCCTGCCTGCAAGCCCTCCAGCATGCCCTGCATCTCTGCCCCAAGCGCGCGGTCAATGAAATAGATAACACCGGCTTCGGTGGCACCCGGAGTATCAGTAGTCGGCATGATTCGCGCGGCGATAGCCGCGAGATCCGCAGCAGCGGCGACGTTGAGGTTGGCAAAAGCTGCCGCTTCCTGTTTCGCCGAACAGGCAGCTTCGGTGATTGCGATGAGGGCAGGCGTTCCGATTTTCAGCAAAGATGCGCCCGTAAGCACTCCTGAGGACTTGAGAAATCGGCGCCGTGAGACATTACTATTGTTAGGCAAAGCGCGTACCTTTTTGTTGTTATTGGCGACAACGTAGCACAGTATAATCAACGGGATGCACGATTCGGCGATCGGTGAGACCAAGAGAGAAAAATGGGACGACTAACAACACATATCCTCGACACGACACATGGCGGACCAGCAGCGGGAGTTGCGATTCGATTGTTCTCGCTCGGCGAGCAACGCGAACAGATCGCTCATGCGGTAAGCAATGCTGACGGCCGCTCAGAAAAAGCCCTCCTCGAGGGCGACACCATGATCACGGGTACCTACGAACTTGAGTTCGATATCGGTGATTACTTCAAGAGTCGGAATGCGGCTGTCGATGACCCGGCCTTTCTGGACACGGTTGTCATTCGTTTTTCGGCCAAGGGTGATGAGCACTATCACGTGCCGTTGCTGTGTTCTCCCTGGGCTTATTCAACCTACCGGGGTAGCTGAGAGACATGCGCGACGCCGCTGCGATTCGATTCCTGCTCGATGGTGAAGTGATCGAAGTTCGAGACGTAGACCCGACGCGAACCGTATTGCAATTCCTGCGCGAGGATTTGCGGCGCAAGGGCTCGAAAGAAGGTTGCGCCGAGGGTGATTGTGGTGCGTGTACGGTCGTTGTTGCGGAATTGAATCGCGATAGTGACGGCGTAAGCCTCAAAGCGATCAACTCTTGCATCCAGTTTTTGCCGACGCTCGACGGCAAGGAATTGATTACGGTAGAAAGCCTGGCGGATGGTGGCGTGCTGCATCCGGTGCAGTCCGCGATGGTGGCCGCTCACGGTTCGCAATGCGGTTTCTGTACACCGGGTTTTGTTATGTCGCTGTACGCACTGTATGAAACAAACCAGAGCCCGGACCGCCAGGCGATTGACGATGCGCTGGCGGGCAATCTTTGCCGTTGCACCGGCTACCGGCCCATTATTGCCGCCGCGACACAAATGTATTCAGAGGCAAGACCACCAGCGACTGACCGCACGGTCGCGCTGAAGAAGATTCAGCGCGAGGGTTCATTACGGGTCGAGCACAATGGCCGGAAGTTTCTGGCGCCGGCAAATGCCGATGAATTCGCCGCAGCGCTTATCAAGAACCCGGAAGCAACCATACTGGCTGGCGGAACCGATATCGGCCTGTGGGTCACCAAGCAACATCGTGAGCTTGGCACCGTGATTTACGCAGGGCGTGCCGCAGATATCTGTGACGTGAAGGTAAATGATACTCATATTGACATCGGTGCTGCGACGACCCTGACCGAGGCGGTTCCGGTCATCGTTCAACATTACCCGGGATTCGATGAACTGTTTCGACGCTTCGCATCTCCGCCCATTCGAAATGCCGGCACGCTTGGCGGCAACATTGCCAACGGTTCGCCCATCGGCGACTCGATGGCAGCGCTGATGGTCGTTGATTCGTCTCTTACGCTGCGTTGTGGCGAAGTCGAGCGGGAAATCTCGCTGAACGACTTCTATCACGACTACATGGTCAATGATTTGCAGCCGGGCGAGTTCGTTTCACGAATCTTGATCCCGCTGCCTACCGACAATGCATACGTCAGCAGCCAGAAGTGGTCAAAGCGATTTGATCAGGATATTTCTGCTATTTGCACCGCATTCAGGCTGGTTCTCGACGA
>Ga0255048_10002796_pt1 | contig 10920 bp, 8 predicted proteins | sample JV7_2_2_MG_FD_183619 | JGI IMG/M metagenome (GOLD analysis project Ga0255048, IMG submission 183619) | Seawater microbial communities from Jervis Inlet, British Columbia, Canada - JV7_2_2 | ecosystem: Environmental > Aquatic > Marine > Inlet | place: Canada: British Columbia | collected 2016-10-06
CTTGCTTCCATCTGCCATCGCAGCGTCCCACGTGTACGTGAATCCGTCAGACACCTGGAGGATCCGTGCCCTCCCGCCCTGACCGACCCACTGCTGCTCCAGGAGCGTATCGATCTGGGTGCCCGTCAGGGTCATCGTCACGAGACTGTTCCCGAACGGCTGCGTCGTGAACGCTTCAGAGTACGTGACGTCACCCGCCTCGATGTCAGCACGAATGCCACCGGGGTTCATGAACGCAATCACCGCATTGCCAGTTGAGGCACTCTTCGTCGCCGTCAGCTGTGCATCTGCAATGACGTCACCCAGGGCCGACTCACCAGCGTCGGTCTCATCCTCCGTGAGGTCGGCCGTCGCTGTACCGATGATCTGGTTTGCAAGCGGCGCTGACAGCGTGTCGTACTTGTTGATCAACGCCATGAGATCTGCAGCCGGTGTCACACCGTCCCGGAAGTTCTCCTTGTTGTCGAGTGTCTGAACGGTCATGTCGCCCGTGTACCGATCCAGGGTCACGTCGATGTCCGTGAACATCCGCCCGGAGTGGTACGCCATGGTGACGGCCTTGCCGTCGACATCCATGCATGCGAACCGCTGGTTGTTGTGGCCACCGATGACCAGGTCGACTGCGTCGTCGAGGCCTGTCACGATGTCGTTGAGCTCGCCGGAGAGCGTTCCACAGCCATCTCCGTCGCCGCCACCCTCACTTGCGAAGCCGCCTTGGTGCATCAGCACAACGATCGCCTCGATGCCTTTGGCCTGGAGCCCGGGTATCAGAGCATTTGCGCTGGCTACCTCATCGTTGAACGTGAGCCCTGCAACACCTGCCGGTGTCACGATGCTCGGTGTTCCTTCAAGGGTCATGCCGATGAAAGCAACCTTGATCCCTTCATACTCCTTGACGGTGTAGGAAGGGAAGACCGTCTGTCCTGTTGCGGTCACCACAACGTTGGCAGCGAGGAACTCGAAGTCGGCACCAAGGAATGGGTCCCCATCGAGATCTCCGTCCACCGGATGGGCTCCACCGTTCTGCATCCTGAGAAGCTCCAGGGAACCCTCATCGAACTCGTGGTTGCCCACACCGTTGATTTCCAGACCGATGAGGTTCATGGCCTCAATGGTCGGCTCGTCATGGAACAGTGCCGAGATCAGTGGCGAAGCACCGATCAGGTCACCGGCGGAAACGACGATCGAATTCGTGACCTCCGCCTCGGCTGCACGAATGTTGGTGGCCAGATAGTCGGCTCCGCCCACGCCGCCAAATGCACTAGATCTCGTATCGATGTTCCCGTGGAAGTCGTTGATCGACAGAATCTGGAGCTGGACAGGCGCCTGTGGCGAACGTCTTCCTGCGAGCGGAATCCAGCCGGCCTCGCCGTAGAAGAACGACTCATCGGCACCACCCGTCGTGTTCGAGTTTCGGAGGTACATCTTGGCCTCTGGTGAGCGGAACGCACCGGGCGTGTCCGTACCGTTGCCGTCCCAGTCACCGTTGAAGGATGCATCTCCAGGAGCACCGAACAGGACCGTGTTGTCTGCGGAGCCTGCCGAGTTGCTGTTGCGCTGGAGGAGTTCACCTGTCGACGGGCGGAACACACCAATGGTGTCCGTACCGCTGCCGTTCCAATCGCCGGTCATCGGCATGTCACCCGCGAGACCGAAAATGAAATTGAAGTCCGCTGCACCGAGACCGCCGCCATCCTTGCCGAGTTCATTGATGATGTAGAACGTCTGATTCGACGGTCTGTACACCGAAACGGTATCGAATCCGTTCCCGTTGAAGTCCCCTGCAACGGGCATATCGCCCGGGTTGCCGAAGAAGAACGAGATGTCGGCCACTCCTTGCGTATTCGAGTTCCGCAAGTACACGAAACCGTCGCTCGCCCTGTAGAGGCCCGGTGTATCCACGCCGTCGCCATCCCAGTCACCCATGAATGGGCTGTCACCAGGATTGCCGAAGTAGAACGATGTTGTGCTTCCGTCCCTCTCCATCAGATGCCATCGGCCCTGCGTGGAGTCGAAGAGACCCACATCGTCGTCTGGTGGAACCACCGCCAAAGCGGGAAGCGCCGCCACGGTCATGGCCATACATGCGATGAATACGATCGCTAGCCTTACATACCTCATTTGTCCTCCTCAGGCGCGTCCCGGTGCGCGACCTTTGATTGCCGAGATTCCATCTCATAGCCTACGCGTCTCGGTGTCACCATGTCGGGTCGGAAGCCGAGGAATTCTGGGATGCCAAGCAGGTTTTTCGCGACATGGTCGCGGGTCTGCACGGCTGGTGTGCCCTTCACACATGGTGGACACGCCTGCTCCGGTGCTCAGGGGGTCAGTCCACCCAAAGCGAGCTTGGTCACGAAGGCGACCAGGATGATCCCGAGCAGCACGGCTATGGCGATTGAGGTGACAGGTCGCACCCGAACAAGATACTGCCGTACGCCGATGGACTGCTCGCCGGTTTCCTTCTTGTGCCCGGCTCCTGGTACTCGGCGCCTTGCAGATTCACTCCGCGATCTGGAGCTGGATCCGATTTCCACCGTCAGGGCGACCGAGCACAACCGTGTCACCGACACCGAACGAGAAGTCCTCGTCGGCTCTCCCCCCTCGCACCGCGATCGCAATCTGACCATGCGAGTCGACGTGGATGATCGCTTCGCCCTCTTCGACATCTCCGTAGGTCGAACCCCACACAACGCGGAATTCCTCCATGTTGAACGACACCAGCACCTCATCACCCTCTTCGAGACTGAGAGCGGCGAGGTCCCCAGGTGCAACATTGAACTGGATGTTCCCGAACGTATCGACCCAGAGCACGCTGCCACGCACAGCGCTGTTCCCCGCAGGTTCGACAAGAGGTATGAGAAGGGGGCTGATCGAGCCGGGCTCGAGCGTGGGGCCGAGATCCTCGATTGCAGCCTGACCAGATGCAAGTACCGCGGCGGCAGGACCGAAGATGTCTCTTCCGGCGAACGTCGCACCCTCCGCGGGGAGCCGGAACCGGTCGTCCTCGAGAGAAACGATGAGGTCCGACCCGCCCACCATCGCGACGGCTGGCGCCAGCAACCCGTTGTCGGGACCCACGAAGAAGCCGACAGGCGTACGAGCGGCGATTGCCATGCGCTCGGTGCCAACACCCGGATCGACGACGGCGAGGAACACGCCGTCCGGCATGTACTGAACAGCACGCGTGAGGGCCATCGCTCCACCGTGGATGTCGCCACGGTCGATTCCATGGGTGATGTCGAGGATTCGCGTCGAGGGCGCAATCCTCGCAATGACGCCATGCACCACTCCGACGAACTCGTCGACGTATCCGAAATCACTGAGAAAGGAGATAGGCGAGTTCATGGGCAGAAAGAGTAGCTCTCAGCCTTCATCTCTCAGCTTTCAGCCATTCGCAGTCGACTGTCGACGCTCAAACGTCTACGGTATGACCATGCCAGACACGACAACACAGCCATCCGTGTTCGACACCATCGAGCCACAGAAGAGCATCAAGAAGCCAAAGCTCGGGAAGAAGCTCTATGAAACTGAGCTGAACACGCTCCAGGCCGAATTGGTGAAGCTCCAGAGCTACGTCAAGGAAGAGGGGCTCAAAGTTGTTGTCGTCTTCGAGGGCCGCGACGCCGCTGGCAAGGGCGGCGTCATCAAGCGAATCACCGAACGGCTGAACCCGAGGATCTGCAGGGTGGAGGCGCTCGGCACCGCGACCGAACGCGAGAAGACGCAGTGGTGGTTCCAGCGATATGTCAGCCGACTCCCTGCGGCGGGCGAGATCGTGCTGTTCGACCGGTCCTGGTACAACCGGGCGCTCGTCGAACCGGTCATGGGCTTCTGCACAGAGGATGAGTACAAGGAGTTCCTGCGGACCTGCCCCGAGTTCGAACGCATGATCGTGCGAAGCGGGATCATCCTCATCAAGTATTGGTTCTCCGTCAGTGACGAGGAACAGGAGCGCCGCTTCCTGGCTCGTATCGATGACACGGTCAAGCGCTGGAAGCTGAGTCCAATGGATCTCGAGTCAAGGGCAAGGTGGGTGGAGTTCTCCAAAGCGAAGGACATCATGTTCGATCACACGGACATCAAGCAGGCTCCCTGGTACGTCGTCAATGCTGAGGACAAGAAACGCGCCCGTCTCAACTGCATCAAACATCTGCTGACGATGATCCCTTATGAGGACCGCACCCTTGGAACGCTCGAGCTTCCGCCCCGTCAGGATGACAGCGGCTATATCAGGCCACCGATCGCTGAGCAGACGTTCGTCCCCGAGAGTTGGTAGGCCCTCTACGGTCGCCAGCGCGCCACGGCATCGGCCATCGCATCACGACCGGCGGGATCGGGCGGCGGCGGGTCATCGGAAACGACCGACGGAATCACGTGACGATCGAATAGGTCGTCTGGGATGAAGAACCCCTCGTCAGGAAGATCGGAAACGGACACGACGACGAGATTGCGCCGCCGGTCCACAATCACATACTGCCCCTTGTAGCCGAGCGCCTCGATGATGCCGTCATCTCGAATCCACCACTGGTAGCCGTAGCCATTCTGGAGCGTGCCGTCAATGTGTGGTGTGGTTGCATCGTAGATCCATGCCTCAGGAACGACCTGCTCACCATGCCAGCGCCCTTCGTCAAGAATGAGAAGTCCAAAACGAGCCAGGTCGCGGGGAGCGATCAGCAGTTCGCCCCAGCCGATAGAGATGCCATCGGGATTCGCCGGCCAGTGGTAGCCGGTCACTCCGATCGGTCCGAAGAGCCGATCCTGGGCGAACTCGTCTGCCGTCTTGCCTGTCACTTCCTGGATGATCGCCGACAGCAGGAACGAGGCGCTGTTGCAGTACTCGAACTGCTCCCCAGGTTCGGCGATCATCGGCAAATCGAGCACGTGCTGAATCCAGTCATGACTGCTCCGCAGATCGCCAAGGCCCTCCCACGAATGGAGATACGAATCACGGCAGTCGAAGCCGGTCGTCATCGTGAGGAGATGCTCAACCGTCATCCGTTCCTTTCGTGCATCAACGTTCGCGATCTCCCGATCGGCGAAGATGTCGAGAACTGGCTGGTCGACACCGTCGAGATGACCATCCTCGATGGCGATTCCGATGAGCGTCGACACGATGCTCTTCGTTACCGAGTGCACGATGTGAAGCGAGTCGTCCTCGTAGCCGGGAACAGCCGCATCGGCGACGATACGCCCGTTTCTCACGACGAGCACGGAATCGATCCGGTACCGTTGATCGACGATCTCATCGAAGAGTCCGGCAAGCGTGCCGGACGACATCCCCTGCTCCTCCGGTGTCGAAATCTGCCACGATTCCGCGGGGACGATGGTCGAGTTCACGGACGCAGTCGTTGCGGTGGCGGAGGCCGCGGTTGAGGTCCCAGACGACGATTCGCCTGAGCATCCGGTCGCCAAGAGCGCCACCACGAGTGCGGCAAGGGCGGTCCGTGTCACAACTCACGGACCTCAAGACGCCTGATCGACACTGCAAGCAATGCGATCGTCAGCACAACCGTCACGGAAACCGAACGCCAGAACTCGAAGTCACCACCTCGCACGAGGTGATCTGTCGCTCCGATGAGTTCGCTCGGGAGCCAGGGCGCTATTGGGCCAACGATTCCGACCAGCGCGAAAACGATCAGTCCTCCAACGGAAAGCAGCGCCACGGCGGGCACCCGCCGCACAAGTGACGCAACCAAACCGATCACAGCAACAACGAACACGAGGTACATGGAGAACAGCAACGTGCCGATCACCACCCCGCCAACGTCGAGCCACTCCAGCAGCAGTCCTGTGCCGACGTAGGCGACCGCCATTCCGACAGAGAACATCGCCACTACGGCGGCTGCAACGGTAGCGAACCGGGGAATCAGGATATCTCTGACCGATGCCCTCGTCCTCAGGAACACGGCAATCTCGGGCTTCGCATCGAACGCGATCGCAGCTGCCCCGACAAAAGCAACAGCCAGCACACCAATCTGCACGGCATTACCGATGTACTGAGTGACCCCATCGACAGCGGTCATCGGTGGAAGCGTCCCGACAGCCTCCTCGCCGAGTGATTCCATCAGTTCGGGCAGAAACCGCACCGTCAAGGGTCCTAGAACACCAATCGAACCGAACACCGCGAGAAGGATCCACAAACGCTGGGTTCGCCAGAGTCTCAACCTCTCGAGCTTCCAGAGACTCATCGCGTGACCTCCAGAAACACCTGCTCGAGGGATGTCCTGTCTGGCACAACCGAGACGACAGGGAGCTCCGAGCGCGCGAGTAGGCCCACGAGCCTGCGTTCGGCCTCAGATTGGCTCGTGATCTCGATGGCGATATCACGGTTGGTCCCGATGGATACCGATTTGACCCATTGCTCAGCCTCGAGAACGCGAATGATGTCGTCATGCCCGTGCCGAATCCGAACGAGATACCTGGTTCCGACGTAGCGGCTCAACAGTCCGTCCAGTGAACCCTGATATCCCATCTCTCCCCTGGTCAGGATCCCGATCTCGTCACAGACCTCCTGTACGTCATCGAGGATGTGACTGGAGAAGAGCACCGTCGACGTGCCACGTAGCGCTGAGATGAGGTCGAGGACTTCGCGTCTACCACCCGGGTCGAGGGCAGCCGCGGGTTCGTCGAGAAGCAGCAGGTCTGGCTCGTTGACGACCACGGAGGCGAGCCCGAGGCGCTGCAGCATCCCGCGCGAGTAGCCCCTGACCTGTCGATGAGCATCAGCGGTAAGTCCGGCAACCTCCAACACCTCATCCACCTTGGACTCCGGGCGTGCATCGTCCACAAGACAACGAGAGAGGTCTACCACTTCGCGACCAGTCAGCCAACGGTCGAACTGAGGAGTGTCGGGGAGCACACCGACGGAGGCTGTTTCGACCTCCACCGACCCGGCCGTCGCCTTCCTCAGACCAGCCAGAATTCCCAACATCGTCGTCTTGCCCGCACCGTTCGGACCAATGAGCCCGTACACACTGCCCTGGGGAACTGCAAGATCCACACGATCAAGGGCGACGACATCCCCGTAGCGTTTCGATACGGCACTGGTGCTGACCAACGATTCGCTCATGTTCTACAAGTTGCCACGTCTGGCCTGTTCACGCTCGATCGATTCGAACAGTGCCTTGAAGTTTCCAAGACCAAATCCGGTTGCGCCGCGGCGTTCGATGAACTCGAAGAACACCGTCGGGCGGTCCTGAAGCATCTTGGTGAACGTCTGGAGCAGGTATCCGTCGTCATCCTGGTCGACCAGGATGCTCAGGCGTTCGATGTTCTCCCAATCGAGATCGACACCGGCCAGCCGCTCCCTGGCCTCCAGGTAGTAGTCGTGTGGGACGTAGATCGTTTCGATCCCGCGGTTGTGGATGTCTTCGATCGACGTCACCAGATCATCGGTCGACAGGGCAAGATGCTGCACGCCTGGCGACCGGTAGAAGTCGAGGTACTCCTCGATCTGGCTCTTCTTCCTGCCCTGGGCGGGCTCGTTGATCGGGAGCTTGATGATTCCGTTGCCACCCGACATCACCTTGGACATGAGGGCTGTGTACTCGGTCGAGATCGCATCATCATCGAAGTGCTTGAGCATCGTGAACGAGAAGATCCGGTCGTAGAACTCGACCCATTCGTTCATCCTGCCGAGCTCGACGTTGGCCACCACGTGGTCGATGGCGTGCAACCCGGTCGACCGGGCGACCAAATCTGAGCGTGGTTCGAACCTCGGATCGTCGCCTTCGATCTCGATGAGGGAGTGAACGGTTTCACCGTATGCCTTGATCGTCGCCTGCACCATTCGACCGCTGTTGTTCTCGAACACCACCGGATCCATGTGCGGCTCTGCACCGCGCTCGACGGCACGTTCAAAGGCTTGCGCTGCGTCCGGAACGAGGAACCCGACATCTTTCACTCCGGGGCCGTGCAGCTTGACGTGGTCCGAAATCTCGTGATCCGGTCCCTGAGCTCCCGAGATGACGAACCGGATTCGATCCGTCTGCATCAGATACGAGGAGCGATCCCTGACCCCCGTCTCGGGCCCCGAGTATCCGATGATCTCCATGCCGAGCAGGGAACGTAGTGCCTGGGCGGTCATGAACGCGTTTCCAACCCACCATTCGACCGGCCCGAAGCCGTTCATCGGGAACGGATCCTTCGATGCGAACTCCCTAGCGCGCAGTGTCAGATCGATGTCCATGTGTCTCCTCGAAGATCTGACACCAATCGTAGAGAAGGCCGGAAGGCTGCGCCGCGGATGATCCCGCAGGATTGTCTCCGCGCATTCGCGTAGCATGGCGGCAGACGCCCAAGGAGCCTCATGCCCTACTACCGATCTGTCGGTGAGATCCCGCCGAAGCGTCATACGCAGTTTCGCCAGCCCGACGGGAGCCTCTATGCCGAGGAGCTGATGGGGGAGGAGGGTTTCTCGTTCGATTCGGCGCTGCTGTATCACACGAACGTCCCGACAGGACTCAGAGCGATCGAAGCTGTCGTGGCTGAGAGCCAGGAGCAGACGCCCAATCATCCGCTGATGCCACGACACTTCAAGACGCACCAACTCAAAGCCGGTGGCAACGCCGTGCGTGCCAGGGCACTGCTGATGGCGAATGAGGACTGTGCGATCTCGTACTTCGTCGGATCGGACGACTCGGACCTCTACAAGAACGCCACGGGCGACGAGATGGTCTACATCGAGCAGGGCACTGGAGTCCTTGAAACTGCTTTTGGGGCCATCACATATTCAGCGGGAGACTATCTCGTCATCCCTGCCTCGGTCATCCACCGATACGTGATAGACGAAACCTCTGACCCTGTGCGCGCACTGATACTCGAAACAAGAGGTCACATCGGACCTCCGAGGCGGTATCTGTCACGCAGCGGTCAGTTGCTCGAACACGCTCCCTACTGTGAGCGAGACCTGCACGGTCCGACTGCCCCGCTCCAAAGAGAGGGTTCCGATGTTGAGGTGCTGGTAAAGCACAAGGGCGGCATGACCAGGTTCGTCTACGAACATCACCCGTTCGATGTGGTCGGGTGGGACGGCTGCCTGTACCCGTACAGGTTCTCGATCCACGACTTCGAACCGATTACCGGTCGCATCCATCAACCGCCACCGGTGCACCAGACGTTCGAGGCTCCGGGTGTCATCGTGTGCTCGTTCGTGCCGAGGCTCTTCGACTACCACCCCGATGCGATTCCCGCACCGTACAACCATGCGAATGTCGATAGCGACGAGGTGCTCTTCTACATCGACGGCAACTTCATGTCCCGAAAGGGTTCGGGCATCGAACGTGGTTCCATCTCGCTCCACCCCGCCGGCCACACGCACGGACCACAGCCGGGCTCTGTCGAGGCCTCGATCGGGAAAGAGGGAACCGAGGAACTTGCGGTGATGATCGACACACACAAACCGCTCGACCTTGGACCCGGCGCCAGAGATTCCGAGGACGACAGCTACGCATGGACATGGCTCGAGGGTCGATGAGACTGGTCCTCGATGCTCGCACGGCGGCTTTTGCGGCACTCATCGATTACGCCGGTCTGTTTCCGCCAGCCTCGTTGTCGATGTCAGAGGCCGTCGACACATATACAAGAGTCAGATCCGAGAACCAATCCTGGGTCGTCGGGAGGTTCCTCTGCCGTGCCTCACAACTCACCGACCTCGCAGCGGTAGCCACAGCTGGCTTCCGCACTCTTGAAACACCGTGGGAGATCGGTGTGGTCTTCGACCTTTCTCCCGGTGAATCAGCAGCGCACGCAATCGACTTCCAGGCAGAGATGGACCCTGTCATGACGATCGCCGCCGCAGAAGCAGAACTCGCCGAGCCGACAGCAAGGGTTGCCAACTCGCTACTCGACACCATGTTGCCGGTCTCCCCCGAGATCGTGCCATTCGTGGAGGTCAACAGAAGTTCATCGATCCACGACCAGGTCGGACTGGTCGCCTCGGCGCTCGCCGAACGACACAGAGTCGGAGGTGCGAAACTCCGCTGTGGTGGTGTCACCGAAGACATGTTTCCTTCACCCGCTGAGGTGGCAAGGTTCATCATGTCAGTGACTGCCTTGCGTCTGCCTTTCAAGACAACCGCAGGGCTCCATCAGCCGATCCGCCACTTCGACGAGACCATCGGGGTAGAGCGTCACGGGTTCTTCAACATCCTCATGGCTGCCGCCCTTGCGGAGTCTGGGATGGACCGAGACGGTGTCGAATCTGTGATCGCAGACACCGACCCTGGTGCGTTCACGATGTCGGCCACATTTGCATCATGGAGAGGCTACGAACTCCCCGGTTCCGCGCTCAGACGGATGCGCCGATCCGGCTTCGTCGCATACGGTTCCTGCGACTTCGATGAACCGATCGAGGCTCTCGGTCATCTTGGTTTTCTCGGACGTGGGACGTGACACTCGATCAATCTCGCTCATCATGGGTCCATGTGCCCGATGGATCGGACTTTCCGATCCAGAACCTCCCCTACGGAGTATTCGTTGACGCGTCCGGTGTGCGCTGCGGAGTCGCGATCGGTGATTCCGTGTTCGATCTTGCTCGAGCCGAGACTGTCGGGCTGTTCGCGAACACCGGCCTGGACCGCGACACATTCCGCAAAGAGACGCTCAACGATTTCCTCGGTCACAATCGGGGCGTGTGGTCCTCGGTGCGCAGCCATATCGCTGATGTGCTCGATTCGGCGAACGCTGAGGGTCGTAGGTTCTGTGAAGCGCGCAACCTGGTGATCGACCACCCGGTGCAGATGCGTCTACCGGTCGATGTCGGCGACTACGTCGACTTCTACTCCTCAGAGCAGCATGCAACGAATGTCGGCAAGATGTTCAGACCTGAAGGTGATCCGCTCCTGCCGAACTGGAGACATCTACCAGTCGCATATCACGGCCGTGCCGGAACGGTTGTGCCATCGGGAACGGCCATCAGGC
>Ga0255048_10002798_pt1 | contig 10909 bp, 20 predicted proteins | sample JV7_2_2_MG_FD_183619 | JGI IMG/M metagenome (GOLD analysis project Ga0255048, IMG submission 183619) | Seawater microbial communities from Jervis Inlet, British Columbia, Canada - JV7_2_2 | ecosystem: Environmental > Aquatic > Marine > Inlet | place: Canada: British Columbia | collected 2016-10-06
ATGGATTCCCACACGTATCGGCCGTCGTCGTCCACATACGTGATGGTGCATCGCTCTGTGATCGCGTCACCCAACCCATCATCTTGATGGAGGATCGTCACGCTCCGGGAGTAGCCGACGGGTGCACAGGCATCCCGGCCCCGCATCGCCCCGGTGATCCAGCTTGGGCAGTCAGTCATCTCGCCTCCTCTCGTATCCCGGCGGCGGGTGGTCGCGGCATCGGAGGTAGAACCAGGGGTCACCCCTCCTGGCGACGGTGAACCCGCATGTCTCGATATCCTCATCTACCAGCCTCCCGCTAGGCAGCGACCACAGGCTGCCGAGCCCCTCGACCCTGCAGCCCTCCGGCGCCCTGCAGAGGGCGTCGCGCGGGTCGAGCCCTTCGGGGTGTTGGCGTTGGCGTGGTGGCCATACGAATGCGCTCATGGGTGAAGCGCCAGCCCGATCACGCAGCCTGCGGCGTGTCCCTCCTCCCGCAGGTGCAGGCACGCGCCGCAGGCTGCGTCAGCTCCCCACTGTGCCAGCCGGAGCGCTGACGCAAGCTCTGTGGCGCGCTCGTCGATGGCCAGCAGATCGGATGCCATGGTGCGCACGTAGCAGGCGTGCGGCTCCTTGGTGCCATCCACGAACCCCTGCAGGTTCTCCCGGTCAACGTCGCTCAGTCTGTCAGGCATCGGCGCCTCCCTCCGGGTCATCCTCAGGCGGTGGCCACGGATACCCGCTCTCTCTCGTGCTATCCACAGCATCCTGAAGCGTCATCTCCCACTGAAGGTATGGATGGCTGCCGCTCTTGATCTCACGCAACAGCCCCGTGACGCGCCGGCGCTCGCGGTCGCAGGGTGGTATGGCACGGCGATCAATCATCGCATCCACCCCCCTCCAGATCCTCCAGCCCCATCCGCAGCAGCCGGGCGGCATCCTCCACGAGCATCACCATGCACGTCTCGCAGGCATCGCCGCCGCGGTACTCGCTGCGGACATCCATCACGTTGGCGGTCGCCGCAACGCGCCACTGTCCGCCCGCTACATCCTGCATCGCATACGCCTCCGGGTCAGTCTCCTCACCGCAGATGTCACACGTCGTCGTCGTCGCCATCCTCGCTGCCCTCCTTTTCAAATTCCATTAGATTCGATAGGCTCATTTTCAGCCGTATTTTTCTTCTTTCTTCCGCCTCTTCTTCCGTAAAAACGGGCAGAATAACAGGTGAGAATTTTCATAATATCCTCTGCTAATTCTTCTTCATACTTCTTTTCTTTTGTCTCAACGACTTCAACCGTGATTTCAAGATTCTTAAAAATAGCATCCAGATATTCATAACCAAACCGAGCAGGCCTATCTTTATATTCAATCACCACTCGTTCAACTTTACCTTCAAAGCACATCTTGATTAACTTGTGTATGCCGTTTCGCTTCTCGTTTATTCCGCTGGCAATCTCGTCAATCAGAACATACTTATAACCTTTGGATTCTGCGTGTTTTCTCAACCTGTCTTTTTGTCGTTCAAGGTTTTCTTTCTGTTTGGCTGTTGAGCATCTTGCATAAATCACAGTCAACTTTTCTTGCTTCTCTTTCCCAACTCCCATATAGGCGTCTAAATCATCTTGCCGAAAACGCCTATGTCCACCAGCAGTCTTAAAAGATTTCATCTTTCCGTTATTAGCAAGCGTCTTGAGCGTGTTTATTGACACCCCAAGATATTCGCTTGCTTCTGTTATTTTATAGATTTTCATTTGAGTAATACCCCCCATTGTTCAGCCATAGCCTTTGCTATGCCAGTGAAGGTTTTACTTCTTAGTTTCGCTCTTTCATCCTTTGGTAATTTCCAAGCATCAGCATACCAAGCTGGCATTGTTTCACCACTTGCAAACTTCTTTCTATTTGGTGGTTCAACAATATTAGTCGTCTCCAAGTGCGGTAATCCTTTTAACCATAAACATGTCTTTTTCTCAAAAGCGTCACCAAACTGATAAGGATTTATAATCTGATTCGGCTTTCGCCATTCACTAGATATAATCCCAACAGGGTTTTCAATCGCTATTTTTTCACAATCAGCATTTGCAAATAACATAAAAAAGTTAATTGCCTCTTTTCGGTCTTGATGTCGCTTAATTGCCTTATCACCGTATCTTTCAATATTGAACCACCGATTTCCAGTAACCGTTAAGTAAGTGCATGGAGGGAACGCTATAATTAAATCCCATTCCTGTTTTAATAGTTCAGTTACATCTTGTTGTAAGTGCCATTCTGGGTATCTACCAGAACACGGCAAAATGTCACATGAATAAGCATCATGTCCAACTTTCCTCATCTCTATCGTTACTGCCTGCGATTCTTCACAAGCGATTAGAACTTTTCCCATCTTTCAACTCCTTAACTAATTTCTCGTTTGCGTCCACAATCTTCTGCATATCCTCCATCACCAAGACCTCAACCAGCACCGCATAGACACCACGCCCGCGGCTTTCTTGACCATACGCCCATCGGATGCGCGGGTCGCCGTCGTCGACGCCGAACGCATCCGCCAACCCATCACGAACCCCCTTGCATCCCCCGATGCAGTTATCGTCATCCATGCGTCGCGGACCTATCCTGGTGATCCGCACCACGCACGGGAACTGGACGGTCAGTCGCTCACCGAACGTGCGCCCGAGCAGCCGGTGAGACTTCCGCCGCCGCTGCCGTAGGCCCCAGTGCTCATGTGAGTTTAGCCCCCAGATTCTCAGCTCCGGTATCTCGATGCTGTCTAAGATCCTCACTCGTAGCCCTCCATCCCCGCTCCACGCTGGAAAAGCCTGATGCCTCTAACTCCCGCCGGGCGTCATCTATCATCCGGCGCTAGCTCTCGTGCAGGGCATCCTCGGTGACGGTCTTGAGTGTCCCGTCTGGCGCCAGGGTGAGCACGCCCTTGGTGTAGCCCGGTGGCGGGTGGTTAACGCAGTATCCCCGCGGCGTTCCGTCGCCCTGCCACCAGTAGGGAGAGCACGTGTCGCCCTGCGACCTCGGGCCGTTGCACCGATGCTCTGGCGGATGGTTGCCGTCAGGCTCCCGTGCCGGCGGCCACAGCTTCGGCTCAGCTTCGGCCTTCCGGGTAAACCGCGTGCCCCCCGACCCTAGCCCGTCGTCGATCGAGATCGCTACCTCTGCCGCGCCCGTCTTCGCTATGTGCCCATAGATTGGCTGACCATGAAGACCGTGCCCGAGTAGCGCCTGACCAACGGGGGCAGCGTGTGGGGTCTCTTCTACCGGCAATAGGTCTGGTTTATCGTCGTCTACCCATACATCCAGCACCACATCAAGCGGTGGCCGCGAGCGCTTGATATCTGCCGCCCGGCCGCGCCAATCGCCGGTAGCATAGCCACTTCCTGAAAGGCTCATAGCTGCACCCGCTCTAGCCCATCTTCTCTGTCAGTCTCGACCACCACGCCCACCGGCACCTTCGCTCCGCCTGCCGACCACGGAGCCATCGTCACAGAGCCATCAGCCATCGCCACCAACAGCCCGCCCTCATACGTATAGCGGGCAGTCACCTGCACAATCACCTGAGGCAAGCACCACCGCTCAATAGTCTCCATCCATCTCAGCGGCAGGTGCCAACACATCGGTGCCAGCACTCGCAGCCAAAAAATCGTCCGCTCTCGATGCCACCGAGGCGCCTTGATAACGCGGGTTTGAATTATGCCATTCCAGGTCATGTGGTGGTCTCGGTCTCTGTCTTGATGTGCCAGGTAGCCTCGTGCTCTGGATCATCGCCCACGCAGTTGTAACTGACGCTACCGCGCGTGGTCATCTCCCCCGTTCTCGCGTCGGTGGTCTTCGTGATCGTCTCGCTCTTTCTCGCCCAGCGCCCACACACGGGGCAGTTGTCGGTCGTCTTCTTCTGCTCGCTCATTCCTCATCCTCCACCAACAAGAATAATAGCCAGCCCCAACCCCATCAACGAGGCGCCTCCTGCACGCGCAGGTCTATCCACAGGGCATCCCAGGTCGACAAGTCAGCACCAGTCACGCGGTTGTATGCCGACGCCTCCATGTATCCCCGGCCTATCCAGACGAACAACCCTCCGATGATGAATAGGATCACCATACCGACCACGAACGTGTCATCTCTCCTGCTCTTGCTCATCGCGGCGCTGGCGGAATACGGTTACGGCTCGGCTGCATGAACGGGCCGGTGACCTTGTTCTCTGCGGTCGGGACAGGAGCATCCCGCCACAGGTGCAGCGAGTAGCCCACGCCCTCGCCGGCATCGATGTCGACATTGACCGCCCCTTCCGGCTCAGCCGCGGGCGGGCCTGCCCAGGAGGCGTTAGCGGACGGGCCAAGGCTGCCGCCGAGGTTGACGCTATGCCCGTCTGGCGAGCAGCCAGCCGCCAGCATCAACAAAGCGATGATGGCTAGACACCTCACGACGTTACCCCCTTCCACGGATCGAGACCCATATCAGACAGCGCTGTCAGTGCCGGCAGCGTACCGCCACCATCATTGCAATGCCCGACGCGGACAGCTCGGCGGAACCACGCCTCGGCGATGTGTTTTATGTCCAGAGCCAGCCAGCAGTCGCCGCCCTTGGCCCACGCGTCAGCCTCCCACCGCGTACCCTCCACCTCTTGCGCTAACGAATCCTCCCAGAAATTCAGGCGCTCTTTTGCCTGCTCGGGTGTGATGCTACCGGCATATAGCCGTGTGTATGTGTCATGCACGACTCTATGGGATAGACCTCCAGCGTATTCATCTACCTTCATCTCCCGGAAACCCCGCTCGATCGCCAGTGGCAGGTACTTCTGCATCTGCTGCCACAAGTCCATTCTAGGGTCTGCCATCTCTCTATCCCTCCGTGTCGTCGGTTAGCCATCGAATGAGAAGCGCCGTTCCGGTGATCCCGATGGCGAGAGTCACCAGCGCATGAATTAGCTCCTGACCGCTAGGCATTGGGCTGACCATCCGTTGACGCATAACCCTGCAGCTCGTCGAGCAGCGCCCTAGCTTCCTCCCTCGCTACGCTGGGGTCATCATCACTCAAGGCGTGTAGCAGGTCAGTAAGCGCCGCAGCCATCCATTGAGTAGCAGGAATAACATTCAGCACACGTAACGCAGGGTGCATTCTGGTGGTAATCTCGCCATTCATTTTTCTGCTCTCCTCGCTGCCGCCACGTCACGGCGATACTCACCCACACCCAGCAGCAGCACCGCCAACAGCGCTACGCCTAGCGCGCACCAGAGCACCAGCATCAGCCATGATCGCGTGTCGTGCCACTCGGCTCGTGCTGCCGCTACCAGATCGGCTACTCTCGCGTCTGCCCGGCTAGCGGCCTGTTCACCGACCATCAGTGCGGCCTGAGAAATGCCATCGCCGATCACCTGGAGACCAGTACCAACCGGTTCCATAGGCACCGTTACCGGCGCCTCGATATGCACCGCTTCCGGCGCTACGCTCAACGTCACTGCGCCCGGCTCCACATGCAGGCTCGTCGCCGGCTGGAACGTCACCGCTCCCGGCGCCACCGCTCCCCGCTCTACTGTCGCACAGCCAGTCATCATCAGCGCAACCAGCAAGATCATCGGCAGCAACAGGGCCGGCAGGATCACCGCAACCGAGATCATCACCCACGCCGACATAGATTTCCGCGCATCGCCAGCAGCGTGGCGATCCGAACTGACGGCGCGCCGGGAAGTGCAGCGACCATAACCCACAGAGGCTTCGTCCGTGGTCGAACAGATGAGCATGGTCAGTGCGGGCATGTAACCAATCAGTCGTGGGCATACATCCTCAAGGAAAAGATCCCGCCTACCCCGGGGTGTGGTCAACACCAGACGCAGGGAGAGCCTAGATTGAGAAGTCCAGGGCAGGCAGGAAACCGTCATCGTGAAACATTCGCTCCAATGGTGACACAAACGACCAGCACCGAGACCACAACTAGCACGGCGATAACCACGCGGGCCAGGATCTGCCGCTCTTCACGTAACAGATCATCGTCCGTGTCATCGTCCGTATAGATGCGGCCCCAGTGATCGTACGCCATGGATTACATAGCCTCTCGAAGAGCAACCAATGTCGGCGTTTCTTTCTTGCCAACACGCAGGACGCGGCACGGCTTACGCTGGCGCCATAGGTTCCACGCCTTGATACAGAGCAGCAAAAACTTACTGCGCGCTTCTCGTGACGCATCCCCCTCCATATGCGCAACCTTATCGCGCAAGGCGAAACGGGGATCACTGTACCCCTCTAGCCCGATGCCGTTCGCATACGCGACCCAGAACGCCTGAGCGTCGTCGGCATCTTCCTGGCTCATCAGGTAGTAAAGCGCAACGCACAGCCCGTGAAACCGCATCTTGCTAGACGCAGACGCCTTGCTTAGGCGACCAAAAAACCGTAACGCGTCATGGATGCCAGGTGTCTGATGTAGGGCGTCAATGAGCTGATAGCTCGGTGTTGCCGTGGCTAGCACCATATCGCCCCGCTGCATACACACCAAGGCACGTAACGCTGCAGACACGGCCGCGGCGTTCTTGACGCCGAGCAAGTGGAGAGCATGATGACCCGAACGCTTATAGCCTGTATCCATCTTGGACCGTGCGCTCGCCTGGACACCATAGGCTACGAGCGTCTTGATCGTCGTGCCGCTCTGAATGACGGCGCGCAACCTGTGCTCGCCATCGATGACGTGACCATCCTCATCAATCTTGATAGTCTCGCCGGTCTCGCTCCATTCGCCAGCGGTCATCTGATCAGCTAGAGCAGAGACCCAACGCCGCGATACCGAGCGGTTGATCTCGATAGATTCCAGCATGCGCTCAGCCATGCGCGGCGTGATCCTCATTACCTTGACATCCATGGTTTTCCCTCCGAATTATGGTGTTACGCCGCGCCTCCATAGCGCTGCGGGTTGGCTGTATAGAACTGGTTGATGAGAGCATTGCTCATCAGCGGTAGTGCTGCCGGCCAGATAGCCCGGGCAACCGTCTTGAGGATCGCCTCGCTAACCGTCATGCCAGGCCAATCCCAGGCCATCAAAGCATCAAACGCCAGGTCAAGAGTCTTGACCACCTCGTCGTGCTTCTCGGCGTTGCTCATCTGCTGCACGCCAGCCCAGACCATAGCCGCATCGGCGAGTGCATACCGGCTCGCCATGATGATGCCGAGCACCTCGGTCGCGCTCATTGAGCCATCCTCGCGAGCATCACTTACGCTCTCTTGCACGTCTTCCACATGACGCTTAACCAGCGCCGCTACCTCTTCCACGGTCGTCATCGGATCAACCTCCTGTCGCTGCTGTAACCTCATCATACGCTGCACGACACTGCGCAGCGCTCAATCCCTCCACGTAAGCGGCACGATTCATACTGAACCGCTGCGCATGCAAAGCGTCATGTAGCGCACTCTGCCATCGCGCCGTGTCCATGTCGTCACTCCACTCGACAAAGCAACTATCATCTTCGAGCACGTCACCGCCCAGCTCGGTGGCCAGGGCATCCGAGACACAAGCCGTCACATCCATTCCTGCCGGCAGCTCGTCGGCAAGATCCCATCCACCACTGACTTCCGGAGGCAACGTCACGACGCCGACGAATCTAGCGCCGGCGTCCATGAGCATATCTCGAAGTCTTCTCATGGCCACTTCGCCAGCGTCATCAGCATCAGGCCACAGTACGACGCGCCGCGCCTGCAACGGCGTCCAATCAATACGAGGTAGCGCAGCGACACCGCCATGCCATCCCACGCACACGCACCACGGCACCAACCCGGCCGCAGCGTCGGCAGCCTTCTCGCCCTCAGTCACCAGCACCGGCGCGGGCTCGTCATCTGCGAGCCGATCTAGCCCATACATGGGGCGCGGTACCGGTGGTGCAGCATGGCGCCAGAGTAATCCGCCAGACACCGCGCCACGCCAGAGCGATAACGGCCGGATTTCTTTACGGCCATTCGGCATATCCCACCGCAAGACAGCATGCATAAGCCTGCCGCCCGCATCGCGATAACTCCATCGCATGGACGTCGGCAACCCATCCATCAACAGCAGCCGCTCAGGAACAGGAGGCGCGCCGAATTCAGGTATCGGCATCACGCACGACGGCTCACCGGTCTGCGTCGGTGGTGGCGGTAGGCCACCGCCAGCGATGTAGCGCTTAGTCACAGGTCGACGACCATCAGTCTTGATCTGTGATGTTGCTGCCCCGCTATCCATGAGCGCCGACATCGGCAGGTTGAGTGCCGCCATGATCTCGCGTGTATCGCAACGAGCCTGGCAATAGACCAACAGCTTACCGCCGTCTGTTTCCCGCACGGCAAACGATGGGTTACTGTCGCGCCCACCCTGGCCATGCACTGGACATCGCGCCACCCACTCACCGCCGCGCCGTTTCGATGGATGGCCAATCGAATCTAGCGCCATCAATACGTCATGCAAACTCATGGCCGCGCCCTCCTGTCCATAGGCCAATACTTCTCAGCTTCATCATGCACCCGCTGCGATGCCCGACCCCAGCGCCGACTAGCTATGTCATCAATCCAACGGTGCGCTACCTCAAACGTTACTGCCGTTGTTGGGAGATCGCGCTTAGTCAACAACTTCGCCTGCTTCCATGAACATAGCCCCGCTGACCTACGGTGCCGACACGCAGCAATCAGCTGCTGCCCGCGCTCTTCATCTGTCCCCACTTCTGAATCCGTCAGCCCGAACCGGCTAAGCTCCTTCATCCACCGAGGTCTCTGTGCATCGCCATCACTACCGAGGATATCCAGCTTCTCGGCCTTGCGTCCGCGCCGCAACTGCTTAGCAGCAGCTCGCTCACGGTCATCAGTTACGGCTGCCTCTGCTCTATCGATCAGCTCATCTAGAGCGCACGTCTCCAGTCCGGCCTCAGCGAGCAACTCCCGCGCCTTACGCCGAACGTCATCATCAGTGATACCACCGAGCACATCAGCCGGCGTCACCAGTTGCATGCGGTCATCGCATCCCACGCCAGGCATATCGAGCACTAGCAGGTCGCCCTTGCCAGGCGCCAACCTGGTGCCTCGCCCGATCATCTGAGCATAAAGCGTGCGGCTCATGGTCGGACGCAAGATCGCAACGCACGAGATACTAGGCTCGTCGAATCCCTCGGTGAATAGAGCGCAGTTGCACAAGCACTGCACCTCGCCGGATCGGAACTTCCGCAACGTATCGCGGCGGTCCTCTGGTGCTGACGTGCCATCCAACGCCAACGCCGTCATACCCTCAGCGCGCAGGTAACTAGCAAACGCATGCGCCGTAGCCACCGAAGGAAGAAACGCCATCGTCGGCCTGACGCCAGCATGCACAGCAACCTTGACGGCAGCCGGCTGCAGAGCCGGCTTTAGGGCGTCATCGAGCTGCCCTTGATTGAAGTCTCCAGCCACCTTACGCACGCCCGATAGATCCAACTCAGGCATCACGGCGGTTATCACCTGCATGGGCACCAGGTGTCCATCATCGATAGCGTCTCGCAGCTCATACGTATACGCGACGTCAGCAAAAACGTCACCGAGAGCACGACGATCAGCGCGGTCAGGTGTAGCCGTTACACCAAGGAGATGAGTCGATTGATCATACCCTGTACGTACGATGCCTGACGCGTCGAACACTGAGCCACGAAAGTGATCAATCACGCGGCGGTAAGTCTTGCCTATAGAGTGGTGCGCCTCATCGATGATAACTAGGCCAAACGCATCAGCCTCATACCTGGCGAGACGTGAAGGGTTAAAACTCTGCACAGAACCTATCACCACTGGCGGAGTGCAGAAGAGGCTGCCGCTATCAACCTTCTCAGTGGACATCTCTATACCCACCTGTAGGCCAGCATACCGCTCAATCTTATCCGCAGCCTGGCGGACCAGCTCTTGCCGGTGCGCTATCACTAGAACCCGCTCTCCGCGGTCATCCCAGTAACGCCGCGCCAGTTCAGCGAAGCATATGGTTTTCCCGGTGCCTGTCGGCAGCACCAGCAACGATGACCCATGCTCGGCAAGCGACATCTCGCATGCATCAACGGCCTTGCCCTGCACAGCGTAGGGTGTGACGCGCGGCCATGTGGGAGTCCGATCAGCCGTCATTCATTGCCCTCTAGCTGGCGACGAGCGGCGGTAGACTTATCGAGCGCTTCTTTTTCAGAGTAGGTCAACCATCCTCGCTGGCTACATACCGAACACGGGCGACGTTCACCAGTCGGCCGATGATCAGCGTCCAGCAACGGCTCAACACCTTGCCCCGCGCAGGTCGAACACTGCACCGATGGCGCTGCACGGCCGATGCGCTTGATGGCTGCGTGCAGGTCACGGTCAAGCATCCCGCTCAGAAGCAACCGCGTCATGTCCGGGCCGATAGTCAAGACGTCGGCATCCAGGTCACCCCACTCCCCCTCGATCTTTTCCCGGGCACGCTTGACCTCCCGGCGCGCCGTTTTCAGAGCTGTCGCCAGTGGCGCCAGAATGGACTCTAAGCGCAGCACTGCCAGCGATATCCGCGGGTGGCAGGTGCGCTGCCAGCTATCGATGGTGCGGCCTGTATCGTCTTCGCTGATGAGCTTCTCTATGCACTTCATAGTCTCGGCGCCATCGCCGTGCAGCTTCGCCAGAGCGCCAACCCGACGCTGATAATCCAGCTTGTATGTCCCTAGTTTCTTAATGTCGTGGGGCCGTGCCGCTATGGGCGTCGTTCGGATGTCCTGTCGTGCCTGCTCATCGATGCGCGCCAGGTTCTCAAGCTGCCCCTCGGTCATGCCCTCCAGACCCGGCCACGCTCCTCCCTGCGCCGTCGCCACGACAGGACGCAGCACCTCATCCGGCAGACCAGCCAGCTTCTCAGGGTTGAACCTGCCTCCGTCCAGCTGCGTGCCTGCCGTCTGCTCGACCACCCACGCCAGCCGCAGAGACTCAGCATCGCCGGTGCCGGTG
>Ga0255048_10002799_pt1 | contig 10907 bp, 13 predicted proteins | sample JV7_2_2_MG_FD_183619 | JGI IMG/M metagenome (GOLD analysis project Ga0255048, IMG submission 183619) | Seawater microbial communities from Jervis Inlet, British Columbia, Canada - JV7_2_2 | ecosystem: Environmental > Aquatic > Marine > Inlet | place: Canada: British Columbia | collected 2016-10-06
GCTGACGCTCTCCGAGCTGTTCGATAAATCGCGGATCGTCTACAGACGCATGTGGGTGCTTTTCCATGTCGATGCGCTGACCGTTTACGGTCAACACATGGCGCTCGTAGGTAATCGCGTCGCCCGGCAAGCCAACCACTCTCTTGATGTAGTTGATACTCGGTTCGGACGGCAAGCGAAAAACGATGACATCGCCGCGTTCCGGTTCACCGGTTTCGAGAATCTTCGATTCAGTTACAGGTAGACGCAGTCCGTAGGCGTATTTTTTTACAAATATGAAGTCGCCTTGCAACAACGTCGGCATCATCGAACCAGAAGGAATTCGAAATGGCTCGAACACGAACGATCGAATCACCAAAACAAAAAGTAGCACCGGAAAAAACGACCGCGAATACTCGACCAGTGTCAGTAACGCGATCGAGCCACCCTTCTTATACCTGCTGCGCCAGATGAACTTATCCAGACCAACGACAATGCCCGAAAGCAACGTCAAAACAGTAAGTCCTAATGCTAAATTTATGCTCAAAATATGCTTCTCATTTGTCCATTTTTAGAACCGCCAGGAATGCCTCCTGAGGAATTTCGACCGATCCTACCTGTTTCATCCGGCGCTTGCCGGCCTTTTGTTTCTCAAGCAACTTGCGCTTGCGAGACACGTCACCCCCGTAACATTTGGCCGTCACGTTCTTTCGCAAGGCCTTGACCGTACTGCGCGCGATTATTTGGCTTCCGATCCCGGCCTGTATCGCAACCTCGAACATTTGCCTCGGAATCAGTTCTCGCATTTTTTCGACCAGACCCCGACCACGTTGTTGCGCACTCGCGCGGTGCACGATGATTGACAGCGCATCAACACGGTCTTTGTTGATCAGGACATCGAGTCGAACCATGTTGGCGGGTTCGAATCGATCGAAGTGATAATCAAAAGATGCAAATCCACGGCTAACGGACTTGAGGCGATCAAAAAAATCGAGAACGACTTCCACGAGCGGCATTTCGTATTCAATTGAAACCTGGTTGCCCAGGTAGCGTATGTGTTTTTGAACGCCGCGCTTCTCGATGCACAGCTTGATAACTGCACCAACGTACTTGTCGGGAACCAGAATATTCGCGATGATAATCGGTTCGCGCAACTCGTCAATCTCGTTGGCGGGTGGCAATTTGGACGGGTTTTCCACGTGCACGATATCGCCGTTGTTTTCCACGACCTCGAACACTACAGTCGGCGCAGTCGTTATCAATTCCAGGTCGTACTCTCGCTCCAACCGCTCCTGCACAATTTCCATGTGCAGCATGCCCAAAAAACCACATCGAAAACCGAAACCAAGTGCGGCTGAAGTCTCGGGCTCAAAATGTAATGCTGCATCGTTCAGGCGTAGCTTTTGCAGCGCCTCACGAAAATTTTCGTAATCCTCCGACTGAATAGGAAACATGCCGGCGAATACACGCGGCTGAACTTGCTCGAAGCCGGGCAACGGTTCGTCACAGGGCTCGTGAGTCAGTGTTAGTGTGTCGCCCACGGGAGCGCCGTAAATATCCTTGATACCGGCAATTACGAATCCGACTGATCCGGTTGACAGCTCGTCACGATCTTCCATCTTTGGTGTGAAACAACCCACGCGATCAGCCTGATGTGACGTGCCGGTCGACATGACGGTGATCTTACTGCGTTTCGGCAGTTTGCCATTCATCACGCGCACCAAAGACACGACACCAACATAGTTATCGAACCATGAATCAATGATGAGTGCTTGCAATGGACCGTCAGGATCACCCTCGGGTGCCGGGATTCGATCCACAATGGCCTCCAGCAACTCCGGGACACCATCGCCCGTCTTGGCGCTTACCAATACAGCATCGCTCGCATCGATGCCGATGATGTCTTCTATCTCGGCAATCACCTGATCTGGTTCCGCCGCCGGCAGGTCGATCTTGTTCAGTACAGGAAGAACTTCGAGGCCCAGATCGATGGCTGTATTGCTGTTGGCAACGCTTTGTGCCTCGACTCCCTGCGCGACATCAACAACTAGCAAGGCCCCTTCACAGGCTGTAAGTGAGCGAGAAACTTCGTACGAAAAATCGACATGGCCCGGCGTATCAATAAAGTTAAGTTGGTACACCTCGCCGTTCTTCGCTGTGTAGTCCAGCGACACGCTCTGCGCCTTAATGGTGATGCCCCGCTCCCGCTCGAGGTCCATCGAATCCAGTACCTGATCAGCCATCTCTCGATCAGACAGGCCGCCACACAACTGAATAAAGCGATCGGCAAGCGTGGATTTGCCGTGATCGATGTGGGCAATGATCGAGAAATTACGAATATGTTTCATGGTCGCTTTACGATACTTGGCACGAAGCTTTCGAGGCAAGCCGTATTCCGTAGCCGCCACCTGCCAACGAGCAGTCCGCCAATAAGGCCGAGAATCGCTGCTATCGCCGCAGCCGCATCGCCAAGCGACATCACATAGGCAAGACCGGCACCAGCGACAGCGCCAAGCATCGGGAGGCCATAAACGGTTAGCGCAGCCCGCAGCAGATTATTCGGTGTCAAAGCGATTTCCACGTTGTCGCCTTCGGCCAAATGCATGTCTTCGCTGAAAGAGACTTCAACCCGTCGCAACCGGTTGTTACCCGCCAGCAGTCCTGCCCCGCAGCCCTTTCCAGCAGCGCAGCGTGGGCACGCCACGTTGACGTCGACTTCGACGACTGCCCGTTTACCGCGAGCATCTGAAACAAGAAATTGGATAATGCCTGAGGGGTTGGCCATGCCGGATAATATCCCAGAATGCACCTACGGAGCTTGCATAGACCTCGCAATCTGCTCAACGGTTACGGCAGGCACTTCGCCGACAGCCGTCACGCAAAATTCACCGACCAGAATACTAAACGCATTGGAAGCACCTGCTCTCGTGCGGCCCGATATTGTCATATCCAGTCCAGGCTCAACGAAAACCGATACATTGGCCAGTCCGTCGCTGAACATCATGTGCATAACAGCCTCATCTGTATCCGATTTGCGCTCGCTGCGGGTAGACGTGAGTAAGAATCCCGGCGGCAAGTTGTCGCTCACCCAATCCGATGCGGCCTCTTTCGTTATCGTCCTTTGCGGCTCTGCATACCATCGAAAATCGTCAATATTGATAGACGGCTGCAATGCGCTGACATCAATTTCCGCGTCCAGCGTAATATCGGCGAATTTGACCTGCTCAATCGCGTCTCCGTGTTCATCCATGAGCTTGGTCTGTAGCGGAAATCCCGTCGCGATATCCAGCCAGATTCGATGGCCGTAGCGAAAACCGTCGTGGGGACGAATGGCCAGCATGATGGATTTGCGACCGGCAATTCGCTCTTTGCGCACGATCGAGAGATCGTATTCGCTGCCAAAGCGAATATCGCTTGATGGCAAGGTCGAAAACAATGTGCTCTTGTCATCCCATTCTTCGACCAGCACGGATTTTTTTTCGGGCATGATGAAATGGACTTCGTTCCCGTTTCGAATGATCTCCAGGTTATTACCCTCCTGAATGATCACTTTTTCACGAACGACATCGTCCGACACGACGTGCACAACCTTGAGCGCATCGGCAACGCCGTCCTGAATTCGAATCACAGTGCCTTCGTAATTGGTCGTCTGCACGGCACTGGCCATTTTTTTCAGCCACTCGCCAGGTGCCGCATCCTGTGCGTATACCGGATGCATGGCCAGCACAAAGCCGACGAACGTGGCTTTGAGCGCCGCAATCGTCTCATTTTGAGTCATTCTCATTTCGTTATCGATGCTACGGCGATTGCCGTTCCTCGGTAGCGTCATCCGGTGGGTCTATCTCTTCCAGGTCGGTGTCGATCTCTTCATCGTCACGTAGTCGCACCGAAACAAGCCGCGCATCGAAGTTGTTGTCGCCTGATTCCGATGCGAATCGGCTATGCCGTTCGAAGTAGTCGAGTTCGGGGACCGTGTACGATCCGGCATCGACATCTTCCGCAACAGTTGGGGTCGCGGAATCAGTCTCGACACCCGGGACCTCGGCCAGTTGCTGCAAACCGAGGATAGCGGCAAACGCTACGCCTGCCGCAATGGCAATACCGGCAAGCGGTCGAACATAGCGCCTTGTAGCGGTCTCGAGTCCGTCAATATCCTCGTGGATCGATTTGTCATCGATTGCCGTTGCTATGCGCCCACGCAAGGCATCAAGGCCGGCCACGTTACGTTGCCCGCGCATCGCACGACCCATGGCGAAATACTCAGCCGCTCGCTGTCTGAGTTCAGGGTCCTGACTCATTCGACGCAGCAGCATTTCCGCCTCGTTCTCCGGCAATTCGCCATCCACAAATGCAGAGATCTGCATTTCTATTCCTTCGTTCATTTCTACTCGCCTGTTCAACGTATCAATGTCCCGACTTTTCTGCCTATGGCATCCCGGGCCCTGAAAATTCTCGATCGCACCGTTCCGACCGGACAATCCATGGTCTGTGCGATTTCCTCGTAACTCATTCCATCCAGTTCTCGCAAGATGATAGCCGTTCGTAAATCATCTGGCAGAGCCTGGATAGCACGCTCCAACGTTTCCTGTAATTCCAGACTCAACGTGAGTCCTTCCGGAGTATCCGTCTCCTTGAGCTTGGCATGCAGGCCGTACTGTTCCGGGTCCTGTAAATCGAGCTCAATGTCCGTCGGACGTCGCCGCTGTGCTGCAAGATAATTCTTTGCAGTATTCACGGCAATACGATACAGCCATGTGTAAAACGCGCTATCGCCACGAAACCGTGGTAAAGCCCGATAAGCCTTAACAAAGGCTTCCTGACTGATATCCAGCGCCAATTCCGGGTCGCGCACATACCGCATCACCAGGTTGACGATTTTGTGCTCGTACTTGAGCACCAATAAATCAAACGCGCCTTTATCACCTTTCTGGACCCGTTTGACCAGCTCCTTGTCTGTCGACTCATTCGACATGCGGCTGTATCCGACTGACACCGGGATAGACCGGCGATACCATCGAAAGTTCTCTTGGACTGGCTCTATAGTTTTGCATTATGTGACACAGTTCTGGGGCCACCCGTGGCGGCGGCGAAACGGGGGCATGTTAGCAGCTTCAGCTGACTGCCCCCAAGTGCCGCCATATCACCTGTAGTCGGCGCCATTGCTCGCTTTCCAGCGAATTTCGGCGAAGTAGCTCATGATAGCGGGCGCCCGTCGCCGGCTTAAGTCTCAACCAGGCCAATTTTTGTGTTACGACACAACCGTTCGCGATCGTCGCAGCCCGCCAATGCCCTTCATTGTCCTGCAACTCGATCTGGCCATCAGAGTGCACTCGGATGCGCCCGAATCGCTTATGCGCAGACGATATAACCCTCAGTTCCACACCCATCACAATCAGCCAGATGCTGCTTCCGGCAGCGCGAAGCCAGCCATCGATTGGCAAGCTGATAATGACGATGAGTCCGGTCAAAATTACGGCCCAGGAGCTAGCAACCACAATCCGACGCATTATGGTTTCAGGTGTCAGATCTGTCGAGTAGCTTCTGGATGACACTGGTCAGTTCCGGTGGGTGTGTGTGCTGTTTCAACAGGTAACTTGCAATCTCCGGATCTGGAAGAGTCAAAAGCGACTGAAACGCAGCTTTTTCGGCCTCGTTTGCGGCCGGGTACCGCCGATCGAGGTAGCTCAGCAACAACTCGTCGAGTTCGCGCATTCCTCGTCTGCATTGCCACTTAAGCCTGGACTGTTGCATTTTTCCGCCTGTGAGACCGACACTGCCACCTAAGTTTGGATAAATTGTTGGAGCGCTTATTATCCCCCTTGAGGGGACAAGAGGCGCTGCTACACGAGTTCATTGCCGCCTCGTCGCGAGCATTTTCTTGGTTTCTGCGATCGCCTGCGCCGGGTTAAGCCCTTTCGGACAGGTTTGTGTGCAGTTCATGATCGTGTGACAACGATACAGCTTGAATGAGTCGTCAACGATATCCAGGCGATCGCCGGTCGCCTCGTCACGGCTGTCAACCAGCCAGCGATACGCCGCGAGCAATGCTGCGGGGCCAAGGAACCGATCGCTGTTCCACCAGTAGCTCGGACAAGCAGTCGAACAACAGGCACACAAGATGCAAGCTGCAGGTTCGTTTATTTTTTCCTGGTCTTCCTTGCTCTGTAGCCGTTCTCGATCGGGCGGAGGTGGCGATTGCGTCTGAAGCCAGGGCTTGATCGATGCGTATTGCGCGTAGAAATTGCTCAGATCGGGTACGAGGTCTTTGACGACCGCCATATGTGGAAGCGGGTAAATCTTAACGTCACCCTTCACATCCGCGATTGCCCAGGTACAAGCCAGTGAATTGCCACCATCGATATTCATTGCGCAGGACCCGCAAATGCCCTCCCGGCAGGAGCGGCGAAACGTTAGCGTAGGGTCGATCTCATTTTTTATTTTTATCAGGGCATCGAGCACCATTGGGCCGCAGCTGTCGAGCTCGACATCGTAGGTGTCCAGACGAGGATTTTCGCCGCTGTCCGGGTCGTATCGATAAACCGCAAATCGACGCGTATTTGTTGCTCCGGCTCGTGCGGCGAAGTGCTTGCCTTTGCGAATCCTAGAATTGGGCGGCAGTCTGAATTCAGCCAAGTCTCAACTCCTAGTAAACACGCACTTTCGGCGGTATCGCATCGACCTCGTCGGTCAATGTCTGTTGGTGAACCGGACGATAGTCGATCGATACCTCCCCGGCGTCACTGACCCAGGTCAGAGTGTGTTTCATCCAGTTTTCATCGTCCCGATCGGCGTAGTCTTCGCGGGCGTGTGCCCCGCGGCTTTCGAGCCGGTTTGCTGCCGACTCAATCGTTGCGGTCGCGTTGAGCATCAGGTTCTCAAGTTCCATGGTTTCGATCAGGTCGGTGTTCCAAACAAGCGACCGATCCGACACCTTGAGTTCATCAAGCGACTTAAAGGTTTTCCGCAGCAGCTGCACGCCCTCATCAAGCGTTTCGCCGGTGCGAAAGACGGCCGCGTGATTTTGCATGATCTTCTGCATCTCGAGCCTGACTTCGGCCGTCGATCGTGCTCCGTCGGCGTGGCGCAAACGATCGATTCGATCGATGCTGTTCTGACCCGCATCATCCTTGAAAGGGCTGTGTTGGGCAGCGGGCGTCATCGTCTCGGCACAAAAATGCGCTGCCGCGCGGCCGAAAACGACGAGGTCCAAGAGCGAATTCGAGCCCAGGCGGTTGGCACCGTGTACCGAGACACAAGCCGCTTCGCCGACAGCCATCAGGCCTGGCACAACCGTCTCAGCATTGCCGTCTTTGCTCGTAAGGACCTCTCCATTGAAGTTGGCCGGCACGCCACCCATGTTGTAATGCACCGTCGGCAGGACTGGAATTGGTTCCTTGGTGACATCGACACCGGCAAAGATCTGCGCAGTCTCGGCGATGCCGGGAAGACGTTCATCGACGACCTCAGACCCCAGATGTTCAAGATGTAAATAGATGTGGTCGCTTTCTTCGCCGACGCCGCGACCTTCACGAATCTCAATCGTCATTGAACGACTGACGACATCTCGAGACGCAAGATCCTTCGCATTCGGCGCATATCGCTCCATGAACCGCTCGCCATCGGAATTGGTGAGATATCCGCCCTCGCCTCTCGAACCCTCGGTGATCAGGCAACCGGAACCGTAAATACCCGTCGGATGAAATTGCACGAACTCCATGTCCTGCACAGGCAATCCGGCCCGAATCACCATTGCGCTGCCGTCGCCGGTACAAGTGTGCGCCGAGGTGCAAGAAAAATACGCGCGCCCGTATCCGCCGGTCGCAAGGATGGCCTGGTGCGATCGAAAACGATGCAAACGGCCCGTCGCCAGGTCGATGGCGACGACACCACGACACACGCCTTCTTCCATGATCAAGTCAACGGCGAAATACTCGATATAAAACTCTGCATCGTGCTTGAGCGACTGCTGGTACAGCGTATGCAACATCGCATGGCCCGTACGATCCGCCGCGGCGCAAGTCCGTTGCGCAGTGCCTTCGCCGTATCGTGTGGTCATACCCCCAAACGGCCGCTGGTAGATCCGCCCGTCATCGGTGCGGGAAAAAGGCACACCATAATGCTCAAGCTCGATTACCGCACCGGCCGCTTCCTTGCACATATACTCGATCGCGTCCTGATCGCCGAGCCAGTCCGACCCTTTGACGGTGTCGTACATGTGCCAGCGCCAGTCATCCTCACCCATATTGCCGAGTGCCGCACTGATGCCGCCTTGAGCCGCGACCGTATGGCTACGGGTTGGAAACACTTTGGTGATACACGCCGTACTAAAGCCGGATTCCGCCAGGCCAAAGGTTGCTCTTAACCCGGCACCACCGGCACCAATGACGACAACATCGTGGCTATGCTCGATGAACTCGTAATCGCTCACGCGCCCGCCCCAATACTGAAAATTGCGTAAATCGACGCGATGGCGATCAGGATGTGTGCAAGTTTCGATACCAGCAGCGATGCCCCATTAATACCCTTGGCGTGCACGTAGTCTTCGATCACGACGTCGATACCGAGGTAAGAATGATATGCCAGGGTTGCGCACAGCAAGGCCAGCAGAACGCCGTTGGTTCGACCAGCAACAAACTCGACCACGAGTTCATACTCAAAGCTGGCAAGGCCGCTGATTGAACCGATAAACCAGAGGCTAAGAAAAATCAACGCGACCGCGGTCACGCGCTGTGCCACAAAATGTTGAGTGCCGGCTTTCAAAACAATATCCAGAATGCTGCCGTCAACCCAACCGCAAGCAGCAACACGAACCAGGCCGATGCATTCACCTGGTTTTTCTCGAATCCGTAACCGACGTCCCAAACCAAATGTCGGACGCCATTCGCCAGGTGCAAGAAAAATGAAAAACTGAAACCAAAGAGCATCAATCTGCCGATTACAGTCGACAGCAGGGATACGAAGCGCCCGTACTCGGCGGCGCCGAAAGCCGCACTCACGAGCCACGCACTGAAAATGATCAGCCCGACCGACATCGCAACACCGGTGGTCCGGTGCAGGATCGAAAGCGTCATCGTAATCGGCCAGCGATAGATCGAAAGATGGGGTGATAAAGGACTTTTAGTATCGCTCATAACATACTGTTATATAACATTTTACTTGTCAGAAATCGATACAACGGCCGGCCTTCTCCCAGTCACCGTAACGCGTCGGGTCAGGTCCTTCCCGGCCACCGATTTCTTTCGGCTTTTCGGGCTCGTGCTGCTCTTCGGCGTCGTCTTTTTCTGTATCCTTTGTGTGCATGGCGAAAGTATGCCAGACACAGGATCAAGATGTCAGACATCCCCTATTCATCAATAACTGTTAGCGGCCCGGATTCGTTCGACTTTTTACAGGCACAACTGACGACCGATATCGCCGCGATTCCAGAGGCAGAATTACAACGCTCCGCTTGGTGTAACCCCAAGGGCAGAGTTATATGCATGCCCTTTCTGAGAAAGAATGCTGACGGTTATTGCCTGACAATACCGACCGAGCTCGTCGAACTCGTCATACAACGCATGACGATGTTTCGATTTCGATCAAAAGTAGAGTTTGCGGCGCAGACCGCATCACCGGAAGAACTGGGTATCGAGACAACCGTGGATAATTGGCTGCTCGAGAACCTGCGTGGTGGCATACCCGAAATCTGGCCTCTTGAGTCTGAAAAATTCACGCCGCACATGCTCAATCTCGATTTGCTGGACATTATTAGCCTGGACAAGGGCTGTTATCCCGGACAGGAAATTGTCGCACGCACGCATTTTCGCGGTGCCAGCAAGCGGCGGTGTCTGCGATTCGAGAGTGCGGAACCGTTATCGCCAGGCGACAAAGTCGCTGATGGCCAACGCGACGTTGGCGAGGTCGTCAACGCGATCGGCAATGACCTGCTTGCCGTGGTGCCGCTCGACAAAAAGGATATTCCACTCGACGTGAATGGTGTTGCTTTACGGTACCTAGCACTGCCGTATCTGTAGGAGGCCGCCATGCGGGCGACTCGTATCTGCAATAGCCCACGAACCGGTTATTTCTCTCCCTCATGGCTCGCTGCGCTGCGCTTTACTTCGGTCGATAAACACCCGGTTCGCGGGCTAATCGAAAACCTCTGGTCGCATATGCGGGAACAGCAATACATCTCGAATGGATGCTGAGTCCGTGAATAGCATGACGAGCCGATCGATGCCGACGCCAATGCCGGCCGTTGGCGGCATCCCGTACTCGAGCGCCCGAATATAATCGTGATCGTAGGCCATGGCCTCATCGTCACCCGCTTCCCGATTTGCAACTTGTCCACGAAAACGATCCGCCTGATCTTCGGGATCATTGAGCTCAGAGAACCCGTTTGCGATTTCACGGCCGGCAACAAAAAACTCAAAACGGTCCGTAACGAACGGATCGTCATCGTTGCGACGAGATAACGGCGAGACTTCTGTCGGGTAATGCGTGATAAACGTCGGATTTCGTAAACTGTCTTCGCCCGTTTTCTCAAAGATTTCGAGCTGTAACTTGCCCGGCCCGTAACTTTCTTCGATGCGAATATCCAGCTTTTCACAAATTCCGACGAGGTAGTCTCGATCGCGAATCTTGGACGCGTCGAAGTCCGGATTGAATTTCAGGATAACTTCCTCGACCGTCATACGAGCGAATGCGGCGCCGAGATCAAATTCCTCACCCTGGTACGTCAGTTTCGACAGGCCGAGTATGGTATCTGCCATGCCGTGCATCAACGCCTCGACCATATTGATCAAGTCTTCGTAGTCCGCGTAGGCGCGATACAGTTCGAGCATTGTAAACTCGGGATTGTGTTGCGTTGAAACACCTTCATTGCGGAAATTTCGATTAATCTCATACACGCGCTCGAAGCCACCGACGATCAAGCGCTTGAGATTCAG
>Ga0255048_10002800_pt1 | contig 10906 bp, 11 predicted proteins | sample JV7_2_2_MG_FD_183619 | JGI IMG/M metagenome (GOLD analysis project Ga0255048, IMG submission 183619) | Seawater microbial communities from Jervis Inlet, British Columbia, Canada - JV7_2_2 | ecosystem: Environmental > Aquatic > Marine > Inlet | place: Canada: British Columbia | collected 2016-10-06
CGGCGAAGCGAGAACTTGCTCCCCGCACCCGCGACAAGGAAGAACAGCGGCAAACCCCACGGCAGGATCAAGATCAGGAAGATCATCACAAAGATGCTCTGCTCGTCGTTCTTGATGTGCCATTCGATCGTCGAGTCGAATGGGTGCAGGGCGTGGTAGAGGAACACCCCCAGGATGAGGAGCACCCTCAGCCAGTCGAGATAATGAAGGCGGTTTGGCCTCTCGTCGACTCCACCACTATCGGTCGGCAAGTCAGCCGGGACGACGCCGTCGCCGCTCACACACCCTCCTTTCTAGCCGCGTCGCGGTAGCTCTCTATTCAGGACGAGACTCTTCCTCCGTTGGAAGTGTTGACCCCGCTGGCGTCTCCCCCGCAGTCGACTGTCAGTTCTGCGCCATTGTCCACGTCGCCGGTAACTGTGCCGGTTACGCACACGGTCACATGTGCCCCGTTGTCCACGTCGACCTTGACTGTGTCTCCTTCGAATCCCTCGCCGTGAATCCAGGCTCCGTTGTCGGCAGTCAGCTTCACCTCAGCAGAGGACCCGGTGATGGTGGCATGTGCGCCGTTGTTGACCACCACCTCGCTCAGGGCTGCGATGGTGCCGGAGACTTCGAAGCCCTCATCGGTGCGAACCCCACCTGGACGTTCCGGGCCGACTCGCAACGTTTGGCCGGACACGCTCGTCTTGAGGAACTCCATCAGATTGGAGTCGGTGACGACCTCCAATTCGACATCACCTGTTGCATCCTCATCGATGGTTAGAAATACCCAAGCTCCATCGTCCGCGTCGAGCGCTTCGAACTCGGAAACGGTTCGAGTTTCGGTGGCAACATCGCCGTTGCCCTGGAGTGGTGCGGTGCAGGCCACCAGGGTTGTGGCAGCAACCACGAGCCCAAGAAGTAGATACATGTTCGGCTGCCTCACATCTGTCCCTTCTCCTCGTTGGCTTTCCGCCAACGAACTTGCTCTACGACCCATAGGCGTTAGCGACTTCATCCAGCATTGCGTCCAGATCGGCTCGGGTATACCAACGGCCGTTCACCATCACTCCTGCAATCTGTCGGGTGTTGGTGATATCCGCCAACGGATTCGCATCCAAAAGCAAGAGGTCGCCGCGCTTGCCCGCCTCGACAGTCCCGAATTCGTCCAACTCGTTGAGATACAAGGCCGGGTTGTAGGTGCTTGTCCTCAACGTGTCGTAGGGAGACAGGCCAATGTCCACCATGACCTCCAACTCGTCATGAAGCGAGAACCCCGGAACCATCAACGGAAGCGGTGCGTCCGACCCTGACATCAGGGGTGCTCCTGCCTCGTTCAAGGCAAGCAGCATGTCCTCGTTCGCCGTCAGATATGCGGCAAACTCGGGTCGTTCCAGGATCGGGTACTCGTTCTCTCCTGGCACCCATCTCGAATTGAAGTGCCCGGGGTTTACATATTTGACCTCCGGTAGTCCAGCCAGTTCACCTTCCAGATCGGCTATCTGATCCGCTATTGAACGCATCAGCGCAATCGTTGTGGTTACCCACAGATCGTCGGCTGCGACGTCCTGAGCTACCTGGCGAATGCTCTCATCCGACCAGTCCACGACTGGGACCAGTTCCTCGACGTGGGCGACGGCTTCTGGCTCCAAACTCCTGAACGACTCCCAGCAGAGGGCTCTGTCGTCGCAGTAGATCAAGTCAATTGGCACATGGACATCGGAAGGCAACCCATACTTCTTGGCGGAGTCGACAACGGCCTCGAACACGTCCGTTGAGAAGACAACATGTGACTTGATCCCGTCATATCCCTGATCGGCGTAGTCGGCTACCTGTCGCTCTATCTTCTCGGGATCGTCCGCGTTGAACATCCCGCCAGACGTCTCCCAATCCTTGATCATCGAGTCCGGCCAGTCCATGGTCTCGAACATCGGACTCCACTGCAGGATGCGAGGACCGGTCCGCGTTCCAGCATTGATTTCGTCACGCCATTCCAGTTGAACAGGAGGTGCCCCTCCCATATCCCTGATCGTGGTGACCCCATTCGCCAGGTAGAGCAGAAGGTCGGTTTCGGCCCCAAAAAGATGCATGTGCATGTCACTCAAGCCGGGCATCAAGAACTTTCCCTCCCCATCAACCACCAGCGCCTCGGCAGGGACTTCAATCGTTGAGCTGGGACCTAAATCAGTTATCCGGCCATCGTCGACAACGACCGTCTGGCCTTCGAGCACACGCTCACTGTCCATAGGTATGACATCGACGTTCACAAAAGCGACAGTCCCTGTGGCACCCGTCGGGATTGACTCCGACTCCACAGCCGTTGCTCCAACCGCCCTTCGCGGTCCAGTCACCACGAAGTAGAAGACACCAAAGAGGACGATCAAGAGTCCGAGAACGCCGCCAATGGCAATCCAGACTCTCCTCTTCGTGTTTCGTCCGTTCTGATCAGCCGAGCCACCAGGTACTTCATCGCCAGCCGTCATCGTTTGGTCCTATTCCCTCGGCAGTTCTTGCAGGGTCCCATCAACCATCACCAAAACCGACGGACCCAAATAGGGCCATAAGGCCATACGCGCAGGTCAGAAGCCCATCAACACCCGCACATATCCGGCATTATGTGCGGGTGGTCGCCCAGCGATTATGCCTTTGTTTTTGTTCAGGGGCGAAACTCGATAGTCCTTCAACGGGAGACGTTTTCGCTGGCAATTTCTGTATCCCGAAACCTGGTCAGCCTGAATCAATCGCCGTTGGCCTCGTCACGTTTGATAGACGATCTGATTCCCGTCAGTGGCCTGGAGAACACGCGCAACAGTCTGGGGATGCCACGCACCGCCCCGCTTGGCTGGCACCCCGTATGCATTGAGGTGGGTGGCGATCTCGCGAAGACTGGAACCAGCATCCCGCATGTCAATCATGTTGAGGACAACACACTGTTCGTCCGGGTCGAGGACCAACTGACCCGACTCCGCTACGAAACCGTATGGCGGGGCGCCGTAGGCGTATCCGCCCTGGGCCGCCTTGTGTTCGCGACCGCGGCGAAGACGTCTCGAGATCATCCCCGCTTCGAGTTGTGAAACGGCACCCAGGATCTGACGGACGAATGTTCGGACCGGGTCATCGGGGTCGTCTGCCATCACCTCGCCGGTATCCACTGCGAATACGTCGCCACTTGAACCCCAGACCTGTTGCAGGCTCGCCTCCTGAAGCGTGAGGGAGCGGGCTAGCCGGTCAAGCGACGCCACGACGATCCCCTCCGCACCGTTGAACCTGACAGCCGATAAGGCGTCCTCAAGCCCGTCACGTTGCTCCTGTGACCCGGAGACGCCCTCGTCCCGGAACACGTCGACAACGCGATGACCCTGCTCCTTACTCCAGGTGCGGATCGCGGCTTCCTGAATGTCGAGACCATGGCCGTCCTCTACCTGGCCTGAAGTCGAAACACGGATATATCCCACGAGTTTCAGTGTGAAGTCTCCTCGTCTACCTGGGGTGTAACATTAACTGGAGAAACTGTTACATAAGTTGGTGATTTCGTTCGACACACGCAGGCTGGTATCAGCCAGGATGTCTAGGGAGGGAACCTGTTCGACCTCACGGAGAGAATGGCGGATGCGACGTCCGCTTGGGGATGGTGTGGTCGGAAGCTGAGTGAGGTCCTCGGTGGCTGGGTGACGTCGTCCTCGGTGTCGGGGTGCCGGCCTTCGACGGTGATCAGCGCATCAAGAGTGCTGGCTCGAGAGGCCTCCGGCTCTTCGCCCGTTATACGTCTCAACCAAGAAAACCGGTCATCCGGAAGTCTGCGACGCGTAGATTCGAGTGAAGGCCTTCTCTAACTGAGGGCAGCAAACGCATTGGGAGGTGCAACCATGAGCGACCATCCCAACCTCGAACGAGCCCGTGCCGGGTATGAAGCGTTCGCCAGTGGAGACATGGCGACATTGAACGACGTGATATCCGACGACATTGCTTGGCATAACGGCGGGAACAACATCCTGACCGGTGACTATGAAGGCAAGGATGCCGTCTTCGGCTTCTTTGGCCGTCTTGCCGAAGAGACCGGTGGCAGCTTCGAGAACGAAGTCCACGACATGCTCGCCAACGATGATCACGGTGTTTGCTCTGGTGAATCAGTCGGCAGCCCGCGGCGACAAAACACTTGAAGGCCGCAGTGTTCACGTCTTCCACATGAGCGACGGGAAATTGACCGAGTTCTGGGCGTTCCCCGAGGATCAGAGCCTGTTCGACGATTTCTGGGCATAACCAGAACGAGAACCAGGAATCACCCACTCGGTGACCGGCAACATGTAGCCGATCGGCAAGCCACGGTCGGTGGTTGTGATCAGCGGCCAGCAGCGACGTCGAGGCGTGGCGCTTGCTGTTCGGTTTCATTCTGTTCGATTCGGCGTCTGGCGATCTGCCAGGCGACACGAGCGGCGACATCACGACTGGGTGGGGGCGGGCCGAGCGGATCGAGGTCAACGGAGACGGGAGATCCGGCGGGATGGTCGAGAGCGGCGGTCTGGGCGTGGCTGCGTTCGAGCGAGGCGGCGAAGCCACCCATAGCTTCGTGGTGACCAATGTGAGTGAAGTGGGTGCACTCTTCGTCGCCGTGTGCGGGGTGGGCGAGGTAGAGAGTGTTGGCTTGGCGGCCTCGGCTCATCGCCACGTAGGCCCATTCTCGGTTGGTTCCGCCGGCGATGATGGTGAAGGTACGGCCGGTGGTGACGCCTTGGGCTTTGTGGCCGGTGAGGGCGTAGCCGTAGTCGGCGTGGCCTGCGGTGATGTACCAGCCGGGCAGCTCCCGCGTCTCGGGGTCACGGTCGAGACGAACCGTGAGGGTCATCTGCTTGGGGTCGACGGAGACGACGGTTCCGAGGTCGCCGTTGAGCACGTCGAGCCGGTCCTGGTTTCTGCGACAGAGGATGCGGTCACCGGCCTGGAAGGTTCGCTCCCCTGTGTCGACGGTGGGTCCGCTGAGGCCTCTCGATGCGGTGAGGTGGCTGCGGGCCTGTTCGTTGAGCTCGGCCACGGTGTCGTTGTCATAGCCGATGAGCATCCCCGACGTGATGTCTCCGGTGGCTGTGACCTGCCGATACCAATCTCGCACCGCCCTAGCGATAGCCTCGTCTCGATCCTGTCCGATGACGAGCCGCCGGTGCTGGCGGTACGCCTCGACCGCTTCGTCGACTGATCCGTTTCGGAGCTCAGCGAGGGCGACCCGTTCCCAGGCGTGTTCCTGACGGATGTTGTCTGTCAGTTCGATCGCCGGGAGCCTGTTGGCGAGGGCCCGAAAGAGACCACCGGCGTCGATCTCGGGCAACTGGTGGTCGTCACCGATCAGGATCAGCTTTCCTTCTGCCCGGTCGACGAGGTCGGAGACGGCGGCGAGCTGGCGAGTGCCCACCATGCCCGCCTCGTCAACTACCACGACAGCCCTGGGGGGAAGGTCAGGGGCTTCGCCGGTCTGACCTAGGAGTCGGGCCAGGGTGGTGGACCGAATCCCGGTGGCGGTTTCGAGACCGGCAGCCGCCCGGGCAGCAAGCGCCGTACCGAGGATCGGGGTTCCGGTCAGGGCGGCAATCTGGCTGATCACCGCCATCACGGCGGTCTTGCCGGTTCCTGCCGGGCCGATCCCAATGTCGAAAACGTTGCCGGAAGAGGCGAAGCAGCGCACCATCTCGCGTTGGCCGTCGGTGAGGTGCCCGTGGCGTACCAGCCGAGCCTCGACCAACCGGTCGGGCACGACCCAACGACCGGCGGCCACCCCGCCGATGGCCTGTTTGACAATCCGATGTTCGGTGGCGAGCAGTTCGACGGTTGTGTACAGGTGGTCCGCGGTGCCGGGGAACAGCTTCCCGTTACGTTGTCGCATCAGCCGAGCCACCCCGACTGCGGCAACCGACTCTTCGGGCGCTTCGGGCTCGTCAAGGGCGAGATCCTCGACGACGTCGGACGATTCGACGTCGCGTCCAGGGAGGACCGGTACAACCTCGCGGGTGTCGAGAAACATGTCGGCCAGGTCCTCGATCTCGCCTCGGGTGCCACCCTCGGGTAGCGCCGCTGCGATCCCCTTGACAACTTCGGGCTTGGCGAAGGTGGAAGCCTGGGCGGTCAATCCGTCAGGTGAGCCAAGTTTGTCGAACAGGGCCAGTGAATCTGCCGGTGTCACATCCCAGTTGCGACCCGTGACCGAAGCGAGCCGCTTTGCTGTGAGACCGACTCCTTCGGCTCGCTGGGCCCACTCCACTTCGAGGTCTGTGAGGAGACGATCCTGCTTGGGGCCTCGGGTGGCCAGAACCGCTGTCTGCCTTGCCGCCGCAGTGTCGGGAAGACCCTGCTCCTGGCGCCACTCCTCGAGCTGCTCGCGCCTCCGTGAGAACGCTTCGATCTGGTGGCGGGTGAAACCTTCGATGTCGGCCATGCCGTTATGTACCGGCTGCCACCGCACCCCCAACCGCCGGGTTAGCTCTCGTCTGAGGACTGCTTCATGGAGGTAACCGGCGGCGAGCTGATGCCGATACAACAACCGGCCGTCGATACTGCGCCATGCCCCGTCGACACCTTTGACCTTGTTAGCTACCACCACATGGGTGTGCAGCTGGGGATCGTCGGCCCGGGAGGTGAACTCGGTGAACGACGCCGCCACGAACCCAGCAGTCGGAATCGGCCACGTCTCCACCCGAAACCTCGGTGTCCCGTTCTCGTTGCGTACCGGGTCACCGTCGTCGTTGACAACCGGTGTCTTCGATGCGCCTCTGGTCGTCGACGCAACTGACTCCAAATACTCGAAGGCTGCAGTGGTGGCCTCGTCGAACGCCTCCAGCACTTGCCGTCGGGTCTCCTCGTCGCTGAGGGCCCACAGCAGCGACACCGACTTGTCCGCCGAAAACGTCACATCCCACGCTGCCACCCCATCCTTGCGCAACTGCCGGCCGAGGCGCTCGCCGGTGCCGGGATGCTCACCGTCAAACAGCCGCATCAGCCCCTCAGCGCTTACCGCACCCTCCAACCCCTGCTCGGCAGCACCGGACCCCCGCCAGACACCGCTAGCGGCGCCACCTCGCAGGTAGTAGTTCTCCCGCGGTGAGATCTCCCCCAGCTTCTGGAGGTAGTAGTCCTTAACGGCCTTGGCCAGACTCAACATGGTGTAACCCCAAGAGCAACTGGTTGCAGATGCGTGTGTCGAGAAGGGCGAGCGGTCGCGAGAGGGAGGAGAGGGGGTGTGTCGTGCTCGTCAGTCGGGTGGTGGAGGTTGTTGGGGGCAGTCGCTCTGCTCCGGATCTGTTCCGTGGGTTCACGATCGCGGAGCTGTCGTGAGATCTGATGCGTCTGATGTGCGGACTGGACCCGCGTCTGGTTCGCATCCGACGCCAGTACCCCCTGTGCGCTGTGATCAGGCCACGACAGACCGGCGGGAACAAGCAGATCGCCGTTGACGGCAGGATCTCCATCGTGGCCGATGCCGGTTGTGCGCTGCATGTCCGCGAAACAGACACGACAACCCTTTCAGACGAGTGTCAGAAACCCTGTCAAGCGAATCGTGTTGTTCCGGCCTGTTGTGTGTGTTCTTTCCGGAGAGATCGGTTACGGATCGTTCCGGAAACATTGGTGACAGCGTTCCGGAGAGATGTGTAACACCGCGTGACAGGGTGTTTGACACTCAAATTGGAGGGTTGCTGACACTGGCGCGACAGGGTGGAGCGCTATTGGGACGCGATGGCAAGTTCTCTTGAAGTCGAGTGTGTGTGCTCATAGCTGTGGTCCGAGTCTCTCTCTGCCGCTCTTCGATCGGCCGAAACTTCGGTCGGTTTGTTTGTGCACTGCGCCGGAACATCGTCACACATGTTTCCGGAACGATCCGTACGACATCACTCCGGTTAGAACAGAGCGCTCATCGGAGTGCTCATCGGAGCCGTGTTGACAGGCCTACAGGCATCGATTTGACATCGCGTTGAAAGGGTTGGGTCGCAAGATCAGGCCATGAAGTCACTCGACCGGCTCCTCACCGTTGAAGACCTCGCGGAATACCTCAACGTGCCAATCGCCACTATCTACGCCTGGCGGTACCGGGGCAAGGGCCCGCGGGGCTTCCGCGTCGGTCGGCATCTACGGTTCCGGGAAGGCGACGTCGAAGAGTGGCTCAGACGTCAGCTCGCCGAGTCGAACCAAGAGATGCCGTAGGTAGGCCGGCCCGGGGAAGGTGTGGGGCCGGCTTCGGCTCGCCACCGACCTTCCACGGCTCCTGATCAAGCTTGATCCCTTCGGTATGCCGATCTCGCCAGGAAGGCCATGCCGGGATAGAGGTAGGTTCGGCGAGAACCATCAGGAGGTGGAGTTAATGAGCTCAGTTCGGAAGGTCAGACATCGATCTGGCAAGTTCAGTTGGCAGGCACGCTGGCGGGACCCTATGGAGGTTGACCGGGCAAAGAACTTCCCCCGTAGGGTCGACGCTGAGCGCTACCTCATCAATATCGAATCAGACAGACTTCGAGGTCGCTACTCAGATCCACGGCTCGCTCGGACCAGACTCGCGGACTGGATCGGCGAATGGCAGGCGACACGGACGAACCTGTCTCTCCAGACACGCATCCGCGACGAAGCCTCGATTCGGAACCACGTACTCCCCAGGTTTGGGTCCGTTCCGATCGGGCGGCTCCAACCCGTGCATGTCGGACAGTGGGTTGCGGATCTCGACGCGAGTGGCCTAGCACCGGCGACCACGAGGAAGGCATACCAACTCCTCGCCGCTGCAATGTCCAGTGCCGTAGACAACGGCCTTATTGCTGTCTCACCGTGCCGCAATGTCAAGCTTCCGAAGCTCAAGACCTCGGCAATGCGGATCCTCGAGCCGGCTGAGATCAGAAACATTGCGGACACCATCAACGAGCACTACCGCGCCTTGGTCCTCACCGCCGCCTTCACGGGGTTGCGGTTTGGCGAGCTCACCGCCCTCCGAATTGATCGGTTCGACGCTTTGCGAAGGACACTTCGAGTCGAAGAGAGCCTCGCTCAAGTCCGAGGAGAATTCATCTTCAAGGAGCCGAAGTCAGACGCGGGTCGTCGCACGGTCTCGTTGCCCTCTTTCATCGTGGAGGAGTTGGCCCAACATCTTGCTACGTACGCAGACGGCTCCGGTCTCATCTTCACCGCTCCCGATGGAGGTCCGCTTCGACGGATGAACTTCTGGCATCGCACCTGGCTTCCGGCCGTGCGTGCCTCGGTGGGTCAGCCGTGCACGTTCCACAGCCTGAGACACTCGCACGCAGCTCTCCTCATCGCCCAAAACGAACACCCGAAAGTCATCCAAGAGAGACTCGGTCACGCTTCGATCAAGACCACATTGGACACCTACGGGCACCTCTTCGACGGCATGGACGAGGCCGCTGCAGACCGGCTAGACGAGACCTGGCGCGTTTCTCCCGTGGACGCACCGTGGACGCAGAGGGGTTCCAACGTCATCGCGATGACTCCCGAGTGAACAAAAACCCCCTATACGCTGGGGGTTTGTCCGTGGGCCCACGTGGACTTGAACCACGGACCTCATCCTTATCAGGGATGCGCTCTAACCGGGCTGAGCTATGGGCCCCACGAATTGTAGAGTTTAGATGGGTTTCAACAGATCCGGGAAGTCGAGAATTTGTGTAGTTGGTCGTTTGGTGGGCGCGTGTTTGGTTGCACCAGGGGGCCAAATATGGCCCTTCTTGCTATAGCAAAGAGCCCTACTTGGACCGTACCGGCTGGCGAAGCACCGTCCTCAGTTTCTCTGGTGCCGTCCGACGTGGGTCACTGAGATAGATCTCGTGGTGATGGCCGTTCTCGACGAGGTTGTTGTCGGGTAGAAACTCGCTGTGGAGCCGAGCAATGGTCGGAGCCTCATCGGCGAAAGGCCCGATATGCATGATTTGTGCGCTGAGCCCTTCCGAGAATGACGCGAGCCGCAAGCTTTGAAGTGGCGCACCCAGCTTCACCTGGGACTTCTCCACCGCTGCGTCGAACATCTCCGCCGTGATCCAGTCCGGTGTCATGATCATGGCCGTCCACAGCCACGACTCACGGTCTCCATCGACAAATGCTGACATGTCTTTGGCCCACCACAATCCCTCCAGGGGTGGCACGGTGTAGTCGCGACTCAGGTCGATCTTCGACGAAAACTTGAGGGTATATGCGGCGCTGTAGAGCCACGAGAGCGCTTCGGAGTAGTTGTCGCCTTCCGGGGCACCTTTCCCATCCACCTGTACGAATTGCATCTCGGGCACCTCGACGAGGGTGAAGTCCTTGGCCGACGGTCGGTATAGATGTTTCAGAGTCTTCTTGAAGTCGATCTTGTCCATAACGATTAGATGAACGTCTGGGCTATCAACGTTGCCAAGATCGCGATGAGTCCGGCGACGGGGGTTAAGACGAGCCGGTCCAGTCGCTGATTGACGGCGTCGATGCGGTTGGTCAGATTCCCGTCGACGCCGCCGATTCGATCTGATAGGTGTTTGATATCGGTCCTTGTCGCCAGATCCCTGCCGTCTTGGGATGGGAGATAAGTTATACGCGTGTCGGTGTGATCGGCCCCAATAAACTCAGTGAGAGCATTGTACAGGTCCTGCCGTTTCGCTTCTGCAGTCGTCATCGCTTCAGCTTGTCCAATCTGAGCTTGGGATTGAAGAGACGTGAACCGCTAAAATGGATGAGTACGGGGACGTAGCTCAGCTTGGAAGAGCACCGGCTTTGCAAGCCGGGGGTCGTGGGTTCGAGTCCCATCGTCTCCACCGGGCCGGAATGGACCGCACAGGCAGTCGTGTTATGCAGTTGGAACTGATCAGGAGCAGAGATGAGAAGCGCAGTAATCGTTGACGCAGTACGGACACCGATCGGTCGACGAAACGGTGTCTACAAGAACCTTCACCCGGTCGACCTCGCGTCAATTCCTCTC
>Ga0255048_10002801_pt1 | contig 10900 bp, 8 predicted proteins | sample JV7_2_2_MG_FD_183619 | JGI IMG/M metagenome (GOLD analysis project Ga0255048, IMG submission 183619) | Seawater microbial communities from Jervis Inlet, British Columbia, Canada - JV7_2_2 | ecosystem: Environmental > Aquatic > Marine > Inlet | place: Canada: British Columbia | collected 2016-10-06
CAGGTCGAGAAGACTCAGCGTCGTGGTGATGACGAAGGCAGACTCAAAGAACTGGAGCGCTGCCAAGCCAACTAGTGAAGCTACAACCGAGACCCCAAAGGCCCAGGCCACCGAGGTACCAACGACCTCCAACAAAACGTCGTTGGGGCCGACGTGGAAAAACCAGGAGGTAGCTGCGGCCACGACAGCTGCCACCAGCGATGACAGAACGACAGCATTTCTAAATGCCCCGCGGGTGCTGACCGAGCTGACAAATGGGATGGGAGCAAGAGCGGCGAGAGTTCCGTAGACGGTGATGCCAACATCGAGCGTGCCCACTGCTGTCAGAACCCCAACTGACAGGGCCACCAGGACTCCGATTCGCTGATCGAACAGAATGGCAGTGACAAAACCAAAAGCAACCGCAGGGAGGATGTACCAGCTGGTTGCCTCCTGAAGCAGCACGGTGCCCCGCACCGCCGCCGCGGCCAGGAGGATGAGGATTCCGAGCAGAGCGACCATTCGTGGACGGGCCCAAAATTCGGGTCGGAATCGAGCTAGATAGAGCCAAACCAAAGCGACCAAAACGGCAACCACGGCAAGAAGCGCTGCTGACGCCTTCTCGGTCGGGGTGAGGATCGCGGTCTCATTGATAGCCGCCACGTCGAGTTCGGTCATGATCTCGCCTTGTTCGACGATCGTCTGGCCGGCCACATAATTCACCACAACGTCATTGACTTCAGCCGCGGCCGCATCTTCAGCCGCCTGAGTCCTGGTCTGGTCTATCAGAAAGTTGGCCTGAAGAAAGGTGGCTACAACCTCACCCGCCGCCTCACCGCCCGGCACGTCCTGGTTCGTGTCAGTGTGGAACACGAACGGAGGACTGGACCTCACACTTGCCTGGGCCTCCTGAAGCTGGTCAGGCTCGATACGACGGCCAAACTCCTGAAGAACCCTGTTGAGGGCAGCCTCACGAACTGCCGGGAGATGGAGCGGCTCACCGAGCGGCCCTCTCACCACGTCGTCCGAGCCAGTTGCCGCCAGGTAGTCCAGTGTCTCTTCGGGCAGCACGTATTTGGCGGCTAAGGCCACTTTCACATCACCTAGTGGGCGGAGGTTGGGTGAATAGTTGACGTCGGCAGCGGCGCAGACCTCTCCGGCCGGACATTCGACGAGTTGAGACAACTCGTCAGCAGCAACGATCCAACCATCGGGGACAACCGGATCTGTTGCCTCAACTGTGATCACCGCGGCTCCGGTGGTGACCTCAAGGCTCCAAACACCGTTGCTGTCCGTCCTTACTTGGGTTGGCCCGTTTTCTGTCAAGACCTGAATGGTGACCCCTCCCAGGCCCCGATCGATTCTCTCGCCCTCGGCGTCGGGGTTGAAAACCGCATCTCCGTTGACATCCAAAAAGGTGCGCCCGCTTATCACGGCCGGGACCAAGGCCTCTGTCGTGGTGGTCGACAGTTCACTCCCTCCGGTTGTCGTCGTTGGGGACTCCGGCAGGGCTGGCGGTGGAGAGGGAGTGCGAATCGGATCGTCGGCGACAACCAGTTGCTCCACTTCGTCAAACACGTCGTTGATCGATGTTTGGACGGATGCCTCGATCTCGGGGTTGGTTTCTTTGATCGACTCGACAGAGTCCCGCGCCGCTTGCTCTGCTTGATCGGTGGCAACCGCGTCAACCACCGGAGCCGAACGGGCCGCGTCGTAATCCTGTGGTGCCGGCATCCCCACTTCGAACGTGGGTGTCGATGCGGCGGAACCGAGGGAGAGCACACCCCACGAGGCCACCACTGTGGCCAGGAATATCAACAGCCGGACGATTGTGGGCCTGCGCATCATCGCTTCTCGGTCTCGAAGCGCTGATACGCCTCAACGATGGAGGCCACTATCCGGTGGCGAACCACATCCCGGGCCGTGAGCTCGACAAAAGAAACACCGGGGATGTCCAGGAGGATCCCTCGGACAATGCGAAGACCGGAATGACGATCGATCGGCAGATCTGTCTGAGATATGTCACCTGTGATGATCATCTTGGAATTGAAACCCAGACGCGTCAGAAACATCTTCATTTGCTCCGGCGTTGTGTTCTGGGCCTCATCGAGGATCACACATGCGTCGTTGAGAGTCCTTCCACGCATGTAAGCGAGTGGAGCTATCTCAATAGTTCCCCGCTCGATGAGTGAAGCCGTCTCTTCCGGCCCCAGCATGTCCCAGAGAGCGTCGTAGAGAGGGCGAAGAAATGGGTCGACTTTCGCTGTCAGATCGCCGGGCAAAAAGCCCAAGCGCTCGCCAGCTTCGACAGCCGGTCTGGTGAGAATGATTCGTCGAACCGAACCGGTGATCAGGCTGTCGACGGCAGCCGCCATCGCCAGATAGGTTTTCCCGGTGCCGGCCGGGCCGATGCCGAAAGTGAGTGTGTTCTCCCGGATCGCCTCCATGTATTTCTGCTGCCCGTGGGTCTTGGGTCGGACCATGCGCCCACGACCTACCGGGATGCCGTCGGTGAGGACGCCGGAAGGGCTCGGGACCTCATCCCGCACCATCTTGACCACTTCGGTAACCCGACCCTCGTCCAGGGCATGGCCTTCCTGAACCAGAATCAGCAACTCGTTGAGAACGGTCCTGGCCTTGTCGACTGGGTCTTCGTCGCCAGTGATGACGATCTCGTCGCCACGCGCGACAAATCGAACCTCTGGAAAGAGGGACTCCACCTGTCGTAGATGACGATCGGCCTCGCCGATCAAATCCAACATGAGGTGGTGGCTGGGAACGCGCAAACGCGTTTCGTTGGTATCAGGGGACACAGTGACGACGCCGTTCTGAAGACGTCACGCACAGTTTATCGGCCCGTCAGGATTGAGCTAGACCTTCTAGCTGCTTCGATCGTTTGAAGTCGGGTTAACCGCCTGGAGGAGGGAGCTGATGATGGCCCGGTCGGACTGACGAACGACGTTGGGCCCGACATCTTTTCGAAGGAGTTGAATTGCCGCCAAGTATTTGTCGACGAGGTCGCCTGAATCGTCCTCGGAAAGGGTCTCAAGATCGATGACAAGACCCGCTACCGGCTCGGGAATTGGTAGGAGTTCATTGGCCGGGAGACCGTAGATTTCGGCGAGTCTGACAAACCGCTGCACCGAGATTGCGCGCTCTCCGCGCTCGTACGCGCCCACCACGGACGCCTTGAACTCGCCATCGGTCTGCGCCTCGATCTCCCCGAGCGACCATCCCCGTTGTCGGCGGGCCGCACGAAGGCGCTGGCCTAGTAAAACATTGAATTCGTCTGTCACGAGCCTCCCAGCTGCAATGAGTCTAAAGGCCCATTCGCGTTCTTGCCATGAGAACTCTCATGCGAGGATCCGAGCAGCAGCTACCACCGCAGCAGTTTCCACACGCAAGACGTTTGGGCCGAGTTCCCATCTAGGCAGATCATCGGGAATCTCTGCGTCAGAAAAACCCCCTTCGGGTCCAATGACCACTGTCCGTGGTCGGAGACCAATGACACCGCCACCCGGTTCACAAACCAAGATCGGGCTCTCCAAATCGCTCCATCTGACCACGTCAGGAATGACTTCCATGAGCCACGCTCCCCGAGATTGCTCGACAGCCGCCGAAACCCAGCTGAAAATCTTGGCTGGACTTGCCAGACGACCGGCTCCATGTGAGGTCTCGAGCCATTGCAGTTGAGAAACTCCTAGTTCGGCGAGCTTCTCAACCAGATAGCGTTGACGATCTTTGTTGGACGGTGGCGCCACCGCCACTGTGAGCTCACCGATCCGTGGTACTTCACGTTCTTCGTCCCGCTTGATGGCATGGTCGGAAAGGGAGCCCTTGCCAATTCGCCCAAGACCGTCCGTATATGTCAGCGGCTTCCCTCGGCCCAACCTGAGCACCCTGGTCATGTGTCGCCATTGCATCACGCTGAGGGCCAGCTCAGAGCCCTCCCAAGGGGCACCCACAATCACATGCGGGATGTGCTTCATCAGGTGGACGCCGGTCGATTGACCTTCCCCGCGGGACGGTCGATCTTCTCGTCCCGAATCTCTGCCCATCGGCGCAAGAGGTCTTCCTCTTCAGTCGAGACCCGTTCCGGAATGGCCACCTCGACCACTACCAAGAGATCACCTCTCACACGGCGGCCCAGAACGGTCATGCCCCGACCTCTAATACGGAAAGCCGCGCCCGGTTGGGTTCCCCTGGGTATTTCCAAGTCGGTGGTGTCACCTTCGATGAGAGGGATGTCGAGTCGTGTGCCCAGCACAGCCTCAGCGATCCCGATGGATGTTCGATGGACCAGGTCGGCGTCATGTCTCTCATATCGCGGATCCTCACTCACTTCGACCTCCACGAAGAGGTCGCCCGCAGGCCCTAGACGCCCTGCAGATTCACCACGACCACTAAGACGCAAACGGGTCCCTGTGGTGATCCCCGCCGGAATCTCGACACTCACCGAAGCCTGGTGTGGGATTGCGCCCGAACCACTGCACTGGTGACAAGGGTCCGAGATCAGTGTGCCCTCGCCATGACAACGCTGACAGGTCTGAACACTCATCATGGTGCCCAAAAGAGATCGTTGGGCCACCCTCACCTGACCGGCGCCACCACAGTCCGGACATGTCAGTCGCTCGGCCCCGGGTTCGGCTCCGGTTCCCGAACACTCCGGGCATGAGGCCAGGGTCTCGTACTCCACGGCGGCCTCCCCTCCGAAGGCAGCCTCGACCAAACTGACATTTGCCCGGACCAAAACATCCCGCCCTCGTGATGAACGCTGTCGGGTTCCAAACAGCCCACCGTCGCCAAAGACCGACCGCAAAAGGTCGTCGATACCCCCAAGTCCGCCGAACAGATCTCCTAGATCGATCGTGTCACCACGGTCGTAGCGAGCGCGACGTTCGGTGTCTGATAGGACTTCGTAGGCCTCAGCCGCTTCTCGGAATCGCACTTCCGCTTCTGCGTCGCCGGGGTTGGTGTCGGGGTGGGTCTCCCTGGCGATCCGGCGAAAGGACTTCTTAATTTGCTCGGTCGTTGCGTCCTGGCTCACGCCAAGGACCTCGTAGTAGTTGGCCACCGTCTAGTCGGCCCTTGACTCGATCTGATCCTCGAGTTCGCGGGAGACTTCCTCAACCGCGGAGATGGCTCGTTTGTAATTCATGCGCATCGGACCGATGACCCCAACCGAGCCGCCCTCTCCGCCGGCTTCATAAGACTTAGAGACCACAGCGAGATCGACATCGGAGCTCTCCAACTCCGCTCCGAGCTGAATTGAAGTACCCGAGGCCCCAGCCAGAAGCTTCATTAGTTCAGCCTCGCGCTCGAGAATCTCCAGGATTCGCTGCACCGAGTCGACGTCTTCCCAGGTGGATGTCATCCGTTGGGTGCCACCAACAAACATCTCTGTACTCGAAGTAGCTGCCAAATGCAGACCGTCCAGAATCGTCAAGACGGCCTCACGTGTCGGTTCGTTGATCTCCGTTTGGTCGCCTTCGCCGACGTTGATGTTGGCGCCGAGTTCACTCCCGACGACCGATGCCGCCACCAGTCGCTGGGCGTTTTCGACTTCCATCGGTGTCACGGGCACTCTGACACGACCCCTCTGCTGTACAACACGGCCTCCCTCGGTGATGACCACAATCAAGACCTGGTCGGCTGTTACTTGGACTGTGTGCAGTGCGCGAACGCGATCATGGGAAACCCCCGGAGCAACGACCACGGCAGGGAGATCGGTGATTTCGGCCAGCAAGTGCGATGTCGCCTTGAGCAACTTGGACAGTTCCAGGTGGACATCACCAAAGAGGTTGTCGATCTTGTCCTGGGCTGCATTCCGCAATCTTCCGGGACCGATGTGGTCGACGTAATACCGATACGCGGCGGCTGTCGGTACCCGACCCGCGGAAGTGTGAGGCTGGATCACCAAACCGTCCGCCTCCAGGGCGGTCAGATCGTTGCGAACAGTGGCGGTGGACACGGCCAAGCTCGAATGGCCCACGATGGCGCGTGAGCTAACCGGCTCACCGGTTCTGATGTGCTCCTCGACAAGGGCACGCAAGACTTCTGATCGACGGTCTTCAAGCATCTGACTTGTCCGAAACGATAGAAGGTTGCAGGCCTAGTACCGAGCGATGCACTGCATCAGTGAGCATCGGCCTTACGATGCGAAGCCTCGAATCATCCAATTCGATAACTCCTGCCTCGAGCAGCCTTCGCCCGTCGTCCGAGTCGAGAAGCGCTCTCGTACCGGCACCGAGAGCTACCCCGACCGACCGTCGCAATCCCACGAAGAGACGGTCGACCTCACGTTCCCAGCCATCAATTGCGTCAGCACCGGCATGTGGCTGCTGACCCCTTTCCACCGCGTCGAGGTAGGTGTCGAGGTGACGGATGTTGCGGAATCGGCATCCGTCTCGAAATCCGTGGGCACCGTTGCCATATGCCTCGTATTCGCCTTGCGCCCATACCGTGAGGTTGTATCGGCATTCGAACCCCTCGCGCGCCCAGTTTGAGACTTCGTATCTGGACAGCTCAAAGAGCCGTTCGGCCACTTCATACCGGTCGGCCTGAGTATCGGGGTCTGGCGCCGCCGCCCCGTCGCTGACCGCCCTTCCGAGTGGCGTGCCCGGTTCCACCGTGAGGGCGTAACACGAAACATGATCCGGATCCAGATCGATGGCCCTCCCAATTGTCTCCACCCAAGACTGGCTGGTCTCACCCGGCTCTCCATATATCAGGTCGAGTGAGACGTTTTCGAACCCCGCCTCTCGGGCAGCGTGCAGTGCCGCATCGATCTGATCGCCTTGGTGACGCCGACCCAGCGAAACCAAAACGTCGGAATCAAAACTCTGCGCTCCAAATGAGACTCGGTTGAAACCGATCCGGTTGAAGACTCCCGCCCTTTCGGCGGAGAAATCCTCTGGATTGGCCTCGAGACTGATCTCGGCGTTATCGGCGATGCCATGTCGCTCGTCGAGTGTCTCCAAGATCCTCGCCAGCATCGCAGCATCGACGTGACTGGGCGTTCCCCCTCCAAAGTAGATCGCTTCCAGTGGAAGCCACGGCTCCGACATGACGATGTCCCTGACCAACGCGTCGATGTATCGATCGACCAAGTCATCCCGACCTGCGACAACGGCGAAGTCGCAGTATGGGCAAACCGCCGAGCAGAAAGGAATGTGTACGTAAGCAGCGGCAGTGTCGACAAATGAGTCAGCCACCTCTGGCGTCATGATTCGTCGTCCACCTTGAGGGCCGCGACGAATGCCTCTTGAGGAACTTCCACCGAACCCACCATCTTCATTCGCTTCTTCCCCTCCTTCTGGCGCGAGAGAAGTTTCTTCTTACGGCTGATGTCACCGCCGTAACACTTCGCAGTTACATCTTTGCGTTTGGCCTTCACCGTCTCTCGGCTGATGATCCGCCCCCCGATTGCGGCCTGGATGGGCACATCGAATAGCTGTCGGGGTATGAGCCCGCGGAGACGACCGGTCATCTTCTTCCCGTAGTCTTCGGCGTTGTCACGGTGGACAATCGCCGAGAAGGCATCGACAGTCTGGCCATTGAGGAGGATGTCCACCTTGACCAGATCACCCTCCCGATAGTCAGCTGGCTCATAATCGAGCGATGCATAACCCTTTGTCTTTGATTTGAGGATGTCGAAGAAATCGAAAACGATCTCGGCGAGTGGGATCTCAAAGTCGAGTTCCACTCGCTCGGGGCTGAGATAGTTCATGTTGCCAACAATCCCGCGTCGGCTGGTGGCGAGTTCCATGATCGGACCGACGTATTCGGTGGGCGTGAGGATCATCGCCTTGACATACGGCTCGGCGATTCCATTTCGATCGTTCGGTTCAGGAAGGTCCTGTGGTGATTTGATTTCAACCTGCTCGTTGTCGGGCATGATCACCCTGTAGGCAACGCTCGGAGCTGTGGCTACCAGATCGAGGTCGTACTCGCGTTCCAGTCGTTCCCTGACGATCTCCATGTGGAGCAGTCCGAGAAAGCCGACTCGAAACCCAAACCCGAGTGCTTTGGAAGTCTCCGGCTCCCAAAGGAGTGAGGCGTCGCTGAGACGGAGTTTTTCGAGAGCCTCGCGGAGCTTTTCGTAGTCATCGCCGTCGGTTGGAAAGAGCCCGGAGAAAACCATCGGCTTGGGCTCGCCATAACCAGGAAGTGGCTCGTCGGCGGGGATACGAGCAACCGTCACGGTGTCCCCGACCTTGATCCGGTCGATCTCTTTGACCCCTGTGATCAGGTAGCCAACCTCACCGGGACCCAGCCGCGGCACCGGCAGGGCTTTGGGGGTGAGGTACCCGATCTCGTCGGCATCGTGGGTTTCTTTCGTTGCCATAAACCGGAGACTTTCCCCCGAATCGAGATAGCCGTCAACGACACGGACGTAGCAAACCACCCCGCGATAAGCGTCGAAGTAGGAATCGAAGACCAAGGCCCGCAGCGGCGCCGTGGGATCACCTTTAGGCGACGGGACATCTGATACGAGTGTCTCCAACAACTGATCGACACCGGTGCCGATCTTGGCCGACATGCGCACCACATGCTCAGGATCGCCACCGAGGATCGAGACCAGCTCCGCTGCGGCTCGATCGGGATCAGCAGCCGGCAGATCGATCTTGTTGATAGCCGGGATCACCTCGAGTCCAGCCTCGATGGCCAGATACGAATTGGCCAGCGTCTGCGCCTGTACCCCTTGGGCGGCGTCGGCGAGGAGTAGCGCGCCTTCGCAAGCCGCCAACGACCGACTCACCTCGTAGGAGAAATCAACGTGACCAGGGGTATCGATCAGATTGAGGACGTACTTCTCACCATCATTTGCCTGATAGTCGAGTCGAACAGTCTGGGCCTTGATGGTGATCCCCCTCTCCCGCTCGAGGTCCATGGTGTCAAGTAGCTGCTCACGCATCTCTCGTCCGGTGACAGCTCCAGTGCGTTCCAGTAGACGATCAGCCAGTGTCGACTTGCCGTGGTCGATGTGGGCGATGATTGAGAAGTTGCGAATGCGCGTTTGGTCGGTCACAGGTTTTCCGGAGAGAAAGCCAGATTCTACAAGTCGACCTGAGTCCGGCGATTCCTGTGCTGACAAGCTAAGGCTGCCCGAGATCCCAAAGAACTATGTGCCTTTGCGCATGACGGTAAACGGGATACGAGGTCTGGACATCATCCACACCCATACACCGGCCGTTGAGTCCCTCCCCTTCACAACCGTGACCCCTTTAACCGTCTGCTGGTGACACAGTGTAAGAGTCGACGACATGTCCCTCGCCAGCGCCGATCCGGTGTTTGAGTCGTATTCGGACCGAACCCTGGCGCCATAGGAAAAACGGCGGATGTGCCTAGATGAACCGCCACTGTTACCATTCCTGCCCAGGCGCTCCGACACGCCCGACGTGCCGAAACCCCAATCTCAGGTTGAATTTTCTCATGGCCAACATCAAATCACAGAAGAAGCGCAATCGTCAGAACGAGACGGCGCGACAGCGCAACAAGACCATCATGAGTGATCTGAAGACCAGCATCAAGAAGGTCGAAGTTGCTGCCGCTGCCGGCGAGTCAACCGATGAGTTGTTTCAAGATGCCCAGAAGAAGATCGACGTTGCTGCCCAGAAAGGCGTCCTCCACGCCAATACCGCCGCTCGCAAGAAGTCACGGCTGAAGGCCTCCCTCTCCACCTGACTTTTCCTTTGCCCTCGTTTAATTCTCAAACAAAAAGCAAGAGAGCAAGTCGGATTTCGACCCCTCCTCCACCGACGACCACATAGGCTCGTGACCGTGAGCTACTCAGAGGTATACGAGCGGTCCCTCAGCAACCCCAGCGGCTTCTGGGCCGACGCTGCCAAACTTCTCGATTGGGACACCGAACCGTCGGTGATTCTCGACGACATCAACCCACCCTTCTATCGCTGGTATAGCGACGGTGTACTCAACACCTGTTACAACGCATTAGACCGCCATGTGGAGAATGGGCGGGCCGACCAGATCGCTCTGGTCTACGACAGCCCAGTAACCGACACAGTGAAGCGTTACACCTATCGGCACCTGAGGGACGAGGTCGCCCGATTGGCCGGGGCGCTGACAGAGCTTGGTGTCTCCAAAGGTGATCGAGTGATCATCTACATGCCGATGATCCCCGAAGCTGCGATGGCCATGTTGGCGAGTGCGCGCATTGGCGCCGTGCACTCGGTGGTCTTCGGCGGCTTTGCCCCCAACGAGTTGGCGACTCGCATTGACGACTCACATCCCAAGGCGGTGATGACCGCCTCTTGTGGCATAGAGCCTGGACGAACAGTCGAGTACAAACCCTTGCTTGATGACGCCCTCGACCTCGCCGAGCACAAGGTTGACAACGTTCTTGTCTTACAGCGCCCCCAAGCGAAGGCAACAATGACCATAGGGCGAGACCTCGATTGGATAGAGACCGTTGGCGCGGCCGACGAAGTCGGTTGCGTGCCGGTTCGGGCGACCGACCCGCTGTACATCCTCTACACCTCCGGCACCACCGGCGAGCCGAAAGGAATCGTTCGGGACAACGGCGGCCACGCCGTCGCTTTGGCCTGGTCAATGAAGAATCTCTACGGAGTTGAGCCAGGTGACGTCTACTGGGCGGCTTCAGATGTCGGCTGGGTCGTTGGACACTCGTACATCGTCTACGCACCACTCCTCCACGGATGCACCACAGTTCTGTACGAAGGAAAGCCGGTGGGGACACCCGATCCAGGAGCGTTCTGGAGGGTGATATCAGAACACTCAGTGTCGGCGCTGTTCACGGCGCCAACCGCCTTCCGCGCCATCAAGCGAGACGACCCCGAAGGAAGGCATGTCGAAAGGTACGACCTGTCTGAATTCAAAACGCTCTTCCTCGCTGGAGAGCGGTGCGATCCCGACACCCTTCACTGGGCAGAAGACAAAC
>Ga0255048_10002802_pt1 | contig 10896 bp, 11 predicted proteins | sample JV7_2_2_MG_FD_183619 | JGI IMG/M metagenome (GOLD analysis project Ga0255048, IMG submission 183619) | Seawater microbial communities from Jervis Inlet, British Columbia, Canada - JV7_2_2 | ecosystem: Environmental > Aquatic > Marine > Inlet | place: Canada: British Columbia | collected 2016-10-06
CCTGGGCGTGATCCAACTCGGACTCGTTCAGGTACACGGTGTAACCGGTGATGTCGGCCATCACTATGAAACCGGTTTTCGCCATTCCACCTCCGATCTCAAGTATGGCTATTGGTGGAACGCTAGTCAGCGGGAGCCGTGACAGGTCTCCGTTGCCTAAGAAGGACCAGACCCCCGCACATATCGGCGGTGTCAGGTCGGTAAGGCTGTACGCTCGACACCCGTCACGTACGTCCTCGGCGGAATCGCGATAACCACTGCGTATCTCCAGGCAGCAATGCGGCCGTTTGATGCTCGGCATTCCTTCAGCACCAACCACCGATCAGTCAAGAAATGATAGGTTGCTCTCACCAATGCAGAACGCCACCGACCGCAAGTACCTCGCCCGCCGACTGACAGCCGAGATGAGCCCCACTCCCGGTGATCGTCGAGAGCATGGGACGGCATGGCGGCTCCGATACCGAAGGTATGAGACGGTTGAGGACGGCACAAAGCGGATCCTCGCTGCACTGACCGACGAGATGAACATCTTCCTTGACCATCATGAAGAGGTCGGCGTCGACACGGCGATCCATGAGGTTCGACGACGAGGCAAACGGGCCCGTGCGCTGCTCAGACTCGTCGGTCCCGCGATCGGAGGTGGATTCAAGGACATCGATCGGCTCTACCGGAACGCTGGACGACTCCTCGCGCCCGCCAGAGATGCTCGGATCGTCGTTGACGCACTCGATGGTCTAGGTATGGGCGATGCAGCCGCCGCCGACATCCGATCGTCGCTTGAGGACAGGGCTACGATCGAAGCGCAAGCCGTGTTTGACGGTGAGGAAGGTCGCGCAAGGAACGTGCGCGACCTGCTCGGCGAAGCAGTTGAGTCGGTTCGCGGACTCGAAATCCCCGACGAGGCCTGTTCTGTTGGTGACGGTGCCACGAGAATCTACACGGAGGGTCAGAAGGCGTATAGTCGGGCTTCCAAACGGCCCTCAGCCGACGCGTTCCACACGTGGAGGAAACGGGTGAAGCAGCGACGGCATCACCTATCCTACCTCTCGGACTGTGCGCCCATTGACAGCGATGCGCTCGAACGTCTTTACGAGCTATCCGATCTGCTTGGAGCGGCTCATGACCTTGTGGTGTTCCGAGAACACCTCGAAGGCATTGTCAACGACAATGTCTTCGAGGCATCTCAGTTGATCAATGCAGCCAATCGAACGCGCGTTACTCTTGAGACACATGCACTCCAATTGGGCGATGTGGTCTACGAGGAGGTCTCGACGGCCATAGCGAGATCTCACGTAGCCAACTGGCAAACATGGAGAGAACCGTACGCTCCAATAGGACCACGCCCATAGCGGCACATATGGGCCCTCATCTGTTTGGTCGTCGTCATGTTCCCGTATGTGCTGGGGATCGCACTGACAGGAAAGTCCACAACCCGCCGAGGAAATCGATCGATGCGAAAAGCATCAGCTGCCAGGGTCCCTCGACGAGGCCGAGCACGATCAAACCCGCTGCGATGAGCCACCGGAACCAGACACTTGCCAAGTACAAGCTGGTGGACCCCGAACGTGCTACCGCCACGTAGAGGATCGGAAGGGCGACCACGATGAGTCCGAGGACGCGGATCCATACCTCCTCGGTTTCGTCGATCTGGAACATCGAGAGCACGACGTTGGGCATGAGCAGGAAGCCAACGCCGACAATGGCAACGTAGATCGACCACACGTACAGGGATCGGGCAGCACCGGACACGGTTACCTCCTACGGTCTAGGTCTGCAATCAGTCTGGCACACCGCCGCGATGGCTGCTGACAAGCCAACCACGGACGGAAGGACATCCAGCCCCCAACGGCACATATGCGCTCCCTGTAGACCGCCCATATTGCCTGCGACCTCAAAGCAATATGTGCGGCTCACCGGGGGCGCATATGTGCCGGTATGTGCGGGGTGTGTGGATCTCTGTGTGTTTGTTGGGTTTGGTATGTTCGGTGTATGGAGTTCCGCGTCCTCGGTCCGGTTGAGGTGGAGGTCGGGGGCGAGGTGGTGGCGGTCCCGGCACCTCGGCACCGAACCTTGCTTGCCCTCTTGGTTGTTCACGTAGGTGAGGTGCTGTCGACAGACCGGATGATCGAGGAGTTGTGGGGCGATGATGCTCCTGCGAGTGGTGCGAACGCGCTGCGGTTTCATGTGTCGAAGTTGCGGTCGGCGCTGGGAGTTGATCCTTCTCCGATCGTCACGCAGGGGTCGGGGTACGTGTTGGATGTCGACGCGGAAGCGGTCGACGCGTTTCGGTTTGAGGAGTTGTTGTCTGAGGCTATCGGTGCGGTGGGTGAGGATCCGGATCGGGCCGCGGTTCTGGTGGGGGATGCGCTCAGTTTGTGGCGTGGAGTTCCGTATTCGGATCTCGGCGATCCGGGTTTCGCGGATGGTGAGGTGCGGCGACTTTCTGAGTTGCGTATGAGGGCTGTTGAGGTGGGGTTCGCTGCGGATCTGGCTCGGGGTAATGCCGCGGCGATCGTTGGTGATCTCGAGGCGACGTTGGTGGAGTTCCCGTTTCGGGAGCGTTTGTGGGCCCATCTGATGGTTGCGCTGTATCGCTCGGGCAGGCAGGCCGATGCGTTGCGCGCGTTTCGGCGGGCGAGCGACGCGTTGGGGGAGGGTCTCGGCATTGAACCGTCGGCTGAGCTTGCTGATTTGGAGCAGCGGATCCTGCTTCATGATCCAGCGCTCGATTACAAGGCGCGGTTGCGGTCGAATCTGCCGTCTCCGGCGAGTAGCTTCATCGGCCGTGAGTCCGAGATCGTACAGCTGGTGGAATGGTGCGATCGTGATCGTTTGGTGACGATCACCGGCGTGGGCGGAATCGGGAAGACTCGCCTCGCTATTGAGGTCGCCCGGCAATGCCTTCCTGGTTTCGTTGATGGGGTGTTCTTCATAGACCTGATCGAGGTTTCAGATTCTGAGCTGGTGCCTCGGCGGTTCGTGTCGGGTATGGAACTGGTTGAGAGATCCGACGAACCCACTGTTGAGTCTCTGGTCAGGTATCTGTCTGGGAAACGGTGTCTGCTTGTCGTCGACAACTGCGAGCACGTTGTTGATGGTGTCGCAGACCTGCTTGCTGTCCTGGTTCCGGCGTGTCCTGACCTCCACATAGTTGCGACATCCCGCGTCCGGGTCGGTGTCCCAGGTGAGAGGCTGTGGGAGCTCGGCGGCCTACCAACAGGACAGGAATACGGAGGCGGCTTGGGGGAGAGCGATGCCGCTTCGCTGTTCGCGGATAGAGCTCGTTTGGTGAGGAGCGGCTTCCTCGTCACAGCGAGCAACGGCGCGATCGTGACCAGTATTTGTCGGGGGCTTGACGGTATCCCGTTGGCGATCGAGTTGGCTGCGGCCCGTGTCCGGATCATGACGATCGGTGAGATTGCCGAACGTCTCTCGGATCGGTTCGCGTTCCTCACCGATGTCAGGAACACCGGACCTGCCCGTCACCGGACGCTGCGGTCGATGATTGACTGGAGCTACGACCTCCTCGCTGAGCCCAACCAGCGACTCTTCCGACTCCTGGGCGTGTTCCGAGGGGGCTTCAACCTCGACGCCCTCCAATCAGTGTCTACAGACCCAGACCTGCAGGTCGCCGATGCTCTTGAGCGGCTCGTCGACGCATCGCTCGTTACTGTGGATACCACTGCACCGGTCACCCGGTACCGGCTCTTGGTGACCGTCCGGGAGTTCGCGACCGACCAACTGGAGGCGAATGGCGAGACCGGTGCCACACGCGATCGGCACCTCGCCTTTTACGCATCTATGGCGGAGGAGGCGTTCCAACGCATGGACACGCCGTACAGCCCGCCTGCAATCTCAGACGAGGATTCCCTGGCGTGGCGTTCAGCTGTTGGGAGCGATCTCGCCAATCTGCAACACGCACTCGACTGGGCACTACAGGCTGACAATCTCGATACAGCGCTCGTAATCGTCACTCCGTTGGCTGACTACTTGATATACGAGGAGAACGTTGTCGAGACGATCGAACACCTCGATGCAGTACTCAACCGAGACGACTGCCCCGAAACGCCTCTGTATGTAGCAGCGATCACAACCCTGGGTCGCGCTCTCGCCGTTGCTGACGACCGTATTCGTGCCGAAGCCGCTCTCGACGAGGCCGAGCGAGCAGCCAGTCGATTGGACATCCGGTACGGCAGAGCCGACATTTCCACTTGGCGAGCTGTGGTCGCTGGGAATCGTGGCGATGCTGTTGAAGCGGTCGCTCATCTCGACGACGCCCTCGAGCGTGCTGAGGAGGATGCCGATCCCAGGATGTCTCGCTATCTCTGGAACATGGGGTTGAACCTTCTGTTCGTCGGTGAGCTCGACCGCACCCGCGAGCTTGTTGTTCGGTTCAACGAAGAGGGGATTGACGACCGGCGGCGGGCCACAGGCGTACGCACCATCATTGCCGCATACCAGGGAAACCATCAGGAGTCGCTGGAGCTAGCTCGAGAAGGCCTTGCCCTTTCAACTGTCTCCATAGCCACCAACATGTACAGGCTTTTTGCTGCTGAAGCCCTCATCAACCTCGGACAGCTCGACGAGGCCCGCGCCATTCTCGAGTCGGTGGAATCGTTCTACCGCGACCGCGGAAACGAACCCGGCGAATATATTGACGTTCTCCTCGGGCTTGTTGAACTCCGAAGCGGCAGTGTCGGTCAAGCCAGAATCCGGCTCCACAACGCAACCAGCGGCGCCCACACACGCGGAGACCGCTCCATGCTCTGGGTCACGTTCTACGCAGCAACCGAGTGGTTCGCACACACCGATGATCATGAAACCGCAGCCATCCTCCTCGGCCATTGCGCCGCACTCACTGAGGAACACCGATACGCGCCACAGGCGCTGGGTTGCGTACCACTCGTCACACTTGAGACTCTCGCCGACGCCCTCGATCCGGAACGTTTCGATGTGTTGGTGGCCGAGGGAGCATCCGCAGACACCGACGAACTGGCGGGACGGGTGCTCCGCCTGCTCACATCCTGAGGACCCGCCCGACCCGCAATGCTCCGCGTCGAGGGACTCGACGGCCCATGACCGGCATTGTCTGTGGTCAATGGTCCAGTCGTGTGTCGACTATCCGGTAAGCGTCTGATAGGCCTCCTCCAACAGAACGACCGATCCTCGCCACACGTGGCTTGGGATGTGTGTTGAGTCCGACAGCGCCCAAGCGACGAGGTCTGCTGCCTGTTCGGTGCCACGGTCTTGCCATGGAATCTCGGAACCACTCCATGTGTCGAGACCCTGGAGTGCAACAAAGGCGTCCCGATCGGCATCGGTCAGGTTGCTGCTTGCCCACACGTGTGCAAGTTCGTGCAGGATCGTCCAGCTTGCCTCGGTACAGATGTCAATGATGTCCGTGTCATCTTCGACTCGGCGAACGCCTGCATGTCCGCCACATGGATCATTGGAGTCGTGGAGACGAATCGTAAGTGTCGGGAGATCCAAGCCTGCCTCGGCGTAGCGGCCAAGAGCCCACAAAGCCTCGCGCAGCTGGTCATCAGAGTCGGCGTAGATCCGGGCTCCTCCCACGACCACTGCCCGCCGCAACCCTCCTGTGGGTGCTGACGTGGTGTCCTCGCGTACCACTGGGTTCTCCGCCGGGGTTCGTGGGGTACGGGTTTCGGTGTTTGGTGCTCCGAGCTGGGTAGGGATCGACGCCAGTGTGCTGATTCCTATTGCCAGTGCTGCGAGTGTTTGTGTGCTCCTCATGGCACGAACATCTCGAAACGGGAACAGCGATCGGTTAGGAGCGGATTAGCGGCTCGCTAACCGATCGCTAATCGGCGTTTGAGACGGTCAGGGCATGAAGACAATCCCGACACTCATCGCAGCGATCTTGACATCTCTGGCCCTGAACACCGGCCCCGCCACTGCCACGGATCTCCACCCTGTCAGCGCGGAGACAGAGATCTCGGAGCATCTGGCCGACCGGCTTATCGTCCCCATCGAGGAAATCCACACGTACAAGACGAACGACCTCACCGAGATCACGGATGACCAAGGTCGGATCGGCTACCTAGTCCCCGAAGCCGCAGCGATGTTCACAGCCATGCAGAAAGAAGCCGCCCTCTACGGCGTAAGTATCAGGATCGCCTCGGCATGGCGATCATGGGAACTCCAAAACAGGGCATACGAGCAATGGCTTGCTACCGGCACCAACCTCGCAGGCAACGAGGTCCCCTCCATGGCACACCCGGACACGTCAAACCACCCCAAAGGCCTCGCCATCGACATCGCCACAAGCCCAGAAACACTGCGCTGGCTGAGCACACATGGCCCGCTCCACGGCTGGTGGCCCATCACCACAGAGGAGTGGCACTGGGAGTACCGCGGAGCACCCGCAACGAAGGTGGCATCCCTCACCATTGGCACCCACGCTGGTTAGCCCGCCCTCCACAACGCAAAGCTACACCGCCCATTTCCGGCAATATGTGCGACCTGTCATGACTAGTCACGTTGCCCGTCGCTCTATGTGTCTCTAGGAAAGCCATGCCGTGGTCGATGAACGCTGCATGGAATTATCACGACACATCTACAAACACACCTGTGACACCTGTGGCGCTCCCGCACTGACGTTCAACGAGATCGGTGACGCATTGTGCCAGCAGCACGCAACCAGGTTCATTCGTATGCCGGATGTCGAGACTCAAGGCGACGACCACTCGTTCTCAGACCAAGCTCAGGCCTGCATTTAGAGAGGTCGAGTGCATCCCTGATCGAACTCTGACTCTCCGCGGCCGGACCTGAACTGAGAGATCGCCCATATGTGCTGCGATGTCAGGGGGTCATTGCAACACTTGGGCGAGTTTGCCTGACGAGCGGGCGCCTAAAAGTCGAGTAAGACATCGGCCCACCACGAGGGGGCAGGGTTCGGTTCGTCTAGATGTCGTTCAAGCGCGCTGGGTCCATGCAAAACAGGAGCGGCGGGATCGAGTGTGGCTTGGCGTGCAACAACGGCGTCCGCTGTGACGTTGTAGACGGTGAGGTCCTGGGAAGCGACAACCGCTCCCGAGTAGTGCGAAGCGATTTCGTCGAACACGGCGTCAACTCCCGGTCGCAGGTCGAGGTGCCACAGGGCAACCATCCGTGGCTGAGCGAGGGCGAAGACCTGTCCAGCTTGATCAGGGATTGTGTGTGCTCCTTTGAGGAGGTTTGCTGCGATTGCCTCGTCGAGGCCCATCGCCTTGGCGGCGATACGTGGCGACTGGAAACACTCGTGGATCAAGAGATCGGCATTCTGGGCAGCATCGACCACGTATTGGCACGGGCGAGTGTCGCCGGAAAAGACGACCTTTCGGCCCGCATACTCAATCGTGTAGCCCACTGCACCGTTGAGGGCATGGATCACGGGGAAGCTGGAGATCGTGACACCATTGCGTTCGTAGACGGTTTCTGGCCGGTCGTAAGGCAGCTCGTGGGGGATCGCAGCCGTACCGGTCGTAGCGTTGAAGCCTCTGAACGAGCGTGCATCCCACGCCAGCGCCTTCGTCATGTGGTCGACGAATGCGGCCAAACCTAACTCAGGCTCGTCAGAACTACCGCCCCATATCTCCACCGGGTCCACCCGACCAATCTTGGCCAAGCTGCCGAGGAGGCCCGGGATATCGCCGATGTGATCGGCATGGAGATGTGACAGAAACACCTTCGACGTGCCGGTCACCGGGAGATGCAGCCCGGTGAAGTTCATTAACGCACCCGAGCCAAGATCGAAGAAGAAGAAATCACGCTCTGGATTGCCGACCTCAACCACGACGGAGCCGGATGCTTGGGACTTCCTTGGCCACGGGTCGCCACTTCCAATGACCGTGACCCTCATCTCTCCTTCGACGAGCGGCTCCGTACCCGCCGCATAGGTCTCGCTATGCACCCTCGATGGAGAACCAACAATTGGTGTGTCCGTCAATACGTTCGAATCCATCACGTGGCTCCTCCGATTGGTGCATCAACACAGAGAAGTATGGCAGACCGGTGCAGTGCATCGAGAGCGCATATCCGGCAATATGCTCGGCCTCGTGAGCGGTGCGCCAGCGTGCCGCTGTGGAGTAATGAATGGGGTATCCCGAACAGAAGTGCCAGAACCGTCGCACGTCTCGACGAGAGAAACCCTCACACTGCAGGATTTCAGCGGCACGCCCGGATGAACTCGAAGCCCAACCTTCTGATCCGTCGTCACACATAACCCCATACCAGCCAATGCCAGCGAGTCCTGTCTGGTCATGTCCTGCAAGGGCTTCCACGAATCTTCATCCCATCCAATACAAGCAAGTACCGCCTAGTACCACCGTGTTGGGTTGCAGCCGGGTTGCATCACGGCAAGGATGGATCTACACGCACTCGTAGCCACGCACTCACAAGGGCGGCAAACATGAACAAGATTGTGGTTCTGGGTTGCGGAGCAGTGGGAAAACACGTTGCCATCGATCTCAGCAAAGTGTCAGGCTGCGAAGTCGTCTCGGTCGACATTGACGAAGATGCCCTGAACCGGCTGTCCCAGGAGCACCCGATCCAGACCCGCATCGGGGACCTCTCCACCTTCGATGGCGTCGCACGGGCCGTTGAGGACGCTGACCTGGTGATCGGTTCGGTTCCGTATTCCATCGGATACACGATGCTCGAGAACGTCATTCGAGCGGGCAAGGACGTTGTTGACATCTCGTACTTCCCCGAGGATCCCTTCAGTCTGGACAATCTGGCAAAGGAACAGCGGGTCACCGCCGTCGTGGACTGCGGCGTGGCGCCGGGCATGGCGAACATCATTGTTGGCGATCACGCCCGGACAATGAACATCGCGCGCTACGAGTGCTACGTCGGTGGCATTCCGAAAGCGAGGGACACTCCTCTTGAATACAAGTCACCCTTTCCTGTCCTCGAGGTACTCGAGGAATACATCGGCTCCGCCAGGATGGTCGAGGACGGGAAGGTCGTTGCCAGACCGATGCTTTCAGAGACCGGATCGATCGAGATCGACGGGATCGGATCCCTAGCGTGCCTCAATTCTGACGGACTCAGAACCCTGATCCGCACCATGGACATCCCCGACATGTTCGAAAAGACCCTGCGATACCCAGGGCACGCGAACTCGATGCGCATGCTCAAAGACGCTGGACTCCTCAACGTCACCCCCATCGGAGTGGAGGGTGGGTCGGTGCGGCCGATCGACGTGACGGCCGCACTGCTCTCTCCCCAGTGGAAATACGGACCAGGTGAGGCCGACGTCACTGTCATGCAACTGGTCATCTCCGGCGTGGAGAACCAGAAGCCGACAACGTATACCTACAACCTATACGACGAATACGATCCCGCGACAGGGGTCCTCTCCATGGCCAGGACGACGGCGTACACATGCACAGCGGTAGCCCAGATGGTCCTCGACGGTGGCTATTCACACGACGGGATCAGCCCACCCGAGTACATCGGTCGTGCGAAGGGGTGCCGTGCACGAGTCGAGGGGTACTTGGAGGACAGGGGCGTCCGCTACAGGATGCAGCGGACCTAATCCCGACAAGACTGCACGGCATCTGCCACGGGACCAGCAGCGTGGAACGACCGTGGCACTCCTCCGCCGTTCAGCCCGCGGGCGGTGTCACCACGGCGTAATGCAGTTCGCCTCACCGGGGCGCATATGCGCCGTTATGCATGGGCTCTGGAATTGCCGTTCTACTCGGATTGATGAAGGCCCTGAGCCAGAAGGTGCCGGTAGATGCCTTCAGCGTTGACTCCTGGACTCACCTCCGTTGTATCGAGATGCAGTACCTCATCGACCGGCGGCTCGAACAGCTCGACAACCTGTGCATGACGGCGATAGCCCTCAGGATCGGACCCCTTCATGAGCTTGATTCGGTCTGGATTGTCGATGCGACTAACCAGCTCATCGATCTCACAATCGAGCATCACCGCCAGGAACAGTGACCCTCGGCGATGCGCAAGCTGGCGTATGCGGTCATAGTCTTGAGCACCGGTCGGGTCCTGTTCCAGCACGTTCGTAAAGACATAGCTGTTCGACTCGGGTGCCAGATCCTCAATCGTACCGAGCACGGCGTCACGGATTGGTTCGACCCGCTCCCAAATCTCCATCGGAATGGGGAACTTTCCGTCCCACTTGAATAGCGCGAGTAGCGGGATATTGATGAGCTGGTTATCGACCAGCACACCGTCGAGAAGCTGCGTCAGATGCGATCCGACGGTTCGCTTTCCAACGCCGGGGTGTCCGAGCATGAACACAACGCATGTCTCGTATTGGGTCTCGGGCTGTCCACGCATATCCGACAGTATGCACCGTCAGATCAGGCAAGCATATGTGCCGTTGTGGGCGGGTTCAATCGTTGCTAGCCGTCCCGTCAACCGGTGCTGGCGGCCTCTTCGACGGCAGCGAGCATGCTCTCGAAGTTCGTCCGTAGCATCCGGTCGATCACCGGACCGATCAGACGACCCATCGGGCCACCCTTGGGCACATACCGATAGTCGAAGGTCATTGCTGTCCCGTCACCGGCAGGCTCGAGGGTGAGCCGGGCCTCGGCCTGCTTGAGCGGCACGAGACGTGACGGCTGATTCGTGGTGGCGAGCGTGCGGCCCTCCTCCCAGACTGTCACCGTTTCGACCATCGAGCCGACCGGGGCGAGGTCCACTTCGCGGCGGGCGCCCACACCTTGGCGTTGATCGCCGACGAGTCGCGAGCCCTTAATACCACCCCAGTGGTCCGCCAGGTTCGGGAAGTCTGCGAACACGGCCCAGACCGCGGCGGGAGACGCAGCCGCTCGACGTTGAGATGTGAGGTGATGTTCCGCCATGATGCCCTACTTCCTACCCATTTCCTGCACTGTAGCACTCGCTCATAACCGGGGTGGTTTCGAG
>Ga0255048_10002805_pt1 | contig 10888 bp, 12 predicted proteins | sample JV7_2_2_MG_FD_183619 | JGI IMG/M metagenome (GOLD analysis project Ga0255048, IMG submission 183619) | Seawater microbial communities from Jervis Inlet, British Columbia, Canada - JV7_2_2 | ecosystem: Environmental > Aquatic > Marine > Inlet | place: Canada: British Columbia | collected 2016-10-06
GGGCGGATATCGGGCTACGTCGACTTCAACACGATCCACACCACCCACGGCCGCGCCCCCGCGTTCGCGACCGGAGTGAAGATGGCCCAGCCGGACATGACCGTTCTCACGGTTATGGGCGACGGCGACGCAATGTCGATCGGTGGTAATCATCTGGTTCACGCGATGCGGCGCAACATCGGCATGGTCGTCATCGTCGTCAACAACAACGTCTATGGGCTGACAGGCGGGCAATCGTCGCCAACCACGCCGGTTGGTGGAGTTAGCACTACGACGGCCGCGGGATCGCTCGAGCGCCCGATGGACCTCGAGGCCGTTGCCCGCACCATGCGAGCACCGTTCTTCGCCAGGACGACGGTCAATCACACCGCCTCCCTTGTGAAGCTCGTCGAACGAGCCATCGAGGTGGACTGCTTCGCTCTGATCGAGGTGATCAGCAACTGTCACACCCTCTACGGCCGCATGAACGGCTCGCCGGAGGCAACCGACATGATCGCCGCGATGGACTCAGAGACCCGGCCGACCAACCCGACCCTCGAGCGACGCAAGCTCTTGCCCGTTCGGGTCACCTCGTCGGGTACCGACACAGGTACCGACATCCTCGACACTGGGGGCGCCCGGATGGACGATCTGGAGGGCCGGGGCGTGATCTGGGATCGCACCGGTTCAGACGATCTTAGTCACCGCTACCGGGACTGGGCTGAGCAACAGAAATAGGGGTACGATGACGGACGAGATCACCCGTGGCATTTTCGAGATCAGTGTCTACCGGGACTTCTGCAAGATGTGCGGGCTGTGCATCGCCTGGTGCCCCCAGGATGTGCTCGCGCCCGACGAGGAGAACTATCCGCTGACTCCCAGGCTCGACCAGTGCACGGGATGCAAACTCTGCGAGTGGCACTGCCCCGACTTTGCGATCGAAATCATCGCCCCAGGATCGGAGGTCGTGGATGTCTACTCCCTCGTTCATGCACGGTAACCAGGCGATCGCCGACGGAGCGATCGCGGCAGGCTGCCGTTTCTACGCCGGCTATCCGATCACCCCCTCGACCGAGATCGCCGAGACCCTGAGCGGTCGCCTGCCAGAGGTCGGGGGCGTGTACATCCAAATGGAGGACGAAATCGCCTCGATGGCCGCTGTGATCGGCGCGTCGCTCGGCGGCCTCAAATCGGCGACCGCTACGTCGGGCCCGGGATTCTCGCTGATGCAAGAGAACCTCGGCTTCGCGGTGGTCGGTGAGGTCCCCTGCGTGATCGTCAATGTCCAGCGAGTGGGTCCGTCGACCGGTCTGCCGACCAAGGTCGCCCAGGGCGATGTGTTGCAGGCGCGGTGGGGCACCCACGGCGATCATCGCATCATCACGTTGTATCCGAGCAGCGCTCAGGAGGCGTTCGACTTGACGGTCAAGGCGTTCAATCTGGCCGAACGATTCCGGACCCCTGTGATTCTACTGTCGGACGCAATCGTGGCCGGGCTGCTCGAGAAGGTGGAGATCCCCGATCCGGCCGATCTCGAAGTCGTGGCCAGGGCCCGACCGACCGTCGCGCCTGAGCAGTACCGCCCTTTCGACTACTCGGGCAGCGACGTCACCCCGCTCGCCAAGTTCGGCAGCGGCTACCGATTCCACATCACCGGCCTGCTTCACGACGAGAGCGGCGCGCCCACCGAGGACTCCGAAGTCGTGGCCCGATGGTTGGATTACATGCAGCGCAAGCTCGATGACCACCTCGACGAGATTCTCGACTGGGACGAGATCCGGCTCGATGACGCCGACACGGCCATCGTGGCCTACGGGTGTACCGCCCGCTCGGCCGAGCACGCCGTCGACCTGGCGCGCGAGAGAGGTCACCGGGTCGGGCTGCTCAAGCTCAAGACCATCTGGCCGTTCGCGGACGACATGATCGAGAGGCTCGCGGGCCGCATCGATCGCTTCGTGGTACCCGAGCTCAATCTCGGGCAAATCAGGTCCGAAGTCCAACGGGTCGTGGGAGGACTTGCCACGGTCGAAGGCATCAACCGCGCCGACGGGCTCCAGATCAGCCCCGAGCAGATCCTCGCCGCGATCGCCGAGAAGGCGCCCGCGAGATGACCGTCGCGACGCCCCCAAAGACGACTTGGGAGTCGCTACAAGAGGTGTTCGAGATCGTTTCCCTTCGGGGACCGGATCCAATCATCCTGTCGAGCATCCCCTACCTACCGAGCGACGGGCATCGACACACCAAGTTTCCGGTGGTGCTCGGACCGCCCGGCCGAGTCATCTCCGTGGCCGTCGGGTTACGGGCCGCCCTCCCCGACACACCTTTGCTGCTGGTCACCGCAGCCGACAGCGCGACGCTGGGAACCAACCACCTCATCCATACGGCCCGCCGCAACATCGGCATGACATTGCTGGTGCTGCGTTCCGATCTGCTCGAGGCGGGCGACATTCCGGTCGACCGTACTGGGTGGGCCTCGACCGGCTACCAGGTGACGATGGAACAGGCCGGGACACCCCTCGAATGGGCCATCGCCTTGCAGGCGAGCCTCGTGGGACGCGGCTCGCTGCTCAACCCATCCGAGCTCGCGAACCTAATCGTCGAGGCGGTCGAAACCCCAGGGTTCTCTGTGATCGGCGTGACCGGCGATCCAACGCTGCGCACCGGGGTCATGAGCCGTCGATCCGACTGGCCCGAGTACTTCACCACCTATCGTGCCTGGTCAGAAGGTATGGTGGAGCTGCCCACATCGTCGATTTGGCCGGTGACACCGGCACAGCCCCGCTCATCGGCCCCGACCCGTCTCGAGGTTCGCATCGCGGGGATCGGAGGCCAGGGCGTGAAACTGGCTGGCACCGTCCTCAGCGAGGCAGCCGGCCTCGGTGAGGGCCTGTGGGCGACGCAGTTCGGTGACTACGGCTCAGCCACTCGGGGCGGGCCTAGTCGAGTCGACGTGGTCATGGGCTCGAAGCGGATCAGCTACCCGGCAGCCGACGACGCTGACATTCTCATCGTGCTCAGCCGCGACGCCGCCGCCGCCCAACTCCCCCGCGCCCGCCCCGCAGCGGCGTGCGTGGCTGACGAGGGCACTGTCGATCCGGGTCCGGGGGGGCCGCTGGTCGTGCCGATCGCGCAGCTGGCTCGGGAGCACACCGGCACGACGATCGCGGCAGGCGTCACGTCGCTGGGTTGCGTGGCCGCGCTGTCCGATGCCGTCTCACTAGATTCGTTGCGGATCGCGCTGCGAGCCCGATTACCGGAGCGAAAGGTCGAAACCAACTTGCGAGCGATGGAAGCGGCGTATGAGCTGACCACCGTTCTTACCGGAGGTAAACAAACATGAGTAAGAGAGTCGTAGTCGTAGGTGGAGGATGGTCGGGATGCGCGGCCGCTATCGCGGCCCGCAAGGCGGGTGCCGACGAGGTGGTCGTCCTCGAGCGCAGCGATGAGCTGCTCGGAGCAGGCATCGTGGGAGGGATCATGCGCAACAACGGTCGCTACACCGTGGCCGAAGAGATGATCGCGCTCGGTGCTGGTGACCTGTTTGAGGTCTGTGACAACCACTCGTTGCACCGCAATCTCGATTTCCCGGGCCATAAGCACTCATCGCTCTACAACGTCAACACCATCGCCACCGGTGTCCGCGAGGCGATGCTCGCCCACGACGTCGAGATCTGGTTCATGAGCCGAGTCAGTGAACTCACTCAATCCGATGGATCGATCAACTCGATAGCCCTCGACGGCGGGGCCATCATCGAGGGCGACATTTTCATCGACGCGACCGGCACCGTAGGCGGCCAGAGTTGGTGCACCGACCACGGTAACGGCTGCGTGATGTGCGTCGTCCGCTGTCCCACGTTCGGACCTCGGATCAGTCTCGCTGGGCTGGCAGGAGTACCCGAGCGAGTGGGCCGCCGGCCCGACGGAAGCCTCGGAGCGATGAGCGGCTCGTGCAAGCTCAACAAGGAGACGATGGACCCACAGCTCGTGGCCGAACTGAATGCCAATGGGATTATCAGTGTGCCCATGCCGGAATCACTGATCAACAAGCAAAAGCTCACCACGAAGGCATGCCAGCAGTACGCCCTACCGGCTTTCGCCGAGAACCTGGTTGTGCTCGATACCGGCCAGGCGAAAGTGGTCACAACGTATATGCCACTGCACGAAATCCGTCAGGTGCCAGGGTTCGAATCGGTCAGGTACGAGGACCCGTACGCGGCCACGGTCGGGAATTCGGTTCGCTATGCGGCCATGGTCCGACGTGAAGACACGATGAAGGTCACGGGTGGGCCCGACAACCTGTTCTGCTGTGGAGAGAAGTCAGGTCTTCTGGTCGGGCACACCGAGGCGATGGTCACAGGCGCTCTAGCGGGCCACAACGCCGTCCGGTCCCTCGCCGACCTGGACCTGCTCGAACTACCGAACACGCTGGCTGCCGGATACGGGATCAGTTTCACGCGCGAGGGCATGGAGACCGAGGCAGGAATGGGCAAGAAGTACACCTACTCGGGATCATTCCTGTTCGACGCGATGATCGAAGAGGGGCTCTACACCACCGATCACGGCGTGATCACCGACCGCGTCGAGACGACGGGACTGACCGGGATTCTTGCCCACAAGGTGACCTGATGGCGTACATGATCACCGCTCAGTGCATCAACTGCTCGGCGTGTGAGATGGATTGCCCGGTGCGCGCAATAGGGCCCGGTGCGAGTCAGTACGTGATCGACTCTTCGGTGTGCATCGACTGTGCGGGCTATTACGACGTGCCCCGCTGCAAACGGGCGTGCCCCGTCGACGCATGTGTACCGGAACGAGCCCATTACATGCATCGAGCCGCCGCTCTGGCCAACCGCGGCTCGCCGCCGGTCGTGGTGAGCCGGGAGGCTCCGATCGGCCGGGTCCTGGTAACGAAGTCATGACCGACCCGCTCTCGCCGGAGGAGATCGCGGACCTGACGGCGCGCCTCACCCATCTCGAAGGCCAGCAACCGTGGACGACGAGCAAGCCCGCGCTGCGAGCGATCATGTACAAGGCGGCTGAGATCAAATGGCGACTTGGGCTGATCAGTGACGACGAGTTCGCCGAAATCGAGGACTTCCACGAAGACTTCAATTTCGAGGTCTGACCGCAGTGATCGGGACCCGAGAAAGCAGCCTACGGCGACCGGTGCGGCAGCGCTGCATGGTATAGCGTTGCCGCGCGACGAGCGGTGTCGAGTGCGACGGCGCGGGACGACAGGAGGACGACAATGGCCGAGTTGATGCCGCAAGATGAGTTCCGAGTGGCCTTGGAAAAAGCCTTTGAAGGCACGATGGCAAAGGATGCCTCGTTCAGTCGGGCGTGGGCGACGGGCAAGCTCGAAAGACAGCATTTTGTGCATTGGGCCACGAATCACTACCACTACATCGGCCCGTTCGGCGACTACCTCGGGCTGATGTACGCCAACACACCTGCCTCGGCGCGCGACGCCAAGGATTTTCTGCTCCAGAACATGTACGAAGAAGAGCTCAGCGACCTTCGCCACAGCGATCTTCTCATTCGCTTTGCCGAAGCCTGCGGCGGTACCCGCGAGCATGTCCAAGATCGACGCAACACCATGCCGTTCACCAAGGGGCTCCAAGGCTGGATGTACCACATCTCGGGAACCGAGAACTTCGTGGTGTCATCCGCTGCGCTGATCGTCGGTCTCGAGTCCCAAGTCCCGAGCATCTATCGCACGCAGTACCCGGCCCTGCTCGACGAGTACGGATTCTCCGAAGAAGAAGCGGAGTTCTTCGACCTGCACATCACTTCTGATGAAATACACGGCGAACGCGGATACCAAATCGTGCTGACGTACGCCGATACACCGCAGCTCCAGGAGCGCTGCCTCGACATTGTGCGCGAGGCAGCGGATATGCGCTTTGCCTACACCAAGGCGCTGTATTCGACCTACGTCGAACCTGACCTTGGGGTATGGGCCGAGGAAGACGCCCTCGTATCCTGATCCTCGTCTCGCCCTCACCCGAGCGGGCGACGAACCTGAAAGGTAAGCGGTGCCGAGGATCTACTTCAAGACGTCTGATCGCGTCGTAACATTTCCTGAGGGCGATGACGTCAATGTTCTTCGGGTATCGATTCGGGCCGAGTGTGGGCTCCCCTGGAAGTGCGCAAGCGGCACGTGTGGAACCGATCGCGTGCTTGTGGAGGACGGAGCCGAGAACCTCGACCCGCCGCGACGCCGAGAGCGCGAACGACTCGGGGAACTGCTTGATCACGGATACCGACTCGGCTGTCAGACCTACGCCAGGGGCGACATCACGATCAGCTGGGATCCAGATCAGGTCGGGCTCGACGACGACTCCTCGACTGCCGAGCGTCTCAGGGCGAAGTGGTTGGGCGCGGCGGACACAGATTGATGTCGGCACCGAAGGGCTGGGTGGAGTTGGCGTCCGCCGATGACTTGGCGGGGGCGCGTCAGCTGGTGGTCTCACACGGCTGTCACGAGATTCTGCTGTTCTGGAACGGCGGCACACCCACCGCCTTGTCCAACATCTGCATCCACAAGGCCCGGAAGCTGAACGAGGGCGTCATGCTCGGGACTCGCATCGTGTGTGCCGGACATCAGTGGGCTTACGACATCACGACCGGCTATTGCGCGGCCCGCGAGCGTTACCAACCTCGCTATGAGGTGGAGTTGCGCGATGGCATGATCTGGGTGGAGTTTCCCTCGAAGAAACAGGGCCTCAGTTAGCGGCTTGAGCAGTCCGGATTATCCGCAAGGGTGGGCGAGGCATCCGACTTGATCGAGCACGCTCAAGACGCGATTCCTCCGAAACGCTCGACGGCCAACGCCTGAGTACTGCCCGTGAAGTCGGGAGGCGGCACGGCACCGGTGATGAGGGCTTCGGTGAGTAGTCCGATCGCGGGCGCCGTCTTGATTCCGTAACCGCCTTGTCCCGCCAGCCAAAAGAACCCTGGGGCTCGAGGATCGAACCCCACCACCGGCACGTCGTCGGGTGAGAACGTTCGCAGACCAGCCCAGGAACGTCTGACACCGCGCACCTGGAGCGTGGTCGCGGTCTCGAGTTCCTCCACGCCGAGAGCTATGTCTTCTTCGGATGCTCGAGCGTCACACGGCTCGCTCGGTGTCTCATCAGCGGGCGAGGCGAGTACCAGTCCGCCCTCAGGTTCGAGGTAGAAACGATTGGCTACGTCCCAGACCATCGGCCATGACGAAATATTGAGCGATGCCGGTGGCGGGAACACGAATACAGATCGTCGCAACGGTCGGAACCCGAGCGGCTTTACACCAGCCATGATGGCGATCCGATCACACCAGGCGCCGGCCGCGTTCACGACGACGTCACAGTCCCACATTTGCTCTCTGGTGCTCACCTGCCAGCGGTCGGCATGACGCTCGACGCGCTCTACGGCTGCACCCAGGTGGAGTGCCGCTCCCCGCGCTCGAGCGCCGCGAAGGTATCCCTGTAACAGGGCGTCAACATCGATACTCATCGCCGCGGGTTCGTGGGCGCCGGCGGCAATCACACCGGGTCGCAGCACCGGGACGAGTTCGCGACATCGCACGTCATCGAGCCGGTGCATCTCGACACCGAGCACTTTCGCGGCGCTCAGCTTTGAGCTGAGGAGCTCCTCGTCTCCGGGGCGCGCGATATACAGCAGTCCGCGATGAGACAACATCGAGTGCTCGGCGAAACCGGCTGGGGGCGACGCTAGGAACCCTCGACTCGCGGCGGCCAACGCGCACACCACGGGCGGTCCCGACGTCTCGGTGAGAAGGGCGGCTGAACGCCCTGTGGAATGGACACCAGCCTGCTGTTCTTGTTCGACCAGAGTGACGTCACAGTGTCCCGAGAGATGCCAGGTCGCGGACGCTCCGGCGATCCCCCCACCGATCACGATCACCTCAATGCTCATGATGTCATCTCGGCAACCCGCTCGATCGGCTGTCGATCGCGCGTCTGCTGCCTGCGGAAGTCACCGTCTGTTCCATGCGATCGTCGCCGGGGATCGATCCGACCTCAGCCCGCAGGTACCGTGACACCCAAACCCTGCCTTTCGGTCTCTTTGACCTGTACAAACGACCGGTGGGTTGCCCACAAGCCGAAAACGGTATATAACATACGATCCATCCACGCTAGCGCTCGCTGCCGCTGAATCCCGTGTGCGTCGACGCTCAACAGACTATGCGATGCGGAGGCACGGCCCATGCGTGAAGAGATGTTGATAATCGACACAGACACCCATGTTTGGCCCTCCGTTGACATCCTGAAGAAGTATGCCGATCGCAGCTTGCTGGCGCGTTGGGACGACGACTTGAGCCGCTACGAACGACGGGTTGAACTACCGCTCACATACGGCGACCCCGCTGGGCCCTGGACCAACTTCAGCATCGAGCCTCGAGGCTTTCTCCGCGAAGTGGGCGAAAAGTCGAAGCAGGCCGAAGAGCTCGGTGCGGGCGGGAAAGCTGCGCTCGAGGGAAAGATCCGCGGCCTCGTAGTCACCGAAGACTCACCCACCGAAAGCGCGGGCCACGACAATCCCACCGGTCGGCTTGCGGACATGGACCGCGAAGGCGTCGACGTTCACCTCCTCATACCTGGAACGTGGCCGCAATCGGTCACCATCTGTGCGACCGACGTGGCGACCGGACTCTACGAGGCCTACGCCAGATACATGAGCGACTTCTGCGCGGCCGATACCGCACGCCTCAAGAGTCTCTTGATCCTGACCGGCGAAGATGTCGATTGGTCAGTCCGCCACATCGAAGAACACGCCCCCGATCGATGGGTGTCTGGTGCGATGTTGGCTCTCGCCGAGGGCTTCCCCATCGACGACCCGGATCTAGAACCCATCTGGGCCGCGCTCGCGGCGGCTGACCTCCCACTGCTCCACCATTCGTTCTTCTACGAGCCGCCCTACTTCCCCGGCTACCGAGACGTCTGGGACAACATCATCGTCGCCCGCACCGCCGCCCATCCATGGGGTGCGCAGCTCCGTCTCGCCTATCTGATGCTGAGTGGTGTCTTCGACCGCTACCCGAACCTACGCGTCGGCTTCTCCGAGACCGGATGCGGTTGGCTTCCCGAATGGCTACTTCGACTCGATGGTCAGTCCAAGCATCTCAAGAGCAAGGGCCCACAGCTGAAGATGATGCCTTCGGAGTACGCCCGCGCCGGGCACGTCTTCTGCGGGATTGAGTTCTACGAAGGTCCGCTCGTATTCGAGTACGTCACCAAGGTGCTCGGCGATGGTGTCTTGATGTATCAGTCGGACTATCCCCACGCCCAGTGCCGGTTCCCGGACTCGCCCGGTACTCCGTTGAGCTGGGACATCCCCGACCAGGCCCAGCGCGAGAAGCTCTTTTCGGGCAACGCCCATCGCTTCTTGCGGATGAGCTCGTGAATCTTGCTGTCGAGCCGCAGAAAGTTCCTGCCTAGAAGGACCAGCGATGGCTGAGAGAGAGCTAGTTCGTCTCTGCGATCAGGACCGAAGCAAGGAAGATCGGCGGCCATACGGCGTGTTCTTCTCGACGTTCCCGGAAGGAAACGACCCGGCCAACAGAGGTCGGATCCTCATCGAGGGCAAAGACCTTGCTCAGAACCAACCGCGCCAGGGACGCCGCAGGTGCTTCGATACCGACTTGGTCTGGCGTGTGAGCGATCGAGTGAGCCGAGCATCTCTCGACGATCGGCCCCTCCGACTGGACGATCTCGCTGACGCACTCCCCGCGATGAAGCGCCTCGACGACGAGCCTGGGCATCGATGAATAGCACTGCTGAGGGAGTTGCCGGTGTCGCTACAGGACACCCGCTGGCGGCCGATGCAGGGATTGCAGCGCTCGCCGCAGGCGGGAGCGCGGTCGATGCGGCACTCGCCGCCGCCTTCACCCAATGGGTCGTGAACGCCCCGCTTTGTGGGCCAGGAGGCGAACTCGTCGCCGTAGTCACCGTCGGCGATGAAGTCACCGTGTACGGGGGCTGGTCTCGGGTCCCTCTTGGAATTGACCCGACCGCCGAGCTCGAAGCGAGCGGCCCGCGAGGCGCCGTAGTTCCTGGCTCACTTCGAGGGGCCGAGGCTCTTTGGAACGCTCACGGCCGCCTTCCCTGGCGCGATCTGTTCCGGACCGCTCTCGTCACGGCGGCCGGACACGAGGTCACCGCCCGGATGGAGACGGTGTACGAGCTCGTCACCGCCAAGGGTCACGGCGACGCGATCAGAAGGGTGACCAACTCCGAGACATCTCCGCTGGCGGGCGATGTCATCGAACTCCCACGCCTGGGCGAGACCATCGAACTGGTCGCCGAGGGCGGTGCCGACGCGTTCTATACAGGCACGATCGCCGCCGCAATCGACGCCGCCGCTACAAGCGACGGCGGGTGGATTCGCAGGACGGATCTGGCCTCGGTGACAGCCGAGGTCGTACCCGCCAGGCGATTCGATCTCGATGACATCAGTGTCTGGGTTCCGGATTGGCCCAGCCAGGCGAAGATCACCGCGGCCCTGCTCGAACGAGTCGATCCATCGGTCGACCCCACGTCGCGGCGGTTCGCCGAAGCGATCAGCCCTTTGACCCAGGAGCTTTTGGTCAAACGGTGCGCGCAAGGGCTCGCAGGTACGGCCGTTTCCTGTGCGGTGGACCACTCAGGAATGTCGGTCGCGTTGGTCCACAGTCTCGCCGGAACCCAGTTCGGGACCGGTTGGGTGGCAGGAGACACCGGTGTGGCTTTAGGCAATCGAGTCGGTGCCGCATTATCGCTCCGAACTGATCTTCCGGCAGCCAATCCAGTTGGCGGATCGGTGCTCCCCCACACCCTCAGCGCCGCCCACGTCCGCAAACAACGCCGGTGGATGACCCTTGCGACGCCGGGTGGGGATCGACAGGTCCAATGCCTAGCCCAGGCAA
>Ga0255048_10002810_pt1 | contig 10877 bp, 17 predicted proteins | sample JV7_2_2_MG_FD_183619 | JGI IMG/M metagenome (GOLD analysis project Ga0255048, IMG submission 183619) | Seawater microbial communities from Jervis Inlet, British Columbia, Canada - JV7_2_2 | ecosystem: Environmental > Aquatic > Marine > Inlet | place: Canada: British Columbia | collected 2016-10-06
ACTTACTAGTATATATTACACTGGTATATTACTTGTCTTGTAAGTATATAGTTAGTTATCACTGGTAAATATATATATAAGTATATCACTTACTGGTATACTAGTATGTTATATATCATGCACTGGTATGTATGGGTATGTATGGGGGGGTAGGGGTGTGTGTGCGTATAATAATACTTAGCCATCTATGATGAGTATATATATCTTGAGTACTTAGTGAGTGGGGAAGTTAAGTATATGCGTGGGTGAGTGTTATGTGATAAGGGAGGAAATAGTGGCGGTGAGGGGGGGGTTGACATGCTCGAGAGGTTGTGCTACAGTGAGGGTGCAACAAGCGCGTTTGGATGGAGGCCCGGTCACAGTGACGACGAAGCCGGGCCTCTTGCATTGTGGGAGTATGCCGGTGAAGCATGGGAGTGCTATGCCTAAATGCGCCGGGGTATTGACAAGTGTGTGGGAGTGTGGTAATGTGTGGGAGATACTTGATAAGGCGCGGGGGTACGGGGGATGATTGGATATTTGTTGGTTGGATTCTTTGCCGGTGGGATTTGCGGGTTTCTTGCCGGTTATCTTATCGGGACAGTGGAGGACAAATAATATGCCAGACAAAGGAACAGCAGGGGCGGCGCACGCGCTGATACTTGCCGTCATCGGGGGCGTCATCGTGGGCGCGATTGCGCTTGCCGTGAAGTTGCTGATTTGGGGGCTGTGATGGACGAGGACATTCGGGTGGATGATGTTAAATATTTTAGGACACAGGAAGAACTGAAAAAATATCTGGAAGATCGTGCATTGTGTGTGTTTGGTAACACAAATTATTTATTTTATGAGAACACAGTGTATATCGTCGAAAACTTTACCCGCTGGCAACGCATCAAAGCATGGTGGAGCGGGCTGTTTGCAAACCTTCGGTGGAAAAGACAGTGGAAGAAGTGGAGAAAATATTATCGGACGTACAGGGATTATGAACCCGCAGATTAAGCCAGAGATAATCGCTGAACTGCGCGGCAGGGCCGTGCGGCGGGTGCCTACAGCGTGGGACAGACTGAGGAAATGGTGGAGGCGGTTATGGGAACCGAATACCTGACGGCGAAAGAGATAGCCAAGACGCTGAAGTTTAACCACATCACGATTCAGCGGTACATCAAGAGCGGGTACTTGCCCGGTGCCAAGGTGGGCAACTGCTGGCGTGTGCGTAAGGATGTGTTCGAGGCGTGGCTGGATATGAAATTCAACGGTGTGTCCGTAGAGAAAATGGCTGAAGGGGTCATCGCCTACAACATGCAGAAGCGGCCCAAGGTGGATGACCCGGAGGAGTTTTGAGCTATGAAATATTTCTGGCTTACGATAAAGCACAAGTGGTTCGTTTTTTTGGCGGGGAGAAAAATCGGCGTTCCGATAATCAGGCTGATTTTGCATGACTGGACGAAGTTCCTTCCATGTGAGTTGCCTCACTATCAGCGCCAGTTCTTTGGGAAGGCTGACGATGCTCTTGGATTTATAAAATGCTGGATTCATCACCAGAACCACAATGACCATCATTGGGAGTATTGGATTGCGAGAACGGGACACAACAGGTGTGAGCCGCCGTTTAAAGACAACGACCCCATACCGATGAGCGAGGAAGCTGTAAGGGAGATGGTGGCTGACTGGATGGGCGCGGGCAGGGCGTATGAAGGAAAATGGCCCGACCGTGACTGGGCATGGCTGAAAAACAATATGCACAAAATGGTTTTGCATCAAATAACCTTGAGGCGTGTTGTGAGGATTGTTGACGAGGCATTGGTATATGTCCGAAAAAACCCCGAAGATTAAACTGCCGCCTGTTCGCACCATGACAGATAACGCTCTCTGTCAGATGACGGGCCGGGTGCGCGTGGACGACGTTGACCGCGAAGAGATACAGTGGGTGTTCGACATCTACTCCCGCCGCCGTAAGCTGAAGTTTAACCTCGGCACAGAGGACAACCCCGGCGACCTGGACACTTACAGATACTTCCGGTTACTGGAGAAGTACCCCAAGCTGTTCGAGGCGCTTGACCGCATGATCGGGATAGATGGTGACATCGCGCTCAGAAACCTGTATAATAGCGGCATCCGCGAACTCGGCGGCAGGAACTTAAAGAGGTTCGACCCCAAGACGCTGATAAGTCTCGTCAAGGAACTCGGCGGCCTGATGCGGAAAAACGAGGAGCCGGAGTACACGAACACCACGATAAACATTGACAACCGTACCCAGGTTGAGGAAAATAAGCAGATAATAATTGACAAGATGCGCGGCGACCCGGCGCTCATGGAAAAGATGCGGGCTTCGATAGAGGGGGAGGCGGAAGGCGAAGTGATAATTGACGCAGACACAGGAAAGCCCGACGACGAAGAGGAAGAATGCCCCTTCTGATGCGACAGATGAAGAACTTCTGAAGTTTCTTGATAAGCTCACGCCGCAGGAAATAGAAGATATTGCGGTAAATTTGGGGGAACTCGAAAAGAGCCGAGAAGCGTTTCCCCTGCTACACTACGAACCACACCCCAAACAACTCGAATTTCACAGGATGGAGTCAAAGGAGCGGTTTGCCTTTGGCGGGAACAGTTCCGGGAAGTCCTTCGCCGGTGCTGCCGAAGCCGCGTTCTTCCTGTTGGGCAAAGACCCCACGGGCCTGACCGGGCGCACGTTCCCCAAGCCGCGCCGTAAGTTCGGCGGCATCGAGATAAGCACAAAGCTCTGGCTCGGTTGCGTGAAAACGGATAAGGGCGTCGAGATACTGAAACAGAACCTCCTGCCCCTGCTGCCCAAGGGAAGCCATTACCCGCTCAAGGAGACAAAGGGGCTGCTTGAGATGAAGAACGGCGCTTCCCTCCAGGTAATGAGCTACGATCAGGATGTTGAGAAGTGGCAGTCTGACGCCATTGACGGGATATGGCTGGACGAGCAGCCCCCCAGGTGGCACTACGACGAGTGCCGTGCGCGTGTGGCGCGACGCAACGGGCTTATCTGGTGTACCGTGACCCCGCTCGGCAAGAACTCACCCTGGATGTACTGGGAGATTTACCGCAACGTAAACAATAATCCCGACGTTGACCACCTGTTCATGGACATCGAGGACAACATCTACCTGACCCAGGAGATGAAGCAGCGCCTTTACACGGCCTACGCTGGCACCGATGAGGAAGCGGCTCGGCTCCGGGGCGAGTTCCTTCTGCGCCAGGGCGTCATCCACAAGGGCTTTGACCGAAGCACACACGTTATCGACGACTTCGAGATAAAGAAGAGCCACAAGGAAGAGTACGAGTTCGCCCGCATCTTCGACCTCCACCCGCGTAACCCCAACGTCTGCATGTGGGTGATGTTCAAAAAAACGCCGCCTATAGCCTACGTTATTCGGGACTTCTCCATGCAGGGCTTCATCGGTGACTACGCCGACTCCGTGACAAAGCAGACCGAGGACATGGAGATATTTATCAAGGTGAACGTGATAGATACGCCTGACCCCAAGAACCCGGAACAGCCGGGGACGACCCTGCGCCTCGAGATGGCAAAGCGCGGCATCGCCGGGATAGTGGGCAACCGTGACCTGAATACCGGGATACAGCGCTTCAACGAGTACATCAAGAACGGCTCCCTGTTTATCTTCAAGAGTTGCAAAGATACCGTGTTCAGCGTGGAGAATTTCCGGTGGGATAACTGGCGCGGGCCGTCAGCCGAACTTAAAAACGCCAAAGAGAAGCCCATCGCAAAGGATGACCACCACTGCCGGGGCCTCCACATGTTCCTGCTCTGGATGCCCGCAATCAGCTTAGATTCTCAGCATCTTGACGAAAAATGGAAGCATGGGTATAATTTACCCAAGTACGGGTTAAACGTACAAAGGCGGGGCAGATAATGGCTAAAAAGAAAATTCTCGGCAAGAGCAGGAAGCCTGACATGAGGCCAGATAAGTCCGGCCTTATCAATTTTCTCGAATACTACGACGAAAAGACCTCCGACAAAGCAAGAAATGAATTTATGCAGGATTACTACGATTCTCGTGACTGGCGTACTTCGTACAAGTCTGACTGGATAGGCTATTACCAGATGTATCGCTCCTATAACCAGTTCTACGAGGAGCGCCCGGACTGGCAAGCGTCCTACTTCGTTCCCAAATGTTTCGAGATAGTCGAGACAATCATGCCACGGGTGATGGGCGCTCTGTACGATATGCCGCCACTGTGGATTGCGATGCCCGAAAGCCCGGACATGAGGAAAGCGTCCCGGATAGTTGAAAAACTTCTCGACACACGGGCGCACCAGACAAAGCTGTTTATGTCCCACTACGAGTCTTTCAAGGAGATGTTGATATACGGGACGGCCTTCCAGAAGCTCCGGTATGACGTAACAAGCACATACGAGGGGCCGAGGTGGTATCCCAAAGATTTGTTTGACATGTACCCCGACCCGCGCTTTGCTGAAATCGAGGACATGCGCTTCATCTGTGACCGGACTTTGCTGCACATCGACGACCTCCGGGAAATGCACGATGAGGGAAAAATCGTCCTGCCGGATGACCTACCGCCGAGTGGCGGCAATAACTGGTTCTCTCCCTTTGACCGGCTCCGAAACATCGGCATGGGTGACGGCGACTACTCCGGGAAAAAGGAATACCACGAGGTTATCGAGCGGTACGGGCGCTGGAAGGACGTGGACACCAATGAGGTATTTGATGTCGTTAGTGTCATTGTGGATAGAAGGTACATGGTTCGCTTTGAGGAAACGTCTTTCTATGTCCACGACGAAAAGCAGGATTATCATTACGCGGTTAAGCCGTACATCAAATTTGTGGACGTTCCAGTGCCGGGGGAAACATACGGCATCGGGGAAATCGAAGTCGCAGAATACCTCAACCTCGAAATGAATGACCGGCGCAACATGCAGATGGACGCCATGCAGTTCGCGCTTTCCCCGACATACCAGGTTATCCGTGCCGGGATAGAGGACATGGACAGAATCATCTTCGCACCCGGCCAGCTTATCCCCACGAACTATGTGGGCGCAGACCCGCTCAAGCCCGTCCAGAAGGACATGGCGTGGACGGCGGCCTACCAGGACATCAGCCACATGAACCAGGAACTCAGGGACGCCACCGGCATCCAGAAGGGCATGTCCGGCAGTGAGGGCGACATCCGAAAGACAGCCGCCGAAGCCATCTCTCTCGTCCAGGAATCCAACCAGCGCACGAAGATGAAGATTCAGATTGCCGAGATAGGGCCGCTTGCTGAACAGGCAAGGCTCACCTACCTCATGGACAAACAGTACACGGACGAGGAAGTGCTGCTCAAGGTTTATAACTCAGAAGATGTCCGGGCGTATGCGAAAGTAACGCCGTCGGAGATAGAGTGGCGCGGTGACTTCAAGTTACAGGTGGCGGCACAGTTCGGGCAGAAGGCCGTCCACGCAAATAACCTTCTCCAGTTTATCGAAGTCAGCAGCAGCATACCGGGTATCGAGGAGCGCATTGACTTCAACGTGCTTTTGAAGAGACTCTCCGAGGCTTTCGAGATTCAGGACAAGGACTTGATAATCGAGAAGAAGGAAGAGGAGCCGGAGCCGCAGATACCGGAAGGCCCGCCACAGCTTACAGCCCTGCCCGGTGGAGCCGGACTCCCGCCGGGGATGGGCGGAGCGACCACGATGGCTCCAGGTGAAGCCGAGATAGCCGCCGCGATGCAGGAACTACAGGCCGCAGGGCCACCGCTCCCGGCATTACCAGCCACCGCACGACCAATATTCTGATGAGTAAAATTTACCCAAAACACTTGACAATACTACATCTTGTGGCGTAATGTGTAAAAAAGACACATTTTGTGTAAGAGTTACCCAAGGAGGACGGAATGGCAAAAGCAAAAATCCCATCAAAGAAAGTTGAAAAGGTTGACTTGAAAGACGTCAAGGCGTTCATGCTGGCGGTTCTGGACGACGATGCCCGCCGAGGTATCAACGCCGCCGAAACGCTGATCATCAACAATGCACGGAAAGAACTCGCAGCAGAAGTCTTGAAACTTATCGGGGAGGGAAAATAACATGGCTGGAAAATATGGCAAAAAGCCTTCCGACATGGCCGTTATGATAGGCATCGGCGGGGAAAAGAAAAAAGGCAATAACGACGAGGAGCCTGAAATGGGCATGGAAGAGGGCGCAGAGGAAATGGGTGAAACGGGTGATTACGATGCCCGCGTTGCCGCACTCGACCCGGAGCATAAGGACATGGTCATCATGGACTTGATTGACATGGTGGACATGGACGACGCCGAAGAAATCCTTGCAAAGCATGAAGGCATGGGCGGCGAAGAGGAAGAGATGCCCGAAGAGGAAGAGGGATTCCCGGAAGCGTAATTCATGGCCCAGGATAAGAGTTGGCAGGAAAAAGAAATTGACCGGTTGAGCGCACAGATAGACGCCCTCAACGATGAAATAAAAAGATTGGCAAGGCTTGAGACACCCGGCTTTCTGGATGGGTGGGAGCTTGTCGAAGAGTATCTCGCAAAAGACAGGCGCACAATTAACGCGGAGTTGGGAACGAAGGTAGGAGAAACCAACCAGCACATTTTTATAAACGGCAGACTGTACCAGATAACGAACCTTGAAATGTATCCTGAATTTATACTCAGCACCAAGAAACAGGAACTTGAACAGGCAATCACCACCCTTGACGAAAAGTTGTCAGTGGTGAAAGACCATAACGAACTAACCAAAGAAATGTGAGGTATTTTTTATGCCGGAAGATGGAGCAGCCATAGACAGCCCCAAAATGGACACGGAACAACCGGAAGGCTCCGAGTTCGACGAGGGACAACTGGAAGATGGAGACAACATCGACGATGAGCAGGACGCGGAAGAGGAGTACAATCCCCTCGACGGAACCGATTTCCGGGACGTAAAGGCTCTTAGAGGCTCATACGACGAGCAGCGCAAAAGGATGACCAAGCAAGACCAGAAAATCGCCAAGATGGAAACGGTGATGATGGAGATGTACAAAGGTCGCCACGAGGCTGTAACACCGGAGAAGGCTCCAGAAATCAATGAAGAGGAACAGTCAAAGTTCCTCGACGACCTGATGGAGAAGGGGCCAGCCTATATCAAGGACTTAACCAAGGGGCAGGTTAAAGAACTTCTCGAAACCATGATGCAGAACCAAACCGAGTTTGAAGGCATGTCATCTTCGGTACTGGAATCGGCAAGAACCGAACTCAAAAACGAAGGGTACGGGGAAATGCCGGAAGATGTAGAGGAACAGTACAAGGAAATCATGGCCGACCCCTGGATACAAGGGGCATTCGACCAGATAAGCTCCGAGAACTTCAAGGAGTACGGCGAAGATGGAATGCAGCAACACTTCAAATGGATGTTCAAAATGGTGATGGATGCCGCCTACGGCAGAAATGCCAAGAAAGCCATCCACAATAACCGGGTTCAGGCGAATCGTAACGCAAAGAAAAAATACCTCCGCAAAGGAAAAGCAGCCGGAGGAATAAAGCCGAAAGCGAGGAAAAGTGTGGCGCGAAAACCCGCCGCAAGCTCCTTGAAGAACGCCCTCCGCGAAATCAAAATAAGAGGCTAACTCGGAGGTAACAGCAATGCCCGCTATCACAGGTGTAAGGACTACCCGTGGCGCGAATCAAATTAACCAGGAACGCAGACCTGAAGATTTCGCCGATGAGATTAATAACGTAGAAGCAGGGTACAAGAACAATGAAGCTGCGTTTCTGGCCCTGACCACCAACATCAGCAAGAAACGTGAAGTAACCAACCCGAAATACTCGGTGCTGGAAGATGTGTACCGTCCACGCGAGGGGACGCTGAATGGCGCTCTCGCAGCCGGTAACGAAACCACTATCACTGTCACCACCCCGTTCGGAGACTACTGCCGCGCAGGGACGATTCTCTTCATCCCCGAAACACTTGAATTGATTCGTGTCGGTGCCGCCGCCAGCGCAACATCGCTGACCGGCTGTACTCGCAATTATGGTACAAACGGACTCCCGAACAAACCCACCGGCGTCGGCGCTACAACCGACGAAGGCGACGGCCCCGCCCTGGCAGGAACCGAAGTTATCGTTCGCGTGAATGACATCTTCGCGGAAGGTACGGACGCCCCGGACGCCATCACCATCCTGACGGAAGAAAGTTACAACCTCATCGAGATTGTGAAAACTTCTGTTGACCTGTCAGGAACCCTCATTGCTTCCGACCTGTACGGCGAAGCCAACGATGAGGAGTACCAGATCAAGAAAAAGGCCATCGAGCATAAGATTGACTGCAACCGCTCCCTGTGGCTCTCACGCCGCAGGATCGGTACGGCCACCGCCGGTGCCGAAAGAAAGACCTCCGGCATCTTGCAGCACATCCAGGGCAACCGCACCACGGTTTCAAACGGAACCGTGACCATGAAAGTTCTCGACGCTTTCGCAGAGAAGGTTTTCGAGAACGGCTCGGACACCAAGTACCTGTTCGGCTCAATGGCGTTTGCCTCGGCCCTCGACAGCCTGTCCCGGAACGTGGTGCGCGTGGACAGCGGCGCAGAATCCTTCGGCACCAACATGAAGGAAATCATCACCAACAAAGGCCGCTTCATGTTCGTGCTTGAAAAGAAAGTGTTCTACGGCGACCTCGTTGGCCTGGTGCCGTGCCTCGACCTGGAGTACATCCGCTACTGCTTCCTCCGTGGCCGTGACACGCGCCTGTATCGTAACATCAAGACCATCGAGCAGAACGACGGCTACGACGGCAAGAAACACCTGTGGCAGACGGATATGGGCCTCGACATGAGAGGCTATTCCCTGTCCCACAGTCTCGCCGCATCCACCGGCTCACAGCGCTCTGTGCATGGGCAGTTGGACTTCGGCACCAGCATCACCTACTGAGTTAATAAGGGAGAGGGCCACGCGCTCTCTCCCTATAACTTACATACAGGAGGTTTTATGATTTTCAAGTCAAATGGTGGCGATTACGAAGTTTGGATAGGGGTGGCACCGTTCAACCCGGACGAAGCAGTGGCCGGAGCAAGGCTGGCCCACAAATTTCAGGGCAAAGACCCGCGTGGGTTCAACGTGCAGTTCAAGATGGATAACCAGCTTTTCTACAACACCAGCACAGACCTTCGGCTGAAGGATGATACTTACTGGCCCACTCTGAAAACCATCGAGGAGCGCGAAGCGTGGATTATCGAGGAGCTTGAGAAGAAGTCATCGGGGTATGGAAAATATTACCATGAGTACGTTTCTGCGCTTGAGAAGGTTGAAATCACGCAGGGCGAACTTTCCGAACTTCGAAAACGCGCCGACGGCGGCAACGGAGCCACCAAGGATACAGACGAGCTTCAGGAAGAAGTCGAGCGCCTGAAGCGGGAGTTGAAAATCGCCAGGACTCGTGAAGCAAATGCAAAGAAAAAGGCCGCAGTATTGGTCAAATAGGAGGTATAAGAAATGGCAACCGCCAGAAACTTCTACCAGAAAGAAGTGAAAGACATAATCGGTGAAGCTACCTTTGTCGAATCAGACGGTACGCTCGACCTGACAAACGCCACAGTAAACACCTATGATGTCGGGATAGTGGACATCACGAGCATCCAGATTTCTTGCAGTGCCGTCGCCGCCACGCCCCATGACAGGCTGATTGGATTCAAGTCGGCCACAGCGGGCAGCATCGACGTATCGGCTCCCGGTGCAACAGGGACAACCGTGGTGTACTACTCGGTAAAAGGCAGAGGCCGCACATAAGCATAAAGGAGGCTCACGATGACAATCATTCGTCAAGAGCCGTATTCGCATAATTACAACAACTCGCTCACTGTTGCCGCTGGCGTGAGGGCGGTTATCAAGTTCCTCGATAAAGACGGGGGCCTTGCAAGGGGCCGCGCCGGAGACATCCGGGCAAACGATTTGTCCGGTGGCCTGTTTACCGGAAAGCTCCATTACAAGTATTTTGACCGCCATCTACAGACGAACTATGCCTGTGACGAGTTCTCAGTTGTCGGCACGGATTATTACATCTACCTCGACATAGGGCAGGAGAGGTACCAGCGTGACTTCCTGCCAAACGATAAGCTCGTGGTCACAGGTACTGCCGCAGGAACAAATGACGGCACGTTTACCGTCAGCGCGATTGACAGGGCGTTCTCCATCGACGAGTTCGCCGTGACAGCGGGGCCGGTTTACACCATCAAGCTCGAAGCCAAAGAAGGCGACAGGAGCGGTGACTGGTCTGCAACGGACGTTATCCGTGTCGTAGGCGGCATCAACGCTGAGAACAATGGCCCGTTTACCGTGGTCAGCACGGCGTTTGCGGCTGGCAAGACGGAGATTGTCGTGACCGAACTTATCGTGGCGGAGACATCCTCCCCGGCTACCCTGGACGCGGCGCGGGTGCGCCTGACAGTGGTGGAAGCTGTTGCGAACCAAACAGGCTCAGCGGGCGTTGCAGACAACACAGTGACGGACGACCACTTCTTTGTTTACGCCGAATCATCCTTCAGGGACTTTCCCAACTACATCGCGGAGATACATGTCCTGAACGCTGACGGTGCGCAGAGCGCAAAGGTCTACGCCGACATTGACTCGGACGAAGATATTTCAGGAAGCACGTTTACATAAGGAGATTGCCATGAGAATACTCCCTCGTGCGGCGCTTATGGTTGCCGCTATCTTAGTGGTATGCGAAATTACCGCCTTTGCACAGGTGGGGGGCGGCGGCGGCGTGTCACGGTCTGTGCGCCACACCCACAAACTGGCTGACCATGTCGGGGCGATTAAGTCCGACCAGGATATAACGGTGGTTCTGCCTGGAAGCACCAGCACCATCAGAATCCTTCTTGACGCCAGCGCCGGGGATATATGGGCAAGCGGCA
>Ga0255048_10002811_pt1 | contig 10874 bp, 16 predicted proteins | sample JV7_2_2_MG_FD_183619 | JGI IMG/M metagenome (GOLD analysis project Ga0255048, IMG submission 183619) | Seawater microbial communities from Jervis Inlet, British Columbia, Canada - JV7_2_2 | ecosystem: Environmental > Aquatic > Marine > Inlet | place: Canada: British Columbia | collected 2016-10-06
AGCATTAGAAGCTATGGTTGTACCTGCAATAAAGATATTAGTAGCAGCAAATAAATTATTAACTGAAACATTGCCAGAAAATTCTGCCGCTACACCGGATACTTTAGTAGTAAAGCTGCCTGTGTTAGCGATAAAATTAGTGACAGATAAACTAGGATTAACAATAAGCGTTGCACTAGTGTTCATTACACTTACAACTGCACCGTTTTGAGTACCAATTAATCCACTCGTAGCTGTAACTCTAATATTTTTAAGAGTACCACTAGAACTAACCAACGTGTTTAATTCAGTAGCAGTAGCGGTAAGTGTAGTACCATTAAGTTTTAAAGTTGAAGCACCATTAATATTAACAAAACTACTAGATAACTGTAAAGGAGTAAAAGAACCATCAGCAGAACGAATTGTTTTTAATGTCCCAGTAATACCTTCATTAGGAATAGTACTGACAGCAGCATCGCTTGCATATAGCAATGTCTTGTAAGTATTTATAATCTCATATGCTGTAAAATCGTCACCAGTTGCCATTGTTTTTTCCTATATATTTGACCAGAAAGAAAAGTGTTTTCTTAATGTAGACGGTTGCCATGATACTCTTAATGGAAGTTGTCCTGCTGCACTTGTTCCTGTTATAATACTTACTGCCATGCCTACTTCTACTGTACCTGTAATTACTCCTATTTTAATAGGTTCATTATTTAAATCTAACCTCTCTCCTGCATCATTAAATCTTTGAAATATAGTTCCAGAAGCTGTACTCGTAGAAGGATGTTCTTGCTTCATTGTAATTTGAGTAGGAGTTAATAAATCTTGAGTTACAGAAATATTTAATCTTTGAGTATTGTCAGTAGAAACAGGAAAGGTTTGAGTTACTATAGTTTCAGTAGTAGGTAATCTAAATTTAAAAACATCATTCCAATCATAGTTAGCATTTGCCCACGTTATATTCCTATCTCTATTTGAAGGAGGACGTGGGTTATTTATATTTATATCTTCTCGTACATCCGGTGGTCTATTTTGTGGATCATTCTTTAAATCAAAGCCACCTTCAAAATCTGTAGGACAAACTAACAAGCCATAACTATTTAATCTCATTACCCTATGAGGATATTGAAAACCACAAGTATCACATATAGCTAAAGCATTTTTAGTACTAGCCATTAGTAAACTCTAATTCTAGGTAAGAAGTATGCGCTTGCTCTTTCTCTATCCTCATGCAATGCACGTGCCAACCTTTCCTCATATTCTTGTTTAAGAAAACTAATACGCCCTGCTTCTACACCGGGACGTTTCATTGACATATAATAAGATAAACCTACTGTTAAACAAGGTAAGAATCTACGAGATATATCTGGAGTTTGACTAGAATTATTAACATCTTGCATGTAACTAATTTTTTCTAGTTTGACTTTATCAGTATTAACATCAGATAAAGGCCATAGATGTACTACTATATTAGAACTATTCCTACGAACAGCAAACTGCATTGGTCTGCCAGTCTGTGTTTTATTAGGAATTTTTAAATATTCTTCCATTGTAATACGCTCTAACTGTAGATCAGTACTATCTCTATTAAGAACAGCTTCAGTAATATCAATAGTGGCTGAAGACATTGCAAATGTAGTTACACTAGCTGTGATAGATACTGCAGTAGTATCAGCAGTCCAAAGAAGAATACCCCTATTCTGCCAATCTTGCAACAGAAGATTAATAGAACGACGAGCAGATGCAGCTTGATTACCTAGCGTTTGTTCGCCACCAATCATCTCACTTGCTTCTTGAATAACTTCATCTATATCCATAGAGAAGTTATATGTTCCACTAGTCGCCATTAGGTTTAATCCTTATAAGTAATTTCTTTTCCCGGTTCAAAGTCAACTACAACATTCTCTTCTGGTCCTACAACTGCTGGACCTTTACGTGCTGCACCAAACCCTTGACCTGTTGGCCTACCAGTACACTCTTTCATTGCTTTATCATAGTCTGCCATTCCTTTAGCATCATATGAATAAGACTTACCCATAAAATTTGGCATTATGCCCTCCTTGTTTTCCTACGTCCAGCAGCGGCTTTCTTAGCCATTCCTGCTTTACCGTATTTTTTCTTACCTATGCTGTACGCAATACGAGCAGCAGCATCTTTACTCTTACCCGTCTTCTCTATACTTTTTTGTACAGCCTTAAAACCTTTAGGTGTTTCTTCTTTCTTCTTCTTCTTTTTCTTCTTGCCACCCGTCATTTGTTTTGATTGACTAGCGCGAGAAATAGCCATTAGGAAAACCCATAGGTGCCTTTAGGTTTACGGGTAGCTTTAGCTACATCACGCCGACCTTTCATGGACATCTTTTTATCTGCTTCTTTACCCATTGTCATGCCAAGTTTCTCATCATCACGAGCATTGTAACCTTGATCCATTTTACCACCCATATTCTTTTTAGCTACTTTGCCACCCTTTTTACGATTAACTGGATCACCAGTACTCAAACCGTCTTGTCGATAAATTCCCGCTACAAAGTCTTGTCCAGCATTATCAACAGAAAATTTATTACTTGGCTTTTTCATTTAATTTCTCCTTTAGTTTGCGTTAGGAATAAGAGGATTATCTGCACCTGCAGGACTTGCTGGTGCTTCCATGTCATCTCTCCTAGTCCTGCGAACCTGATTGAGATGTAGTTGAAGAATCTGAGCATATCGTTGCTCATAAAATTGTACTGCAGGAAAATCTTTTTGAAATAACATAGCTTCTATCATACATGCATTAAATAAAACATCATAGCAGAATTCACTAAAATAATTATTTTCTATGAGTGTTCCAGATAAAGCTGAAGTAGCAGCAGAAACATTTGTAGGTCCAAGAGCAGAAGGTCTTGCTACAAATACTACATGCGAGGCATAACCTGCGCTAGGTGTAGGAGCAAGCAGAACTGTTGTACCGTTTCGTTGAGCGTAGTATCGTGGTTCGCCTACAGAGGAAGATACAGGCCAATAATCATTAATGTATTCATCAGTACGCATTAGCAAGTTAATCTTAGAACCTGCTGTATTAGTATAATGAATATTTTTTATAATGATTGTACCGCTAGGAAGAGTAAATAAATTATTCCCTACACTAAAGTTACCCGTTTCAAACTTAACTAAACCATAGTCATCTAAGTCTTTTACTAACTTTAATTCGGCACGGTTAACCATACGAGGAATATTCTGGCTAAATTCTACACCAGTATTATCACACGCTTGAATTATATCATTGGTGAGATAAGTATAACTAGCCATAGAAGATAGCCGCTGTACCACCAGCAGGAACAGATACAGAAACTTTTCCTACCATCCTAATACCAATCTCATCAAAAGTTAAATAGTTTGCATCAATAGCAGTAGTTTGGACATACTTAATAATGTTTCCTCTTACATTATTATTTTCATCCGTCTCAGTTCCTTTAATAAGAAACTGTCCTATCCCTGTACTATATATTCCTCGAATACGAGTATCAGCTAGTGTAACACTACTAACTGTATCTACAGGTCTACCAACTCCAGATACAAATGCTTGTCGAATATTTGTTGGCATATTACAATCCTTTAGGATAAAATAAAACTAAATACATTATAACTTATAAGCTATAAAGAAAGAAGGGGTAAGAGTAAAGAATATCTCTTACTCTCACCCCTTTTTAGTTAGTGTACAATTCTAAGGATATTAACCCGAAGAACCGTAGTAGCCACGCCAGTCAGACCAGCCAAAACTGAATCGTTCACGTGCCTTAAAGCGAAGGTTGCCCGTATCGAAATCCGGTTCCATCTTCGTTTGAAGCGGTACACGATCAAACATCTTAGCACCGTTCGGGCAATCCGTCCGAAGGAACCAAGCGTCTACATCAGTAAAGCGGTGATTGACAAAGTACCCTTTCGGAACTACACCTTGAGTACGAACTGCATTGATGTCATTGACATTCGTAATGCCATTTCCACCATTAGCTGCCGTAGTCGTAGACAACGTGCTATTCAGAATCTGATCTGCAACAAAGTTAAGATCAGGAGGTACATGCATAGATTCAGCGGTAATTCCAATTAGAATCCCACGATCATCTTTAGCTTTAGCAATTTGAATCAAACCAGCTTCCAAAGATGCTTCCGAAAGATCGGTTGCACCAAAGGTATTCGTTTGATTACCAGCATGGGAAGTTGGGTGAGCAGCACTAAAAAGTGACACACCATCTCCACCCGTGAAGTTGGCATTAAAGCCATTGTTGAAAATATCGGCACCTTTAACTTGTTTCGTGTTTGCCATCGAGCGAGCAAGACCACGTGCACGAAGTTTAGCAAAGGTGTCATAAAGGTTGTCTTCCATAGCTTCTTCTGTTACAGCAAAGGCAAGAGCGACAGTTTCATTCGTGTAACGTGCGGTATAACCCTCACGTGCATCATCGAATTGAACCGCAGCACCCTCAGTTTTTACTGGAGCAGTACCAAAACCGGTAAACAGAACCTCTTCTTCAAATGCACGATCTGATTTTTCAACGTCAAACAGAACAGTATGCTCTGCAGAAACATCATTATATTCCAAACCAAACACTGCATTTAGACCGGGAAGAAGTTCTTTCGCAATATTAGCGCGATTTATAGCCATTACAAATTACTCCTTTCCGTTAAGCAGAGGGTGTAACAGTGAGATACGCATCGACATTCTGAACCAATCGCACTTCGCAAAGTGGGAAGGCACGTTCTGCCGAGGAGTTAATCACATTGTTACCGGGTTGATCCACGAATCGGATGATCCGTAGCATACGACTTACAGACGTTGCAGAGTTAGCCGCAAGAGCGAAACCTGACATACCCGTTGCAGTATTACCTGCACCAAAAGTAACGTCAAAGTTAAAGCTATTAAGACTTCCTGCAGAAAGCGAAGCATCTGCTTGAACAATAAATGTAGCATCAGGGTTATCAACAACCATGGCTTGTGCATCACTAGCTACCGTACCTGCGGGCCAATATGGCGACCACGTAGGCGTTCCATTAGCAGCAGTATAACGACATCCCATAAATACACCGATAGCGCGATCAATAGATAGACACATACGCCTAAGAGTACCTGTCTGATTTTTTACAATATCACCCGTAAAGATGTTAGTATTGTAACCTGTAGATACAGGATAATCATTCATACCAGTACTATTAGAACCAGAACCACGCATACGGGAAGGACGCAAACCAAAAGGACTATCAGTTGTAGTCATAATTTTTTTCCTTTCCTTAAATAAAAATACATTGACAACGAAAGACTAATCTTGAAAAGAAGGTCGTCTACCCGTTGTAACTTGACTTCGACTTGTATTAGAGATAGGCATTCGTGAATCTGAATTACGCATTAGTTGCATATTAACAGCATCCACTACTTCCTTACTCTTGTTCTCATAAAACTCTCGACGCGATTCAGCTAGGCGTATTGGCATCTTTGCCAAGGCCAAGTCTCCACGACAGACTGCTCCTGTATAACGTCCCTCTTCTCTCACGATTGAAGAATGCATCATTTCTGGTACTTCTTCTGCTTGAACAATACTCCAACCTTCTTGCATTTTCTTACCCATATTCTTATAGTCTTCTTTGTCTCGAATAGAAATACGTACCCATCGAAGGGTCATACCTTCATTACTAAAACGAAGTTCTACAGATTCAGGAATTTCCAACCAATTAGGTTCTTTAAAAGTATAGTCTCCAGAATTTTCTCGTTGTTCTGCATTACGTGAGTTATTTTCTCGTGTCATTGTATTTCTTCCTTCCACGCTACTATGTTAAATACTAGTATAATCGCCATCAGCTTGTTCCACTTTAAGCTTTTCGGCAGCATATTTTTCAATTGATATCCCCCACTTATCAGCTAGTCGTAAGTCTTCTTGAGTAAGCTTGACTTTATTCTTAGCTTTGGAAGTCTTAGGTGTACGTGAAGCACCTGCTACCACTTGAGCAGAATTTGACGAAGTATCCTGCAAACGAGGTGTTTGGTTTTCAGTAGTACTATTAGCAAACTTTTGTGGATATCGTTGCCGTAGTACTTCATCTACCTTAACATAAAACTCATCATCAGAAGGATCATATCCTTCCTCTTTAAGTTCGTTATCAATCATCAAAGCAGCAGAAGTCATAATATTATCAGTACCAAACCAACTATTCCTACTTGCCCATTCAACAGCTTTAGGATCATAGTTTTGTGCTACATCAGGATTTTGTTGTACTTCTTGAACTGAAGCCTGAACTTTATTATTATAATCTTCCCATGCTCTTTTCTGATTATCTACTTGAGACATATCAGCATAGGTCTTACTAATTGTTTCTTGTGCTGCTAGCATACGATCTGTATCACCAGATTCAGCAGCTTGCTTATAAACATCTTTAGCTATTTCTAAAGTACTTGTAAGCTTAGATTCGTTAGTATCAATAGAAGTTCTTAAACTAGAAGATAACTGTGTATCTTTTTCTTTTACTGTTTCCCTAAGATTAGACAACTCATATCGTAAAGTATTTAATTCTTCATCTCGTTCTTTACGTTGTTTAATTAATTGTCGGATGCGTTTTTGTGCACCTTGAGTTTCAATCCCTTCTAATTCTTTTTCTTCACCATTATTAGATGATTCATCAGTTACAATTTCTGGAGCAACTTGTACTTCTTCTTCCTGCCCTTCAATCTCAATCTCTACTTCTGGTTTTTTTTCAGAAGCTTCTACTTCTATTGTAGACCATTGTTCACTCATATTTAACTCCTTGTTTTACGTTAGTAGCGAAGTCTAACGATTTGCGCTGTATTGTATATATACATACTATACTATAAGTATATACTTATACAAATATTAATTTGATAAATTATATGTAGTATCTAAATGCATAGGATCATCTACTCGCATAATTACTTGATCATCAAACAAAAGAAGAAGCTTTGCTCCTTTGTATACAAACTTTTGACCATTAAATTTTCCAAAAGAAATATAGTCATCTTCTTTACACCAAGCACCTAGAGGAAATTTATCTTTATCCCTATAAGCCAAGTCACCTAATTTTAAAACTTTAGCTACTGTAGTCAAATAAGAGATGTCATCTTTTACACGATCAGGAAGAATGATTCCTCCTTTAGTTTCTTTCTTTACAGATACTGGCTGTACTAAAATATGATATCCGGGCAAAGCTGGTAGAGTAGCTTTATCAATCAATTTATCTTCATCAGTCAACCACTCAGAATTATCTATACTCTTATCCATACGTACCGCTTGCATTCTTAATCCTCTTCTAATTTAAACCTGTTATTAATAATTTCTTTCAAGCATTCTTTGCTCCATTCTAATCCTTGAACAGTACCTACTGCTTGACGATATTCATCATAACTAGAAACATTTCCATACGCAAGCGATTTTTTTATATCTTCAATTTTATCTGTTAACTCTTTACCCATCTGTTCCCAAAATTCCATACTATCCCTTACTCATCATTTGTGTATCTACAAACTTACTTAGAACATCAGCAGCTTTGAGTGCTTTATCTCTATTGATATTTTCTGAAGTTTTAGCTAAATCAAGAAGACCTTCAAGAGCAGCAATCGCCATCTTAGTGTCTCTGTCTTTCTGTTTCTCTACCTTCTTACTGGACATATCGGCACCAGCCTTGAACATATTCAATTGTAGTTCTGCTTCATCTAAAGTTAATTCACGATTTTTCAAAGCAGAAGAAGTAAGTTCTTTAGCTGCAGATATTTCAAGTTTTTGTTTTTCAATTTCAATACGCTGTTGTTCAAGTCCTAACATCTGCGCTTCAGGTGACTGTGCCATCTGCTGTGCTGCCATTGCTGCATTAGCTTGCTGTACTTGTTGTGCTGCCATCATTTGTACTTGATCAAGGATACGTGGATCATTAGGATCAACCATTCCATCAGCCACTGCCTGTGGTCCGTACTGTTGGATTAGTTGTTCTGATACACCAAGTATCTGTTCTTTGTATTTCATTATAATATGTTCTTGAATATTAGCCTGAAGAATAGGAACAATCCTTTGCATTAGAGGATTACCACCATTCATTGGGTCTTGCATAAAAGAAGTTTTAATTTGAATGTGTGCTTGATGATCTTGACCGGGGAAGGCTTGAATTGGCATTCCCTTAACCGCTGCTTGAATATCGCTTACAGGATCAAGAGGTTCAGGATCAGGTTTACGTGGCATAATCTTATCTAGGTTAGGAAGATTAGCTGCTGTAAGAATGGTCCTGTTTAGTTCTTCTACATTGAACATGCCGGGAGGTGCTGATTGAGACAACTGAAGAGCTAGTTGTGCCATCATCATACGATGAGCAGAGGATGGAATATTAGGATCAGATACTGGAATAATATCAATCCTACCATCAAAGTCACTCTTATAAATAGTGAGAGCATTAGATGGAATATCAATCATTGATTCATCTGGTAGGTATTCATTATTAATCCTACCTATCAAACTAAATTCTCTATGCTGAGATTTATGTAGTCGTTTATGAATTGCACTAAAGAACTTACTACTAGCTTCTAGCAAAGCCATTGTAGTTCCTACTGGTCCATAGTTTGCACCATCAGAAATAACTTGTTCTGTAGTATCTGCAAACTTCTGAGCAGTTGCACTTACAAAGTTGAGCATCTGGAATAGAGTTTGAGAAGGTTCTTTGTACGGTAGGTTAATGATCATCTTACTGATGTCATTACCTGTAGCTTCTACTTCCCTAAACTCACCGGGACTAATAGGATCGTTGTCTCCTACAATCCGCATACCTTTAGCTTTAAAGCCACCGGGAAGATTGGCAAACTGTCCTGCATCAACCAAGCTACGCATAGCAGCAGTAGCAGTCATAGTAAGATTACCAAGGAAGTGAATAAGACCTAGACCATAGAAACCAAATCCCGGTACAAACTTGTAGTGAGTGAAGAAAGTTTTCTTTTCTCTACGAGGATCGTCTTGATTATAGTTCCTACGGATAGACAGAACCTTCCTACTTTGTTCCTCGATTGTAACAATATAGGGTAGCGGAACATCATCTTCATCTCCAAACTTACCGGGAAGATCAAGATAGCAATGCTGTTCAAGAAGAACATACTGAGGATCGTTATCTCCTGATGGAGACATTCCCATAATTGTATCCATCTTCTGTGCGATGGGAGTAAGATTAGGCATACCTGCATCTGGTAGTTCTTCATCATGGTACATGCCTGATGCCATGTCTCGTCGCATCTCAATTGGACTACGGAAAATTACATGGGTATACCGATCTGCATTCTGTAGATCAGTAGCGTAGTAAGACACATAGAACTGATCAATAGGAATAAACTCTGATACTGGACGATTAAGATTGCTATCAAAGTAAATCTTCTTAAAGGCAGAACCAATAAGAGGTAGATGAAACAACATACGTTCAAACTCATCGAAGTATTCTGTCATCTGTTCTTGAACTTGATAGTTCATAAACTCTTTGACTCGTTGTGCTTGTTGTTCTCGTTCCTCTGAAACATTACCGATGATGCGAGTCTTTACTGGTCCAGCAGCAGGGAATAGTTCTTGAGTAGCTTTAGATTGAAACTTAACTGCTGACTCAATAAGGATAGGATGTACTGCTGTACATGCACCTTCAAATGGTTCTGAACCTTCTTGAAGCTTTAGACCTAGAAGATCAAAGCCTCGTTCAAACATACTTTCCCAATCAGCACGGGAATCTTTATCTGCTTCATAGTTATCACATACTTGAGTTGATATTTCTAGTAGCTCATCTTCATCAAGTTCTGTAACTAAGTTACGAAAAAAATCTTTACCTTCTTCCTTTAACTGCTGCTTAGATAAATCTTCTCCTACATTACTATCAAACATAACGACAACACTGCCATCAGTTTCATCAAACTCCATTGTAGGTGCTTCACCTTCTACCTGTTCAGATACTTCTGTTTCAATTACAGAAATCTCTACTTGAGGAATCGGATCGAATGGATTGCGTTCAGTCGCCATTGTTATATGTGTCCTTAAATTTTAAGTGTATGTGTTCCATTACATCTTTTTGATATCTACGCCATTTACCTTTACACATTTCTGGTAGGGTACAAGTACATGGTGTCTTAGTACATCTATATTCTTTGTAGTTAGGTCGTACTAAGTTATGGTTTATACCATGTTCAAAACTAAATGTCAACTAACATTTCCATCTTTTACGTGCTTGACGTAAGCGTGAGTTAGGATTCTTAGCTGCCTTGGGAAACTTCTTCATCTGTCCTGCAGATCGCGCACAATAACTCTTTCTACGTGCTGCTCGTTTACCTGTAGGTTTTTTTTCTGTTACTGCTGTTTGTAGTTTACTACCAGGATTTTGCTTCCTATACTTAGCTACACCTTTAGCTGACAGACCTGCTCCTTGTTTAGTAGGTCGTTTATTTCCGCTACCAATAGTCATACCCTTCATGTTACTTTTTTTTCGTTTGGCTGGCATCATGTAACCTTTCTATGACTTTTGGTTTTCTTTGAAATTGTTTTAGGTTGCTTTACAAACTGCTTACCTTTTTTAGTTCCTTTACGTTTAGCTTTAGTAGTAGCATCATATTCTTTTTTTGACAAAGACTTTATTGCTTTCTCTGGTAAATATCTTTCTCCTGTAGCTTTCTTACCTTGAGTAGAAGGTTTACCTGATTTAGTTCGCCACTTCTGCTTAGTCCATGCGTTCAGACTACGTTGAGGTTTTTTAAAATTAGACACTAGCTTCTATAGCCTCCACCTGCATCTTTATATTTCTTAGCTACCATCTGTGCTTTACGTGCACTCCACTGTCCCGGCTTACCACCCTTACCTCCTGCCTTTACAGAATTAAATATTCTTTTACGTAAAGTAGGTTTAGTAT
>Ga0255048_10002813_pt1 | contig 10862 bp, 14 predicted proteins | sample JV7_2_2_MG_FD_183619 | JGI IMG/M metagenome (GOLD analysis project Ga0255048, IMG submission 183619) | Seawater microbial communities from Jervis Inlet, British Columbia, Canada - JV7_2_2 | ecosystem: Environmental > Aquatic > Marine > Inlet | place: Canada: British Columbia | collected 2016-10-06
ACGACGACGGCGCCGGCACTTCAATCGGAACGTGTCCAGATGGCGGCGCCTTCGACCCTGCCCTCCTCGACGAGGGCGACCGCATCATCGTGACGGTCAGCGCGCCGTTCCCATTCGTCACGCCCCTGATCGGTGGCTTCTTCGGACCGACCACCTTGACCAGCAGCGACAAGAGGACGATCTTCAAATGAAGCGGGTCGCAGATCAGGGCGTCGCGCTGGTTGAGTTCGCCATCGTGGTGCCGCTCCTTCTGATCATGGTCTTCGGCGCCATGGACGTCGGGCGTCTCTACTTCGAGCAGGTGGCGCTTGCGGATGCGGCCCAGGAGGGTGCGTTCTATTCGAGCTTCGAGCCCGACGACCACACCAAGACGACGACGAGAGTGGTGGAGAGCCTGAATGACCCGGCTGTTACAGCAGCCGATGTCACCGTGCTCTGCCCGGGCGGCGCCCGCATCATCGTCAGCGTCGAGAAGGAGGTCCAGCACTTGTCCCCCTTCTTCACACCCTTCTGGGGCTCGTCCACGACGCTGCGACGAACGGTCGAGGGAGAAGTTCACTCCACCGCGACGTGCGACCCAACGCCATAGCCGGCGATCGCCAACCAGCAATCAGCAAGAAAACAAACCACCAAGGTGTTGCTTACTGCCTACTGCTTACTGCTGCGGAGAGACGTGAAGCTGTAACTCGTAAACGTGGGACGAGGGACGTCGGACGTGCAACGTCGGAACTAGAGGTACTGCCCGGTAGTAGTGGCTTCGATCGTCCGGTTCTCCTTATCGCCTTCGATGAGGGTTCGGACGTAGACGATGCGCTCGCCCTTCTTGCCGGAGATGCGGGCCCAGTCGTCGGGGTTGGTGGTGTTGGGAAGATCCTCGTGTTCGCGGAACTCCTGGATGATGGCGTCTATGAGGTCAGACGTCTTGATGCCGGAGGAACCGTCGGCGATTTCTCGCTTGATTGCTTCCTTCTTGGCGCGGCGGACGATGTTTTCGATCATGGCGCCGGACAGGAAGTCCTTGAAGTAGAGGAGTTCCTTGTCACCATTGGCGTAAGTGACCTCGAGGAAACGGTTGGCGTCGGAAGAGTCGAAGACCCTGGCCACCGTCGACTTGATCATCCCTTCGACCAGCGCCTGCCTGTCGCCGTCGTGTCCAGCGAGTTCTTCGGGATCGAGGGGCAGCTCGGGAAGCAGGTAAATGCCGAAGATCTGCTCGGCCGCCGCGGGGCCGGGACGCTCGATCTTGATCTTCACATCCAGCCGGCCCGGCCGCAAGATGGCCGGATCGATCAGGTCTTCCCGGTTGGAAGCGCCGATCACGATGACGTTCTTGAGGGACTCGACGCCGTCCAGCTCCGACAGGAGCTGAGGCACAATCGTGGATTCGACGTCGGAGGAGATGCCTGTGCCACGGGTGCGAAACAGAGAGTCCATCTCGTCGAAGAAGACGATGACGGGCACTCCCTCATCTGACTTCTCCTTGGCTCGCTGGAAGATCACCCGGATCTGGCGTTCGGTCTCTCCCACATATTTATTCAACAGCTCAGGACCCTTGATGTTGAGGAAGTAGGAACGGGAATCCTCGGAACCGGTCTTCTCTGCCACCGCTTTGGCCAGGCTGTTGGCGACCGCTTTGGCGATAAGGGTCTTGCCGCATCCCGGCGGCCCGTAAAGGAGGATCCCCTTGGGTGCCTTTAGCTGGTAATCGTTGAATCTGTCCTTGTGGAGGTATGGCAACTCAACCGCATCGCGGATGGTCTCGATCTGCTCGCGAAGCCCGCCGACATGGTGGTAGGTGGTATCCGGGACCTCTTCCAACACGAGTTCCTCGATCTCAGGCCGGAGCAGCTTCTCGAAAGCCAGACCGGTCCGGGTGTCGAGGCGAACGTGATCGCCAACCCGCAGAAACTCATCGGCGATGGGAGCGGCCCGTTCGACCACTCTCTCCTCGTCTCCCCGTCCCAGCACTATCAGGCGGTGCTCGTCGACGATCTCTTTGACGGCCACCACCTCGCCCTGCGGCTCGAAGTCGCGGACGTCAATGACGTTGTAGGCCTCGTTCAGGAGCACTTCCTGGCCCCTCTCCAGCTCTTTGATCTCCAGGGTGGGCTCGACGTTGACCCGCAGCTTGCGGCCACCGGTCATCACATCGGCGGTGCCGTCCTCGTTGATGCCCAGAATCGTTCCGAAAGGATTGGGAGGGGCGGTCAGCTTCTCGACCTCTTCCCGAAGGATGGCCAGCTGTTCCCTGGTCTCCTCGAGCACCGCGGCCAGCTTTTCGTTCTGGTGAACTGCCTGGGTCAGCTGGCCCTTTGCTTCGAGGAGACGCTCCTCGAGCACGCGCACGCGGCGAGGAGAATCTTGCAGACGCCGCCGGAGGACCGACAGCTCCTCTTCGAGCATGGTGATCGTGTTCTGCAGCTCGATGGCCTCAGAAGACTCGTTACTGCTCATCTGGTTCTATCGGTCCTGGGTCGGAGGGGCTTTCGGCAATTATAGAAAGTGGCTTTCGCAAACTAACAGGTAGTAGGCCAGGATTTCGCGTTTTCACCGCGTCAGTCGGCCACGATCTTGCGGGCGACGGTTATGAAGCCGGTATGACCCACCATACGGTGATCGGGCCGCACCGACCGGCCATCGATATTCCACTCCCGGTGCAAAACCTCAAAACTGGAAATCTCGGAGAAGCACCCGGCCGCCCGCAATGCCTCGGTTGTCTGCTGAACCTGAGGAACGGTTGGCACGTATGAGACCCAAATCGCCCCCGACGGCAACGACTCGGCAGCGGCATCGACCACCCCGAACGGCTCGGGCAGGTCCAGAACGATGCGATCGGGCCGGATCTCGGCAACATGATCGGCGACCTCCCCAACTCTGAGTTCGAGATTGGCCGGAATTCCCCCGAAAAAGGTGTCAAGCGCCCGGCGGGCATGGTCGGCGTGGTCCTGACGGCGCTCGATGGTGACCACCCTGCCCTCGGCTCCCACCGACCGTACCAGTGCCATCGTCAACGCTCCAGAACCGGTCCCCGCCTCCAGCACGGTCACGCCCGGCCCTATGTCTCCCCACACGATGATGGGCCCGATGTCCTTGGGATACACAACCTGGGCGCCCCGCTTCATGTTGAGGATGTAGTCGGCCAGCCGGGGCCGCACCGCCACCAGGCGGCCACCCAGCGAACTGCGAACCACGCTGCCGTCGGGCCGGCCGATCAACTCGTCGTGTGACAACGTGCCGTTGTGGAAATGGAAGACCCCGCCTTCCTCCAGCGTGATGAGAAACCGCCGCCCCTTGCCATCGGTCAGCAGGCAGTGATCGCCCTTGCCGAACTCACTCACTGTCGGCCATCCGGACCTGTAAGCGGCAGAATGCGCAGCGGTCGCTTGTCGTCGGCTGAGCGCAGTTGTCGCACTCCTGCAGCTCAACTTGTTCTTGATGGGCCGAGGCAAACTGATCGGAGACACGGTCGAGGAAACCGAACAGGAACTGCTGCTTGGTGCCCGGACGCTGGCTCTCCATTTCGTTCAGCCACTGCTTGACACGTATGCCAGTGTTGCCCCCCACCATCGGGCACTCTTCCACTTCGTAGTCGATTCCTTTCAGCACGCAGTAGGCGGCAGTTTCCCGTTCAGCGATCCTCAGCAGCGGCTTCACCTTCTTAACCAGGCCCTGATCTGTCGAAGGCAGAACCGCCCGCTGTCGGCCGATGTAGTCGACGTTCCAGGTGAGGGTGTTGCTCATCAGCATGGCGGCTTCGTCGTCCAGGTTGTGGCCCATGACCAGCACGTCGTAGCCGCCGTCGTGGGCGATCCGATTGAGCACGTAGCGCTTGGAGAGCCCGCACACCGAGCAGGCCACCCGCCCGGTTTCTGCGGCGGCCTCAGGAATCGTGTAGCCGTACTCGGTTGCCAGGTCGACGACCCGCAAATGGAGGTCGCGGTTCTTGGCGTACTGCTCGGCCAGCTGCCGGCTCTCGGAGCTGTATCCCCTCTCGCCCCCGATGCCCAGTTCGATGTAGACCCCATCTACCGGATAGCCAAGGTCGGTGAGCAAGTCCCAGAGCGCCAGGCTGTCCTTGCCGCCCGACACGCCCAGCAGGAGACGGTCCCCCGGCTCGATCATTCGATAGTCGTGAATCGTTCGTTCGACCTGGCGGGTCATGTGTTCGAAGAAGTGATCCCGACAGAAGACGGCATGGTGTCGTCTGATTTCGATCGCCGCCGGCCGGCGGCAGATCTTGCACTTCATCGGCCACCACCGGAGATCACCGGGCGCAACTCAATGGTGTCGGACCCTGCCACCGCGTCGGTTTTGAGCAATAGCTCACCATCGCGAATGACCAGAACCGTCTCCGGAATGATCTCGAGTCGTCGCAACACCTCTCTGACGGAGAGGGCACCTTCGATCTCGAGTTCCCGGCGCGGGTTGCGCAGGATGACCTTCACTGAACGAAAAGGGCTCCCAGGGAGCCGAGCATCCCCAGCACAACGATGACTACCAGGATCTTCACCATGAGATCGCGGTTTCTGAACATGATCAAACCTCACAAACGCTCTAGATTGAGCGCAAGATGAATTTAGCCGGGAACCAGTCCAAGAACCTGTTCAAGAGCCTGCGAGTCGGAAGCCCGCCTTCGGTGGTGGGTTTGTGGGCGGCGGCCACCGTCGTCGCCCAGATCCGCAAAGACCGTAGACCCAAGCGTGAGCTGCTCCTCAAGAGGAAGCTCAAGGCAGGTGAAAGCTACATGGTCCGGGTGCCCGGGGAGGAAGAGGGGTCGTTGTCCGAGGCGGTAGACGCCGACACCGTGATTGCCGATGTCGGAGCGGAAGAAGAGTCCGTTGCCTCCCAACTCCTGTCTGCGGCTTCGGGCCTGATCGGTGCCGCTACCGCCGAAGCCGCCTCCGCCGACTCAGATGATCTGCCCGGGGGCGAATCGTTTACCAGCACCCTGGTGGAGGTTGCCGCCAGCTTCACGGGAGGCGACGAGAGCGTGGAGCAGACTCCCGAAAAAGTCGGGCGGCGTCGCCGGCGTCGCGACTCCCGACTGGCCAAGCTCGACGAAGTCGAGATCGACCGCGACGCAGTACCGCGACGCCGGCGCCGCAAGTTGAAGCGCGCGGAACGTCGAGCCCACAAGCGCCCCAGTCGAAGACGCGCCCGTCGGGCCCGCCGTCAACAGAAGAAGTCCTTGAGAGCCCTGGCCCGCGCCGACCGCCGTAGCCAGCCGTCCAGACGCCAGAACCGCAAGCTGGCGACGGCCCAACTGAAGTTGGAGCGGCGCCAGGCCAAGCTGGACAAGAAGTCGACGCGCCGCCGGCGTCGCAAAGCCCGCAAATCAGAAAAAGAAGTCGCCCGGCTCAGCGCCTGACGGTCTCCTACCCCAGCCGGTAGATCTCCAACTGGGCGGCGCCCTTCTTGCCGGTGCGTTTGCCCAGGAGATACACGAGCAGCATGATTACGACTGCGCCGACGGCCAGCCCGATACTGGCGTTCTTGACAGTGGTAGTTGTGTCGTCAACCGCGGTCTGAACCTGGCGAAACTTGCTCTCGAGGTCGTTGCGTTCAATCGTCATGGCGCCAGGCTACTCCTCGCCTGATTCAGTCAATGATGGAATCACATCTTTGAAGCTGCCGGGATCTTCGTAGCCCCGCCGTCCCAGGTAGACGATGAGGCCAGCCACTGCCACCAGCAAAAGCGCCGACAACACGTAGCCGAGCCCGCTCCAGGCCCTACCTTCCGGGAGCAAGTCGATGATCCAGCGGTTGACGGCGACCGCACCAAGAAGGACCGCCATTGAGAAGAGAAACGAGGCGGCAAACCCGAAGCCCGCCACCCTGCCGAGGCGCTTGGCGGGCTCGACCGTCTCTTGCTTCAAGTACTGCTTAGAGAGATCGATCGACTCGGAGATCAGTTCGGGGAGTTCCTGTGCAGTTGCCATAGGCCACCATTCTCCCCATTCGCGACCATTGTCGCAAGGCGCCGGCCGACAGCCCGGTCCCGGCCGCCTGCTGTACCCTCCCGCAATGTCCAGCCGCTTCACGATCGGAACCGCCGACGGGACTCGACGGGAGTCGTTCGGCCCGGTCGAGTGGGGGCTGGTTGCCTTCCTCGCCCTCACCTGGGGCGCCTCGTTTCTCTTCATCGATGTCGCCCTCGACTCGCTCTCGCCCGGGGTCATTACCTGGCTACGAGCTGCTCTGGGAGCGGCGGCGCTGGCACTCATCCCCAGTGCCCGGCGGCCGATCGACCGCGGATCGTGGCCCCAGGTCGGCCTGCTCGGCTTCACCTGGATTGCCATTCCGTTCACGCTGTTCCCGATCGCCCAGCAATGGATTGATTCCTCGCTGGCCGGCATCCTCAACGCTGCCATGCCCCTGTTTGCTGCCCTGATCGCAGCGCTCATGCTCAAACGCTTGCCCGGCGCAATCCACGTCGTCGGCCTGATCCTCGGCTTTATTGGGGTGATTCTGGTGACCCTCCCTTCCTGGGGCGAAGGCGACAACGCCGCCCTCGGCATCATCCTGGTGTTGCTGGCCACGGTGTTCTACGGATTCTCTGCCAACATCGCCGTGCCGCTTCAGCAAGCTCACGGCGCCTTGCCGGTAGTGCTGCGCGCCCAGGCGGTAGCGGCGGTTGCCACCCTCCCATACGCCGTCTTCGGCTTGTCCGATTCCTCGGTGGAGCCCGCCGGCCTGGCCGCCGTCTTCGTGCTTGGCGTCTTCGGGACTGGAGTTGCCCTGGTCGTGATGGCGTCGCTGGTCGGCCGGGTAGGGGCAACCAGGGGCGGCGTCGCCATCTACTTCATACCCGTCGTGGCCGTCATCCTGGGCGTAGCGTTCCGGGACGAGTCGATCGCCGCGCTGGCCGTGTTCGGGATGGTGGTAGTTCTGGCCGGCGCCTATCTAGCCAGCCGCAAAGAGGGTTAGACCACCGCTCGCAAAGCCGCCTCGAGGGTCGGGTGCCTGAACCGGTACCCACCGTCGGCGAGCCTGGTTCCAACCACCCGCAAACTGCTCAGCAACAGCGTCTCTACCAGCTCCCGGCCATAAACCGCCTTCAAGGGCAGCAGCGGGGTGGGCAGGAATGTGGGCCGCTTGACGGTCTTCCCGAGCGTCCTGGTGAATTCGGCGTTCGTGACCGGATTGGGTGCAGTCAGATTGACCGGACCAGACAGATCGGTCTCGAGCAGGTGCATCATGGCCCCGATCGTGTCCTCCATCGAGATCCAGCTCATGAACTGATCCCCGGAGCCGACCCTTCCTCCGAGGCCCAGCTTGAACGGCAGCAGCATGCGCTTGAGCACCCCACCGTGGGAGGCGAGGACGAGCCCGGTTCGCATGTGCACCGTCCGCACCCCGGCCCCTTCGGCAGAGGTAGTGCCGGCTTCCCAGGCCACGCAGACGTCAGCTTGGAAATCGAAGCCCGGGCCGTCCTCCTCTGTCAGTTCCTCCTCCCCCCGGTCTCCGTAGTAGCCGATGGCAGAGGCGCTGAGGAGAGCCCGGGGCCTGGGTTCGGCAGCCGCAATCGCCTCGCTGAGCAGACGCGTCCCGATGGTGCGGCTGTCGAGAATCGACCGCTTCTGTGAATCGGTCCAACGCTTCTCGCCAATGCCGACCCCGGCCAGATGAACAACGGCATCAATTCCCGACAGGTTGTCGATGGTCCCAGCTGCCGGATCCCAATGCAGATCACCGTCGACCGGCGAACCCCTCCGCAGTCGAACGACTTCATGCCCGCCGGCGGTCAGTGCCGGAACGAGAGCCGAACCGATCAGGCCGGAAGCGCCGGTGACGAGAACTCGCATGTGTCAAGGGTAGGAAGGGCCGGCGAGTGTCCGGAGCGCGCCACGAGGGCTTCCTCCTAAGACTCCGGAAGGAAGCGGCCGGCCACTGGAGCGAGATTGCGGACTCCGAAGCGGAAATCGAACTCGGCAAAGCTGGTCGCATTCACGTTGCTGATGTAGAAGCGAGCCTCGTCTGGCCGATAAACCGAAACCGTATCCGTCCCGTTGGAGTTCCAGTCCGACGCAATCACCTGATCGCCGGCCCCTCCAAAGAAGAAGGCGGAATGGGCTAGTCCGGCCGACAGGTCGTTGCGAAGGAAGACGAAACCGGTCGACGGGCGGTAGAGGCCGACCGTGTCGAAGCCGTCGTTGTCCCAGTCGCCGCCAAAGGGAACGTCGGTTGGCACACCGTAGAAGAACGACTGATCCGCCGGGCCGGTGTCGAGAGTGTTGCGAAGGTAGACGCGTCCGTCGCGATAGATGGCCAGCGTGTCGCAGCCGTCGCCATTCCAATCCCCCACGAAGGGGACATCTCCCCCTATCCCGTACCAGAACATGATGTCGGCAACGCCGAAGTCGTTGCTGTTGCGCAGGTACACAAAACCGTTGCCGGGACGGAACATGCCGACGGTGTCGTCCCCGTCGCAGTCCCAATCCCCCACTAGCGGTATATCGGCGGGGTCACCATAGAAAAAGGTCGAGACCGCCCCGGAGGTATCGGCAATCGACCACTCACCGGTAATCGGATCAAACACGCCGACCGGGACCGGTGCGGGGAGCAGAGCCTCGCTGCGCCGGTAGGTGTCGACGATCCCTGAAGGAACGGTCTGGGTGGCGACCGCCAGCGCCTCACCGTCGATGGCCACGTCACCTCCGTACAGAAGGGACCCCGTGAGGGTTGTGGTTTCCAGCCAACCAGGGCTCTCGAACAGATACGCCGCTCCGGCGCCGGGAGCACCCACCGCCAGGTGGCTGCCGTCAAAGGAGAGAGCTGCTCCGAACAGACCGGCGGCCGAGGCAGCGGAAGCCGACAGTTTGGTCTCCTCCGACCAGATGTCGGACGGGCTGCGGGTGAATACATGGGCACTGCCGCTTCCACTGCCGTCGTCGTCATTGCCACGTGCTCCAACGATGGCGATGTCGGCCAGTAACTCGACCGCGTCACCAAACAAATCACCGGCCGCGGCATCGGATGCGATCAGCTTGGCCTGTTGCGACCACGTTCCGTTGGCTGCCCGCACGAAGGCATAGGCCGAGCCCGAACTGGTCCCGGCCGCGTCGTCCAGGCTGACCCCGACCAGAATTGTGTCACCTGACAAAGCCACTGCTCCCCCGGCCCGATCGCCGTCCGCGGCATCGAGGGTGCCAAGTTCGGTGGTGAAAGACCACACCCCGCCCTCATCGCGGTTGAAGACAAATACAGACCCGGTTCCGTCGGCGGGCGCCCCGACCACGACCGTGTTGCCCGCCACGGCCACCGCGGCGCCGAAGTTGATAGCTCCAGGCGTCCCAGGCGGATCCAGCCGAGCGCTCTGGGACCACAACCCGCCCGGGCTGCGGTTGAACACATAGACGGCGCCCACCCCATCGACCGCCAGTGGTGCTCCGGCCACCATCGTGTCGGCTTCCACTGCCACCGCCGTACCGAACTGATCGCCGGCCGCGGCATCGTTGGTATTCAGCTTGATCACGAACGCCCACGCCCCCCCGGCGGTCCGGGAGTGGATCCAGACCGCTCCGGCGTTTGGCAGAAGCGTGTCATCTCCCGGAGCCCCGGTCACCAGAGTTGGGTCGTCGACTGCTACCGCCCGGCCGAACAGATCAGCAGGCTCCGATGGGTCGAGGGTGTCCTCCGGGTCCCATGCGAAATCGGCGCTCGCGGCAGCCGAGGCCACGAGGGCGACTGCAAACCCGACCGCCAGCGCCAGGCGGACCCTCCGAACACCCATAGTGTCAGCCTACTTCCCCTCCGTGGTCAGGTCGGGAAACCCGATTTGCCTCAATCCTTCGTAGAGCCCGATCGCAACGGCGTTGGACAGGTTGAGGCTCCGACTCCTGGCCACCATCGGTATCCGGACCCGTTGCGCAATCGCCGGGTGGTCGAGAATGCGCGAGGGCAGCCCATCAGACTCGGGGCCGAAGAGAAGCGCGTCTTCATCCTCATACGTGAGCGCAACATGGGCCGTGACCGCGTCACGGGTGAAGGCGATCACCCGGGGTGGCTGAGCCGCCGCCAAGAACGCCTCCAAGCTGTCGTGTTCCTCGACTTCTGCCCACTCCCGATAGTCGAGTCCGGCCCGGCGGAGCAGCTGGTCATCCAGCGAGAAGCCGAGAGGGTGGATGAGATGAAGGGTGGTGCCGGTGTTGGCACACAATCGCATGATATTGCCGGTATTGGGGGGTATCTCCGGGCGGTAGAGAACGACGTGGAGCACCGATTGATCGTACTGCGAGACAGGTTCTCCGAGCTGTTGTACGGTGAAAGAGCTAACACAGGGTGGAGAACATGACCAAGATCGTTCTTACGATTGATCGAGAACTGCAGGTGGACCTCACCGATGCCGGACTCGACATCGAGCAGATTTGCCGCACCGCGCTCGAGGCCGAGGCCGTCCACGTCCGATCCCAGAAAGCTGAGGCCGACGACAACGTGCTCTATCAGCGGGGGTTCGCGGCGGGTGCCGAATGGGCAACCGCCCGGGCAAATTCAGCCGAGCTGGCCGAGATCGCCGAGTGGTCCAAGATGCGCTGGCGCCAGTTCTCCTTGATTCCCGCCAGAAACTCTTTCACCTACGCCTACTGCGAGGCGGTTCGACAGGACTACCCGCATCGTCAGGAGCCGTTCTTCCTGACCAACGATTCGTTCACACGAGGCATGGTGGACGGAGCCGCCGCCGTCCGCGCCGAGGCCTGAGCCGGCGCTCTACCTACTTGGTGCCAAACGTGATGGCGTGCACCGGGGTCAGATCGACCGATCCCACGCCGTCGAAACCGTGGCGCTCCATTAGCTCTACGTAATCGGACTTCGACAGCAGCTGGGCATCGATCAGTGCCTCGAAACAGGACACGCCTGCCATG
>Ga0255048_10002814_pt1 | contig 10849 bp, 8 predicted proteins | sample JV7_2_2_MG_FD_183619 | JGI IMG/M metagenome (GOLD analysis project Ga0255048, IMG submission 183619) | Seawater microbial communities from Jervis Inlet, British Columbia, Canada - JV7_2_2 | ecosystem: Environmental > Aquatic > Marine > Inlet | place: Canada: British Columbia | collected 2016-10-06
ACCTTCCAGGTCGGAGTAATTCTGACTGCAATTCGGATCGGACAGATCCGGGCCCGCTTCGGGCCGGCTCGCATGATCACCACCTCTTTCAGCCTGATGAGCCTCGGAACGGCCATCGTCGTCGTAGCTCCCGAGGCCTGGGCAGTGGCGACGGGTTTGGCGGTGGCCGGAGTCGGTTTTGGCCTGTGGGTCCCGCTGGCCCAGGAATACACCGCCCGGGCCGGCAGCACCCTCTACCGGGGCGTCACCATCCTGACGTGGGTGACGGTGGTCCGAGTTTCCCAGGTCTTCGGACCACCGGCCGGTTCCTTCCTCTCCGACGCAGCCGGCGCCCGGGTGACATTCGCCGTCGCCACCCTGGGGATGGCGCTGATGGCCGCCACCTGGCAGCCGCTTCGAAGACGGTTCAACCGGCAGGCTTACCCCGATTGAACCCGAAAGCGTGGACACGGTACCGGAGTTGTGGCATGCTGATATGAGGAAGGGCCCGGGCTAACACGTCATGATGCCGACGTGGAGGTCAACATGAGACAGATCCGGCCCCGCACCAACCGTCCCACCGTCCTACCCGATCCGATCCCCCATCCGGTCAGCGTCGATCTTCGCGATGACCGCATGGATCGCCGATCAAATCACGCCCACCGGGATCACGACCTGCAGGCCGAGTTGGACCGAACCCGCTCCGCCGTCGCCGCCCTGATGGGCGACCTGGCGACCCTGGTAAACGAGCGAGAAAGACTGAAGGCCAGGCTGGCCGCTTCAAGTGGCGCCGACATACTGGTCTTCGACCCCGACGACCGATCGGTCGTCCCCTGGGGATTTTTCGAAGACGACGACTTCTAGTCGCCCAATCGCGACGGTTTGGGGACCGGGGCAGCGCGCACCATGCTTTGGGCCGTGAACCGCTCCCTCATTATCGGCGTCTGCTTGCTGGCCGCCCTCCTCCTCACCGGCTGCCGCGGGGTCACAGCCGAAGATCCCGCCGGCACAAGCGCGTCCACCACATCAACCACTCGCCCGCCACCGCCGACGACCACCACAACTATTCCGGCCACCACCACGACCACTACCTCGACGACCACCACGCTGCCTCCGACCACAACCACCACCCTGCCACCAGACCCGTTGCAGGGCCTGGCGCTCGAGATACTGGCGACCGGCCTCAGCCGACCCACCTTCGCAACCGCTCTCCCCGGCGATCAGCGAATCTTCGTGCTGGAAGCGGTCGGCCGCGTGCAGATCATTGATCAGGCTTCGGGTCTGCGCCCGGAACCGTTCCTGAACATTCGCAACAAAGTGGGATCGGCCAGCATCGAGCAGGGCTTGCTCGGCCTGGCGTTCCACCCCGACTTCCCCACCGACTCGCGGTTCTTCGTCTACTACACCGACCGGTCCGACAACTCGGTGGTGGCCGAGTACCAGGTAAGCGAGGACCCCAACCTGGCGGTCGCCACCGAAGAAAAGTTGATCCTCGAGCTACAGCAGCCCGACATCCGCCACAACGCCGGCATGCTTGCGTTCGGACCGGACGGCTACCTGTATATCGGTACCGGCGATGGTGGGGTCGGCGGGGCGCGGGTCAACGGACAGAATCCGTCGACTCTCCTGGCGGCCATTCTGCGGATCGACGTTGACGGTGGCGACCCGTACGGTGTCCCGGTCGATAACCCGTTTGCCGACGGCATCGATGGCGCGCCCGAGGTGTGGGCTTACGGCCTTCGCAACCCCTGGCGGTTTTCGTTCGATCTCGTCGACGGCCTCATCTACATCGGTGACGTCGGCCAGCAGGAGCGGGAGGAGATCAACGCGGTTCCGATCGAACCGGACGGCTACAACTTCGGCTGGCCGTCGGTTGAGGGCACCCGCTGCTTCTTCGAGAGCGGGTGCGATCCCGCCGATTACGTGGTCCCGGTCCTCGATTACACGCACGACACAGGCCTGTCAGTCACCGGCGGCTATGTCTACCGTGGGGCTTCCATCCCCGAGCTGGCCGGACACTACTTCTACGCAGATTGGGTACGGGCGTGGATAAGAAGCTTTCGGCTGGCCGGCGGTGCGGTGACCGACGAGCAGGACTGGACTGCGGAGCTTGCGCCCGGCCAGATCAACAGCTTCGGCCTTGATGGGGAAGGCGAGTTGTTGATCGCCACCTGGGATGGCGCCGTCGCCAGGATCGTTCCGGTCCGTTGAACTCATGTAGAAAGCCGGGTGCGTAAGCACGCACCCGGCTTTCTACTAGATCTGGGGTACCTAGCGGCGTCCCTGGCGTTCTCTGGCCTCGTTCACCTTGAGGCGGCGACCGCCGACCTCGGCGCCGTCGAGGGCCTCAATGGCCGCCCTGGCGGCATCAGCACCCTCCATCTCAACAAACCCGAAACCCCGGGCACGACCGGTCTCCCGATCCATAATCACCTGAGCCGAGGACACGGTCCCATGCTCACCAAACAGATCCTCCAGTTCGGCGTTGGTAACGCTGAACGGAAGGTTCCCTACGTAAATATTCACACTCACCAGTCGTTTCCCTTCTCGGTCGGACCCAGTCTGGCGGCCCGACAAATACCCCGTAACGGTAGTCGGTTCCGCAGACATTCTCCGCATGGAGGCGAAGAGGCCTCCGGGACCCGCTAGCGGCGTCGGCGGCGCCGGCCGCCGGCACGACGTGATAAGTCTGCCATCGACGGCGTCTTGAACTCGACGTGGTCGGGTTGAAAGGCAGCCAGATCATCGAGCCGGGAGTCATTGGAGAACATCTTGGTGATCTCGTAATGGAGCCCGGATGCCCTCTGCAACCGCTGAACATCCTCTACCTGGTCCCACAGAACCAGCGTGACGACCAGTCCGCTCTCACCCGCCCTGGCGGTCCGGCCGGAACGATGGATGAAGCTCTTGTAGTCATCGGGCGGGTCGTAGTGCATGACGATGTCGACATCGTCTATGTGCAGGCCGCGGGCGGCGACGTTGGTAGCCACCAGCACCGGCACCTTCCCATTGGCGAAATCCGCCAAAGCCCGCTCCCTGACCTGCTGACGCAGGTCGCCGTGGATGGCGGCGGCGTTGACGCCTTCTCGCGTGAGCTGATCGGCTACTCGATCGGCGCCGCGCTTGGTCCGCACGAACACCAGGGTGCGATTAACCGAGTCGGATATGGCGGCAGCCACCTTGGGCTTGTCAAGTTGATGGACCGCCAGGAAGCGATGCTCCTGAGTGTCGACCACTTCCCCGGCTGCTTCTACCTCGTGACGGATCGGATCGGACAGGTATGAGTTGATCAGTGACGCAATCGCCCCATCTAATGTCGCCGAGAACAGCATGGTCTGATGGCCGCGCTCGATGTCGCGCATCACACGATGCACCTGGGGCAGGAAACCCATGTCGGCCATCTGGTCGGCCTCGTCTATCACGACGGCGCCGACCTCACCAAGGAACACCAGTTCGCGCTCCATGAGGTCGATGAGGCGGCCGGGGGTGGCGACCAGGATCTCAACGCCGGCCTCGAGATCCTGAATCTGGCGGCCCATGGAGACTCCGCCGTAGACCGTCGCCAGGCTCAGGTTGCGGCTGTGGGCAAGCGGAGTCAACTCCCGGGCTACCTGCACGCACAGTTCGCGTGATGGCACCAGCACCAGCGCCGTCGGGCGGTTCGGCTTGGCGGCGCCGGCCCGCTCAATGAGCGGGATCCCAAACGCCAGCGTCTTGCCGGAGCCGGTCTGTGCCTTGCCACAGACATCCAAACCGGCCAGTCCGTCGGGGATGGTCATGGTCTGGATCGGGAATGGCTCTGAGATCCCCGTGCTCTCGAGGACGGCGACGATGTCTTCAGAAACACCGAGGGCTTGGAAAGAGGAGATGTCGACCTCGTCCGTGGTGGGACTTTGCATGATTTGCTTCCGTTTCGTTGTTCGAGTCGGCCTCCGGCACAACTCGACGAAGCGGTGGAGCGGTAGAGGCCCGGCGAGCACGACCCTGTTTTGCTCGTGCACTCGCCGCCATCACGGTAACACCTTCCGGCGGACATGAGGTGCCGGCGCGGGCTTCAGCCTCCGCTGGCTGAGAAATGCATCCAGTCCTTGAGGGTGTTCCAATTGCCGCCCCACGGCCATCCCATTTCGGCAAATGCGGAGACAACCACGTCACCCGGCTGAATCATCCCCGACCTGAGATTGTCCCTGTCGGTGTAGGAGGTCGCTAATTCGGGCAGGACCAGGTCCCCCTTCAGGTAAGGATTGTGGAACGGGTTGATGTCGATAGCCAGGCCGTAAGCGTGCTGCGACCAGCTTGTGTTCCCAACCGCCGGCCGGCATACAAACGAGGTGGTGTCGTTCCAGTCCCCGGTGGGCGGCGCATCGATCTCCTCGGCCCGGATGATGCGCATCTGCTCAATCGGGAAGGCTGCTTCGAAAAGTCGGCGAAAAACTTCAACCACTCCTTCTGCCCAGCGGGTGTTGACAAGGAGCTCGCCCGTATGGATACCTCCGTCGAAGCCGACATGCGAAACGGTGACATAGGCCAGCTCATCAACGGCGACCGGGCACTCGGGAACCCAGCTCGAGCGAGCCAGCACGTCGGCCGGCACCGGTTTAACCGTCCACTCAAATTCCGCGCTCGACGGTGGGGGCAGGTCGGCAGGGGTAGCCAGTCGTCGGTCGACGAGCTCGGGCGGAGTTGGCTGCACCTCGCCGTGCTCGTCGGGCCGGAGCGGCAGCGGGCGCGTTCCCAGCCAGCCGGGGCGAGCGAAGGGGTTGATCGTCGTGGTAGTCGCAGTTGTCGTAGTCGTTGTCGTCGGAATGGTGGTGATAGTCGTGAGTGCCGTCACCGTGGTCGAGGTCGAGGACGCGGCCGGAGCCGGGGCTGGAGGCAGCGTCGCCTCCCCCGGTACGGCATCGGAAGAGCCACCGCATCCGGCCATCGTGAGTCCGGCCAAGGCCACCATCGAGAAGAGCCGACTTCGCATGCCGTGACCGTACCGGAGAGAGGCGGGTAGTTGGCCGCTACGGCGACAGACAGAAACTGCGACTGGCGATACGCTCATCCTGTGGATCCCGACCTTGCCTACGACAAAGAGTTCGCGCCCTTCCTGCGAAGGCGCTGGCGGCTGATCGCCCTGGTGGCTGCCACTGTCGCCGTGTTGTGGGCAGTCTTGGCGGTGATGCAATTGCTGGGCGCCAGGAATCAGGCGTTGGCCGGAGTCGCTCACCTCGAATCAGTGCGTCCCTCCATGAGTGTGGATGCGCTGGCCTCCGGAGAGCTGACCTCAGAACTGTCAGAGGCGGCGGCCGATTTCGACCGCGCCAACAACCAGATCCGGTCGCCGCTGGTGGCTCCGCTACGGCTCCTTCCGTGGGTGAGAACGCAGGTCAGATCGGCGGACGCCCTCAGCAGTACTGCCGGCCGAGTGTCATCCGCTTTGGCAGTCGCCGCCAACGACGTGGCCCGGCTCACCGACGAGGCTTCCGAGATGGACAGGGTGGCGGTGGCCCGCCAGGCCCTATCAGTCGTGCAGCGAACTCAAGATTCATTTGGACTGCTCGACCTCGGCCCCTCCCGGTGGCTGATCGGATCACTGGCTGAAGCCCGAGAACGGGTGGAGACAGAACTGGCCGAAGCCGCAGTACTCCTCGCCGACGCCGAGGCCGCCGGAGTCGGCCTGGCCGAGTTCCTGGAGGGCCCAACCACCTACCTCCTCCTGGCCGCCAATAACAGCGAAATGGGGGCCGGCTCCGGTTCGTATCTCCAGGTCGGCACCGTACAGGTCGCAAACGGAGTGCTGACAGTCGACGAGCTCCTGCCGGCCGGAGACCATCTCCTGGAGCGAGGATCCGTGGAGATACCCGACCCCGACCTCGCCTCTCTCTGGAGTTGGTTGGACATCGCCGTCGACTGGCGCAACCTGAGCGCCAGCCCTCGCTTCCCTGCTAGCGCCGAACTTGCCGCAGGCATGTGGCAGGAGCTCAAGAACGAGAGAGTCGATGGTGTTCTGGCGCTCGATCCGGTTGCCCTCAGCGCCATCCTGGGCGTCAGCGGGTCTGTCGACCTTGAGGGCCGCAATATCGAGGCCGAAGACGTGATTCGGGAGCTGCTGTTCGATCAGTACTGGGAAGAAGACGTTGCCGTCCGCCGCGACCGGTTGGACGAGATCGCCCATGCCGCACTCGGCACGCTGGACGAAACCGGAATCGATCTGGTGTCACTGGCGCGCCGTCTCCAGGACACCGTGGCCGGGCGCCACATCCTGGCCTGGTCACCCCACCCGCAGCAGCAAGCGGCCTGGGAGGCCGTGGGAGCCGACGGAGGGATGACCCCGGAATCGTTGGCCGTGTCGGTGATCAACCGGGGAGCCAACAAGTTGGACACCTTCCTCGAGATTGACGCCGAAGTCGAGTTCGAGCCCTCCGATGACGGCCACCAGGTCGCTCTGACCCTCACTCTGGACAACCGGGCCAGCACCGGCTTTCCTCCCTATGTGCTCGGGCCTGCCACCTCCCTTGGCTATGAGCCTGGCACCTACTCGGGACTGCTGGCAGTCAACCTGCCTGGAGCAGCCTCCAACCCTGCCTTCCAAGATTCCGGGAGTGCCGCCACCAGTGGACCTGATGGGCCCGGCCGGGTGATCAGTGCCTTTATCGAGATCCCGGCCGGACAGCAGCTTGTTCATCAGATCTCCTTTGGTCTGCCATCTACGGTCGGCGGCCTCCGAATCGAGCCTTCCGCCCGCGTTCCGGGCATCAGGTGGACGTCCTCCGGGATCAGTTGGATCGACACTGCCAACACCATCGTTGACATGCCAACGCTCGCCATCACGGGATCACCCATAGACGACCCGTCGGTTGAGGCCGGATTCGATCTTGATCCAATCCGAAATCCGGTCGCACCCATCCCCGAGCTCGGCGTCGATCCAGATGTCGAGACGACGGTCACAGTGGCCTGGCCGGACCTCCCCACCAGACCGACGGTGGACGTTTGGGAACGTCCGGGACAAGCCGATTGGACGCTGGTCGCTTCGGACTTGGGCATCTCGAAACTCCTGATCCCCGGTAGGCAGCGGGAGGTCGAGTACTGCTATCGAACTGCCCTACACGATACGCCTGACCGCTTCAGTGCGATCGAGTGCCTGGTAGTTCCCACCTCGCTCGGTTTCATGCGGTTCCCCGGCGAGGGCGACACTTTCTTCAGCTCGGCCGACTTCGTACCGAACGGAGACCTGGATGTCAGGGTGCTGGTGGCCCCTGACCGGTGGACGCCGGCTTTCTGGCAGATGTTCGCCGGCCAGTACGACACGGCCGTCAACCAGCGTGCGTGGCGGTTTGGCATCGATGTTTTTGACTCACTGGTCGCCAACTTCTCAACCGATGGGTTCACGGACCGGGGCGAGAACGCCAGGCTCCCGGTCTCGGTCCGGGACGGCACGCGCCGGTGGGTGCGGATGACTCTGGAAGGCTCCACCGGCAGGCTGCGTTATTGGGAATCGGAAGACGGCGCCTCCTGGACCCAGTTGGGAGACGATCGCACCTTCGATGCAGTGACCGAGTTCCACGACAGTAGCGGCCCGGTATACGTGGGAGCCGACCGCCCCCGTTCCGACAATCCCTTCGAGGGCAAGCTCTACTACCTGGAAATCCGCGATGGAGTGGACGGACCGGTACTGGCCAACCTGGATTTCCGCACCGCCGGCCAGATGGGCGAAACTGCCGCGACGTGGATCGATGACCACGGGAACGTCTTCATTGCTTCCGGGTCCGGCTGGGAATATATCCCACCGGACGATTAGCCGCCTGCCCCTAAGCCAGGGCCTGGAGGATCCAGAGTGCGCTCATGCCGACGACGATCACCCCGGCGACGTTCTTGAGGCGCCAGGCCACCAGTCCCGCCAGCAGGGCGGCCAGGAAGCGGGGGTTGCCTGCCGGGGAAATGTCGGTCTGTCCGTCTGAGAGCAGTACCGCCGGAAGCACCAGCGCCGCCAGCACTGCCGGTGCGACGTATTTGAGAGGCCGCTGCGCCCACAGCGGCATCGCCCGGGTGCCCAGCAGGCCGATGAAGGAGAGGCGAGTCAGGTATGAGCCGACCCCGATGACCAGCACAATGGCCCAGTTGCTCATGCTCGTATCCTCTCGGCAACCACTCCGGCGATGATCCCGGCCACGGCGCCGATCATGAGTCCCAGGTTGTATGAGACATTGTGAGCCAGCACCGCCACCACTCCTCCCACCACCGCCGCCACCACCGCCGGCCGGCCTCGTAGCGCAGGAATCAGCAACGCAAGGAACACAAGTGGGATGGCGAAGTCCAGCGACCAGGAGGCCGGCACCGAAGCTCCCAGCAGAACGCCAGTCGCAGTTGTGATTTGCCAGGTGACAAAGAGCGACATCGCCGCGCCCAGGTAGAACCAGCGCTTGTATTCGACGGACCTTTCGGCGTCGTAACGGCTAATCGATACCGCAAATGCCTGGTCGGTCAACAAATAGGGAAGCCCGAAGCGCCACCCCGTCGGGAAATCACGGAAGTGGGGAGCCAGCGTCGCGCTGTACATGAGGTGGCGGGCGTTGATGACCAGCGCGGTGGCGATGACGACGGCGGCAGCTGAACCAGCGTCTATCAACTGGACCGTGGCCAGCTGAGCCGCCCCGGCGAAGATGACGAGCGAGGTCGCATAACCTAACTGGCCGCCGATGGCGCTCCCCGCCGCGGTTACTCCGAGAATCAGCCCGAAAGGCGCTACCCCGATCAGAAGCGGGGCCACCGCCCGTATCCCGTCGAGCAACCCGGGGCGAGACGACATCCAGACCTCTTCCTTGACTTCAAGTCCGACACGCTAGCGACGGACGAAAGTCACTCGGCCGGGTTGGGGTCTTCTCCCGCCAACCCACTATCCCCCGGTAACGTCTCCGGAATTTCGGCGGTGTCGTTCACTCCGGTGGCGTTGAGCCGCTCAATGGTCCGGGTTCGCGCCTGCTCGGTTCCGAAAGCCGTGACTACGTCTCCCTTCACCAATTGCAGATTGCCGGTTGGCACCATCACGGCGCGTCCCCGCTGCACGGATACGAGTGTCAGGCCTTCGGGCCATACCGTCTCCTTCACCAGGCGGCCATCGGCCATGGACTGGTGAGGTATCCGGAAATCGAAGAACCGGGCTCCCGGATCCGTGCGGAGTCGCAACCGCTCACGGGTCAACTCGTGCTCAGTGGTTGAGCTCAGCGCCTGGTGATAGGCGTTAACCGCCCCGACCCGGCGAAAGACGCCGACCAGCCGGGTGGGGTCGGCGTCATCAACCACCGGCAGGCGGCCAACCCCGAGGGCGGCCATTCGCTCAATTGCCAGCGAAACCGGCGACGAGGGAGTAACTGTGGCAGGCCGCGGGGTCATTGCCTCCCTCACGGTTGTTTCGGCTTCCGGCCCTCCCCCGCGCTGAATATCGCTGAGAGTGATGATTCCGACCAGGGCGCCCCCCTCCACCACCGGCAGCCCGTGGTGGCGCTCGCGATCGAGAAGCGTGTGAATCTCGGCCAGCATCTGGTCGGGCGAGACACTCGTGAGGTTCCTGGTCATCACGTCTCCGACCAGGACGGTGTCGAGCAGATCGACCTCCCCCCGCAGGGTCAGTTTGATGCCGGCCCGGGCCAGCGGCATGGTGTAGGCACTGAGTGGGTGTAGGCGATCGGCTATGAAGGTGGCGAGGGTCCCAGCCAGCATCAGCGGCAATACCAGTCCGTAGTCGCCGGTGATCTCGAAGACGATCAGGATCGACGTCAGGGGCGCCCTGGCTACTGCCGCGAAGGTAGCAGCCATACCAACGATGGCGAAGGCGCCCGGCTCGAGCGTGCTGAAGCCCCATGAGTTGTCGACAATGTCGGCCAACCCCGCTCCCAGCGCCGCGCCGATGAAGAGGCTGGGCATGAAAGCCCCACCGGAGGCGCGCGCTCCCAGCGTCAACCCGGTGGCCAGGATCTTCACTGCCGCGATCGCCAGGAGCGTCCACCACACGTAGGTGGCCGGCTCCCCGACGCCTCTGAGCAGGTCGCCGATGAACTCCTGGCCGGTACCCAGCACTTCCGGATAAAGGAGGCCAAGGGTGCCGACACCCAGGCCGAACAGCACCGGCCGTACCCAGATCGGTCCCGGCAGCTTGGCTTGCTCGGTGAGAGACAGCAGCCGCAGCAGGAGGAATGCCGCCAGGGCTGCCGCCAACCCGAGTAGGACATAGAGGAACAGTTCCCGGGGATCATCCAACCCGTAAGAAGCGCCGCGCAGCAGTCTCTCTTCCCCAACCAGGAGGCGGCTGGTTACTGCCGCAGAAACCGAGGCGATGACGACGACATTCAGGTGCCTGAGCCCGAAATTGCCGAGGATCACCTCCATGGCGAACAGCATGCCGGCGATAGGCGCATTGAAGCTGGCGCCGATGCCGGCCCCGGCGCCCGCCGCCACCAGGCTTCGGACTCGATCCTCTCCCAGGCGTGAATACCGGGCGGCCACCGATCCGACTGTTGCGCCGATCTGCACGATCGGGCCCTCCCGCCCGCCTGAGCCCCCGGCGCCGAGGGTGGCAGCAGTAGCTGCAATCTTGGTCCCCCAGGCTCGCAGCCGCAGGCGCCCACCTCGAACCACCAGCGCCGCCATTGCGGCCGGGACACCGTCGCCCTCGGCTTCGGGCGCCAGCCGCCGCGCAAGATAGAAGGCCACCACCAGACCGAGCGGAACGGTGATGAGGGCTATCGCGTCACCGACGGAAAGGGCGTCCTGCAGGTTCTCTACTGCACGTTCGACCAGATCGATCGACCAGATCAGCAGCGAACTGCTGAACCCGACCAGCACACCGACTACCACCGCCAGGGTGAGAAAAGCGGCGGCTCCGGCC
>Ga0255048_10002815_pt1 | contig 10847 bp, 6 predicted proteins | sample JV7_2_2_MG_FD_183619 | JGI IMG/M metagenome (GOLD analysis project Ga0255048, IMG submission 183619) | Seawater microbial communities from Jervis Inlet, British Columbia, Canada - JV7_2_2 | ecosystem: Environmental > Aquatic > Marine > Inlet | place: Canada: British Columbia | collected 2016-10-06
TGACCGGATCGCGGTCGAACGTCAGCAGGCGGTGTCTGCCGAAGGCCGACAGCACCGCAGCGACGGACTCGCCGCTGCCGGCATCGACCAACTCGGACTCCAGGACCCGACGCCGGGTGTCGTCGCTGAGCTCACCGAGGGACACGAGCCTCAGGAACACCTCACGCGCCGCCTCCCGGCCCGGATCGTCGAGGTTGGCGTAGAGACCTTCGGCGCGGTTGACCATGGCGCCGCTGACCCCGCCGATCTCGTCGTAGGCGGCCATGGTGATCGTCGAGCCAACCCGTCGTTCGAACAGTTCGGTCAGGGCGTACTGCAGGAGCGGGAGCCCTCCGGAGAGCTCGATCACATCGGCAACCATGCGGACCACCAACGCCGGCTCGAAGCCGACTCCGAGCGGTTCGACCGGACCAGACACGGCCCGCTCCAGCTCCTCGGCCGTCATCGGCGTCACCACCTCAGTGGCGTCACGCAGCAGCTCGCCGAGGTGGCGCTTGGCCAGGGGCCGGTCGTAGTAGTCGGCCCGCAGCGTGATCACCACCCGCAGCCGCCCCCCGTTGGCGTCGACAGCCTTGACCAAGGCGGTCAGGAATCGGTCGGCCTCCTCCTGGGGTACCTGGGTGAACAGTTCCTCGAATTGGTCAACGACCAGAACGAGCTGGGAACCGTCGTCTGGTAGAGCCGCATGCACCGCAGAGGCGAGGCCCCGCTCGTCGGCCGTCAGCGTGGCAAGCAAATCGGATGGCGTGCGCGGTGCGATGGACTCGATCGCCTCGGCAAGCTCCTCGAACGGATGCGGCGCCGGGATCATGGTCGTAGAGAACCAATGCTCGGAGCCGGGCACGGCACCGGCGCGTAAGGCGGGAATCAGCCCGGCCTTCACTGCACTCGACTTGCCGCTCCCCGAAGGCCCGACGATGGCAACGAAGCGTCCTCTGCCTCCGGGATGGCCGAGTCGGGAGATGAGTCTGGCGACGAGACGCTCGCGGCCGTAGAAGTCGGCGGCGTCTGCTTCTGAGAACGCCCGTAATCCCTTGTACGGGTTGGCCGCGTCAGCCACCGAGATCCGATCCGGGACGGTCGTCCCGAACGCAGCGAGGAAGGCTGCGTTGAACTCGGCGACCGAGGCATAGCGGTGCCCGGCGTCCTCGGACGTCGCGGTTTCCAGAACCTCGCCCACCGCGCCCCCCGAATCTCCGAGGGCCCTGCGCAGTACCGCCGCCAGGCTGTAGACATCAGAGGCGGCGTCTGCGGGTGCCCCGTCCTGCTGCTCGCGTGGGGCATAAGGCGTGAGCCTCGCGCGTGAGGCCGCACCGGGTTCGCCACCGTCGGCATCTACGGCGATGCCGAAGTCGGCGAGGTAGGCGTTGCCTTCCTCGTCGAGCAGGATGTTCTCCGGCTTGATGTCGCGGTGGATCACTCCGTGGCGGTGGGCGCTGCCCAACGCACTGCCGACCTGTGCGGCCACGCTTGCCACCTCGGCGGTGTCGAGCGTGCCCTCGTCGAGCTGGTCGGCCAGGCTGCCGTGCTTCATCAGCCGCATCACCAAGAACGCCCCGTCTGGCTCACGCCAGTAGTCGTAGAGCGGGACGATGTGGGGGTGCTCCAGGGCGGCAACCACCTGGGCCTCGCCTTCGAAGCGGCGGATGAACCCGGGATCGTTGGCGCGCTCGGGACGGATCACCTTGACCGCCACCTCACGGCCCACCGCGGGTTGGTACGCCCGATAGGCCACGCCAAATGCGCCCTCGCCGATCACCTCGCGGAGCTCGTAGCCCCGCACCGACAATCCGGGCGCGAGACCGCTGCCTGGCAGCTGCACGGCACGGCCCGGCTCCAACCCGGGATCGTTGGTCAGGATCTGACCCTCCAGCTGTTGCAGCTCCGCAGACGGGTCGATCCCGAGTTCCTCGGCGAGCGTTGCCCGGGTCGTCTGGTAGGCGCGCAGCGCCTCGGACTGGCGACCTGATCGGTACAAGGCCAACATCAGCTGACCGGAGAAGTGCTCCCGGAGGGGGTGCTGGCGGACCAGGCTCTCCAGCTCACCGACGAGTTCTTTGCCCAGTCCCCGCTCCAGATCGGCATCGATGCGAGCTGCAACCGTCTCGAGACGCAGCTCGGAGAGGCGGGCGATCTCGGGCTGCGCCCACGACTCGTAGGTGAAGTCTTCATACGCCCCGCCCCGCCACAACGCCAGCGCCTCGCTCAGCACCAGAGACCCTGCCGCAGGATCGGTCGTGCGCAGCGCCTTGCCCTCGGCAGCCAGCCGCTCGAACTCCGTGGCATCCACCATGCCGTCTTGGACGCGGAGCAGATATCCGGGTGGCCTGGTCAGCAGCACTCCGTCGTCACCACGATCCGGGTCGAGGGCCTTGCGCAGGTTGGACAAATGCACCCAGAGCGCGTTTTGGCGATCCTTGCCCGCTTCGTCGCCCCACAGGTCGTCAATGAGCCGATCCGTCGACACGATCTGATTGGCGTTCATCACCAGCACCGCCAGCAGCGAGCGCTGCTTGAACGAGGCGATCCGCACCGGATCGCCGGCTACGCCGATCTCGAGAGGCCCCAGGACGTTGAACCGCACTGCACCACCTGTTGCTGCGCCGGAACTCACGCTAGAGCCCGCACCTTCTCGTCCATAGGGCCGAACCGCCATACCGAATAGCCAATCGGGAGCGCCTTAAGGCCCGCTTAAGGCGGGCACAGCTGCGCTGAGGGCCTCTTGGAGACGGTGGCGGTATGACCACCATTCTCCGCATCGCAGCCATCGGCCTCATCGCCATGATCGGGTACGGAAGCTCCACCGCAGGGACTGCCGACCTCACCGTGACCGGCGCCACCACCGCCGAGCACGAGCTGGTCCAGTGGGCCCAGGAGCGTTATGCCGCTGCCGGACTCGAGCTCCCCGAGCTGACGATCCGCTTCCACGACGGCCCGGCCGGCTGCGGGGGATACAACGGCTACTACACCCAGGACACCGGCACCGTCGACATCTGCAACCGTGGCGGCGGCACGACCGACCCGGGGCTGACCGTCCTCCACGAACTGGCCCACGCCTGGACCTTCGAACACCTGACCGGATCCGAAGCGGCGACCTGGTCGCAGGGCCGTGGCCTGGACACCTGGACCGGGGCAGATGCCTGGTGGCAGCAGGGTCAGGAACAGGCCGCAGAGATCCTCGCCTGGGGCCTGGCAGACCGCCCCTTCATCAGCCAGTTCCTGCAGAGCGAGACGTGCACCGACCTGGCCACCGCCTACACGGCACTCGCCGGTGCCGCCCCCCGCACCACGTCGACCGCCTCCTGCCGGGGCTGACCCGTTCTTGCGTAAGCAGACGGCGGTATACGCCGCGTTCCTACGCAAGAACGGTGAGGGGTGACCGGATCAGGGGGTGGTGACGAAGAGACGTTCCGCGGCAAACAGGCCGACGCCAACCCGGGCGTCGTCGTTCACCTGCACCGTGAGCGCCCCCTGGGGGTCGCGCCGGTCGAGCTGGACGACGGCTCCCGGGCGCAACGCCGAATCGTCGAGGAAGCCCATCATCTCGGCGTCGAGCTCCAGCTCCTCGGAGATGCGCTCCAGACGCAGCCGCTCGCCTGCCTCCATCTCCGCCATCGGCTTCATTCGGGGCGGCTTGTAGCCGGCGCCGGGAATCGGATTGCCGTGCGGGCAGGTGGTCGGATTCTCCATCACCGCCCACATCGCCGCCTCGACGTCGTCGGAGATCATCGTCTCCCACACCTCGGCCTCGGCGTGCACTTTGGCCCACGGCAGCGCGAGCACCTCGGAGAGGAACCGCTCGGCGAGTCGGTGGCGGCGCACGACGACCTCGGCGAGGTGCCTGCCCTCGGGCGTCAAGCGGATCGGGTCAGTGGTGACGAGGCCCTCATCCTCCATCTTGCGGACCATCTCAGACACGGCCGCCCTGCTGACCCCGAGCCAGTCGGCCACCCGGGCTTGGATGGGCTCGATCCGTTCCTCCTCGAGCTCCCAAATCGCTTCGGCGTACTCGCGGTACTTCACGCTGTACTCGGCCACGCTGGTCCTGCTTCCTCGTCTCCCGAAACGCGGTTGCACCCTACCGACGACGCCGGATGCGCCGACTGTCAGGGCGCCTTGACGGGGCTCGTCAAGTGATTTGTACTATATCGATAGTGGTTATTAGCTTCGGCGGACATTCCGAACAAGGAGGGGCCTTGACCAGGGCCATGATCACCATCGTCGCTCTCGCTCTCCTCGCCGCGGCGTGCGGCGGCAGTGATGATGGGAGCACCGGCATCGAGGGTTCGACGCTGGTCATCTACTCCGGACGCAGCGAGGATCTCATCGGACCGCTCGTTGACCAGTTCGCCGAGGAAACCGGCGTCGACGTCCAGATCCGCTACGCCGGATCCGCAGAGCTCGCCGCAACGCTCCTCGAGGAAGGCTCCGGTAGCCCCGCAGACGTGTTCTTCGCCCAAGATCCGGCATCGTTGGGAGCCATCGCCCTCGCAGGGATGCTCAGCACGCTGCCCACCGGAACGCTGTCCACGGTGCCCGAGGCGTTCTCCGATCGCGATGGCCACTGGGTGGGAACGTCCGGCAGAGCGCGCGTCGTCGTCTACGACACGACCCGGGTCACCCCAGACGAGATCCCGGCAACGGAGGACGGATTCGTCGACCAGGAGTGGAAGGGTCGCCTCGGCGTGGCGCCGACGAACGGGTCCTTCCTCGCATTCGTCGCGGCCAAGATCCTTCTCGACGGCGAGGCAGCCACGCTCGCCTGGCTCCAGGGCATCGCGGCCAATGATGCACCGACCTATCCGAAGAACTCCGCCATCGTCGCCGCCGTCGACGAGGGCCAGGTCGACACCGGGCTCGTCAACCACTACTACCTGTTCCGCCGCACGGCGGAGCTCGGAGACCTCCTCGCGGAGAACCACTTCTTCGGAGTCGCCACGGCAGGCTCGATGGTGATGCCGGCGGGGGCCGGAATCCTGGAGTCGGCGGCCAATCCGGGCGCTGCGCTCGCCTTCATCGAGTTCCTGCTCTCCACGGCGGCCCAGGAGTACTTCGCCTCTGAGACGTTCGAGTACCCGCTGGTGCCTGGCGTCGAACCGTTCCCAGGGCTGCCGGCGCTGGCATCGATTCCCACCCCTGACCTCGATCTGTCCGAGCTGGCGACGGTTCTCGACCTCGCAACAGACCTCGTCGCGGAGGCCGGCCTCCTGTGACGGTAGGGGCCCCGATCGATGCCCGATCGGAGCTGAACGAGCCAACCGCGCCCGCCTCGATGCGGGCGCCGTCGCGCCGGGCTCCTTGGTGGCTCTGGGTGGCAGGCGGAGCCATCCTCGTTCCGGTCGGCGTTCCCCTCGTCGCCCTCTTCGTTCGTGTCGTCGGCGCCTCGAGCGAGGCGTGGTCGATCCTCTTCAGCCTGCGCACCGTCGAACTCGTCGTGCGATCGGCGCTCCTCGTCGTCCTCGTGACGGCCTCGGCCCTGGCGATCGGCGTCGGGGCGGCTTGGTTGCTGGTGCGCACGGATCTGCGGTTCAAGGTCGCGTGGGGCGTTCTGGTCGCCCTGCCCCTGGTCATCCCTTCCTACGTCATCGCCCTGTCGTACCTCGCGGCAAGCGGGCCGCGCGGCCTCATCGCGGACGCAACGGGGATTCCGCTCCCGGTTGTCAGCGGGCTCCCCGGCGCCTGGCTCGCTCTCACCTTGTCCACGTATCCCTATGCGTTCCTGATCGCGACCGCCGCGCTGCGTCGCTTCGATCCGGCCCTCGAAGAGGCAGCAGCCGGCCTCGGCGCGAGCCGTGCGCGGGTCTTCCGCACCGTCACCCTGCCCCAGCTGCGACCGGCCATGGGAGCGGCGGCACTGCTCGTGGGGCTCTACACCCTGTCCGACTTCGGAGCCGTTTCCCTGATGCGTTTCGACGCCTTCACGCGCGTGATCTACGCCCAGTACTCGGGGCGGCTGGACCGGACTCCGGCAGCGGTCCTCTCCGTCGTGCTGATCCTGATCGCCCTCACGTTGATCCTCGCCGAGGAGCGCAGCAGGGGCCGCGCCGCCTACTTCTCGCGCAGGGCAACGAGGCCGCTCGTGCCGATGCATCTCGAGCGGACCGGCGCCGCGGCCGGCTACGTCTTCATCGCGATCCTCGTGATCGTCGGGGTCGTGCTCCCGGTCGGCGTCCTGGTCGCCTGGCTGCTCCGCGGACTCGCCGCCAACCAAACCGTCTCCGTGCAATGGGAAGCGATCGCCGGGTCGCTGCTCGGTTCGGCCCTCGCTGCCTTCGTCGCGATGGCCGCAGCCGTGCCGGCGATGATCCTCGCCGTCCGCTACCGCAGCACCGCCAGCCGTTGGCTCGAACGATCGGTGTACATCACGTTCTCGCTTCCCCACATCACGGTGGCACTCGCCGTGGTCTTCTTCTCGGTGCGGTACCTGGGGCCGTTGTACCAGTCCCTCACTTTGCTCGTCATCGTCTACGCGGCGATCTTCCTCGCCCAGGCAACCGGAGCAACCAGGGCGGCGCTCCTCCAGGTCAACCCCAGCGTCGAGGATGCGTCCCGGAGCTTGGGGAAGGGGGCCTTCACCACCCTGCGCCGCGTGACTCTCCCCCTGATCTGGAAGGGAGTCGCCGTCGGCGGTGCGCTGGTGTTCCTCACCACGATGAAGGAACTCCCCGTCACCCTCATCCTGCGACCGACCGGATTCGAGACACTGGCGGTGCGGGTGTGGTCCGCAGCAGACGAGCTGTTCTACGCTCGCGCCTCGGCGTCGGCGTTGGTGCTGCTCTTGGTGTCCGCCGTGCCGATGTACGTCTTGGTCATCCGCAACCGGGAATTCGTGACGTGAGCTCGATCCACTGCTCCGCCATCTCGCGATCGTTCGGGGGAGCCGCCGCCCTCACCGACTTCGATCTCGAGGTGCCCGTCGGCTCCATCGTGAGTCTCGTGGGTCCATCAGGATCCGGGAAGACGACGGCGCTGCGGGTCATCGCCGGATTCGAGACTCCGGATCACGGGACCGTGACCATCGGCGATCGCACCGTCGTCGGCCCCGGAGTCAACGTCCCCCCGGAGCGACGCCGGGTCGGCATGGTGTTCCAGGACTACGCCCTGTTCCCACACATGACCGTCGCCGCCAATGTCGCCTACGGCGTCGACGGTCCGTCGGTGGGGCGGGTGACAGAGGTTCTGGCCCTGGTTGGGCTGAAGGGCTTCGCAGAGCGCTTCCCGAACGAGCTGTCCGGCGGTGAGCAGCAACGGGTTGCCCTGGCGCGGGCGCTGGCTCCCCAACCAGACGTCGTGCTCCTCGACGAGCCGTTCTCCAACCTGGACGCCCCCCAGCGCGACAAGATGCGCCGTGAAGTGCGCCGAATCCTGAAGGCCGCAGGCGCAACGGCGGTCTTCGTCACCCACGACCAGTCCGAGGCGCTCTCCGTGGCCGACATCGTTGCTGTGATGCGGGCGGGATCCGTGGTCCAGGTCGCACCGCCCCACATCGTGTATGCCGCGCCCGCAGACCCGTGGGTGGCCTCGTTCCTCGGTGACAGCGTGCTGGTGGAAGGAACCGCCACCACGGGTCTCGTCTCGACCAGCCTGGGGACCTTCCCCCACCGCGGTGGTGCTGAAGGCACCGTCGATGTGATGATCCGCCCGGAATGGATCCACCCGTACCCCCAGCAGAACGGCTCTGCGGTCGTGGTCGACCGCGAGTTCTACGGGCACGATCAGATGCTGCTGATCGAGCTGCCCACGGGACAACGGGTCCAGTCGCGGATCGGACCCCGGCCGCTGCTCGACCCCGGGGATCGCGTCGATCTGGCGGTCGACGAGTTCGTCGTGTTCCCCCACACCTGATCACGCTCTCGGGAGGCCCCAATCGTCCGCCTCGGGATCGTCGTCTGGAGGCGCAGGCTCCGGATCGCGTCCGGGGGCCTGCCCCGGCTCGAGCTGGGGTTCCGGGGCGCGGTCGGGTTGTTGCTCCGGGCCGGGCTCGGGCGCGGGCACGGCATCTCGGGATTCTCGCGCAGCGCTGTCCCGGTCTTCGCTGGTCGCGGACTCGTCTCCCATGATCGCCGCCATGCGCGCCTCGAACCCTCCGGGGCTCCCTTGATCTGTTGGCGGCTCCTCGCTTGTCTCGCCCGATCCAGGATCGGGCTCGCCATCTGTGGCTTCCGGACGACCTGGCGCGTCCGGCTCTGGGGCAGGCGCCGGGGGGAGCGGAAATTCCCAATCATCGGGGAGTTCGTCCTCTGCAACCCGCATGGCCGAGGGCAACAGCTCGCTGTCGCCATTGCGTGACCGTTGATCCCAAGCGCCGACGAGCCAGGCCCCAACGCCCCACACCAGCCCCAGCACGAACAGGAACCCACCCACCCACGGGATGAACCAGATGCCGAGGCGGAAGAGCAGGGCGCCGAGCAAGAATCCGCCGAAGAGCCCTCCCTTCCCGCGCAACAAGCGATCGCCTCCGGCGGCGACTGCAGGAATCGGACCGGCAACCAGTGCGAAGACCACGAGGGCGGCGAGGGCCAGTGCCAGCGGCAGGCCGACGAGGGTCGCAGCGAACAGGACGACGAGCAGTGGGGCGGCGACAACGGCCACGACACCCACCAGGAGCGAGCGCACCGGGCGCTTCCACGCCGCGGACACGGCAGCAGACGACGTGTGACGGAAGAGCCACAACAGAACAAAACCCAGCACGATGAAGGCCAACAGGGACACGATGTTGGCCAGGGTCAGAATGATCCCGTAGATGAAGTTCGGCGAGGACGCCAGCCGCACGGTCTGGCCCGTGATCGTCGCTTCCTCGCTGATCGAGGCCTCGCCTGCAGAGTGGTACAGCACGTCCCCTCCCACCACTGCGCCCGCGGTGATGCCCATCCGGGACACCGTCATGTCGACGTCGTTGCCGACCACGCCGCTGATCGTGACGTTCGCCACCCGACCGCGGACGTCGCGCCCGACGGACCCCGCAACATCGAGCGTGGCACCGAACGCGATCAGGTCGCGGCCGACGGATCCGTCATCGCCCAGCTCGACCGCGATCGCGGCGGCAGCGACGTCGTCGCCGACCGCTCCGTCGACGACCACCTCGCGTGCCGTTGCCCTGACCGAGCCGCGCACGTCTCCGTCCGCCGTCACCCTGACCACCCCGGAAGAAACCGCAATGACATCTCCGGTCACGACACCGCTGATCGTGAGGTCGCCGGTGAAGATGACGAGATCGCCGTCGATCACGCCTTCCACCTGACCGCTCTGGGACGCCACGTACACGTCCTCGGTGATGGGGTCTTGCTCGCGCACGATGAAGATGTCCGTCGTCACGATCGAAGCAAGGACGGGAACGAACGCCGCCAGAGCGAACACCGCCGCGCCCATGAAGCGCACCGGGCGTTGCTGGCGGGTCAAAGCGGCAGTGCGTCGCGGACGATGTCGAGGAGCGGCCACGGGATCAACCCGAACACCACCGTCACGACGACGGCCACGGCGATGACGATCCTGGCCGTCGTCGTCGGAGCGGGCTCGGCTGTGGCCGTTCCCGGAGCCTCGGCGGCAACGGGTTGGCGCATGAACATGGCTGTCACCACTCGCAGATAGAAGTACAGACCCACCACGGTCGTCAACAACCCGAGGACCACAAGCCACAGATAGCCGGCGTCAGCCGCCGCCGTGAACACCGACACCTTGCCAATGAAGCCGGCAGTGAATGGGATGCCGCCGAGGCCAACCAGCAGCACCAGCATCGCCCATGCCAGCTCAGGAGCACGCCGGCCGAGCCCGGCGAACGCGTTCAGCGAGGAGCTGCCGCGGCGCACGCCCGACACGGTGGCGGCGATCGTGAACGCACCGAGGAGCATGAACGCGTACGTGGCCACATAGAACCACATGCCGGGGATCCCGGCGGCGCCGGCAACGAGCGCCGTCATGATGTACCCGGCGTGGGCTACGCCTGAGTAGGCGAGCAATCGCTTCACGTCGTCCTGGACGGCGGCCAGGAAGGTCCCGATGATCATCGAGAGACCGGCGATGATTGCCAGCGCGGGTGCCCAGGTGTCGATCTGCGATGGGAATCCCGCAACGAGGATCCTGGCGAGGGCAGCGAAGCCGGCGACCTTCACCCCCGCCGCCATCAGGCCGACCACGCCGCCCGGAGCTCCCTGGTACACATCCGGCGCCCACTGGTGGAACGGTGCCGCGGACACTTTGAAGGCCAGCCCCACGATCATGAGCCCGATCCCGACGAGCAGGGTTCCTGGAGCCGTGACGATGGTGTCGCCGAAGAAGGAGCGGAGGCCGTCGACTCCGTAGATCGACAGCGACCCGGTGGCGGCGAAGGCCAGCGCCACGCCGTAGATGAAGACGGCGGATGCCAGGGACCCGAGGAGGAAGTACTTCACCGCGGCTTCATCGCTGTTGATGCGCTCTCTCGTGAAGCCGGCGAGGACGTAGAACGAGATCGAGGCGGTCTCCAGGCCGAGGAACAGGAGCACCAGGTTCGAAGACGCCGTCATCATGTGGAGGCCGGCAACCGCGAGCAACACCAGGGTGACGAATTCGGCGCCTCTGGCACCGAGCTTGGCGACGAGCGACCAGGCACCGATCAAACCGAAGAGACCCACGGCGAAGATCACGATCCCGGCGAACGCCGAGAACGGGTCCATGACGACCGTTGGGCCTTGGACGATCTCGAGCCCAGGGAGGCTGAAGTACAGCTCGCCTGCGCTGTCCGTCATGGCCAGCTCGCGCCACTGCAGCACCGCCATGGCAATGGCTCCCACCAGGGCAGCCCCTGCAACGGTCCCCCACACGTTGCGATGATGACCGGCAACGACCGCACTCATGATCACCAGCACGAC
>Ga0255048_10002816_pt1 | contig 10844 bp, 8 predicted proteins | sample JV7_2_2_MG_FD_183619 | JGI IMG/M metagenome (GOLD analysis project Ga0255048, IMG submission 183619) | Seawater microbial communities from Jervis Inlet, British Columbia, Canada - JV7_2_2 | ecosystem: Environmental > Aquatic > Marine > Inlet | place: Canada: British Columbia | collected 2016-10-06
CGCCGTGACCTACCAGGCGCAGATCCCCGAGGCTGCGGTCGGGCTCGGGTTGGCGGTCGGCGGATGGTCTCCCGACGTGATCCAGAGCGACACCGCGCTGGGTAACACGGTCAGTCGTCTCGACGAAGGCAACGCGGCGGACGGGGTCGGCCTGTTCGCCATCACGAAGACGGAGCCGACCTTCGTGCTCAACGCTCGCGAGGTCGCGCTCGCGACGTATGACCCCTACGCGATCTGGAAGGCACGCACCGTACAGGACGCGGATCAGACGCTGGGCGCGACTGCGGGGAACTTGATGGCGCTCGACGTGAACGCCGGAGGGTACATCACCAACGTCGCCCCGATCGACGACAACGAGCACGCGGCCTGGTCGATCACCTACGACATAAGGAACGCGTTCTCGGTCATCTTCACTTAGGGAAACCGACCCCATCCGGCAGAACTCCGGGTGGCCGGGCGCCACCTCCCTCCGGCGCCCACCACCCGGGGGCACGACATAGCCCACCAGCCGACCCCCGTCAGTGGGTCTGGCCATACCGGGACCAGCCAACCACCAACAGAGACGGGAGTTCGTTCCCTTATGTTCAACAGCCAAGCCACCCTTGAAAGCTTCGACTGCGCGGAGGTGAAGCTACCGAACGGGCGGGTGGTCGAGTGCCGCGTGCTGTCGATTCGCGAGTCGCTCCGTTTCATGCGTTTGCTCGCGGACAGTCGCAAGGAGGGAGACGAGAGCCTCTTCCGACTCCTCGAGGAGTTCCCCGCAGCGGTCGAGCTCGACCCCGACATTCCCCTCACGCCCGCGGAGGTCATCGACTTGGTCGAGTGTTTTTTCGCGCACCGGAGGGCTCCGACGGAAAAGCTCCGCCCAACCCTAATGACCCCGCTGGGGAGTACGGGCTCGACGACATGATGTCCGACTACTCCGCGTGGCACGGAGGCCCCCCGAGTCCCGAGATGCCGTGGCCGATGTTCCTGGCCCTGGTCGAGCGAATACCGCGCATGATGGCGCGAGCTCGCCTCGACCTAATGGACTCGGTCGCGTGGGCGATTGCTGCTGCGATGGGCGAGCCGCACGAGGCGCGGAAGGCACGCGACGAGGTGCTGGCGGCGGCGTATCCGGGCGGGGGAGCCCCGAAGCGCAAAGGTCGTGAGTACGCGCTGATCCAGTCGGAACCGGCCGGAGACAATGGCAAGACCTAACGAAGTCACGGTATGGATCCGAGCGAAGGACCTGGCCAGCCGCGTCGTCCAGGGCTTCACGACGCGCCTCCGGGCCGTACAGCGGGTCTCCCTCGGCGTGACGAAGGCGGTCGTAGGTATCGGCGCGGCCATCTTCGCTCTCGAGAAGCTCGCGGAGCGTGGCGGCCGCGTAGTCGGAGTCCAGCGTGCTTTCGCGAAGGCGACGGGCGACGCGACGGGCGCGCTGCTCACTCTCCGGACCGCGTCCCAGGGATTGATCCGCGACTTCGAGTTGATGGTCGGATTCAACAAAGCGCTGGCCCTGGGCGCGGCGGACACAGTCGAGGAGTTCGGGGGGATCCTGCGGGCGACCCAGGACCTGTCACGAGCCCTTGGTATCGATGCGACGTTCGCGCTCGAGAAGTTGTCCCTGGGTCTCGCACGCCAGAGCCCGAAGCTACTCGACGACGTGGGCATCAAGGTCTCCGCTCGGCGGGCCAACGAGGAGTACGCGGAGTCGATCGGTAGGTCCGCGGCGTCGCTCAACGACGAGGAGCGGGCGCTGGCGTTCCGTTCCGCGGCTCTTCGTGAAGCCGACCGGCTCGTGAAGGAGCTGGGCGGATCTCAGATCGAAGCGGCCGACGCGGGCCAGCGCTTCAACCAGACGATCCAGAACTCCATCGATCGCATCGCATCGCTGGTCGCCACGTCGCCGTCGGTGCGGGCCTTCTTCGACACGATGGCCGACGCCATCGAGCGCACCTTCGGTGGCGACCCGATCTCGCGCCGGATCCGCGAGGACGTCGAGCGGCTCGGGAGCGACGACTTGGCGGCTGCCCTCGGTCCGAGCGTCGCCGCGTTCGAGGCGGCCGAGACGAGGCTGTCGAAAGCACGGGCCGCGGTGGAGGGCGAGGCGGAGCGACTGAGAACGTCGCGGCGAGAGGGCGAGGGCATCGGGCGACTGCTCGATCTGACGGGGGACCTGGACGCGGCGGAGCGCCAACTCACGGATGCCGAGGCGCGGCTCGGGGCGATACTGAAGCGTTTGAAGGGTTTGAAGGTCGACCCGGAAGACGTAGGTCCGCCAGGGCCCACTTCTTCTCCCCTCTCCCTGGCTTCGTTGGTCGCGGAGCTGCCCAGCGACGCGGACATCTTCGGGGAGCTTACACGGAGACGTGAGAAGGCGCGGGCGTCGCTGTCGTCGCTCGAGATCGACGTGGTCCTCTTCGAGGCGAAGCTGTCCGGGCTCGCGGAGGGCAGCGAGGCGTTCTCGGAGATGGAGGAGAAGATCACGAAGACCCGTGCCTCGGTGCGGGACGCCAAAGCGGAAGTCGAGGCTCTGACCGGATTGCTGGCCAACGTCGAGGCGCCGACCTTCGATCCCGTGCGGCTGTCGATCGACGGGGACGCATTGCTCGCGGACGTGGCAGCCCAGCGCGACGAGGCGGTCCGCCGGATCCGGGGGATCCGTGGTGAACTCCTCGTGGTCGAGATCGAATTGGGCGGCGTCGAGCGGGGCACGGAAGCGTTCGCGGGCCTGACAGCTCGAGCCGAGGTGCTGCGGGATAACTTGGCGGCAGCCCGGCTCGAGGCGGCAGAGCTTGGGCGGGCTGGCGTCCGGGACATCGGAGCTCAGCGCGACGAAGCCCTGCGGCTGGTGCGCAGCCTAAGCCGCGCGGTCGTCCGGGTGGAGGTGGAACTCGAGGGGATGGACGAGGGCAGCGAAGGCTTCCGGGTGCTCTCAGCTCGAGCCGAAGAGCTGCGGGACAACTTGGCGGCCGCGCGGCTCGAGGCCGTGGAGCTCGGACGGACGGGCGGCCGTGCCTTGGTCCGGGACATCGGAGCTCAGCGCGACGAAGCCCTGCGGCTGGTGCGCAGCCTGAGCCGCGCGGTCGTGCGGGTGGAGGTGGAACTCGAGGGGATGGACGAGGGCAGCGAGGGCTTCCGGGTGCTCTCCGGCCGCGCCGAAGAGCTGCGGACGGAATTGGGCGGCGCTCGAGCTGAGGCCCGCGAGCTCGGCACCCAGCTCGCCGAGGTGCGAGCACAGGCACGGCTGGTGGATCCGGACCCGCTCGCGCGGCTCCGTGAACTCGAGACCAAGGCGATCGAGAGCTCTCAGCAGCTCGCGGTCGAGTTGTTCGCCATCGAGGGGCAACTCGCTGGGATGGATGCGGGCGGAGACGCTTTCGCGTCCCTGAGCACGCGCGCTTCCGACCTACGCGATCGGCTGGCCGAAGCGAGAAGCGAGGCCGAAGCGCTGTCGACGTTGGCGCACGAGCGGGCGTTGACCACGATCTCCGCATTCGACCCGCGTGGGTTGGAACCGGTCGGGGCAGCGCCGCCCCCCTCGCTTGGGCGCGGCCAACTCGGCGGACCCGGAGACGAGGGCGAGGCGATCGGCAGCGCGTTCCGTCGCTCGGGCCTGAGCCTGGGAGAGTTTCAGGAGGCATCACCGGAACAGTTCCAGCAGCTTCGCGACGCGGCCGCGCTCATGGGTCAGTCGGTCGAGCAGTTCCTTGGGTCGCTCGAGGGCGGCACTCAGCGCCTCGGCGGAGCTGGAGATGCGGCGGTGGCGTCGTTCGGGTCGATGGCCCAGGCTGCGCTCGAGGGCTCCGACCAGATGGCGGTCGTGGTCATCAATTCGTTCAACCGCATTCTGCAATCCGTCCAAGGGATCGGCGGCAGCCTCTTCGGTGGGATCCTCGGTGTCGGGCTCGGGCTCGCGACGAGCCTATTCTCGAGAGGCTCGAGGAGCGGGCCGGTTGCCGTATCCGTGCGCGACTTCGGGAACGCCGCAGAGCGCCAGCTCCGCGGTCGCGGCGACGGTCCGGAGAACATCACTATCCAGGTCTTCTCGCCGATCACGGGGGAGATTATCGACAACGTGACGGTCCGGATCCGCGACAACGAACGACGCGACGCCATCCGGAGGATCGCACCGGGCTCCGGCGTCGTGTCCACCACGGGGGGGCCGAGTTAATGGGGCGCACGGTCATACTGGTCGAGAACCTCCTGAATCTCCGGCAGTTCCCGAACCACACCCTCGTGGCGAATGAAGAGGCGACGGACCACGAGGCATCTAAAGTGACGACCGGGCGCCGGAGCGCGAACCGCAATTACTGGTCGCCCACGACGGCCAACTCCCAGGCCACGGTCACGTGTACTTTCGACCGAGTCCGGGTCTTCGATATGTGCGCGGTCGACCGCGGCCACAACCTCGAGGGAAAGCAGACGCTCCTTCTCGGCTCTCTGGACGCGTTCGCCACGTCGACGACCATTTACGACATCACCCTCCCCGCGATCGTACAGCCGAGCATCCACCTCGACGAAACGCCCGGAGTGAAGACCGAAGAGGGTGCCTGGCTCTACCGGTTTCCGCCCCACGCCGCGAAGGAGGTCCGATTCCAGATTCCCGCTATGGGCGCGGGGTTGGTGCCTAAGATTGTCGGGCTCTATCTTGGGCTCTCGTTCCGGCCGGAGCACCCGCAGCAGCAGCGGTTCTCTTTCGGAGCGACGGAGCTGAGTTATGACGAGGAGGTGTCGGCGACCGGGTGGTTGGCCGCGAGCGACGTAGCGAACCGCGACCGGGGCGAGATGTTGTTCTGGTTCGCGGATCGGACGGAGGCGGAGCAGGCGCGGTACCACCTGAGATCGCTGTTCATGAAACGGAAGCCGGGGTGGCTGGTTCACGATGACGAACTCGCCACACGTTCGCACCTCGCGGTCGCTCCGCCCGGCGTGCTCGACATACACTCCGGCCGCGACTGGTCGGAGCCGCAGGCGGTCGTTCCCTGGGTTGAACACGAGCCGAAATTGCCGTGAGCATCAGACCGCACGATCTCATGATCTACGCCGGTGGCGAAGTTCTCGAGCTATATGGCACCCTCGTGAAGCGCACCGCACCCGGCGAAGAGGGCAACGTCGAGACCTACACGCGGACCGGTGGCAACCGGATCTATTCGGTGGACGGAAGCGGGAAGCTCATCCGGTCGGCTGCGGAGATTCCGGGGGTCGACTGGATCGCGAACCAGGCGGGCTCGCGGTCGGCCTATCTGACCCTCGTGGGTGCGGCCACGAACGACTGGCAGTGGAGCGAGGACGAGGGGGTCACGTATTGGAACTCCGTCAACTCGTCGTGGTCCGCGGACCTGATCGCCGCGCCGGACGGGGCAACGACCGCAGACAAGCTGGTCGAAGACGCCACTGCGTCGGTCGCGCACTACACCTCGCGCGGCGGGCTCACCGCTACCGCGAGCACGCTACAGGCTTTCATGGTGTTCGTGAAAGAGGCGGGGCGCACCCAACTCGGCCTCCGCTACACGGACAAGGCAGCGGCCAGCCAAACGGCATGGTTCAACCTGACGGGTGCGGGGTCGAAGGGGACGACCGCAGCAGCCTGGAACCACACGCTGATCAAAGCGCTGGCGGATGGGTGGTACATGATAACGGGCGCGGTCGACTCGGGGACGGGTGGGTCGACCCCTTCGATGTTTTTCGAGATGTCCGCAGGATCGGAGAACCGGATCTACAACGGCGACGGGTCCTCCGGTATGTACATTTGGGGCCGCCAGGTGGAGCTCGACACGCCAGCGATCGGCCGGTACATCTCCTCGATCGGAGCGACGAACGGAAACCAGAATGCCGAGACGTTCACGATCCCGTACCCGTTCGCGATGCGGTTGGACATCACGATCTACCTACGCTTCTTCGACGTTGGCACGGCGAAAACGGACTCGGGGAGGCTCTTTCAGATAGGGACTACAACGTCCGGGGCATCTCCGCGACTCCTGGGCTTCGGGTGGGCGGGCGGTTACGGGATCCAGGTGGACATCACGGGGGCCTCGGCGAGCAAGGTCACCGGAGTGATCGGCGCAGCCTACGACACGGTGGAGCTCGCTTTCGAGTTCCACGGCGCGACTGACGGGTCGGTCGGAGTCAAGAGCCGCGTCAACGGAGCCGCCGTAGTGGATCACGGCATGGCCGCCAGCCCGCCCGAGGACGACTTCAGCTCCCCTGCCTGGGCGTCTCCGACCGTTCTGAGTCTCCACTCCGTCGGCGCCACGAATCCAGCCGGTGCGGCGTGGCGGGCCGTGAAGGTGGTCCGTGGCCTGGGTCATTCGATGGACGATCTCTTGGCGGCGGGATGAGACGGTGAGAGCTGGCTGGGTTGGCAACACGGAGCTGATCGACCGCGTCCACAATATCGACAAGGGCGCGCGGGTCATAATCGAAGCGATCCGGACGGTCAACGAAGACCTGAAAGACACATTCGACGACTGGAACGCTGCGGACTCCACGACCGGTTTTGTGATCCTCAACCGCGGCGGAGCTCGCCTCTCCGGCGCCGATGCGACCCAGGTCACCAACGCGACCGACAACGGGGCGTACATAACCGATCTCAATCGCGACTCACCCTTCGAGGTGGCCGAAGTCGTGTGGGGTGGGGCGGAGCCGGAGTTTACGGAGATCCACCAGCTGGTCGCCCGACTAGTGGCGCGGAGAGATGGCGGACAGCCCCTCGAAGTTACGGACTGGCGCGCTCAGTTATTCAGGGTATCGAGGGTCTCGGCGCACCCGCAGACCGCGAAGACGCGCTACGAGCTGCAGCCCATTACCGCGCAGGACACGGTCGTCGCCACGGGCGGCACGACCCCCGGCGACGTCACGTTCAACTTCCTGGTCGACGGCGTGGCCCCGCTGGTCCACAACCCGCCACTCGATGGCGCGACCGAGGAGCCCCGCACGATCGTCATGGTCTGGGCGATGAAGGCGGACGGCTCGAGCGCGGCGAACGTCGGGTGGGCGGTCGACAACGCGGTGAGCTCCAAGACGTCCGGAGCCCACACGATCAATCGGTTGACGCTCGAGGGCATCGACGACGAGTTCGAATTGCAACTGGGCTCCTCGAAGCTCGAGATCACCGCCACCCCGACGGGCGTCCCGCGCTTCAGTCTCAAGGGCCGCAGCTTCAGCTCTTCGACTATCGCGTTCACCAGCGGCAACCTCGTCGATCTCGGCGCAGCGCCGGGCGGCTCTTCGCTTCTCGAGGTCGTCGTAGCGGCAGAGACGCCGGGCGGCTCTTCGGTCGCGGTGCGGTTGAACGACGGGGTGTCGTGGTTCGCGGTGAACGACGGGGACATCATCGGAGCCAACAACACGGGCACGGGTGGCGCAGATCTCACGTCGATGGTGCGGAAACAGACCTACCAGATGGACGTGACGTTCACGCCACCGGTGAGTGGAGATGTGACGCCCGCGATTCGAAAGGTCGGGGTGCGGGAGTACACGCTGATCGACCTTGACGGACTCACGGCCGTGCCCGAGGTCGCGTGGTCGGTGGATCCGCTCACGATGAAGGGCGAGATCACCCGCCCGATCGTTGCCATCATCCGCGACGGGGAGGCGGACTACCGCGACGCAGCCAGCGAGCTCTTCGCCCGTCAGTATATCGGCGAAGTGCAGCTGCGAGCGTTCATCGGTCACCCCGACCTGGACCGGAAGCGGTGGCTGCACATCGACACATGGGATCCCCGCGACTACTCGAGTCCCGGGGCTGCGGTTGTCGTCGAGTGCATCGGCCAGAACGCACGTCTCGACGCCGAGTTGCCGGTCTTCCAGACCGGACCCGCGAAGCTCGAGCCGCTCGAATACACGAACCAGACGATCAAGGCAGCCTACGAGGACATCCTGAGCGGCCAACTCGGGATCCCCGCGCGCTTCCTCGGTGCCTCGATCGAGGACGCGACGACGGTCACGAAGCGCATCGAAAGCTCCAACGCGAAAGAAGAAGTAGAGGCCCTCGCGCGGCTGGCCGGCGGCGGTCTGATCCCGAGCCAGGGCCGGATCAAGTTCGTCACGATGCACAGCGACGAGCCGCCGGTCGCCGCATTCGACCGGTCTGAGTTGAAGATCCTGGCGCTGAGCCCCGGTTACCAGTTCCGGGTGCCCGAGTTCTTCGTGCCCCACGACTGGGATACGGCGGCGGAGTCCTACCTGTCGGAGCTGCGGGTCTTCCACGCGACCTCGCTCACGAAGTTCGGGAACCTCGAGCGGATAGAGCCGGGCAAGCTCGACGATGTGGTCGCACGGTGGATCGACTCGGAGGCGCTGGCTCGCACGATGGCGCAGCGCACGATCTCGACGGTGGGCACCGGGCTGTTCCTCGTGATGTTCCGCACGAACTACGCCCACCCGTTCCTCGAGCCGGGCGACAACATCGCCGTCCAGACCGACAAGCTGGTCGCTCGCGATCCGAACGACCCGAAGGAGTTGAGGGGTCTGTTCTGGCTGTTCTGTACCGTGGCCACCGTTCACGACGTGTGGGGCACGACGTTCACCGCATGGGTCCGGAGCTACGCCGATATCCAGCCGGGCGACACCACGGTAACGGTCCTGAACTTCCGGAAGCCGAAGGTCGTGTCGATCCACCCGGAGTGGAAGGCGGACGGAGCTCTGAGCATCCAGGTCGTGACGGACTTCGCGGGTTCGGTGAAAGCTGCGGACTCCGCGACCGCCCCGTTCCCCACACGAGCCACCGTGCGCGGCAAGGTGGCGGTGGCCACGGACGCGGAAGGCTACGCGGAGGTGCTCGCGGGGTTGGGCACGTATGAGCCGGGCGACGAGATGTGGATCTCGGTCCTTGCATTCGAGACCGCAACCGCGACCGGGGCAGAGTCGGCGGTGCTCTTTACGCTGAAGATCCAACGACCCGCGCCCAACGGCGTGTGGGTGCGTCCGACCGTGACCTACCTACCCGTCGCGGGCAGCTCGAGCACTCCGCTCTGGAAGATCGACGCGAGCCTCGACGTAGGCCCGAACGTCGCGAGCCTTCACGTCGAGGTGGACTATCTGATCGCGGACCCGCCGAACCCCGCGACACCCGTCGACGTCGACTACGACCTGGATCTCGTCACAACGGGCGTCGACGAAAACCACCGGGTCCAGGATGGCGCGACCCCGACGATGGCCGACATCCTGATCGACCACCAGGCGATCGGCGGGGTCGACGTGAAGATCCGCCCGTACAACGCGATCGGCGGAGCTGGCGGGGCGGGGTTGGCTGGTCCGCGGAGAACTCGCCACCTCGAGGACCCGACCCAGACCGGTGCGACGGGCGTGCGCATCGACGACGGGACGACGGTCCTCGAGGCGGTCTCCATGAAGATCGACACCGACGACTTCAAGTTCACGACGCAGACGGACGGCCGTCCGTTCATGGAGCTCGCGACCACCTTGAAAGGTGACCGGCAGTTCAACCTCGGGGCAGCGGGCGGCGGCGATGTCCAGATCCACTTCGAAACGACACCGATCACCGGTGCGGGTGGCGTCGGGATCCAGATCGACCGGCTCACGGGCGACAGCTCCAACCTACCTGCTGGTATCTCCTTCGCTCGAGCCGGGACCGAGCGGTGGTTCTTCGGGTTGGACCAGGACCGCGTCACCACGACGCCCGATCTCGCGCTGCACATGGGAACGACCGGGGACGTGATGCGCTTCAAGGAAGGCGGGCACGTCAACGTAGGGAAGGGCGTGGGTGATCCCCTGACCGCCTACATCTTCGGGATCCACGACTTCACGGGAAGTGGGGTCACCGATATGTTGAGACTTCACATCCCGGCGGACGCGGACCACGCGATCACGCTCCAGACTACTTCGGCCGTTTTTCAGGTCGACGCGCTAGGACGTGTGGGCGTCGGTAAGGAGGCCAACTCCAATTTCGGGTTCCAGGTGAAAGGCTCGTGGCCGGTGCACCTCGGGTTGACCGATGCGAACCCGATCGCACAGGTGGAGAACGCAGCGCTGTCGATCTGGACGGATGGCAACAACCTGATTTTCGCGGTCCGGAAGGGGGACGCGGGCGCCGAGTCGGTCACCATAGCTTGGGACTAATGAAGATGAGACGGATAACGTTCGAGGCGCTCGACTTCAACTCCATCGTCTACCCGGCTTGCGCCTCGATGAAGCCACGCTCCGAAGAGGCGGCACGGCACCTCGGGCGGCTGCTCGCGAAGTTGGCGGATGTCAGCACCGTCGCCGAAACCACCTGGGAGGATCTCGAGCAGGGACGCATCCCGCTCGCCACGCTCGACGGCGACACCCTCGACGTGGAACTCGACGCGACCGAGTTCGCAGCGCTTCTCGCGCAACTCGGGGCGTTCATTCCCAACCTGCCCGGCGTCCGAGCTGCCCGCGCTGTTGTTCTTCTCGACGAGTACATGATCACCCCGAAGAGCCCCCCCAGCTCACCGCAAACTGAATAAAGGGGCGCCCCATGGAGGACACCGAGATGAAACTGATCGCGGGCCTGGTCACTGCTGCGTTCGGGTTGGGGGTGGGAGCGCTGAAGATGGTGCAGACCGTGCTATCGAGGGAGTCGCAGCCGCCAGCCACCCCGTCGCATACTCCGCCGAACCCGACGCCGACGGACGTTGCCCAGGACGTTCTCATGCGGGACCGGATCAAGAGGATCGACGCGGGGGTCGACGAACTCCGCGAGTTGCCGGGCCAGATGACCCGCCTGTCTACCGCGATCGAAAGCCTCGAGGCGCGGATCGCCCAGGCGCCGGGCGTGCTCGGCGCGTGTCCGATGAGGAAGGGTGCGGGACAATGAAAGGGCGGGGAGGGGTGGGCGCGGGGCTGTGCAACCAGCCCCGCGCATCGTGGGG
>Ga0255048_10002817_pt1 | contig 10839 bp, 10 predicted proteins | sample JV7_2_2_MG_FD_183619 | JGI IMG/M metagenome (GOLD analysis project Ga0255048, IMG submission 183619) | Seawater microbial communities from Jervis Inlet, British Columbia, Canada - JV7_2_2 | ecosystem: Environmental > Aquatic > Marine > Inlet | place: Canada: British Columbia | collected 2016-10-06
CCTTGCCGGCGAGGTAGGCCAAACGGTCGTCGGGGTGCCGTGCGGCCAGCTCGCGCTTCAGCTCGTCATAGCGGCGCCGCATCTCGGGATCGGCACGCAGGGCGTCGCGGAATCGGAGATAGCGCTTCCACTGGAACCCCCCGAATTCGACGAGGTGGAGCATCGCCGTGCGGCCGTCTGCGGGTCCCTGGGCGTAGATCACGCCGCCGTCTTCTCCGAAGTCGCCGCGGAAATCGAAGCCGGCACCGGTCAAGCGGTCGCCAACCGCGGCGACATCGTCCAGGTCGTGCAGGCCCACGGCGACGTCGACCATCGGCTTGGCGACGAGTCCGGGGACCGCAGTGCTCCCCACGTGCTCGACGCCGTCCGCCAGGTCGCCGAGCAGCTCGACGAGCTCACGGTGCAACTGGACGAACTGCCGCGACCACTCGGCCGAATGCTCGACCAGGCGCACGCTGCCGTCTGACACTCCGAAGTCTTCTGATGAATGGGTGGTCACGCCACCATTGTGGCCGTACGCCACCGCGACTGCGACGTCCCCTCAGACTTCGATGACCACGGGGAGCACGACGGGACGCCGCTTGGCATGCTCCCTGACTGCCTTGCGGGCCCGGTTCCTGACGCGGCTGCGCAGCGATCCCTGGTCGATGGGTGCGTCGAGCATGGCGATGCCGGTCGCCACGCTCTCGGCGACGGCCTCGTGCAGGTCCTTGGGGTCGACGACAACGCCGTGGCTGTCGACCTCGGGCCCGATCACGATCTCACCGGTGTGCAGGTCGACGCCGACGGTGACGATCAACACGCCATCGTCGGCGAGGTGGCGGCGATCGCGCAGCACGTCGTCTGCCTCGCCGACCTCAGCGCCGTCGACGTAGACGTACCCGGCAGGAACCGCGGCACGTTCGACCCGCAGCACATCACCGTCGATGACCACCGCGTCACCATCGGCGCACACTTCGACGTGGGGCACGCCAACCGCGGAGGCGAGAGCCGCATTTGCGGTCATATGACGGATCTCGCCGTGGACGGGCACGACGGCCTCTGGCCTGACCACGTTGTAGAAGTTCTTCAACTCCTCTTGAGCCGCGTGCCCCGATACGTGGACGTGGCTGTTGCGCCCGTGGAACACGGTCACGCCGGCTCGGATCAGGTTGTTGATGACCCGTGACACCCTGGTCTCGTTCCCCGGGATGGGTGTCGCCGAGATGATCACGGTGTCGCCTGGCTGAAGGGTGATCGTGGCGTGGTCGTCGGCAGCCATGAGCGACAGTGCGGCAAACGGCTCGCCCTGGCTCCCGGTCGAGATGATCGCCGCTTTCGCCGGGTCGAGCCTGAGCAGGTCGTCGATGTCGACGAGGCAATCCTCGTGCAGGTTCAGCACGCCGAGCCGCTGGCCGATCTCCGAGTTGCGCAACATCGACCGGCCGATGAAGGCATAGCGGCGCCCGTCGGCGACGATGGCGTCGATGGCCTGTTGGACCCGGTGGATGTGAGAGGCGAAGCAGGCAACGATGACCCGGCCCTCGGCCGCAGCAACCAGGTCGCGCAGTCGGTCCCCCACGGAGGACTCGGCCGGCACGAACCCGGGCCGCTCGGCATTGGTGCTGTCGGCGAGCAGCAGGCGGACGCCCTTTGCTCCCAGTCTGGCGAACGACTGCAGGTCGGTGGGGACGCCGTCGATCGGCGCCGGATCGAGTTTGAAATCCCCAGAGTGCACGACGATGCCTTCTGGAGTGTCGAAGGCGATGCCGGTCGCATCGGGAACGCTGTGCGACACCGGGATCGCGGTGAACCGGAACGGGCCGGTCTCGTTCCAGGCCAGCGGATCGACGACGCGGAAGTTGGTGGGGATTCCGTAGTCCTCGAGTCGGGGTCTGGCGAGCTCCACCGTGAGTGCCGTCCCGTAGACCGGGACGTTGACCTCGCGCAGGAGATACACGAGGGCGCCGATGTGATCCTCGTGGCCGTGGGTCAGGATGATGCACTCCAGGTCGTCGGCACGATCGAGGACCGAGGAGAAGTCGGGGAGCACGAGATCGACGCCGAGCATGTCCTCTTCAGGGAACATCAGCCCACAGTCGATCATCGCCAGCCGACCGTCGATCTCGATCGTCGCGCAGTTCCTGCCGACCTCGCCGAGGCCGCCCAGAAAGGCGATGCGAACGCTCATCCCTCGAGTGCCTCGACGGCCTCTCTCACCCGTTTGGTCGTCTCGTCTGCGGCCGGTATCAGCGGGAGCCGCGGATCGCCCACAGGTCGCCACAGATCGTTCAGGGCCGCCTTGAGCGGCATCGGACTCGGCTCGACGAACAACGACTCGTAGACCGCCTGGAGCGGGGCGTCGAGGTCGGCTGCGGTGTCGTGATCATCGCCGCATGCTGCCTCGACCATCGCTTTGATCTGGTTGCCGATGAGGTGAGCCGCAACCGATACGACGCCAACGCCTCCGGCGGCCACGATCTGCGCCGTCAGCGCATCGGATCCGCTGTAGACGGCGAAGCCCTCGGGGAGCGCCGCGATCTGCGAGCGGCTCCACTCGATGTCGTCGACGGCGTCTTTGACCGCGACGATCCGCTCGTGCTCGGCGAGACGAGCCAGCGTGTCGATCTCGATGCGCCGAGCCGTCCTGCCGGGAATGTTGTACACCATGAGCGGAAGCTCAGTGGCATCTGCGATGGTTGTGAAGTGCCTGTAGAGGCCTTCTTGGGGCGGCTTGGAGTAGTAGGGCGTGACCGCCATCAGGGCATGACAGCCGGCCTCGGCCGCACGTTCGGCGAGTTCTACCGAGTCGCGTGTGTCGTAGGTGCCGACCCCGGCGACGACGATCTGGCGGTCACCGACGGCGTCGACCGCCGCCTTGAACAACGCGATCTTCTCCACCTTCGACAGCGTCGGCGATTCCCCCGTCGTGCCGCACACGACGAGACCGTCCGAGCCGTTCTCTGAGAGGTGCCTCGTCAGTCTCCAGAACGTTCCGTAATCGATGGATCCATCTTCTCCGAACGGGGTGATGACGGCGGTGAGGAGGGATCCGAACGGGGCTTCAGGTCGATGATCCATGACCCCGGACGGTAGCAGGGAGGGCCCGTCTAGCCTTCGATCTGCATGGCTTCCCGGTACGCCAAAGACGTCTCAGAACAAGACTTTCAGACGGACGTGCTGCAACGCAGCAGGGACGTTCCTGTCCTCGTCGACTTCTGGGCGGAGTGGTGTGCTCCGTGCAAGGTGCTCGATCCCGCGCTGGAGAGCGTCGCCGCGGACATGGAGGGTGCCTTCGAACTCGCCAAGGTCGATGTCGATGCCAATCAGAACGTTGCGTCGCAGTTCGCCGTGCAGAGCATCCCCACGGTGGTTGCCTTCAAGGACGGCAACGAGGTCGCGCGATTCGTCGGCGCGTATCCTGAGGCGGCGATCCGCGAGTTCGTCGATGGCCTGCTGCCGACCGAGATCGACCTCATGGTGGACGAGGCGCGCACGGCCCGCATCAACGGGGACGACCCGACCGCAGAGCACCTGTTCCGCCAGGCGCTCACCGGCAAGCCCGATCACGTCGACGCCGGCACGAGCCTGGCCTCGATGTTGATCGACCGCGGTGATACCGATGAGGCGCTCATCGTCCTCGGCAAGCTCGCCCCGGAACCCGAGGTCGAGCGACTGCAGGCCGCCGCCCGCCTCAGGGCCAGCGCCGGTGACGACGTGTCCGTGTTGGAGCAGGCGGTCGCAGACGATCCCGAAGACGCCGGAGGGCGCATCGAGTTGGCAAAGGCGCTGGCAGGACGCGGCGAGTACGAGCCGGCACTCGACCACTTCCTCGCCGTCGTTCGCGTCAAGGGCGTCGGCAAAGAGGAAGCACGCCAGGGGATGGTGGACATCTTCGGCGTCCTCGGCGAAGAGCACCCTTTGACGTTCGGCTATCGCCGCCAGCTGGCCTCCGCCCTCTACTGATCCCCCAGCCGCGTTCGGGGTCAGTCGAGGAGTTCCAAGGTGCCCGAGGTCACGATGTGCATCGTCATCGACCCGGCCTCACCTTCTCCGGAGAACGTGATCGCCATGTCCGTGCCTGAGGTGAACGTCTGGCGCACCGTGATGCCGCGGGCCGGATCGAACCAAACGGTCGCCACGCCCGGAGCCTGCTCCAGCGTCATCGCGAACGAGATGTCGCTCGGCACGTCGGCCTCACTCCCCCCGAACCCCTCTGCCAGGCCGCCGAGCAGGTCGGCGAGGTCGAGTTCAACCGCGCTCGACGTCGTCGTGGTTTCGATGACGTAGAGCTCGACACCGTCGATGGTCTCGATCGCCGCGAGAGAACTGTCCGCGGAGATGCTCAGCTCCTGTCCGGGGAACGCCTCGGTCGCCCAACTCGTCGACCACACGTCGCCGACGGCGATCTCGCCATCGGGGAGCTCCGGGCCGAGGAACGGCATGGCGCTGCTCGCCGCACCGAGGCCCTGGCCGGCGAACGACGGCAACGGGATGTCGCTGCCTCCGACCGACAGGGACAGGATCTGGCCCGACTCGTCGACGATGAACTCGACGCCCTCACCCCCGAAGACCTCGTCCTGGACATCGGCCAGATCGCCTTCGTCCATCGAGAGCTCCTCGTCGCCGTTGCGCACGGTCACCGACACTTCGGTGATGTCGTCGTAGTGCATCGTGACGCGGTACGTGCCCGGCTCTGCGCCGTCCGCAAAGGAGTAGCTCGTGAGCAGGGTTGCGCTGAGGTCCATGTCGATCGGCTCTGACAGATCGGCGTCCGGCAACCCCTCGACCTCGGTCGACATCGACATGGCGAAGTCGTTCTCGTAGGTGAACGTCTCCCCAGCCGACCACCCATACCCGAGGGAGACGGTCTGCGACTCGCCCTCCGTGCCCGGTTGGGCGCACGCGGCAGCGAGCAGGGCCAGGATGGTTGCGGCGACGACGGTTCGCATGAATTCCCCCGATGGTGTGCTGCCCTCAGTATCGGCCGGTCGGACCGATAGCGTTAGTCAGAGAGCAGACACTCCAGACCGACGTTGACGGCTGGCAGGTCGGCGATCGACCGTACCGCGAGCAGGACCCCGGGCATGAACGCGGAACGATCCGTGGTGTCGTGCCGGATCGTGAGCGTTTCGCCCGTACCGCCGAAGATGACCTCCTGGTGGGCCACCAGGCCCGGCAAGCGCACCGAGTGGATGGGAACATCATCGCCCACGAGCGCGGCCGTCGCCAGCGCCGTCCCCGATGGGGCATCGACCTTCTGCTCGTGGTGGAGTTCGATGATCTCGACGGCCGGGAAGTGGGGTGCGGCGCGCTCGGCGAGCTGCATCATCATCACAGCACCGATCGAGAAGTTGGGGACGATCAGCAGGTTCGGCGGGCCACCGCCCCAGGACGAGGTGGCGGCCTCGAGTCGAGCTGCATCGAATCCGGACGTGCCAACCACGGTGTGCACGCCAAGACCGCGCCAGCGGGCGATGTTGTCCAGGACAACCGCGGGAACGGTGAATTCGACCACGACGTCGCATGCTCCGACGGCCGCCTCATCGGCGGTAATCGTCACTCCTGCCACATCCTCGCCACGGCGGACGGGGTCGAAGGCTGCGACGAGTTCGAGATCGTCCTGTGCGGCCACCATCTCGGCGATGAGCCGGCCCATGCGGCCGCCGGCTCCGGAGACGGCGACCGAGATCACGTCACGAACTCGCTGAGGTCGTCTTCGTCGAACGGGCCGACCGCACCGATCACGTACGGACCGGCATACGCGGCTGCGGCAACCGTGCGGACGTCTTCGATCGTGACCGCGGCAATCCGCTCGACCGTCTCGTCAACGGACAGGTGCTCGACACCCGTGATCTCGTTGCGGCCCAGCCGGTTCATCCTGCTGTTGGAATCCTCGAGCGCCAGGGCGAGTGAGCCTTTGACGTGACCCTTGGCCCGCTCCAACTCCTCGTCCGAGATGCCGCTCTCGATCAGCTTGTCCAGCTCGCCCCGCACCAGCTTGAGCACCTCTGCGGTCTGGTTCGGGGTCGTGCCGACATAGATCGCCGTCGCCCCGGTTTCCTGGAACGGCAGCCGGAAGCTGTGCACGGCGTACGCCAGGCCCCGGGTCTCACGAATCTCGTGGAACAGTCGGGACGACATGCCTCCACCGAGCACGTGGTCGGCGACCGTCAAGGCGTACCGGCGGTCATCGTCGCGCGCCAGGCCAGGGCTGCCGAGCACGAGGTGCGCCTGTTCCGTGTCGCGGCGCACGACGTTCACGCCAGAAGCCGCCCCAGGAGCGACCGACGCCCTCCCCAGCTCCGGGCCCTGCCAGCTTGCGAAGTGCTCGGCGACGAGGTCGACCAGGTCGGCGTGGCCGATTCTTCCGGCCACGGCGATCACGACCGAATGCGGCGAGTAGCGCCGCGCCCAATAGCCATGGATCGTGTCCCGGGACATGTCGGTGATCGACTCGGGGGTCCCCAGGATCGGCGGCGCCAGCGGATGGCCGCTCCACATTCCCCTGATGAACTGCTCGTGGGCGACGTCGGTGGGATCGTCCTCGTTCATGTTGATCTCTTCGAGCACCACATGGCGTTCGCTGTCGATCTCTGACTGACGGAACGCCGGCTGCTGCAGCATCTCGGAGAGGATCTCCACCCCCATCGTAAGATCGGCGTCGCGCATTCTGGCCCAGTACGCGGTGTACTCCTTGGACGTGAACGCGTTGTGCCGAGCCCCGACGCCGTCGAACGCCTCGCTGATGCGCCGCGCCGACCAGGCCGCGGAGCCCTTGAACAAGAGATGCTCGAGGAAGTGGCTGGCGCCGGCTTCGATGGGGTCTTCGTCGCGGCTGCCGGTGTCCACCCAACAGCCGACCGCGACGCTACGGACCGATGGCATGTCTTCGGAGATGACTCGCAGCCCGTTCGGCAGCGTGGTGAAGTCGTAGTGCATTGTGGCGATGATAGGGAGGCGGGCACGTTGATTCGGTCGCGCAACTGCCGGTGCTCCCGGTCTCATCTCCCGATCCATCGGAGGCACTGTGAACCGATCTCTGCTCACGCTGGTCGCTGCGGTTGCTGTGGCCGCGGCGTCATGCACCGCGCTCAACACGACGACCGGAGGGAGTGCCGCGACGCCGCCAACGACAACCACCACGCCCGCCGCAGACACGAACGATCCCAACGACCTCGCCACCACGTCGGTGGCAGCGACCGAGCCCGACGACGTCACCACCACGACGGTGTTCGAACGGTTGGTTCCCATCTCAGCAGAACTTCCGCCGTGGACGGTCATCACCATCACCACGGAGGACGGCATCGACTTGCACGGCAAGTACTGGCCGGGTGACGACGACGCCGTCATCCTGACCCACGAGTACGACGCCGCAGCAGAGGCATCGGCCGGCCAGCGTCCGCCCCAGAGCTCTGACAACCTGCTCACCTGGGCCGGAGTCGTCGCCGAGGCAGGACACACAGTGCTGGCGGTCGACTGGCGGGGCCACGGACAATCGGGCGGCACGTACAACGTGAAGGAATCGCAGATCGACCTGGCCGCGGCGTACGGGTTCCTCGTGGCAGAGGGTCACGACCAGATCACCGCCCTGGCGTTCGCCGGGTCCGGCCCCGTCGTCACCGACCTCGCAGCATCCGGCCTCGACTTCAGCGCACTCGGGCTCATGTGGAGCCCACAACAGGAGACCGGGTTCGACGCCACCACCGCGATCACCGACGTCGACGAGCCGGTCTGGATCGTCACCAGCGACTTTCCCACGCTCGTGCGCACCGCGGTGTTCCTGGAGCGCAAGACCGTGAATCTCTATGAGAAGCTGATCTTCCCCCCCGTGCCGACCGGCCTGCAGTTCGTCGACGTGTATGGAGAGGAGTTCGCCGGAAGGCTGCTGACCTTCATCGAGTCGACCTGAGGCACGACACGGCCGACGATCTCGCCGCCCTCCAGACCCTCCTCGATGCCAGTGGGGCTCAGGCGCCGGGTCTGCGCGCAGCGACGCGACCGGATATTCACGCTCTTCCTCGCGTCAACCGAGGGGTGAGAGGAACCGGTTGCGCTCGGCGGGATATCGCTCGTGAAGGTCGATCGGGGCTCGGCGACGCGCGACGTCCACGGTGCCGGCACCGACGGCGGCGGCGATCATCGCGGCCTCGGCCTCGATCAGCTCCCAGGTGGCTTCGTCGAACTCGGTGAACGGTGCGGCCTTCACGACGAACCGATCATCGTCACCCTGGCGATCCCAGACCCCGACGACCTTCCCCTCGTGTGCGATCATCGACGTCGCGTTGCCGGACGGGTCGTATGTCCTGCGGTACTCGACCTCGGGGACCATGCGCCGCCGCTCTTTCTGGGTGACCACCGCGGTGTCCCACACCGGGAGGAGGCGAAGGCCGGCGGGTGGCGCCGAGGTTCCCGGCGCATCCGGGAGGTCGAACAGCGAACCACGGGGGGTGGCGACGACGACGGCTCCGGCGTCGTCGAGGGCAGCAACCGCACCTCTCTTGGTGAACCCGCTCCACCACCGGAAGTCGTCGGCCGTCGCCGGTCCATGGCCGCGCAGGTACCAACCGGCGAGTGTGGCGCGGGCCGCGGCACCGTCCACATTCCGAGGCGGGTGCTTCGGCAGCCAGTCGTCCCACAGCCCGTACCGATACTGGTTGCTCCGCCAGCCGCCTGTGACGGTGGTCACGCAGATCAACCGGCGCTCTTCCATCACGGCAATGACGTACTTCAGGGCGGCGGCGTCCACACCATCGAGATCCAGTTCCTGTCGCAGCTGGCGCACCGTCAGGTTGACGCCGGAGAGGGCGGACACGACGCCGTCGACCAGGTCCGAGAGCCGAGGTGCGTCGATCATCGAGAGGACCCACTTCTCTGCAGACGCCCGCCTGCGATCCGGGGCGCAGGCTGCCACGTCGAGGAGATCGACCGGCATCATGAACTGCGAGCCGCGCAGCGCCCGACGCCGCACCAGCGACCGCTCCTCGAAGAGGGCGCGGTCGAGATCGGACGCGGCAAAGCCGTCGATTCGGGCGGCGCACGAGAGGTAGCAGGTCGGCGCGGTGCCGTAGAGCCCGGCGACATCGTCCACACACCGCCCCGGGGACCCGCCTCGATCGCGATCGAGGCGCTGGCGCCGCCACTGGGTGTGGTCGAGGTCGATCACTCGGATTCCGGGCGTCTTCGCTGTTCCTTGGTCTGCGAGCGGCGCCGCTTGTCCTCGACCCGGCGCCGGCGAGCCGCGCCCGATGGCTTCGTTGGCTTGCGCGGAGGCCCCGGCGGGGCCGCAGCCGCGGTAAGGATGTCGAGGAGTTTGGTGCGGGCCGTCTTGCGATTGGCCCATTGGGATCGCGACTCATCCACGGTCACGGTGACGATGGGCCCGGCGACAACGCCGAGGATACGCTCCTTGTCTGCAGCGCTCAGCGTGGACGACGCGGCAACGTCGAACGACAGCACCACTCGCGTGGCCGACCGGTTGGCATGCTGTCCTCCCGGGCCTCCCGATGGCTCGAACCGCCACTGCAGCTCGTCATCGCGCAACTCCATGGAGCCAGAGTACGGAGTTCAGATCCCAGAACTCAGACTCCAGGTTCCGTCTGGATGCTGACAGCGAGCGTCGGCGAGCGCTCAGAGCTCAGGGCGGCGGAGCCGAGCGATCTGCGAGCGCAGCGAGCAAGGCCAACGGCCGGGGGCTGCATAGACTCAAACGTTTGATGCGAAAACGTACCGAGACCGTCCTCACCGAGATCTTGCCCGCCGAAGAGCGGGCGATCGAGGCTGTCGTCGCCCGCTATCAGCGGGTTGCGCCTGCCGTAACCCGGTTCGCCCGCGCCATGGCAGGCGATGAGGAACTCCGGGTCCGCCTGGGCTCGCGGGCTTCGGCGAGTCCCGGGGAGATCATCCTCGACCCTGGTGTCTTCTCGGCTGCATATGCCCGCAGCGCCCCGGTGACACCGACGGAGGTGGCATTGACGTCAGCCCTCCACGAGGTCGTCCACCTGCTCGCCACCGACTTCGACGAGGAGCGGCCGATCCCAGACTCCTGGCGTCGCCACCAACAGCCAAAGACCGCAGACGACCGGTCGACGTCTGTCCTCTTCCCAGGCGAGGACGACGAATACCCGCCACCGCCGCTTGACGAGCCGATGGGGGATGATCCCGTCCCCCTGCTCCACGCGCTCAACGAAGTCGGCGGGCCCGCGGCGGAAGCGCTGTTCTTATCGATCGAGGACGCCCGCCAGGAGCGCGGTCATTTCGAGTACTACCCGGGAGCCGGCTCGGTGCTCACCGACCTCTACCGTGCCTCGGTACCCGCCGCGATGGCGAACGCCCGCCCGATCGGCCAGTTCGCCCTCGCCTGCTTCCTGATCACCGCGGGCCACTACGAACGAGACGACCTCCAGCGCCGCCTGGCGGCACATGTCGCACTCGCTCTCGACGACGCCATGGTCTTCCTGGAACGGGTGATCGAGGTCGAAGACCCCTGGGCTGTGGGCACCGTGGCTTTGCAGCTGCTCGAGGTCGCTCGGATGCATCACCTCCTCACCGAGAGCGCGGCAACCACGGCAACGGGGCGCAACGAGGCACGGGAGGCCGACAGCCAGAGCATCGCTACGGGGGTGGATGCCGTGCGTATCGTCACGCCCCCCCTCGCCGACCGGGAGTCGTACGAGGAGACCAGGGCCGCTGCTCTCCAGGTATCGGCCCAAGAGGGAAAGCACGGTGACAGCGAGCAGGCCGGGGATCCCGCCACGGACCATCTGATGCGGGTGTCGATGGCGCCCACCGTCTACCTCCCGACCGGCCAGGCCGGCAAGCTGGTCGTCGCCGAGTTCCCGGACGCCTTCCGCCGCTTTG
>Ga0255048_10002820_pt1 | contig 10831 bp, 8 predicted proteins | sample JV7_2_2_MG_FD_183619 | JGI IMG/M metagenome (GOLD analysis project Ga0255048, IMG submission 183619) | Seawater microbial communities from Jervis Inlet, British Columbia, Canada - JV7_2_2 | ecosystem: Environmental > Aquatic > Marine > Inlet | place: Canada: British Columbia | collected 2016-10-06
TCAGTCGTTGCGGGCCTCGATAAGGGCGTCAAACGTCTCAGCGAACTGAACATGGGTCTCGCCGGCGCGCTCTGGTTGTTTGTGTTGATTGCAGGCCCAACCCTGGTTGTGCTTGCCACGATATTCAAGTCCGTCATCGACTATCTCTACTACCTGCCTGGTCTAAGCAATTGGATCGGCCGAGAGGACATTGCATTCGTGCACAACTGGTCGACCTTTTACTGGGCATGGTGGATATCATGGTCACCGTTTGTCGGCATGTTCATCGCACGGGTAAGTTACGGGAGGACAGTGCGCGAATTCATTGTCTGGGTCCTGATCATTCCAACCGTGATCGGACTGGTCTGGATGTCCACCTTTGGCGGCACCGCGCTTGATCAACTGTTTACCGACGGCTACCGAGGCGTGGCTGATTCCGTACCAGAACTCGCGCTGTTCAAGATGCTGGAGCAACTCCCATATACTGAAATCGTGTCGACGATCAGCGTGTTACTAATCGCGATCTTTTTCGTAACATCCGCCGATTCGGGCTCGTTGGTCATGGACACCATCACTGCGGGAGGAAAAATGGACGCTCCTGTGATTCAGCGCGTGTTCTGGTGCGTACTCGCAGGGCTCGTCGCAATGGCGTTAATGCTCGGCGGCGGCATAGAATCTTTGAAAGCTTTGACAGTCTCGGTCGGACTGCCATTCGGCTTCGTACTGCTAATCATGTGCGTCGGATTGTACCGCGGCCTGCGTGAAGAACAGACGATACAAAGTAATTAGTACTCTGACCATTGCACGGCACCAGCTAACCGTGAACTGCCGCACACTCCATTTGACTAAATCTGCCTAATATTCATAAGGCTTTGATTTCTGACGACTATGCACGTTAGGAACCTGGGCACACCGAGGCTCGCAACAACGGTTCGTCACGATGAAATTACGCGCCAGTTTTCGCAGCAAGCTGCTGCTTTTGATGATTGTTCCGCTCTGCGTCGCGCAGGTCGTCACGCTATATGCCGTGATGCGCACTGTCGAGCAGGATATCCAGCTGAGAGCACGCGAATCTCTTGATTCCGGCGCTATCATCGTCAACGAATATCTCGCCGCTCGTGCAGAACAATTACGCACAAGTGTGGGTGTTCTCGCCTCCGACTACGGTTTGAAGGAAGCCGTCGCTACGGGAGATGCAATAACGATTCGCTCCGTACTCCATAACCACGGCAAGCGAGTTGGTGCAGATCTCACTGCAATCCTCGACCTTGACGGAGCGCCGATCGTAAGTACCGTCGAGTATGGTGCTGCACGAATTGCGGACCCAGCCCGTCTTATCGATGATTCAAGCCAGCAGCCTCGCGAATCTACAGCCTTTGTTGCCGACACCGCGTATCACGTCTTCTCGGTGCCTATACGCGCTCCTGCGATGATTGGCTGGGTCGTGCTGGGTTTTCGAATCGATGCCGACCTTGCGGCGCGCGTCAGTGAATTAACGGGACTGGATACGTCAATTATTCATACAGACATTCCACCGACAACGATTGTTTCGAGTCGCGATACGGCACCACTGGATCTAAAACTCAATTCGAGAGACGACATTGTTTATATGGCAAGCGACGGTACAGACCAGTCACTGACGATTCAGACGGCATTTGTCCGCGGTGATGAAACCGTACTTGTCGTGTTGCAGCGATCGTTACAAGAAGCGATGCAACCGTATGTCGCCGCTCGACGCGGCCTGATCGCTTTCGGTGCCGCGCTGTTGATGTTTGTGGCGATCGCAGGTGCCTGGTTCTCATCGACAATCGCGCAACCGCTCAATACATTAGCTGCCGCGGCAAGACGTATGATCTCGGGTGATTACGATCGGAAAGTTGAGGTCCGTTCGGACGATGAGTTCGGCGAACTCGCCTCAAGTTTCAATGCCATGCAATTGGCAATCGCCGAGCGCGAACAACGCATTTCTCACCATGCGCTGCACGACCCGCTGACTGACCTGCCAAACCGGGCAAAGATAATCAAAATCCTGACCAAGATGGTCGATCAAGCGACGCAAAATCGTGCCTCTATCGTCGTATTGTCGGTTCGTCTCGTTCGGATGAGCGAAATATCGTCGACGCTCGGACACAGCGTGACCAATGAGCTAATCAGGACGGCCGCACGGCATTTGGTGACTAACCTGGATGCACTTGAGGTACTCGGTCACACCGGCACTAATGAATTCGTCATCGTGCTGCCGGGACAGGACGCTGACGCTGCCATGTCCTACGTTGACCGGATCGAGGGATTGCTTGGTTCCGGCGTTACGCTGGGGCAAGTCAATATGATTCTGCAAACGAAGACGGGTATCGCCGAATTTCCTCGGCACGGAACGTCTGCCGCCGATCTGTTGCGGCTGGCAGCGATCGCACGATCCGACGCTGAGGCGAGCAACGAACGCGTACGCATCTATCAGCTGGGCCGTGAAGACAAATTCCAGCGCCGCCTTCGAATCATCAACGATCTTCCCGCTGCCTTGCGCCGCGGCGAAATTCAGGTCTGGTACCAACCGAAGGTTTCGCTGCCAGACGGAAACGTGTGCGGTGCCGAGGCCCTGGTTCGATGGGAGCATTCCGCGCTCGGGTTCTTGCAGCCGGATGACTTCGTGCCTGCAGCCGAGCGATCCGGCACGATCGTTGTGCTCACCCAGTATGTCATCGCTGAGGCCGTACGCGAATGCCGGGAGTGGGAAAAGTCAGGCCGCGTCCTGCAGGTTTCGGTGAACTTATCCGCGCGTGATCTCCTCGATGAGTACTTGCCCTACTACGTCATGCAGGTACTCAAAGAGCATGGATTGCCGGCCGAACGTCTTACATTGGAAGTGACCGAGAGTTCAGTCATGGAAGATCTGCGTCACGCCGTGACCATCCTCGAATGCTTACGCGATATTGGCGTGCAGATTTCGATGGACGACTTCGGCACCGGGCATTCCTCGCTTGCACAGCTACGCAATATTCCTCTGCATGAACTTAAAATCGACCGGTCATTCGTAATGTCATTGGCGGAGGACGAGCACAATGACGTTATCGTGAAGGCCACAGTGAATCTCGCGCATAGCATGAGACTCAAAGTGGTCGCAGAAGGCGTTGAGGACATCGAAACAATGCGGCGCATCAGCGCACTGGGATGTGAACAGGCGCAAGGCTACTTCCTGAGTAAGCCCATCCCATCCAAATCGTTTCGGTCATGGCTGGGTAAATTCGAGCCCGTGCCATTTGAAAATCGCCGCAATACGAACCGCGCTTTCGCCGAAAGTTCGAATTGAGCATTGGCCGCAAAACTCGAAGATTCCTGAGATCGCTGGTAATACCGGCAGCGTTCGCTTTTCTGCCTGTTGCGGGCGAGGCCGCTCCAGGCGATATCCTCTTCTCCGATGACTTCAACGATGCACCTCTCGCGCCTTGGACTACGACCAATGCCGCGATTTCAGGCATTTTGCAGGGCCCTCAGACCTCCGGAACAAACCCACGCGCTGGCTACACAAGCAATGCTGCTGTCACGGTCACGAGCCCCACCTTCAACGCGTCTGTGCCAGCCGCTCGCCTGAGTATCTGGATCCGCCGCGGCAGCGATGCGATTAGTGAGGACCCGGATGCAGGCGAAGATCTCTACATTGAGTACCAACGCGCCGACAATTCGTGGGGACTGCTGGGGAGTTATCTCGGTTCGGATACACCTGGCCAGATATATACCGACGCATACAACCTGCCCGCAGACGCGCTGCATGGAGCACTCGCATTGCGCGTTCGACAACTTGGCGGCAGCGGATTCGATTGGGACTATTGGCATTTCGACGACGTCATTGTTACAGAGGTCGCAGCGGCGGGACCCCTTGTCGTCGGGACCTGTGACAATTTCGAAAACGGCCTGACGAACTGGACCGTCAACCCAACCACAGGATTTGCCGGCATCAGCGGCGCGACGTCATCGTCTCCGAGCAATTCGTTATACCTCAACGGTGGAGTCGTCAATGTCGACTCCATCGTGATCGACACGTCCACTCCCTCATTTTCCAACCTGACGGTATGGATTCGACGCGGCGCAGATTCTTTTAGCGAAGATCCAGATGGGGGCGAAAACCTCGTCGTCGAGTATTTGAACGGCGTGGGCGCCTGGATAACGCTCGAGACTTTTAACGGTGCCGGCGGTCCGGGCCAGACATTCGTGCGTAGCTACAACCTCCCGGCTGCCGGCCGGCACGTCAATTTCCAATTGCGACTCCGCATGACCGGCGGCAATGGAGCGCCCTGGGACTTCTGGCACGTTGATGATGTCTGTTTTGATCAGATCGCCGCGCCGAGCTTGCTCGTCTCCAAAGTCGCTCAAACACTAACGGACCCCATCAATGGCGGCAGCAATCCCAAAGCCATCCCTGGTGCCGTGGTTCGATACACAATCGGTGTATCCAACCAGGGACTTGGCTCACCGGACAATAATTCAATCGTTATCACCGATCCGCTACCGATTGAGACCGCTTTATATGTTGATACCTCGGGTGGCGATCCGATCGTATTTGTAGATGGAGCGGTCGCCAGCGGACTGGGTTATACCTACGCAACGGATGTTACGTTCAGCAACCAGGTCGGTGGTGGTCCACCGTACACCTACATTCCCGTGCCGGATGCTCAGGGTTTCGATCCCGTCGTGACGGGCTATCGCATCAACCCGACCAGCGTGATGAATCCAACCGTTGGCGCAAATGTACCGAGCTTCAATATCCGGCTAAGCGTTCGAATCGAATAGCACTACAAAAGTTGGTAGGCCAACAGTGCGCCGACATAACCGATAGTTGTCATGTAAACCCACGCAAATATCGGCCAGCGCCAGCTATTCGTTTCTCGTCGGATAACGGCCAGGGTCGCCGCACACTGCAGGCAGAACGCATAAAAAATCAGTAAACCGATTACCATGGGCAGGGTGTAAACGGGGCTGCCATCCGGCCAGCTCGCAGATTGCAGCCGCTGAGACAACGTCGCCTCATCCGCGTCGTCGCCCACGGCATACACCGTACCCAGCACGGCGATGACCACTTCGCGCGCCGGGAATCCCGCGATGACGGCTGACGACACGCGCCAGTCCCAGCCGAGCGGCCTGAACACGGGTTCGATGACGTGACCGGCGCGCCCCAACCAGCTTTGTTCGAGCTGCGCGGCAGCTGTTTCGTTTTCCGTAAGCGTCGGATCGAAATCCGTTGCTCGCGGGTAGTAAGCAAGCGCCCAGACAACCACCGCAACCGCGAATATAACGGTACCCGCACGACGCAAGAACACTCGGGCTCGCCCGAGCAACTGTATCAACACGGTGCGCGCATTGGGGCGCCGGAATTCCGGCAACATCAACGCGAATGGTGGCTTCGGTCCACGCAACGCCGTCTTTCGCATCAGAAGTGCCGTCAACACGCCGGCAACAATGCCGAGCAAATAAAGGCCGAACAGGATCAGGCCCTGCAGATTAAGTATCCCGACATCACGCGCAGGAACGAAGGCGGCGATAAGCAGCGCGTACACGGGTAATCGTGCCGAGCAAGTCATGAACGGTGCGGCCATGATCGTCGCGATTCGGTCGCGACGATTCGGGATGACCCGGGTTGCCATGATGCCCGGGACAGCGCAGGCGAAACTCGAAATCATAGGGATAATGGACTGGCCCGATAGCCCAACCAAGCGCATGGCGCGATCGAGCAAGTATGCAGCGCGAGCGAGGTAGCCCGAATCCTCGAGCAGAATTATGAAAAGGAACAAAATGATGATCTGCGGCAGGAAAATAATCACACTGCCAACGCCTGCGATTACGCCGTCCGCGATCAGGCTGGAAAACGCACCGTCACCGAGCTGGCTGCCCACCAACCTGCCGAGCACGGCAGTGGACTGATCGATGACGTCCATGAGAGGCGTTGCCCATGCAAAGACGGCCTGGAAGACGATCGCCATGACGACGAACAGGCCAAGGGTGCCGGGAATTGGTTGATTTAAGAATTCGGTCAGCCGCGTTCGCCATGAATAAAAAGCAGGTACTTTCTGTTGCACATCAGCCAGCACCTCGCGCACCCACGCGTATCGAATACGGGCTTCTCGTGCGAGCGTCGGCTCGATGCCAAATAATTCGTCCCGGTATTGATTGACCTTGTCAGCAGCGCCGGGACCGAGACATTCAAGAACAGGAATGTTCGCGCCCGTAGCGCCGTCGATTAACAGGCGCTCTATTTCCGCTCGTCGCAGCGGCACAGTTGCAGTTGCTGCCAATTCCGATGCCGCCGCCGATAATTCAGGCCATGCGGAAACCGGCTCCGGGGGCTCTTTAGCTGCAAGCGTGACGAGTGCATCGCGCAATTGGTTGATGCCGTCCCCTGTTGTCGCGACGACGCGGCATATTTTAATTCCACCGAGATGGGCCGACAATTTTTCGACGTCGATTTTTAATCCGCTGACATTCGCAGCATCGGACATTGTCAGCGCGACGACGACAGGTAATTCAAGTTCAATGAGTTGTTGTAGAAGGTACAGACCCTGGTACAGATTGGTCGCATCGAGCACCGCGAGAATACCGTCTGGCGGTTGCGTTCCCGCCATGCGGCCGAAGATGACGTCGACCGCAATTTGTTCCTCATAAGAATGCGCACTGAGACCGTGCGTGCCGGGGAGATCGATGAGTTCGATCGTGTGTTTATCGGTTTTGAGCGATCCTATATGACGCTCTACGGTAACGCCCGGATAGTTGCCGATTCGTTGCCGTAACCCCGTCAGACGATTGAACAGGGTGCTTTTCCCCGAATTCGGACCACCCACGACCGCAATGCTGGCATCGGCCTGCCGGCTCCTGGGGATGTCTTCGAGAAATACGCGGGTTTCGGAGGCTTTAGTCACCGCTATCGCGACGAGTCACGGTAAAGTGCCGGGCCTGCTCGCGTCGCAGCGAGATGCCGCTGCCAAATAGACGAAATTCCATTGGGTCGCCACCCAGCGCTGCGCCGGCAAGTTCAACTTCCGCGCCCTCGACCAGCCCGAGCACCATCAGGCGCTGTACTTGTGGGTCGCTGGCGTCGACCGACTGAATTAGCCCAGTCTGGCCCCGCTTCAGTGAGGCGAGCGTATTGTTGGTATCTGTCATGCCCTAAATGATAATGATTCGCATTACGGATAGCAATAGGGGATTTCACGGATATGGGACCCAATTATTCGAGAATGGCCGCTTTTCCCGATAGCGGACGTTCGGATGGGTGAAATCAGAGGATTTTGAAGGTCCGCTTTCGGCGGCAAAGCGGACGCTCGTACTCAATTTAGTCCCCACCTAAGTGGATGGAGGTGATGCGTCACTTACACCCTTTAGTGGTAATTGAATCAGCGCCTGCATACGCATCTCCGCCAAACGTTGCACCTGACAGAATCGCTGAATAGTCACCACAAGCACTGCCTGTGTCCTGAGTATTGAAGTGAAACAACATATCCAAAATGTCATCATGATTAACGTCCTCGACATGGCCGTCGTGGATTGGTGACGCCTTGCTTGGCCCAAACCTCGCCGTTATGAAATCCACTTGTGTCGCGTCGAAATTTGACGATCCCAGAACTGCTGCTGAAATGTCGGCATTACTATCGAAGTTGATTGTGTGTGGTTCGGTGCCGAAGACATAGATCGTAGCGGTGGTGGATCCGCACCTGTTCGCGCTGCCGGCGTTGAAGACGTCCGCGATTTCAGACTGCGAGAGGGCCCGGTTATAAATTTCGACCTCATCAATCAGCCCGTCGAGAAAGAAACCTCTCGGGTCGGGAAGCGCCCTGTGCCCAATTTTTAGAGAGGCGGTGGAATCCACGCTAGGCGAAAACATGGCTGATGCGATCTCGTCACCGTTGAAGTACAAGCGAAACGTGTCCCCTTGCCGTGTCGCGGCAATATGGTACCAGGTGTTTACCGCAAGCCCTCCCGGTGGTGTGACGGTCGCGATATCTTCTGAACCTGTCCCATAAAGTCGCAGTTGGTCTGACGGTAATTTGGTAATTCCCCAACCGGTCTTCGACAGATCGAATGTTTCAACAAATTTCTCAATTAGCACCTGCTCACCGGCAAGGGCGTCGAATTTCACCCACAGGTCGACCGTAAAATCTGCTGTTCCAAAATCTCCCACCCCTGTACCGAAATCAACAAAACCGTCTATCCCGTCCAGAAGAAATGCCGATCCCACCTGCCCTTCTGTGCTGAACATTGCGCCGCCCTGCAATGTGCCGTCGTTGCTACCAACAATATCGTTCGCATTCCCATTACCTGGCCACCAGTTCACCACGCCAGATGGACCATTGAAGCAGGAATCGGGCATCTCACCCGATGAGCCACCGCCTTTGCTGCCGCCGCTGCAGGCTGCGAGGACAAGTAGAAAGCAATAAATACATTTTTTCATCATCGACCTCCCGCGATGCAGGGTCATGACTGAAACTCGGCGGTCTTAGGGTCCTTCGGGGAGTCATCCATGGCTTCTCGGAGGAAGCGAGGACCCGTGGCTTAGTTGTTATTTATTAAGCGTAGTACAAAATGCCGAATTATTCAGGGACTACTCCAGATTCGTTAATAAATTTCATACACAATTCACGAAATCCATCACGATACTGATCGCCATGATTTAGCATGATTTTTCCCTCGTCTCGGCTTTTGGAACACACGCTCTTGGTGAGATACAAATATGGCCGCCAAGATTCCTCCGTCATAAACCCCGACTCAAATTGAAAGTGATTGTTGTCATATATTGAAAGACGCATACGCGACTTGATATAGGAGAAACCAATTGATCGGTCAGACCGACTGTTTTCTGTACCAATGCTGTCATTCAAGTGCTCGCGATGCCTGGCTCCATAATGGTCAACCAATTCATCAATTTGGCCCTGCCAGGAATAGTAATCAAACGCCACCGATTGGCGTTCCTGGTTCTGCCCGGCGATTGCGATGTCTTGCGACTGCTTCAATTGAAAACCGACAAATACCAGAGACACGACGACTGCAAATATTCCGATGACCTGCATCCAATCATTCAGTTTGGCAGAGTCCATCTATGTATCTCCCGCCGACAACGTTCTAAGAATACAATCCAACGTACCCAATGCCCACTAGCAATTGGGTTTACCGATCTCCTCGGGTAGCACAGCCTCGATTCGTTGCATAACATCGAGCCGGTGGATCAAATCATTGATGTAGTCGAGCTTGTCCGTCTCGAGCACGAGCACGTCGCTCATCTTATAGGACGAAATCCAGTTCTCGTACAGCCGATCGAGGCGTTTCAAGTACGCGAGCGGTACATCCTGCTCCATCTCCCGGCCACGCAGCTTGATACGTTGCCGTAACGTGCGCATCGAACAGCGCAAGTAGATCAGCAAATCGGGCGGCCGAATAGCGTCCAGAATCGAAGTGTAAAATCCCTGGTAGGTATCCCAGTCGCGTTTTGAGATCTTGCGCATCTGGTAGAGCGCCGTCGCAAATATCTCCGCATCCTCGAATATGGTCCGATCGAGCGCCACGACACCCGTTTGGCGATCGAGTACCTGGTGCAGACGAAATTTATTACTCAGGAAATAGAGTTGCGACTGGAATGCCCAACGCTCCATGTCACCGTAGAAATCGGCGAGATACGGATTCTCGTCATTGGGCTCGTAGAACGGCGCAACATCGTAGTTACTCGAAAGGAATTCAACCAGCGTCGACTTGCCCGAACCCATGTTTCCGGCGATTGCAATTGAGCGTTTCATCAGTATGCTACCTTACCTTATTCGCGATCCCAGGAAACCAGCGTGAGCCAGTCACCCCCGGCCGTTCTGCTCAGCGAATCCGAAATCGAAAACCGCGTCGGCGAATTGGCCGCACAGATATCCTCCGACTATGCTGACAAGGGAAATGTCATTCTAGTTGGCGTCCTCAAAGGCTCGTTTATTTTTCTCGCCGATTTGTCGCGACGCCTGACAATCCCGCGCACCATCGAATTTATCGCCGTATCAAGTTACAACAATGGCAATGTTGCGAGCGGCGCCGTACGTTTGGTCATGGACGTACGCGGCAATATTGAAAACCGTCATGTACTGATCGTCGAAGATATTGTCGATACGGGGCATACACTCGCGTACCTGATCGGCATGTTGGAATCACACGGACCCGCAACCATTCGCACTTGCGCGCTATTGCACAAGGCAGAAAGTGTGGAAGTCGACGTGGAAATTGACTACGTCGGGTTCGACATAGGGAATGAATGGGTCGTAGGCTACGGCCTCGACTACGCGGAGCGTGATCGGACATTGCCGTATATTGGGACAATCAATCCCGACGACTAATGATCGGCGCAATCGTCGGTCTCAATCTCAATGGTCGAGTGCCCGATACCGTATTCTGCTCGAAGAACATTTTTGATCTGACGAATACACTCAGTTGGATTGCCAGGCTCTGCCTCGAGTCGCACGTGCATCGTCAACATCAGGTCCTGGGGCGTCATACCCCACACATGCACGTGGTGAACGCCGCAAACCGACGGTACCTGGCCGATAATCTTGTCCTGCATTGTCTGCGTATCCAACCACTCTGGGGCACCCTCGAGTAAAACATGCGAACTGCGCTTGACGAGAATCCAGGCGCTTCGCAGTATGAGTATCGCGACCGCAACCGACAATATCGGATCGATGGGGGTCCACCCTGTGTAGATGATGACTAGCGCCGCAACTATTGCCGCCACAGACCCAAGCAAATCCCCGGCCACGTGAATTACCGCTCCGCTGATATTGAGGTTATTCCGGTCACCGCCGTGGAGCACGGCGAACGCGATCAGATTTACGACCAGTCCCGC
>Ga0255048_10002821_pt1 | contig 10825 bp, 16 predicted proteins | sample JV7_2_2_MG_FD_183619 | JGI IMG/M metagenome (GOLD analysis project Ga0255048, IMG submission 183619) | Seawater microbial communities from Jervis Inlet, British Columbia, Canada - JV7_2_2 | ecosystem: Environmental > Aquatic > Marine > Inlet | place: Canada: British Columbia | collected 2016-10-06
CAAAAAAAGAGATTAAAAGAAGCGTTAAAAATACTTCAAGATTCATTAGATAAAGGAGCGCAAGCACAAAAAGAAGCACACCAAAAAAGGCTAAAACAAATTGATGAGGAATTACAAGCTAATAAAGATTTACAAAAATCACTTGTAGAAGATTCTAAAAGAGGTATTGCGGATGCTGAAAAGAACCTAGTATTTGCCAGACAGCGAGAAAGAGAAGCACAATTAAAAAGGCAACAGGAAGTAGAACGGCAAAAAAGGATTGAAGAAGGTTTGGCTTTCGTTAGATTACTAACGGCGAATGCAGCTAATCCAGAAACTAAGCAACCGGTACTTAAATCAATAGCACAATTTACGGCAGCTAAAGCGTTTATTGGTGCATTATCTAGTTTGTATGAGGGTACAGAAGATACAGGAACAGTAAGCAAACCACTAGATTCTAAAGGTGGTAGATTAGCCGTATTACACGATAGGGAAAGGGTAGTACCTGAAAAGGATAATGTTAAAATGGCTGGAATTACTAATAGTGAATTAGGGCAATTAGCAGAAAAATATAAACAAGGGCAGTTAGTTGATTTTGATAAACAGCGAAATGATTTACATGTTACTAATAGCTACCAAACAAATGAACAAACCATTATAAAAATGGATGAGTTGATTCATGCAGTTGAAAATATACCCGTTGCAGACATGACATGGAGCGATAAAGAAAAGGCATGGATTCACACAGTTAAAAGGCATAATTCTATTTCAAAGAAACATTATAAAAGTGGAGGTATATGGGGTTAGGTAAATATAGCTTTTATTTAGGCGGTGTTCAATTAACCGTACCTCCTTCTAATTGGCAGGGTTTGGAAACGCTATCTACCTTTGTACGCACTAATGATTTTGATGTAAGGGAGGCTGAAACAGTACAGGCTAATATCACTATTGATGAGTTTACGTTTACCAATGAGAACGCCCAAACTATTATTGATTATAGGAAAGCAGGAATTACGGGAGGCTTTGGAGTATTTGAGGGTTTATCATTTAGAATAGATGTAAGTGATGGAACAACCACAACTATACTATTCAACGGGTTTATTGATTTTAAAAATAATTATAGAGAAGTTAGCCCCGTAGAAGTAATATGCAAAATCAAACAACTTAATAGCCTTAATTCATTTGGTGGTGTTATAAGTGTTAATCAATTTGAATATCTTGAAAGTGTAGGAGTTTATAAACAGAGCGATTATGTAAGTATTCCTTTTTTAGTTCAAAGGGTAGATATTGAGCCAGAACTAATGACGCTGGAAATTACACTAGCAATGTTTACCATTCAGGCAGCACAATTAATAAAAGAGATTACAAAGGATATAGGTATTGTTGTAGCAATTGCTAGTACGGTAACAGGTATCCCAGGTTCTTTAGTTTTAGCAATTCTTATATTATTAGCTGATGTTCTTTTTTTAGTAGTTCTACTTAAACAGATAGTTAAAGTATTGTTAGCAATGGCAAACTTACTAGCTCCCCCCGTTAAGATTCATAAAGGAATATTTCTTGATACGTTGATAGAAAAAGCAATGGTTCATTTAGGCTACAATGGATTAAATACAACGGTAGAGGAATTTTCAAAGGTTGCATACTTAGGGCATAAAGGAAGCGGTGACGGTTTAATTACTTCTGGTATTCCTAAGATTGGAGAAGCGATGAGTGATATTTTTAGCATGATTGGTGAAATGTTAAAAATTAGTAATGGTAGAATCGCAATTATTGATAACGTTGTACATATTCATACAGAAGAAAGCCCATTTTGGAGGAAAAATTCTACATATCAATTACCAGATGTAGGTAATTCTGATTCATTAGCCATGAATTTAGAAAGTGAAGAAGTAGTTTTAAATACAGCAGATTTTAAAGGCACTACTTTTATAGGGTTTAATTCAGATGGTAGCGACCAATGGACGCTGGTAGATGATGAAGGAACGGATACACAAATAATAAGGCGACCCAAAACATTTAGTACTGATGAAAAGAAACTGCTGCTAGATGGTATCGAAGATGTAAGGATTCAATTAGCGTTAGGCTCTAGAAAATCAGAACTTAATCAAGTAGAATTAATTTTAGAGCTAATAAAAAATTCTGTTAATAAAATTATTGGTAGCGGTAATGCAATAGGAGGCAATCAAATAGGAGCTAATTCTACGGGTTTTCCATTACCTCCCCCAATTGCAATTATAAACTCTATATTATCACAGAGAAAAGGGGCTTTAAAAATATCATCTAAAGCGTTTAGTGTTGGGAAATTAATCTATTTAGAAAATCAAGGAACGGCAGCTAATCCAGATTATTGGATACCTAAAAACCACAGGGAAAAATTCAGTGCAGGAGTGCTTTATAATAAATATCACATTAGCAACTCATTCTCTAGTGATAACCTTTTCAAAAGGCAACGTAAATTATTCCTAGAACGTGAAATACCATTTAACTACAATGATTTTTTAAAGGTAAATAATAACTCATATTTCACTACTTTTGATGGGTTAAACGCTAAGATTGAAAGCATGAAATGGAAAATAGATGCAGATACAGCAATAGTAGATTATTGGGTAGAGTTTATTTACACTACAAACCTAACACAAGTTAAAATAGATACAGCATAATGGATTATAGCAAATTAAAAAATACAATTCAGGGTTTAGATGGGATTGAAGCGAGTATTCAAAACGCTGTTAATTGCATTAATAAATACTCCGATGATAGCGAGGTAAAGAGGATGCTAAATAAATCCCTTACAGGGCTTGTAAATGGCAGTGAAGAAGATGTAAAGGAAGCAAAAAAGGAGGCTGATGATTATTTAAAAAAAATGAGCAAACGTTATGGCAATTGATTTTCAATTATTAGATACAGACCCATATATTGGGGTAGGGCTTACAACCAAGCAAGATGTAAGTGTTGTTAGCAGAAATGATGCAGATGCGTTAATTCCTAAGATATTTGATTTATGCCTTTATGAAGATGAATATAGAGAAAAGGCATTTGCAGAATTAGGAGGCGTGATTAATGATGATTACAAAAATGATAAAACAGATTTACTATTTAGCCTTTCATTAATCACAGATACAGTAACAATTAAATTATTCAAGATTGAAAATGGTAGGAATGTTGAAAAGGCAACCATTACAGATAATACTTATGGGGTTTATTCGGCAGCATCTTCATTTACCGACCAGTTAAACATTGGTTTTGTAGCGGATTGGAATAAGATACTAGATTTATTGGGTATTGGCACTTATTTTTTCACTGCTGATAGGGTTATAATTAGTTTAAGTAGTTCCTTAACGAGCCATAAATTTGAGTTAGATGTATTTAGTGAAGAGAAAGCAGATGGAACAATTAAGATAGTAACTACTCAAAACGGCATAATTGAAGGCGGTAATAATTATAGGGATTTCACGTGGACGGGTTATATTCGCTTGTATGGGTTCTTTGGGCAACCAGAATACACGCATACGAAAGAAGATTTTATTGATACGAATAGAAATATACAACAAATACAAGAGAGCATTAGAACGGTTTACAAGATGAGTTTAAAACTACATCCTAGTAGCGTAATAGTTCCATTTATAAAAGATAGATTACTAGCTAATGCGATGGTAATAATTCCTTATGGATTGTTTGATTTCTTAGAAAGATATAGGGATATTCCAGTAAGTACAGAGGGGATTGATGAGAGCAAGTATTATGAAAGAAATACAAAAAGTTCAAATGTTTTCTTATTCACAGATAGGAATCAAACACCACTTAAACGTAAATTTGCAATATAATGGGAACAATAATAGATAGCGTAGTTTTTAGTTCTGAAATAAGGGCGTTTTCTACGAGTGCTGCAAATTCCACAAGCGTATTAAAAGCTAATGCCGGTGAGCAAATACGAGCAAATATACAGTTTAGAGCAACAATAGAAACAAGGGCTAACGCTGCTAATGGTGGAACGTTTACAGTAACATTAATTAGTGGTGCAACCCATTCTATTACTATTGATAACGCTAATTTTATTACAGATGGTTGGAGGGTAGGAGATGTTTTTACACTTACAGATAATGCAGGAGGTGGTATAGGTGTTGCAGCAGGGCAAACTATTCTAGTTGTACAAGGTAATTATATGGAGATAACGGCTGTTGCTCCTTTGGTTGCTGGTACATATGCTAATGCCGATATGCAATTAACAACCGAACTAACAACGCTTAGATTCAATTATAATTTTACGCCTGTTTCTTTAAGAACGGATTTAGTACAGCAATTAATACAATCAATTCAAGGATTTCAATATACTAATTTAGTATCAGTAGGAGCATTTCAAACTGGTGCAGCATATGTTCCTAATAGAGGAAATACAGGAACAAGTCAAGCGAAACGATTAGCAGCAACAGCAAGCTTTGAGCAGTTCTTTGAGATTGAACATGATTTTATTGTGTTGCCTTCTGGTAATGATCCAGAGTTCACTAATTTAGAAACACTAAGCGCACCAGAGCCATACAAAACTGAAACCGTAACATACGGGCATGATATAGAATTAGGTGTAGGTAGTGATAATTTAACATTGCGCCCTTTAGTTCTGGATAGATTAGGCAATGATTCAGTAGGTTGGAGGAATGAAAATTTTAACGGTGGGGTAAATGATTTTGTATTAGATTCGGTTGCTTATGCAGATGTTGCAACAGGCGATGCACTAACAACTATTGAAGCTAAAGGAGTAACGGAGGTAACAGCAGTTATAAGTAGGGTTAGCGGTACGTTTGTAACAACAGATTCAACGGTAGTGCATCACTCTTATTTGCCTACGGAAGTTGCCTATCAAAACAGCTTAACGGATTATCAAACAACATGGGTATATGAGAGCTTGCAAAACGATATTGATGCAGCAGGAGCAAGTGGCACAATCATAACTAATTATACAGCTACATTGCTGGCCAATGTTTTAACAGTTACTTTTCATATTCAATATACAGTAGCGCAATTAGGTTTTATATTTGATGATGGAGCTTTTGAATTGTACATAGCACTAGAAGAAGCTGCACTAACAGCAGATGCGAGTAACAAAGTAAATCTAAAAATTGATGCTAAAAGGCTAACAAAAAGCAGCGATGATACAACCCTATTAACTATTCCAACTTTAGAGTTTTACAACCATTTAACCCCATTTACATTAGGAGTTACAACAGGTAATACTAGTGTAGAAATGTGGATTGAAGAAGGCATATTAGTTGCAGGTGGATTTAGTATAGCAACCGCACCAGATATTACAGAAGTAACTAAGATAGATGTCCAGGTAATTGCAGAAAACACGATTACAGGAAATATATTTGTTTTGAATAGTGATATTATACCAACGGTAACACAAGCGATTATCGACCAATCAGGGGATAATGTACAGCTTTTACAATTAGATAGCACCAGGGCACTACAATTACAGGCAGGCGACCAGTTTAATTTCCTTAAATTACAAACAGGAACTTGGGCTGCTAATGTACAACCATATACTTATCAGATAGGTATTAAGATGCCTTGGCAGGATTGGATTTCAGTACCCGAAGTTGATTCTGTTTTCTTCGATGCAACAAAGCCTAATAACAACCTAAACAAAAAAGCATCTAATTATTCAGATTTAAGTAATTATGTTATAAAGGTTCGGGCGGTAATAGATGTTACTAAGTTAGGAATAATCACTACGCACAATATATTAAGCCCTGCATTTAAAGTGTTTGATTATGAAAAGGATAGGAATGTAACACCAGATTATACAGGAAATATAGCATTAACAGATAAAAACTCAAATGCTTTAGGAGCTAATATAATACAGAATGAAGATAATACGGTAACGGCTACCTTTGATGATGGTAGCACTAAAGTAGATGTAGCGGATTTTGAGGCTATCACACGCCTTCAAATCAAATCACAAGGTACTGATGAATCAATACATGAAATAAGCTCTACAAATGGCGTTCTAACAGGCGATATATTGAAGCCTTTAGCAGGAGAAACTAATTTAAAGAAAACTATTGTATTAGGAGATTATACGGCAGCTTGTTTGATTGATGGGTTGCAATTGCTGAATACTGATTATAGTATATCTTCTAGGTTGTATCAGATAGCTTTTAGTAATTTCTCAATGGAATTTGACGGAGTTAATGAAAGCGTAGGGCATGGTTCTCCTGCTTCATTAAACTTCGATAGAACACAAGCGCATAGTTTAAGTATTTGGTTTAAACTAAATGGAATAAATAAGAATCAAAGATTAGCGGATAAATCAAATAGTGGTGCAGTTGGTAGGGGTTATTCTTTCTTTATAAGAAGTTCCAATTTAATATCGTATGGATTAACCAGCGATGCGAGTGCATCACCAAATCCGGACCAAATAGCGGTAAACGGTTCAACGGTTTTAACCCTTGATGGATTGTGGCACAATTTTACAGTTACCTATGATGGAAGCAGCACAGCGGCAGGAGTATTATTATATTTAGATGGAGTGTTAGAAACTCCATCAGTTTTACAAGATGCTTTAGTATCAACAACGCAAGCAGTAGCACAATTTCATTTTGGTATTCGTGCCTCTGGAAGTAGTTTACCTTTAGATGGTAGGTTAAATAGTGGTGCGGCTTGGGATATTGCACTCACACCTACGCAAGTAATGGAAGTAAGTAGCACACCATTAGTAAACCTTGCCACACATTCAGCAGCAGCAAACTTACAACTATACAATAAAATGGGTGATGGTGCAACATTTAATACACCAGCAGCAGGAGAGTGGACGTTCCCAGATGATTCAGGAAATGGATTAACAGGAACATCGGTTAATATGGAAGTAGAAGATAGAAAAGTAGACCAACCATAGTATGAAAAAGCGAAAAGAAAATAAGTATTTTGAGATAAAAAAGCCTAAAAGTAAAAAGGATAAATGCTATAAATTAATAGTGGGTAATCCAGAAAAGCAAATTGTTTCACTAGATGGAACTAAAATTATTGTTAAATTGCCATTAGGAACAAAGGTTATTCCAGAATTACTTAAGGGGTTAAAGATGCTAACAAGGAATGAAGCAATTGAGAAACATAGTAGTAAGGAATATCAAGTACCATTTAAATCAACAGATGTATGAAAATTAACCAGATATATAACGTGATAGAATTGTTAGGATTAAATGTGATAGGAGTAAGCGTTACCGCGTGGTTAGTTTCATCTATTGGCGTTCTTAGCACGGTTGTTGCTTGTTTTGTAGGCGTATCAGTACTTGTATTAAACATCTTCAAAATATATGTTTTTTGGAGGGATAAGATACAAAAAGCCAAAACGAAAGAAAAGAAGTAAATGGATATTGAGATAGTAGATATAACACCAGAGATAAACGGCAATTTATATTATCTAAAGTACAGGATAAATAAAAAGGTACGTGAAATGCGTGTTATGAAATCTGACATACTGGATTATTTGCCCAATGTGGGTGAGTATTACCAAGATGGATTACGAGCAGGAGAAGTTGAAGGTATCTTTCTTAAATCATTAGTAAACAAAGAGTATAAATACATTATCCAGTTCATTAAGAACTATCATGATGTGTAATAATTAACTATTTTTTCTTTCATAATCCTATTACTGTTTAGTTACTATTCTTTATTTATTGGAGGGGTTGGTAATGGTTGCCAATGGGTTACATTATCAACTTCCCCAAAATTTTCAACAAAAAAGTTCTTATCCGAATACCAAGCCTTATATACATCATTTGTATCAGATATTAATACCGACTGATCTTGTTCTGGAAATCTGTCTTCTACACTTATCCATTCATCCGATACGGTTAGTGCCTTTTGGTTAGCGTATTCTTTAGCAAATTCTAGTAAATGCTGTGTAGAATAACCAACTATCTCTTTAAACTTTTTTGGTTTGGTATGCCAATAATCTTCCGCGCTCTGGCTTTGGGGTTGTTGGTTGGGTTGTTCTACCCAATTATAAGAAGTTTGATTAGTTTCATCCAATACACATTTTAAATCTTCGATTTGTAAATCGTCAAAGATTGGATTAGGTTCTTGATTGCTTTCTACATAACAAGGTCTGTCATCTCCACAACCTGTACATTTAAACGTTCTTTTTTTAGTTTCCATAATATCAATTTTTAGTGTGTTTTATTCGGATGTTATGTTTCATTAAAACGAAAGCCTAACAATGTATAAAACCAAGAAATAAAAGTATTCCGTTGTAGGATTATGTCTTCGCCTTTGTTGCTTTTTATACTCCAATTTCCTTTTGGTAATTGTATTCTCATTACATCCCAATCAGAACTATTATTAGTGTCGGCTAAGAAATAACCCGTTGAACTTATAGAGGCGTTCATATAGCCTTTAGGTAATTTTATCTTTAGTGTTTTCATTGTTTTTGATTTTTAATAAATGCATCAATTATCAATACTTTTGTTGGGTCGCCCATTTCAAATATTCTATCCAGCCTTTTTGAGAAGTTATGTACACAGGTTCTACTTTCATCAGTTACGGTTACTCCCTTTTGATTAGATTGTTGGGCTATATGTCCAATTAATTTTTCTGCATCTTTAGATAACATACCAAGCACGTTAGTAGCATCACGATTATTATTAATCAATTTATAGGCGTTACAAACCGTTCTTAGAAAAAACATTATTTTTTCAATGTTATCATCTTCCGCGCTTTGGCTTTGGGGTTTGGGTTGGGGTATTTCATCTAAGGCTTTTTGGATTATTGTTTTTAAGCTGATAATATCATTATTGACACTAAGTAAATCCTCATCACCTATCAAACCATACGTATTCATAAGCCATTCCTCAATTGTTTCTATTTTTATCTCTTCTCTATTCATAATATCAGTTTTTAACAGCCTTTTTAACATCCTTTAAAATAAGTTGCTCCACGTATTGAGAGAATGATATTTTAATAGGAAGTTGTTTAATTTTATTTAGCCCTGCTTCCACTATGGAATCATCAAGGCTTAGTGATTTAGTTTTTTTCATTACTTCGTTATTGTTTACACAAACATAATAGGTTTATTATTACCACACAAGAAATAATTAAAGTTTATTTAAAAAAAACATATATAATTTTTGGTATATCAAAAAACTGTGTTACATTTGTGTATCGAATTTCAACAAAAACAATTATGAAACTAACTAAAAAACAGTTCAAAGCGTACTTAGAAACTAAGATTAACTACCCTTATGAAAAAGGTAATACACTGGCAAAGTACGTATATAAATGGGGCTTAATACCTAAATCATTATTCACTACATTTCCACAACAATGATAATTGAAGCAATAGAAGAGTACACAGATAGCGTATTTGAGTTTGAAGATACGGACGGTAATTATTGGGAGTGTCTCGATGTAGATAAGTTCGATGATGATTTGTGGGATTATATAATTGACGACTATATTGAAACACACAAAAGTATTGTGAAGTGTGATGAAGATTTGCAAGATTATCATAAGAACTATGAATCCTTATTACCGATAATTAATGAGTTCATTTTAACGATGGATTTTATAAATGAATATTCAATTGTAACTAGAAATATATAATTATGAAATACCAAATAATACAATCTAAAAAAGGAGGTGTATTCTTCACTGATAACACTAAAGATAATCCAAATGCTATCTACAAATGTGATAGTAAAGAGGAGGCGCAGGCACATTGCCAAACATGCGCAGCAGATAAGAACTACGCGAAGGTTTTAAAATTACTTTATCTTTCTAAGGGTGCATCACATACAAAGCACGATATACGGCAAGATTTAAGCGAGTTAATTGAGAGTTGGAACGGTTAAAACTATGAGCATGAAAACATTAAAAGCCATATTAATAGAAAGGATTAAACAGCTAGGATATAAAAAGGAATCATTAATACCTGAATCCAGGCATATTAAAACCCTGCCTAAACAAACAAGGAACGAAGTAAACAAACTTACAAGTAGTATTGTAGGAACTCAAAGCGAACTAAACGCTATTGATGCTATCGGTAAGATTTGCAAGGTAGATTTAAGTAATTACACATATACCTATTGCAAGGTGTTGAGTTATCACAAGAGGGATATACAAAATTTTATATTAGATGTTGTTCCGGTTGATGAAGAATACTCTTTAGATGATAGGAATCTAATAGTAAGGGAGAAAAAGAATGTTAAGATTAAAGGAGAATTTAAGGTATATTTTAGATAATTAAAAAATAGAGACATGGAAAATAAAAAGAAGACACATTGGCGGAAATTGGACAACCCAAATTATATGGGGGCTTATAGTCTAATGGATGGACAAGACAAAGACTTAGTTGTTACCATTGAAAAGGTGGTAATTGAGGATGTAAAGAACGACAGAGGCACGGAACAATGCAAAGTTGCGTATTTAAAAGGTCACAAACCTATGATATTGAACGCGACTAATTGTAGAACAATCGAAAAGATATACCAAACCCCGTATATTAATGATTGGAACGGTAAACAAATAACCTTATTCGTTGCTAAAATCAAAGCCTTTGGCGATGTATTAGACGCTTTGAGGGTTAGACCTTCCAAACCAAAAGAAACGCGTCCAGAGCTAACGCCACAGCACCCAAAATGGAAAGGGGCGAAGGATGCTATTGCAACAGGTTCTTATAAGATTGAGGACGTAAAAAAGAAATATATTTTATCACCTGAAAACGAAGTATTATTATGTTCAAAATAAGGGCAAGCGGATGCGGTCATATAACGGCTGGAACAATTGGACTGACAGGTAAGCAGACAATTGAATTGGAGGGTTTGGAGGTTAAAGAAAAACGGACCGACAAACA
>Ga0255048_10002822_pt1 | contig 10823 bp, 29 predicted proteins | sample JV7_2_2_MG_FD_183619 | JGI IMG/M metagenome (GOLD analysis project Ga0255048, IMG submission 183619) | Seawater microbial communities from Jervis Inlet, British Columbia, Canada - JV7_2_2 | ecosystem: Environmental > Aquatic > Marine > Inlet | place: Canada: British Columbia | collected 2016-10-06
GTATCAGGGAGAGACGGAAGCTCCCGTATATGCCATCGTCAGCCAGCACCATTTGGACACATGGGTCACAACGGAGGAAGAGACATGCTGACTGCAGCACAAACACAAACCGTCGGGTACGATGATGGGTGGGGTGAGTTTTTCCATCTCACATGTCACGAGATCCACGATCACGTTAAGGATTTCATGGCGGACCAGCCGAAGTACGGTGGGCTCGGTTGGTACGACGCGACCCAGCAGGTAGCTAGGGTCGCTGAGTACGGAGAAGGTTTCGCAGCCGTCTCACGATACAACATTCAGGAAGAAACAAATCAGGCCGTCGAATCGGACGTGGAATGGCTGGAGCAGGGGCTGGACCCGACCATGTTCGAGAGCCTCACAGGGCAAACGATCGAGGATGCCGTGATCGACCACGACACGTTCGGTGCAGTTCGCTGCGCAGAGTGCGGGGAAGTGATTTAAGTGGGGGATGGCCCGATGTATTTCGCCCAGTACTGTGACGACATCGAAGCCATTCTCGTGGAGGACCACGGAGTCACGCTCGCACAGGTCGAAGACCGAGAGCCATGGGAGGAGGCAGCGTACGAGGTGTGCATTTGGGGGTGGCAGACAGGCGCCACTTCAACGCAGACCGTGGACCACCTGATCTCTATGGCCGGGCTTGTCTGATGGGTGCACGTGCCACGTACGTTGAGGCTGTCGTCGCTATGCTTGGCGCCGAACGCTACCGACCTGATGCGCAGGCGGTCGCCGACGCCGTGCTGGAATCGCAGAGGTTCGGTGTCCTCGGGCACCACAAGTGGATAATGGACGACGCTGAAGCGCAGCACCTGCTGGACCGCGGCGAGCCCTGGTCTCACGGAGTGCCTGAGGGTGAGGGGCTCCGTGCCGCCAACGTCATCATCACCATGACCTCAACGTGTCGACAGTGCGGGGCCGTAACCTGTTCGCCGAGTATCGGACGGCCACGATTGTACTGCACGTCGAAGTGCCGACACGACGCGTACCACGAAAGGAGCAGAGCATCGTGATGCCTGAAGCCATGACGGACGACGAGCTACGCAGCGCAGCTGCCTCCGCATCCAAGCGGTTCGGCATGATGGCCGAGATGCTGACGCAACCGCCGTGGTCTGTGCGGCTGTGCTCTGCCATCCTGATTGAGCAGACGGAAAGATTTCTCAAATTTGTTGTTGGAAACAAGGAATGACCATTACAGTTTCAGTAGAAGTACAGACTGAAGGTCCCGAAGGGACCCACCTCAGGGTACTACTGAGCTACCTTACCGTGGAGGTACATACGTGGACATGAGCGAAGCTGGTCAGCGGGTAACCGCCATCGCTGGTGCGATGGTCGGTGCCGACCCAGAACAGCAGAAGCACCTCATCGGTGCGTCATACACTGCGCACATGAAGATCCGTAACTGGCCCTGGTGTGTGGCGATGGAGATTCACGGAACACCGACCAGCCACGGCGACATCTGGCTGACGGTGGCGACCCACGCAGTGGGACTTTTCAACGAGGGCGAGACTGACATTGTGCAGGCCGTTCTTGCAGGCTCCAAAGAGGCGTCGAAGCTAGCTTATCGTGACGCCCGTGTCTCGCAGGCGGACATCGACGGCTCAGGTTCTCGACGGTGGCGACAGACCGAGACACCAGTCGACATCCTCGACGACCTTTTCGTCGACCCCGCACTTCAGGTCGACCCGATGCAACTGACCGAAAGCCAGGTAGCTGTCGAACAGATCGTCGAGGCCGTCACGTACGATATGCTCCCCATCGGGGAACAGACGGCACATGACGTCATCACCTCGTATATTGCGACGGGGTCGTATGCTGAGACAGCGCGTGACCTGGCCGTGTCGCCCGATGCAGTGTGGGCACGTATCCGCACATTCAGGAGCCGCATGGCTCGCCAACCCGAGCTACTGGAAGGACTGTTCGCATGATCGAAGGTATCGTAGCTGTTGTTCTCGTGAGCAACACCATCATCGTCGTCGTGGCTTTGCTCGACTTCTTCGTGATCTCGTCGCCATGAAACAGGGACCGCAGTGGGAAGCCGACATCGTCAAAGACATGAACAAACAGTACCGCCACGCAGAGCGCATTGATAAGTCAGGTGAGCGGGGGCGATCGGACATTAGGGTCGACGCCCCCATACAGGACGGAGGCTATCCACCCACATTGCTGGCCCCCGTGTTCCTCGCATGGAAGCGCTACTTCAAGGGAGGGAAGCGTCGCCGCTCCGAGAAGGTCGTAGTCATGTCGTACGATGATTGGAAGCGGGTCATGGGCTACTACCCGTCCGGGTTCTGGGTCGAGGCGAAGGCAGCACAGGCCGTATCTGTAACAACTGTGCTGGCGAAGGCCATCAAGAAAGTGAGAGAGCAATAATGAACGTGATGTACGAGGTTGCGCCGTCAAAGATACATGTGCTTCATCTCCCAAAGTTTCAGTACAGCTGGTGCCGCCCGCCCGACGTAGAGGCGGTGGCCGACGCCGTGAACGCAAACCGACGAGGTAGGCGTGATATGTGCGATCGCGGCCCTGAGCACATCATCGCTATCTTCGGCGACCTTCTTGATGAGGCTGAGCCTCGTGCGTGGATGGCTCAAAGCGAAGAGGTTGAAGTCACAAAGACCGAGACCAAGTGGAGGTTCGTATGACCTATCCTCCGTTCCAGAAGGTCATCGACGAGATCGTTGAGCTACACAACGCCAAGCAGGCGGACTACGGAAAGGTGGAGGACCCATTCAGCAACGTACGAGCGTCGGAGGACTTCGGTATCCCCGGGTGGGTAGGCTCCATCGTGCGAGGCAACGACAAGATGCGCCGCCTACAGAAGGCAGCGAAGGGTGGCACTCTCGTGAATGAGAGCATCGAGGACAGCCTCATGGACCTGGCAGTGTACGCACTCATCGCACTGGTTCTCTTGCGCGAAGAGACCGCGGCCTACGAGTCCAGGGAGATACCGGTAGCCGGATGAACTACTGTTCGTGGTGTAGGATGTCGGTGGCGGAGCTAGGCGACACCTGTGATCTGCTCTGCTACCGATTGTGGATTAACTCCTATGGCCGGGAATCAACCCGGAGTCTTATACTCCTAGGAGAAGAGGAACCCTTGGCCCCGAAAGACCTACACCTCCAGCCCTGGTACCGAGAGGAACTACAACGCTCATGACCGACGACATCCTTGTTCCCCTATACAACAGGTCATCCGACATCACCGGCCTTAACGAATGCCACATGAAATGGTGGCTCGGACACCTGTACCCACGCTCCAAAGACATGGTGTACTTCCATGTCGGCACTGCCTGCCACTACGGGTTCGAGCAGAACATGCTTTACGACCTCAGCCTCGAAGACACTATCGACGCCGCCACTATGGAATACCAGTCGCTACTCACCCAGACCGCAGCCGCAGGCCGCAAGTACGAGGGCACCAGCGCACGAGGAAAACGGACCAAGGACACAGCACTCAAGGACATTAAGTCCATGACAGAGAAGTGGTATCACCACGTTCACCCGGACGGTATCGCCCGACTCAAGATGTTCGACCGCTTCGACTGGCCCGCCACCATGATCGAACACACCATCCACACCTACGTTCTCGGCGTCGGCGCCATCAACACACAAGTCGACGCCGTGTTCACCGAGACTACGACCGGACGCAAAGAGATATGGGACTGGAAGACCGGTGGCACCGCAGGGAAAGCCAAAGCACTCCAGCTCCAATACTACAGGTACGGGCTCCAGCTCGAAGGACACATAGACCCGGGACAGGAGGGCAGGGTCGGCGGGTTCGTACACTGTGCCTTCCTCGACAAGCCGTCCGGCATCCAGCGAGTCAACGAGTACCTCGGCGACGACATCATGCAGAACTGGTACATGCAGACTAGGCTCAGGAAGCAACAGGACCCGTGGTACGGGCCACTGTGCTTACAGGATTGGTGGTGCAACTACTGTGTGCAGCGGGAACACTGCCCACAGGAAGGCGACGGAGATTACATGGATCTGGCCGAACGGTTGGGTCGAGTGAGATGGCTCAACGAGCCAAGGAAGGAAGACGATGGACGAACGTGACAAGGCCATCAGCATAGCGGGCTCGTACAACAACGCAGTCTCATTGCTGAAGGACGACGAGGACTTCCAGGGTATGGACATTGACGAGGGAGCTGACGCTCTCAAGTTGCTGGCCGACGCCATCTTCGAGAGGAAGGTGCAGTCATTCAAGGACTTCAAGGTCGGGTCGACCGGTACCGGAAGCGGCGAAGCCAAGAGCAAGGGCGGCGGCCGAAGCCGAGGCAAGACCGGCGGGAAGAGCCGTTCGAGCGGGCGTTCCGGCTCCTCAGCGAAGCGGGGCTCCAGCCGGAGTGGGAATGACGGTCCGTCAGCGAAGCAGATTCAGTTCTACAATGATCTGACGGACCAGCTCTCCGACAACAACGTCGCCCTCGACAACTACCCGGAAAACATCGACGACGAGTCATTCGACGATGCGAAGGTGCTCATCAGCGACCTCGTCGACTTGCGTGACGAGAGAGGTCTCGGCTTCTGATGGCAGACCTTGACACAAGGATGAGGGAAGCAGCCTTCAGCCGGGCGACGCTGGCTATCGAAGAGACGATCTGGGCGTACGCTGGCGACTCGGACGAAGTGGACCGTGACGAGCGTATCGTGGGCGTTGTTGCCGATCTGGTTGACGACATGATCGGATACCTGGTCGAGGCGACCCGGCAAGCAGACGCGCTGTAAAACGAACAGGGAGAGACAGTTATGGTGACGGGCCGGTCTCCAAAGCCGCGCTGACGGGGTTCGATTCCTCGCTCTCCTGCAGGGGTGGTAAGAGACAGGCAAGCTGGTACCAGGCGAACCTGTGCGGCTACCGATACTGGCGGCGGGACAAACCTATGGTCCCGCAGGGCAGTCGCTACCCCCCGGAACGTAGAAAAGGAAGGACATGACCGTGCGGATACCATCATACCCGAAAGTTCACGCTATCGGACACGCAGAGATCCCCGACCTACTCGACGGGTTCGTTTTCGTGCAGGAGAAGTACGACGGGTCGCAACTGTCGTGGGGCTGGGACGACGACGGTCTCCACGTTCGCAGCAAAGGCAAAGAACAGTACCCGGACACAGACAAGATGTTCCAAGGTGCTGTCGACTACCTGCTCACCCTCACGGGTGCGGCAGCACCATCGGGCATGTGGTTCCGAGGTGAGTGGATCTCTAAGCCTAAGCACAACGCTCTCACCTATGGGCGGACGCCACGTCACGGCATCATCGTCTACGACGCCGAGGCTGCCGACGCACCGTCATCGTTCTGGAATGAAACCTACGTCCGGGTGTGGGCCAAAGCGATGGACCTAGAGGTAGCGGTCGTTTACTGGGAAGGCCGGGGGACCGACCTTAACCTCCCGCTCCTCAAGGAGCTGGCCGAACGCTCCTCCCTGCTGGGCGGCCCGATGGAGGGTGTCGTCATCAAGAACTACACCCAGTTCAAGCGCGACGACAAAGTCCAGATGGGCAAGTACGTACGCGAAGAGTTCAAGGAAGTACACAAGCAGGCCCGCAAGGCGCAGAACCCTGATATCGTCGAGGGCCTGGCTCTGATCCTCAACACGGAGCGACGGTGGGAGAAGGCCGTCGAGTACCTACGGGACCAGGGCGTCCTCACCGGCACAGCGCAAGACATCGGGCCGTTGATGAAACGGGTCAAGTACGACACCGTTGAAGAGGAGCGAGACTTCATTGTCGAGCAGATCCTCAAGCATCTGCTCCCGAAGTTAGGGCGGAAGCTCGGCCGTGGCCTGCCCGAATGGTACAAAGAACGACTGGCGAAGGAGGCCTTCAGCGAGTGAGGACCCTCGCCCGTGCCGTCCAGCACCCGGGAGCCGTGGGCACCAAGCTCCGGCTCCCTTGGTACAACGTGAACCGACAAGTCACGTTGTCCACCAAGGAGCTGGTCATGGTCGCCGGAGCACCCGGCGGAGGTAAGTCCACATTTCTCCTGAACCTTGTGATGCAAACCGAATACCCCACCCTCTACTTGGCGCAGGACTCAGCACCATCAGTGCTGGCCCGACTGTCAGCACTGGGTGCAGGCATCACAACGGACAGGGCAAGGGATTTGATGTCCACTGAGGGAGGGCGAGAAGAGCTGGGACGCACACTCACGGACGTGCGTCCCAGCTTAGTCGTCCAGGACGGAGCTATGACGTTTGAGGATATCGAGCAGAGGGTTGATGCACTGCGGGAGTGGGTGGGTGAGGCGCCCCCTCTCGTGGTGCTCGACAACCTGATCGACACGATTGTGCCCGGGCACCAAGCCTCAGACGTTGGGTTCTACGCTACGATCATCCCGAAGTTGAAGCAGCTCGCCATCGCCAAGGACTTCGCCATGATCGTGTTGCATCATGTGGTGCGACGCACGGAGACCGGCAAGTCCGCCGGGATGGGAACTGTTGGGCTGCGAATGCCGGACCTGTTGTATGCTGGTGAGCGTGAGGCTCGCCATGTGTGGGGGATCTATAATGATGGAGGGCATCGTATGGTGATGCAGATTCTGAAGCAGCAGGACGGTCCGGCTGACCCGATGGGTAATATGCGGGTCGACTTGAATTGGATACCTGAGATGGGAAAGTTGAGTTCACGATAATGATTGAACCATCCTCCGCCGGTGTCACCCGGGCCGTGGTTGATTACGTCCTGGCCGACATCGACCCGGCCCTACCCACCGACCTGGTGCTGCGCCTGCTCGACATCGTCGACAACGAAACGCATACTATTCTCGCTCGACTGGTTGACGTGCGGAATCAGGTGGAGTTAGAGATCAACGACTGGTACGGCTCGTGAAGAGTTTCAAGCGGAAGGGTGCCAGAGGTAGACCCCTCAAGTTCAAGCCCGGAGAGATCGCTCACTGGAAGAAGAAAGACACGTACGTAGTGGTCGTCGACCACATGACCTCCGGCAAGGCTGCACGTGGACTGTACCGTTGCGTCCGGCTGATCCAGAGGTACCCGCACCAGCGGTACGGTCACGCCCTGTGGGTGGGCTCCGAGGCCTTGTTCAAGGTAGAGGGTATGCCTGCGGCGAACATGACTCGGCGGGTGTGGGCTGCGAACCAGCGCCTCGTGGATCGTGGCTGCCCGTGTAACTGTTGTGTCCACACGAAGTTGACGTTCTCGGATGTTGGTAAGGATGGAACGCTGAGATGGGAGAAAGAAGATGAGGAACAGGAAGGTAAGCGATGACTGACACACCGTTTCGCGACCACTCCCGCCTCTGCGAACACGGCTCCAGAGATGCACACGATTACGAGGTGCAAGACACGGGCCACCACGCATGGTCGTGCCCTGGTGGTGCCGTGATGACCCGTGACGACGTGGTGCGGTGGCTGCTCGACAACGACGGGGTGGATCGTCACGCTGCCCTCCGTCAGTACCTTCACATTGCTTGGGCGAGAGACGGGATGGGTCCACTTGCCGAAACCTACGGGCAAGAGGAGATCAGTCCTGGCGTGTCAGTTCCTCGCAAGAGCAACGACCAGGAAGCGTGGTCGATTGTCCTCGCTGCTTTGGGGGTGTTTGATGCCGACTGAGCGATCCGCCGAATACGAAAAGCTATACCACATGGCCCTCAACCAACTGATCGAAGAAAAAGGCCACATCACCGTCACTGACCTGTTCTTGCTCCGCGAGGCAGTCGCATTAACTCTGTTGGAACATCCAAAACTAGAGGCCGACGAATGACTGACATTGCCTGCGACCAATGCAACGGAACGGGAGTACAGGACGGTTGCTTCTGCGATGAGTTCACTCCTGGTGACACTCCTGAGCAACACCAACGAGAAGTGCATAAGTGCCCCGCCAAGCACATCGTCCTCACCAGGGACGGGGAGACGATCCACGCCGACCCGAGCAAGGTGCAATGGCGATGTGTGCTTGAAGCAGACGCCCCATCCCACACTTGGCACAAATGCTACGACCGCTGTGGCTGGTACCCCCGTCCTGTCGGGGCACCATGGAAGGAGGCGACCGCATGAGTCTGCGTTTCGAGTGTCGATATCGACACTGGTACTGGTTGACTGATCGGAGGAACGGGTTCACGGTGTACATACGCGGCCCCTTCTGGTGGGTTGTGTGGCAGGAGACGACCGATGAGCGCTGATATTGCTATGCAAACCCGCTGCATCTACTGCCTACGGGAACAGTACGGCCCAGCCGTCCACGCCATCAGCCACGGCGAGCACCCCTGTAACTGGTGTGGCCGTACTCATGAACCGCCACTGTTGTCACTGCGGGAAGGAGACGACGTGAGCCTACTTACCCGATGGGATGATTGGCGAGTGTGGCGGCGCTATAGACGCTGGCTTCGCAGCACAGGAGGTAACCGATGAGCGCTGATCTCGCCAGCCAAGGCGTGCAGATACGGTCAACGTCGATCGTCATCGCCGAGGAATGGACCTACGAACCGACGTTCCTTGTATCCGACGATGGGCCTGTGCTTTTCGGGCACCACAAGATGCTCTACGTCACCGTCGGCGGGAACGAGATTGAGCGGACCAAACGATGGTGTGTCGCGTTCTCGGATGAGGAGACAATGGTGGCTGAGATTAAACGTCTGGAGATGACGGAGGAGGCGAGGGAGGCGACCGATGAGCGCTGAGGACAGGGAAGGCGTCGAAGGCGCAAGCGAGCATCGGACTGTCGGTCCACTTCGGGCATGGTGCCACGATGATAGAGAGTGGTGCTACCCGGATGAGATGTGCGACTGCTGCCACTACGCGTTGGGGCATGTGAAGGAATGGGTGTGGGTGACCGATGAGCGCTGAGGTGGTATTGCACGTCAGGGTGCCTGGAATCTGGGCCGACGACATGAACGAAATGGTGGCTATCTGGACCGAGGACAAGGATGATGACTATGAGCCGACGGCACGAGACATGGCCGACTGGCTCACCCATGAAGCCATGCGGGAGGAGGTTGGTATCACCATCGTCACTCTGCCAACCGAGAAGTCTATGAATGACGACTTCTTGATCTGTAGCTACACGGGCATCATTGTGGGAGCGGAGGTAACCGATGAGCGCTGAGGCACTGGAACGGCTGGTTGAGCTAGCGGGCACTGCGATCGTCATCGCAGAAGCAGACCACGAGGTGTCCCGGACGAGCCATCAGGGACCACAGTTCCCGATAGGCCGGATGCATCAGGCGCAAGGCAAGCTGTATGCCTGGGCTGTCCTCGATGCTCTGCTCGCGGAGCCTGAACTGCTGGCCGAGGAGTTGGGGTTTGATCTATGCGAGAACCACGAACACTGGTGCTTCATTATTGGACTCCCAGGCCGTGCGTATCCCGACCACGGAAGACATCACGCCGACGAGGGACGGCACCCAGCGGGCCGATGTGGTCCAGCAATTGTGGTATCAGGAGAGCGCATCTGGGTCGGGCCGCGGGAGGAGCAGCTCTGAGTCGCTTCGATGTAGACAAGTCCGACCTACTCGAACGGGTCCTTGACCGGTACGCTGCACGCTACCGGCGGGAACGCACCGGATGGCAGAAGCTATCGTGTATCAACGCAGCCGGGCATGGGCACGGTGACCGGAACCCTTCGGCTAGCGTGAACCTAAGCCAAGGAAGATACCGATGCTTCGGCTGCGAGCTAGCCGGTGACGGGTTCGACTTGATGTTGGAGTTGGAGGGCGTGATGGCGGACAAGGTGAATGAGGCGCTGGGCCTGGAGCCCGGCAAGGTAGAAAGCACGTGGCTTTTCTAGTGAGGCTTGAACGTAATGCACCCCGCCAGTCATACCCCACCGACGCCACCGACCTCGAACAGCTGTCCGGGCTGCGAGGCATCAGCGTCGACACCCTCGATATGGCACAGATCCACGTCACCGATGACGGATGGTGGGGAATCCCTTACCCTCACCTCACCGGCACCTGGTACGTCCGGTCACGTAACCCCGACCCCGAAGGGCAACCCAAGTACCTGTCGCCGAAGAACGCTGAGCCCCACTTGTACAACCCGCTGGGCCTTGGCCCTAACGTCGACGAGGTGTGGCTCTGCGAAGGAGAGTTCGACACGCTCGCGCTAATTGACGCCGGTGTCCCTGCTGTCGGGTACCCGGGCGTGTCGACTATCTCCGAGCACGTCACTGACTCCGGCCCCGACGACCATGTCAGGTTCAAGGCAGCGTGGCGTCTCCTGTTCCTCGACGCCTACGTCGTGGCAGCGGGGGACATGGACAAGGCCGGGAAGAAAGCCATCCGGGCTATCATCCGGGCGTTCGCCCCGAGAGCCGGGCACTTCCAGGTGTCCGACGATTGGGACGACATCAATGATTGGTGGCGTGGCGACCCTGATAGCATGAGCGCAGCCATCAACGATTTCAGGAAAGGAGAAGACCTTGGCTAGAATCACAGACGATGACCTGATCCTACAGGTCGGTTACTGGTGCGACGTCGAAGGAGCATACTACGAGGAGGATGAGGAGAGCCACTGCGGGTACCCCTGTACGTTTGAGCAACTAGAGAACGGTAGGTGGGTTGACGTGCCGCACCAGATGTATACGGTAGCCCTTGTTAAGGTGCCCAGTGGCTGACCAATCCACATTCGAGGCCGACATCACACCCCACCGGCCCAGGCTCCTGCAACACGCACAGGGGCTCACCAAAGACACAGACACAGCAGAAGACCTGTTACAAGAGGCGCTGCTCCGAGCGTACGAACGCTACCACCTGTACGCCGACGGCACGAACGTGCGGGCCTGGATCATGCGCATCATGACCAACCTGTACATCAACGGGTACAACAAGGCGAAGCGGG
>Ga0255048_10002824_pt1 | contig 10819 bp, 11 predicted proteins | sample JV7_2_2_MG_FD_183619 | JGI IMG/M metagenome (GOLD analysis project Ga0255048, IMG submission 183619) | Seawater microbial communities from Jervis Inlet, British Columbia, Canada - JV7_2_2 | ecosystem: Environmental > Aquatic > Marine > Inlet | place: Canada: British Columbia | collected 2016-10-06
CCGGTCCGGGCATCTTGGACGGAGCAGACAGCCCGCCGGTTATTTTTCTAGCTTCTTTTTTTAACATAATTTTATATCCTATAATATCTTATAGCTTGGACCCTGTCAAGCTTGAGAGCTTGGGGGCTTGGACCCTGGTTCTTTATTGGGAGGGCCCACCCGCTTGGGAGCTTTGAACCCGGTTCGCTTTGAGTCTTCTAACCATTTAAAAAACTCTTCACAGCTGGCCACGTACGCCGGGCTCAGGTCCCGGCGGTCGTGTATAAAATAATTTAATAAATCATTATGTTTGGATCTTATGGTCAATCTAGCACCACCATGTATTGAGCGGCAAAATATTTTTTGAACCAATCGAGTCCAGCCCGGACCGTGTCCCAGTCCTCAAAGCGCTCTGCGCCAATGATGGTATCATAGACAGCTGCAGCGTAGCCAGGCATCGTTGTTTCTTCACCACTGAACCTGTTAGCGATCTTAACTTCTTTTTCAGGGTATATTTGACAATCGAAGGGCACCGTCACAGCTGCGCCGTACCAATCAATTTTTTTCTTTTTGGGTTTTTCGAACTTCATTATTTCTCCTTTTTGTTAGTTTTTAAAATCTTATAATATCCCAGAACCATTGTCAAGCTTGAAATCTTACGCTCGCAGCTTGGAGCCTTCCGGGCGGGCCCACCCTAAAAAAGAAGCACACAACCAGAGGTTGTGCGCCCCATTCCTAACAGATTGGAATTCTTGTAACCTGATCCCAGGTCTATTCCAGTGAAGAGCCCGGTGACAATTGTTTAACGTCCGGACAGGGCTCATATAAAATAGACCAGGGATCAGCTTGAGGGCTTGAACCCTTACATTTTATATAAATATAAAAAAATTTTTTTCTATTTCAAGTTGTATTTCTTTCTGCAACTTGCAGTTGCGTTTTTATACTGCCAACTGCAAGTATGCTTAAATGTTATATTAAGTTTTTATAAATAATACAAATTAACATATAATCCTATTGACAAAGAATGTCAATAGTGTAAATTAAAAATAATGCAAATAAATAAAAACAATAACAGAAAGGACAATATGAGCAGAATAAGACTAAACCAAGAGTATAGAAATAAAATTGCTAATAGAATGAGAGTTCATTTAGAGGCAGAAAATACTCACGAAAAAGAAACTTATGACAATTTAAAAGGCGACCAAATTGACATAAATGACAATGCTTGGAAAGTTGCTGAACAAATAGTTCGTAGGCATTACACACCAAGTGATGTTGAAAAAGCATACTACCTACAAAATAAGTTTGAGAATGTTAATACTATCGCAAAGGATAGTTGCTTTCACTTTCATTATTTAGGTAAAAAGGAAACAAGAGATTATGACAATAATCTTAAAATTGAGGATAATGTTCCAATAGAAAAACATTTTGATTTTAGGTTAAATGGCTCTATTGATACTGACAACAATTCTTCTCATTCAAGAGGCGACAATGAATATGGTTATGCTTTGTTTAGAGACGAGTTAAAAGCACAAGATACTTGCAACCCAGATATTTTGATTGAACAAGAGGGCAAAGAAAATAACCCACATTTAACAAAATTTAAAGACGCAAATGACAAATATCTTGGAGATGATGACAAGGGTTATGGCAAAGAATGGAATGAGAAATATCAATTAGATTTAATTGGTAGGGAGTATTGCCGAGATAGAACTTTACTTTGTTCAGAACAAGAGTTTATGATGTTGCAAGATTGGAAAGTTGCAAAGGGTAAATTTGTAATTGCACATGGTAAATGGATTAAATCTATTTTAAACCAGATGAAAGAAATTAAAATCGGTTTAAAAGGTTATAAATATTTAGACGAGGCGATTGAGTTATCAAAGGAACTTGGCTTGAATATGAATGACGCAGAAATAATCAGAACTAACTCAACTGGGCTTGTAATCTATAATCCTAAAAATCTAGCTGATAGAATAAAAGGAATGAAGAATAACAAACCTAAAACACAGAAAGAAAAAATAGCTGAAAGAATGGCATATATGCAACAATCACAAGTTGCAAATTAATTTTTTCTAACTATTGACATTACTGGGGTTTTAATATAAAATCCCAGTAATTAACAGAAAGGAAAAATGACAAATAAAATAGACTTAAACAACATACCAGATAATTTTGTTGTGACTTATTTTGCTAAAACCCACAATGGAGAAGAAATTGAGGGGGGTGGCAAAGTCATTACTAGAAATGGTAGTTGGTTTAAACCAAACACAGATACAGTAGGCAAAGCATTTATTTCAAAAAATGGAGTAGTGTGTTTTATCTATTGGGATAATGACGCAACTCCAGATGAAAAAGGCAATCAATGGAGAATGGCTAAAAATCCAATGACAATAAAAGCAACTCAAACAATAGAGGGATAATGACAAAAAAAATATGGCTAGTAATTGAAAAAAATACTTATGGCGAAAACTCTCATAGTTATAATATTTCAAAAACTGCTGATACAATAGAACAAGCGACAACATACAAAGTACATCTTGACGCATTAAATGACAGTAAAAATAAAGCTTACTTTTTAGCAAGTGATATTTCTACTATTATAGACAAGGTGGTTTATCATCACAATAAATCAGTTGAAGAAAAACCATTGGTCTTAACAGATGAAGTAAAAGACACTTCATCAGAAATGCCATTTTAATATGATAGATTACAATTTAGTCCTATACTTCGGTATAGGGCTAATTGTTTTTGGTTTTGTTTTATTTTTAGTTTCAATTCATTTTGAAAGACAAGCAGAAATAAAACTTTTTAAACTAGAACAATTAGACAAAGCATTTAGAAAGGCAAAAGAAAATGAGCAATTATAATTGGTGTCATAATCCTGATTGTCATACTATTGAAACTCAATCAAGGGTACGAGGAACTGGAGAGAATAAAGTTTTAAGAACTGTTAAGATTAAAATTGATAGCCATTGGAGAGGTCAATCAATCTTTAATTACTTCTGTAATAATAATTGTTTGTTTCAATTCTTGGACAAGTTTAAAGATGAAGTTGCTAACATAAGACCAGTTAAGCAACCAAGTGAAACTCCAATTAAAGTTGTTAAAACAAAGTCGCAAGAATATAGACATAGGTGGAGTGAGAGTGGTAGTGAACGAGTACCATACACATCAACATCAACATCAATCACATTAAAGAACTCGCAAGAGTAATAAGCCATAAATATTAGGGGAGTAAAATCCCCTAGTATTACTCGCCATAAATGTATGCAGTAATTGCATATACCACAGATAGTGTGTCAAGTATTATTCTCACATAATCCCAGATTAATTGTCACATGTTGCGAAAATACAACACCACAACATATAGTGGGCGGGCCCACCCCTATACATAGAGGTACCACGGGCGGGCCCACCCGGATCGGGAAAAAGGGAGGGCCCACCCCCTTTAAATAAAAAAGGGGTCCCAACCTTACCCTTTATTGCTTAATCCAGACGGTTAAGGTATAACTTTTGAAAACATATTTGAGATATGCAGGATACGGAAAATATTACAAAAAATTTACAGGGATTGACCCCAGAAGAAAGCGCTAAACTAATAGAACTTGAAAGAAGCGTAGCATTGGATGAAGCTAAGCCAAATATTACAAAAAATTTTTTAAGTTTTGTAAAGTACGTTTGGCCTGAATTCATAGAGGGGTCCCACCATAAAATTATTAATAAAAAATTTAATGACCTCGCACAGGGGAAAATTAAACGACTAATCATTAACATGCCGCCAAGACACACAAAGTCGGAGTTTGCCTCATACTTACTCCCGGCATGGATGATTGGGAACAACCCAAAATTAAAAATAATTCAAGCAACTCACACGGCCGATCTTGCAATTGACTTTGGACGTAAGACTAAAAACTTAGTTGATGAAAAGAATTACCAGGAACTGTTTACCACTAGACTTCAAGAAGATAGTCAGGCAGCAGGGAAATGGAAAACCGAACAAGGTGGAGAATACTTTGCAGCTGGTGTTGGCGGAGCGATCACTGGAAGGGGTGCTAATCTATTAATCATTGATGATCCGCATAAAGAACAAGATTTAAAAGGAGATGGAAAAGCTTTTGAGAAAGCAATGACTTGGTATACAGCTGGTCCCCGACAAAGGCTTCAACCTGGTGGATCAATTGTAATCGTTATGACTAGATGGTCTACAAAAGATCTAACCGGTCAATTATTAAAAGCTCAAACTGAAGATGGTTCCGATCAATGGGAAGTTGTGGAATTACCCGCGTTACTTCCTAATGGAAAACCTGTTTGGCCTGAATACTGGAAAGAGGAAGAACTTCTTAAAACAAAAGCCTCGATCCCCGTTTCCAACTGGTTGGCCCAATATATGCAATCCCCGACAGCAGAAGAAGGAGCTCTTTTAAAACGAGAATGGTGGAGAGATTACGAAGAACAATACCCACCTAAATTAGATTATATTGTAATGTCTATGGATACAGCATTTACAAAATCAACAACAGCCGACTATAGCGCCATAACCATGTGGGGCGTCTATACAACCGAGGACCGGGGACAAAACATAATTTTACTGAACGCCTTTAAAGGCAGGTACGAGTTCCCTGAACTCCGGAGAGTGGCTCTGGAAGAATACAGAAACTGGAATCCTGACATGGTCATCATTGAAGCAAAAGCTTCAGGACTGCCTTTGACTCACGAGTTAAGGCAAATGGACATCCCAGTTATTAACTTTACTCCGAGCAAAGGAAATGATAAGCATACAAGAGTAAATTCCGTAGCTCCGCTTTTTGAAAGCGGAAAAATCTGGGCCCCGATGCATGAGCATTTTGCCCAGGAAGTAGTGGAAGAGTGCGCTTCTTTTCCATTCGGAGATCATGATGACTACGTCGATAGTACGACACAGGCCATTATGCGAATTAGACAGGGCGGTTTGGTTCGTCATCCTGAAGATTATAAAGATGAGCCTATTGTAAGAGGACAAGTAAAGTATTATGGCTAAAAAAGCATTAGTAGATTCAATTATAAAATTATACTCCAAACTAGGAGGCAATGTAGGAGAGGTCCTTGGTACCCGATCCAATGTTAGTTTCTTAGGAGTAGGTAAAAGTCCAGAAGGTTTCATAGACTCTACACTTAATATAGAAGCTGTAGGTAGTTTAGGTAAATCAAAAGTATTAGAAGAATTAAAAAGTTCTATCGGTTATTTAACGGCTGATAAGTTAAACGACGTTCAAGCAGGAAAGTTATACGAGAACATGTTAAAGCTCGATGAGTTTTATAACCCTAGACAAGTCGCAAACATCACGGACATGGCAACAGGGACCAGGGACTTAACAGAAGAAGGTTTAGGTGCTTTAAGACAAACTAGAAAAACAGATGATGATTTAAGAATTATAAAAGAAGAAGTTGCACCAGCAGAAACGGTTTCACCATTAATGAGTCGTGTTGAAGGTCAAATGGAAAATATTAAAGGTACTTCATCAAAACTAGATAATGCAATGAAAGAATATGAAAATATTTATAAACCTAGAGGAACAAATGAAATAGACGCTCTTGAAACTATGACAAAGAATAAAGCAGGGACAGAATTCATTACAGGTTATGTGGACGACCTTTATAGAAATTCAGGAGTTACGGCTTCTGTTGATGTGCCAAAGAAAAGAGCAGCAGCTAGAGAATTTTTATTTACTATGTTAAAAAAAGAAACAGATTTATTACCACCAGGTTCGGGTGGAACTTTAGAAAGCGTTATTAGTCCAACAGATTATAAATACATTACAGAAGGCGGCGGTGGTGCTTTAGGAGATCCATTGATTATAGTTAAGAAATATTTTGGTGATACTATTGCAAAAAGAATTCCATTAAACTCTGATAGAGTAGTGATAGAAGAATTTGTCGATAACGTTCGTTTCACAAAAGACAAAGCTGGATTTCCAACTGATGATCCAAGATTCAATCCTGATGACATTCCAGAATTCAAACATGGCGGACTAGCCCAGATCCTGGAGGTCTAATGACCGATAGAAACGTAATCTTAACTGTAACCAACAGAGACTTTAGTCAGTATGGTGCTCCTAGTTGGGCTAAGTTTAAAATTATTTTTAGAAAAGATTCTAATTACGAAGATTTTAAAGGAACTAAATTTTATAGAAGTGAAGAAGCTGCTAAAAACGCTTTAACTAAAAAAGATAAATTAATTGAAAAAACAAAATTAGCAAACCTTCAACCAAAAGAACCACCAAAAGCAGATAAGTTTTTAGTTAAAGTCGGTGAATCTACAAAAACAAATAATGTTATAAAACAAAAATTTAAAGAAGTAATAGGTAGCAGAAATCAACCCAGCACTTACAAACCAACTGGAGTAACAAAAGATTTATATAGAGCAGCCATTGTTGTTAATGATAAAACAGTTTTATCTACCGAGTTTGGAAAAGAAACAGATGCTATTAAAGCTGTAAAAGAATATAGAATAAAAAACCCAATTAAAAATCCACCACCTGATCTTAAAACTTTAGATGAACAAAAGAAGAAAAGATATTTAGATAAGCAAGCAAAGTCTACAGCTATTACAAAGAAAGGTGGATATTATTCAGGTCCTCATACAGGAACTACTAAAGCCCATTTAGGTCATACTGGAAATGTTTTTGGAATAGAGTTAATTACGGGAGATAGATTAGCTTATACTCCGGCAGAGATTAATCAAGCCATGTCTTCAGAAGGAAAGGGGCTTGATTCTAAAATTAGAAAAGTTTCTGAAAAAATAGAAAAGTTAAAAAAACAAAACTTACCACCGGCAAGGAAGAAAAAATTATTAGAACAGGCAGATGCTTTATTAGTTAGACTAGCTTCTCAATCACAAGGATTTAAAAAAGTTACATTGAGTGGCGCCTCAACTTTTGGAGGAGATAGATTAACTATAGATATGTTTGATGAATTTCCTGGCAAAACTGAAAGAGAGATTAACGAGTTTGTAAAAAAATGGAAAAACAAAAAAACTTGGAACACTGCAGAGGAATTTGAAAATATAAACAAAGCTAAATTTTTTGAAATAAATAGAAAAAACGCTTTAAAGGCGGCCGAGAAAATAGGTAAGACAGAACAAACAAGAGTTATATCAAACCTAAATTTTTTTGATGATGCAAGAGCAGATGCAGTAGCGGGCGGTCAAATTTGTAGTTTAGTTAGAGCTAAAGGAGCGACGGGTGGAACATTAACTTGTGTTGATGCTGTTGAAGAAGCAATACAAAAGGAACCAGAAAAATTAGCACAAAAAGCAAGTAGAATAGAAAAATTTAAAAACTCTGCAACAGGTTTTTTAAACTTTGTAAAACGTGGCGGTAAGTACGGTGCGATTGCAGCAGTTGGTGCAGCAGGTGCAGGTCTTGTTAAAACATTCATGAACGATGATCCAACAACTTATTTATCTAACGAAGATCAACAGAAAAATATGTTAATCTCTATGGTAACAAATCCAATTGATGAAACACCAGAAGAAAGTCCAGAAATTTTAGATTGGCAACTACCTACACTTGGTGCAGTGACTGCAGTAGGAATGGTTCCTGGAGGAGCAGAACTTTACAAAGCCCGAAGAGCAATTCGTCCAGATAAACTTATAGGACCTATGGAAAAAGGAGTGGGTCCAGTGCGAGCCGCTTTAGGATTAAAAGGTGTACTTGGAAAAGGTTTAGCAGCAACTGCAACACCATTAGGTTTAGCTGCATTAGAACCACTACATATTGCAGGTCAAATTGCACAAGGAGATTCTCCAACGGATATTGCAACTAATCCATGGAATTATTTAGGACCGACTTTTGCCTCAAGCTTAACAAAAGAAGCTACAAGATTTGCAAGTCCAACGGTGTCTAAAATTATGAGAATGGGTTTGAGTCCTACAGCATTAAGGGGATTATCGAGATTTGGTGGTTATGGTTTAGCTGCTTCATTAGGGATTCAAGGTCTTCAAAAATTTGATGACTGGAGAAACAAGAGGGGGTGGTTTAGTGAAGAATAAAACTCTTGTGATAAATATGCCACATGTAAAATGGAAGGAGATCCCACCTTTAAAGGGACCTGACTCACAGGGGTTGAATGTTCCTACAAAACAAGTTAAAACAATAGAGAACTCGGAGAATATAAATGGCAGACATAGACAAACCATTACCAAACGTAAATACTGAAATTAAAGTACCTGGCGAAGAAGAAGTCGAAGTTGCTCAAGAAGAAACTATTAAAGAGCAAGTTGGTCCTGATGATGTTGAAGTAACTCAAGAAGACGATGGTGGTGCAACAATTAATTTTGATCCAGAAGCGGTTAACCGACCTGGAGGAGAAGGCCATTTTGACAATTTAGCAGAATTATTACCCGACGATGTTTTAGGAAAACTAGGTTCTGAATTAGTAGGAAATTACGAACAATATAAATCTTCTAGAAAAGCGTGGGAAGATACTTACACAAAAGGTTTAGATCTTTTAGGATTTAAATATGAAAATCCAACTCAACCATTTCAAGGTGCTAGTGGTGCAACTCACCCAGTATTAGCAGAATCAGTTACACAGTTTCAAGCGCAAGCTTATAAAGAATTACTTCCAGCAACTGGTCCAGTACATACACAAATAATTGGACTTGCGGATAGAGCAAGAGAAGATCAGTCGCAAAGAGTTAAAGAATTCATGAACTATCAGCTCATGGATGTGATGAAAGAGTACGAACCCGAGTTCGACACAATGCTTTTTTATCTCCCTCTTAGTGGCTCTGCTTTTAAGAAAGTCTACTATGACGAGCTTTTAGGCAGAGCTGTTTCAAAATTTGTTCCAGCTGACGATTTAGTTGTACCATACACTGCTACATCTTTAGAAGATGCCGAAGCAGTTGTGCATGTAATTAAAATGTCAGAGAATGATGTAAGAAAAAAACAAGTAGCAGGTTTCTACATGGACGTAGATTTAACACCTGGTTACAATCAAGAAACAGAAGTAGAGAAAAAAGAAAGAGAACTTGAAGGAATTAAAAAAACTAGAGACGAAGATGTATTTTCTATTTTAGAAATACACACTGATTTAGATTTAGAAGGCTTTGAAGACAAAGATTCAACTGGTGAAGGGACTGGAATTAAACTTCCATACATTGTTACCATTGAAATGGGAAATAGACAGATTCTATCGATTAGAAGAAATTATAAAGTAGAAGATCCACAAAAAAATAAAATAGATTATTTTGTTCATTTTAAATTTTTACCTGGATTAGGGTTTTATGGTTTTGGATTAATTCATATGATAGGTGGATTGTCGAGAACGGCAACTACTGCATTACGTCAACTACTTGACGCAGGAACTTTAAGTAATTTACCGGCAGGATTTAAACAAAGAGGAATCCGTGTTAGAGATGAGGCACAAGCTATACAGCCTGGAGAATTCAGAGATGTAGATGCACCTGGAGGAAGTATCAAAGATGCATTTATGCCTTTACCATTTAAAGAGCCATCACAAACTTTATTACAGTTGATGGGTATAGTGGTACAGGCAGGGCAACGATTTGCCGCCATCGCTGACATGCAGGTCGGGGACGGCAACCAACAAGCAGCTGTTGGTACGACTATAGCTCTTTTAGAACGTGGTTCGAGAGTCATGTCAGCCATACATAAGAGATTGTATGTGGCGATGAAGAGCGAATTTAAATTACTAGCGGGAGTATTTAAACAATACTTACCACCCGAATACCCTTACGACGTTGTTGGTGGACAAAGACAAATTAAACAAACAGATTTTGATGACAAGGTAGATATTTTACCTGTTGCAGACCCAAATATTTTTTCTCAATCACAAAGAATTTCAATGGCACAGACAGAATTGCAACTTGCAATGTCAAATCCTAAAATGCACAACCTTTATGAAGCATATAGAGCAATGTATACTGCGATTGGTGTAAAAAATATTGATAAAATTTTACCACCACCGCCTCAACCGACTCCAATGGACCCTGCAACTGAAAATATTTTAGCAATGAGTGGAAAACCGTTCCAAGCTTTCAAAGGACAAGACCATCAAGCGCACATTACGACCCATTTAAACTTTATGGCGACTAATATTGCACGAAATTCACCTCCAGTTATGGCTGCATTAGAAAAAAACATTTTTGAACACATTTCTTTGATGGCACAAGAACAATTAGAAGTAGAATTTAGAGAAGAAATTCAACAATTGATGCAAATGCAACAAATGGTACAGCAAAATCCAATGTTGCAACAAGATCCGCAGTATCAACAACAAATTATTACTATGACCATGAATTTAGAAGCAAGAAAAGCAAAATTAATTGCTGAAATGACCGAAGAATTCAAAAATGAAGAAAATAAAATTATGGGTGAGTTCGGAAACGACCCAATTGCTAAATTAAAAGCAAGAGAACTAGATTTAAGAGCTATGGATGACGAATCTAAACGTGATCTGGGCCAAGAAAAACTTGATTTAGATAAATCTAAACAATTAATGGGCCAAGATCAATTTGATGAGAAATTAGCTCAAAATGAAGAATTAGCTCAACTAAGAGCTGATACATCTTTGCAAAAACAGGCTATGTCACAAGATGCTAAATTACTTAACGATATGATAAAACAAGAAGACGTTAAGATCTTGAAAGGGCCTAGAAGATAGTATATTAAACAAGTAGGAGAAAAATATGTCAAAAGGAAAAACATTTTGGACAAAAAATAACCCAAACTTTATTGGTAAAGTTGTGTCTGACACGCCAAAAGCGGATATGTCAAACACACTTAATGTCAATAGTGATGGTTATGGAAAAGCAGTAGAAGTTAAAGTTCCT
>Ga0255048_10002825_pt1 | contig 10817 bp, 10 predicted proteins | sample JV7_2_2_MG_FD_183619 | JGI IMG/M metagenome (GOLD analysis project Ga0255048, IMG submission 183619) | Seawater microbial communities from Jervis Inlet, British Columbia, Canada - JV7_2_2 | ecosystem: Environmental > Aquatic > Marine > Inlet | place: Canada: British Columbia | collected 2016-10-06
GGAAGCCATTAGCGCATCTGCAACCGCACCGACCGCGCCGGCGCCGCGAAAGTGTTATCCAGCTCGGCCAGGTCTTCGCTGCTGAGACTGATATCCAGCGCGGCGAGATTTTCCGCGATGCGCCGCGGATTCGCCGATTTCGGAATCACCACGGTGTCGGGCTGATGCAGTAACCAGGCGAGCGCAATCTGTGCCGCGCTGGCCGAATGCCGGGAGCCGACCCCGGCGAGCACGGGCGAGTGCAGCAGCGCCCCGCCCTGGTCGAGCGGCGAGTAGGCCATTAGCGGCGTGCCGCGCTGGCGACACCAGGCGGCGACTTCCCATTCCGCTTCGCGGTGCGCGAGATTGTAGAAAACCTGGTTACAGCCGAGACGCGCCTGGTCGGCCGCGGGAATCGCCTGTAAATCGTCGATATCAAAATTGCTGACACCAAAATCACGAATCCTGCCGTCACGCTGCAGTTCGCGCAAGGCCTCGAACGTCTGTGCCAACGGAATAGCCCCGCGCCAATGCAGCAGGTACAAATTGATATGGTCGCAATCCATACGCCGCAGGCTGCGTTCGCAGGCCTCGATGACGCCCGTACGGCTGGCGTGGTGCGGATAAAACTTGCTCACCAGGAAAAGCCCTTCGCGGCGGCCGCGAATCGCCTCGCCAATCACTTCTTCGGCGCCGCCCTCACCATACATTTCCGCGCTATCGATCAGCGTGATCCCGAGATCGAGCGCCGCGCGGATGACATCGACTTCGGCCTGCCGGTGCTGATGTTGCTCACCCATACGCCAGGTACCTAAGCCAAACACCGGCATGGCGTTACCCGAGGGAAGTTTAAGCTGTCGCATGGAAAGTCCTCTTCATCGGCATCGTTGTCGCGCACTAGTGCTGGAAACCTGAATACTATACTTTTACCAGCGGATCAATGGCGCGCCGTGTTCCCTGTCCTGGCACGATCGCCGGATCGCGGCAAAACGGCGCTGATTTCAGCGGTGGGGTCCCGGCGCCTCCTGCTCCAGGTAGGCCGATATCGCGCCCTGCGCTCCGATCACGAGCACACCGCGCAGCGGGATTTCAGGCGTAAAACTTTCCGGCAGTAGCAGTTCGATGGTCCTGTCATAGCGCCTTCCGTTGGCGACCACCCATGAAACCTGGATCGGGTTCCCATAATAGGGTTGCGCGGGAAACTTGTTGGAACAGATTCCCCGGGGTGCAATATTGCCGCAACTGAACACTCGGCCGGATTCGCTTGCCTGGATAGCGACGTCCTGCACCAGTATGCGCAACTGGTTGATGATGACGACTTCGTTATAGGAAAAAATCGGTTCCGGCGCCGTCACCGTCACGCACGACGACAACAGGCTGACGAGGGCAAAAACGAAAACTGATTTACGGCATACTGACAAAAGGGAATCCATCTCAACGGGTTCGCGTAGCGCTACTGAACCCAATCCCTGAGCTCATATCTGAGCCGGTTTTCCGCGCTTCGTAGAATGAGCGCTTTACCCTCGCGCGTGATCACCAGCGGGTTGCGATAAAGCAACTGCAATCGCAGCTCGAGCTCGCCGGAAAACCCGGCACACATCATCAAGGTCGTCGCCAGCTGCGACAGTATCAGGCTGTTATCGATCACGCGGGCCTGGCCCTGGAACTGGTTGCAACCGGTATTGCCCGAGACGAAACCCTGCTCGCCAAAATCCAGTTCCGGCACCTTTACCAGCGGTGCGTCATCGTCAAATCCGAGTTCCTGCGCGTAAGCGCTCAGCTCGACGCCGTCGATGCTGTGCAGTATCCAGCGATGGTGTTGCAAGTCCTCGAGCCTGGTGTTTACCGCAGCGGCGCAGGCCGCGGTTACCAGCAGCAGCAAGACAGTGGTGAGGCGAACGATCAATGCAGCGCCCGGCCACAACCGCGCAGCGTTTGCCCGCGCCAGTTGATCTCGACCTGGCTGCCGAAAGCTTCACCGCTCATGCTGTCGTGACAGGACTTGCCTGTTATCGTGATCTCGACAGGCTCACCGTTTAACTCCGAGCTGTAGCGACCGGTTTTTTGTTGCGCATCGGACACCGCTTCGGCGTAAGGGAACTGTGTTTTGTTTTGACCGTAATCGGTCACCAGCAGAAAACCTTTTTCACGATCGATCTCGAGCACCCAGGCCGGCTCCTGGCCGATGGCGCGATAACTGACCCCGCGTAATTTGGCCGCTTCCCAGACCGCGGCGCGCGGATTGTTTTTACAGTTGACGAGTTTGCGGCCGTCGATGGTGATCTCGGCGGTTTGCCCGGGAGCGAGGTCCGGCGGCTGGTCCGGCAGGTAATAAACATCGGCGCCGGCATAGGCCGGGGTGCCGGGTTCCTGGCGAATGGGCTGACTCGCCTGGCGCGAAAAAAAGTGCCCGCGATCCCCGTTTATCGTCACCACGATCACCGCTTCCTCAGCATCGCAGCGATAGACATAAGTGCTCTCCCTGGGCGCTTGCGCCGAGGCACAACCAGCAAAACCGGCGGCCACCACCAGCAGGACCATACACCACTGACCTTGCTTACTCACTTTGTGATTTGTTAATAATTTCCACGTTGGAGGAAGTATATTCATCTGCAATTCACAAAACCAATAAAACATTCGATTGCCGGTGCCACCAACCCGGGCCATAGGTGTTTCGCAATGATCCACTTGAATCTATACTTGCGAGATTGACAAATCTTTGACTACACCAACAATGATATGGTCCGAATAATTCAAATGAGAAGTGCATGGTAAGCAAGAATAAAAGTACCGGAAACGGATCGAGTCGAATGCTGGGGTGCACGTCGCCAACATTTACCCGGCAAAATTCTTCATGGCTGGGGTTGTTACTGGTCGCCCTGCTCTGTGGTTGCGCCAGCCTGCCGGAGAACGTCGATCAGCAGCCCTCTGTCGCCATGACCGATACCGCCGGCACTTCCCTGGGGAAAGCCTTTGAGGATGACCTTGCCGAGAACCCCGGACACTCGGGTTTCCACCTGCTGGGAAAGGGGCTCGATGCCTTCGCCGCGCGCGTGCTGCTGGCCCACAGCGCCGAACGCAGCATCGATGCCCAGTACTACCTGTGGCATCACGACCTGGTCGGTCGCCTGTTCCTCGACGCCATGCTGCGCGCAGCCGATCGCGGGGTGCGCGTTCGCCTGCTGATCGACGATATGGCGCTCAACAAGGACAAGGATAGCGGCGTTGCAGCGCTCGATACCCACGCCAATGTCGAGGTTCGCGTGTTCAATCCTTTCAACCGCAAAAATGCGCGCTGGACGCAGATACTCACGAGTTTCGACGACGTGACGCGGCGCATGCACAACAAGTCCTTTACCGTCGACAACCAGGTCAGCATTCTAGGCGGGCGCAATATCGGCAACGAGTACTTCGAGGCTGACCCGAGTCTTGCCTTCGCCGATCTCGACGTGCTCGCGATCGGCCCGGTCGTCGGCGAAGTTTCGGCGAGCTTCGACCTCTACTGGAACAACAGCTCAAGCTATCCCATATCCACGCTGGTTGAAAACAACCTGTCACCGCAGGAGATTAACGAGCGGCGCCGCAGGCATGACGAGTTCATGGAGCAACAAAAAAACTCCGAGTACATGCAGGCGTTACGCAACAGCGACCTGATCACGCGCATCAAGAACGACGAATTCGTGTTCGACTGGGGTGAAGCCCATGTGCTTTACGATGATCCAGCCAAGGTAAAGGCCGATCGAGATCAGACGGACCTCCACATGTCATCCCAACTGCAGCCCTTCGGCACCCAGATTTCACGTGAAATGACGCTATTTTCACCCTATTTCGTGCCCGGCCGGGAGGGTGTGGCAAAATTCGAAGAGTTGCGCACACAAGGAGTGAGAGTACGCATATTGACAAATTCGCTGGCCTCGACCGACGTAGCCGCGGTGCACGCCGGCTACGCTAAGTACCGCAAGTACCTGCTGCGCGCCGGGGTAGAGCTTTACGAAGTCGACGAAACCCTGACCAAGGAGCAACGCAAGGAGAAAAAAGGCCTGGAAGGCTCTTCCAAGGCGAGCCTTCATGCCAAGTCTTTCGTCATCGACCGCGAGCGGGTTTTCATCGGTTCGTTGAACTTCGACCCGAGATCGGTCGTGGAAAACACCGAGATCGGCGTCATGATCGAATCCCCGAAACTGGCCGAGGAGATGACTGCCTGGTTTGATCAGAACATCGATCGGGTCGCCTTTCGGCTTGCGCTCGAAGAGGATGCCAACGGCGAGGAAATCCTGGTCTGGCACCGCTCAATCGACGGCGAGGATCATCGTTACACGACGGAACCGAATACGGGTTTCTGGCGGCGTTTCGGCGTCGGCTTCATGGGAATGCTGCCGATAGAATCGTTACTCTGACGGACTGCTAAAAATAAAATCCGGTATACAACAGGTAACCGTCGTAGCTATCCACGATTTCGCCTTTCCAGTCGTTTTCATCCACCTCCAGATCGACACCGACACGGGCAACCCCCAGGCCGACAAGAAAATTGTCCAGGAAACGGTACTGAATAGTTACCTCGTTATTAAAAAAAGTGCCCTTATACGTGTCTTCTATCTCGATAAAGAAAGTTTCCATAAGATAGTGTAGTGACCAGTTTGAATTGAACGCGTATCCCATTTGCAAACCGAACATGGGTAAGGGGGCGGTAGCATCGACCTGCTCTCTTTCGGAACCGTTGCTGTTTGAAAATTCCAGATCGTACTTGGTAACATTCAATCCGGCAGATACGGCTAACTCGACCGTCTCCGAATGATAAAACGAGTAACTGTAACCGAGGCGATACAAATCGTATGAAATACTGGAGTTCAGGACCTCGCCCTTTGAAAAGATCGTGTCGCCAAGCTCTACTTCTATCTCGAGCGCTTTTTGGCCATCCCTGTCAGTGGAGAACGTTGAAAAATCGATTCGATGACGCTCATTGAACCGATAGTAGATGTCGATTCGCGGAACCTCCACGCTGTCATCGGTGTCGAAATCCTTGGAAAAACTGTAGCCGACGCCAATGCCTATATCATTCAGCGCCGTGACCTTGGTATCGGCGGAATCAATACTGTAATACGACAATCGCATCATGAACTTTTCCGGGAACGCATAGGTTTTCCCCGTATCAGCCGAGGCCATCTCTACGACCAGCATCAGGCACAACATGACTGCTATGCCGGCCATTGGCAGCATCCCTTCCAATCCGAGTCTCAGTGTCTTCATTCTTCAAACCCCTGTAATCGCGACCCAAATATAACCCAACTGACTCGTCAATTAAACCAATGATAATCAGTATCCTGGCGCAGGTCCGAATGCGGCCTGCACCCGGAATCACAGCTGGAAACTGATGCACCCATCTCTGAATTCGGGTAACCTCGCGAGCTGTCGCGACTCAAAAAGTTTTACCGATGAATAAATTTATATCCGACAGCAGTCTATCTTCCCTGATGTTCAGATCGATTGGACTTTTGGCGGTTTTGTGGTGTGCGTTTGCTTTTCCCCCGCCCGCCCTCGCACAGATGGTTCCGAGTAGCGAACCGGCCGCGACAGGCATCGAGATTCCCGAAGACCTGACCCAACAGCAGGCGCGTGACCTGATCGCACGCCTTTCCGACGAGGAGGTTCGCGAGATAGTTATAAGGCAGCTGGATAAACTCGCCGCTGAGTCTGAACAGAAAGCTGATCCGGCAGTTTATGTCAGCCAGTTACAGACAGGAATCAAGGTCGCGAAGAATTCGTTTAAACGCATATTGACTGCGGACCACCAAATTGGCGCCTTGCCCTCCATGATCTGGCGCGAGCTCACCGAAAATGGCAGGGTCGGCGGCTGGGCCTTGCTGTTGCAGCTGATTGCCCTGATGGTTGCCGGCGTGATTGCCGAAGGCCTCGCAAGACGGTTGCTCAGCCAGGCCGGTTCACAAGCAGCGGAAATACAGTCACCCGGTACACGATTCAACCTGGCCTGTTACGAAATGATAAAGGGAATGATCGGTCTCGGCGCTTTTGCCGCCGGTGCGATACTGCTTATCGAATTCACCAGCCCGCAAATGAAATCCGCGCAATCGTTCTGGTACCAGGTTCTGTGGTGCCTGATTTTACTCAGGCTGGTGGTGCTGGCGGTGCGCGTACTGGTATCGCCCGGCCGTTCGGATAACCGCCTGGTAACGGTTTCCGACTCCACCGCACAACAGATGCTGGCGTGGTCCCTGCTCCTGGCAGGATCGCTTGTGCTGCCCCGGCCACTGGTTACCATCGCCACCGATTTTGGCGCCGATACGGACACGGCGCTGTTGCTGAACATGGTATTTGGCACCCTCTTCATCACCCTGGTGATCGTGCTGGTTGTGCGCCTGCGCCACTACGGCGCGGCGCTCATTCTGGGTGACGATGGCGACGCCGGGAGTATCCGCCAGGGCCTGGCGCGCACCTGGTGGATACTTTCCATCGTCTACGTGCTGGCAATCTGGTTCATGTCCATCGGCAAGCGCGCCGCTACCGGCGAGTCGTCGATGGTCCCGGGCATTGGCAGCCTGCTTTTATTGGTAATGATCCCCTATGCCGACCGGGGTCTGACATGGCTGGTCACCTGGTACTTCAGTGACAGGACGCCGACAACGGATAGCGCCGAAGTAGCGGGCGATGATGCAGCCGCCGCGGATGTTATCGCCGCCACGCCCGACACCAGTGAATCTGCCTCGGCAGAAATTACGACCACCGAGCCCGACGCCAGTGAAACAGCCGTCGCTGAGAGCAACGATTTGGCCCCCGGATATATCGCGATCGCGTTGCGTTATACCCGGATAATCATGTTTTTGATCGCCCTGACGATTTTTACCCGGCTCTGGGATATCGATATTCGCGCCATCAGCGCCGAACTCATCGGTCCGCGTTTCGCCAGCGCGCTGTTCGATATCGGTATGACCATCCTGCTGACCTGGGCAATGTGGGGCATGATCCGCATCTCGATCGAACGCAAGCTCAACGAAGGTAAATCAGGGGATGACGCCGAGGGTGACGGCGAGGCGGGTGGGCTCGGCGGTACTCGTGTCGAAACCGTGCTACCGCTGATCCGCGCCTCGATCAAGATAACCCTGGTGGTAATGGCGGTGCTGATTTCCCTGTCCGCACTGGGTGTCAATATCGGGCCGTTGATCGCCGGCGCCGGCGTGGTCGGTATCGCCATCGGTTTCGGCGCGCAAACCCTGGTGCGCGACATCGTTTCGGGCTTTTTCTACCTGCTCGACGACGCCTTTCGTATCGGCGAGTACGTCGTCATCGACCAGGTTCGCGGCACCGTCGAAAAGATTTCGATTCGCTCATTCCAGTTACGCCACCACGAGGGTCCGGTACATACCATTCCCTACGGCGAGATTCGTACCCTCACCAACTGGAGCCGCGACTGGGCCATCATGAAGTTCGAGCTGCGCGTGCCCTTCGAGACGGACATCGACATGGTGCGTAGAATGATCAAGCAGATTGGCCTCGACATGACCGCAGACCCGAACTTTGGCCCGCTGATGCTGGCGCCGCTGAAATCGCAGGGCGTCAATCGCATCGACGACTCGGCACTGATCATCCGCTGCAAGTTCACCGCCATTCCAGGGCAACAATACCTGATACGGCGTGAAGCCTTCACCCGCATTCAGCGCGTCTTCGAGGAAGAGGGTATTCAGTTTGCACCGCGCCGGGTGCTGGTCGAGGCGACCACGCCGGAAGAGGCGGTAAAAGCGGCGGCCGGCGTACTCGACCAGGAAATACCTGCGGATAATTCCAAGCCTCCTCCGATGTAAACAGGAGACAGACGCCTACAACAAGAAGTGAGAACTGCGGACTGGAAACCGGGCCCTGTCACCGACGCAGAACCCGCATTTGAAATAAGCCCATTCAGGGTCGGCAAGCGCACAATCCGCGAATCCGCCCTGTGGCGCCTAATCGATGTCGAGGATCACCCCGTTTTTGTCGAAACGAATTTTGTTTGAGACCGAACTGGATCGTTCGTATATCCAGGTGTTGCCCTGGCGGTAAGTCGGTTCACCGCAGCGTTTCAGCACCTCGTACTGGCCCGGGGAGTTGCCCTGCCCGGAGGAAATGATATGCGTGCCACATCTCATCGAACTAGCCGCTGCCGGCTCCATGAAAGCTATCGTCAGCAACAGTACGGCGCCACTAAACTTGAACATTCTAGTCATTTAAATCTCCTACATCCACCAGGCTGGCTGGCTCCCAGGATCGATACACCCATGTTCAGGGTGTGCTGAATTTAAGGTCCTCGATCACGGCGAGACCCGCCGCCACGCGCACCATGTCACCCGACCCGATTCCGACGACCAGCGCACGAATCGGCGAACGCACGCGCAGCTTGCCTTGACCCGATATGCCGGCGAATCTTCCCTCGCCATCGATCAGTATGAACTTGCCGACGCAGTCACCGGGCTTCCCCTTACAGGATATCTGCGCGTAGATGACATCTTCGGGTGAAGCCGTTATCTCGCAATGACCCAGGGCCTCGGAGACGCCGGCCTCCAGATCGAACATCTGCACGATCGGGCACTGCACGTAACCCTCGTGCATCTCGCCTTTCGAGTTTTCGACGTACATAACCCCCTCCAGCTCACCGAGAAACTGTAGCCTGCGGGTATCGATCTGGAATACACGACCCTCGCCTTCCCAGGGAATGATGGCCTGCACCGTACCCTGCTCGGCGGCCCTGACCGGCGACAGCACCAGCAGCATGATGGCTACCAGGGGTAGTAGTGAAATTTGTTTAATGGTCATTATCTGATCTCCTGTTCGTTCAATAAATGAACCCTGCAAAACGCATAAGCCGTACTCTAGCAAACTTTTGTGATGTCGATGAGAAAAAATTTTTCCCTGGCGAGCGCTTACTTCACGGTCCCGGATTCGACCAGGTGGCGCGCCATGCCCTGCACGTTGAGTGCACGCCACTGATCATATGACCCCCAGCTTTTGTACTTTTCCATGAGCACGGTTTGCTTGAGCTCGTCGACCGACTGGCCCGCCCTGAGACCCTCGAGCACGGCGGCGCGTAATTCTTCAAGATAGGCAATGCCTGCGCTGACGTCCCTTTTGGTACCGACCGGACCATGCCCGCCAATCAGGATATCGAAATCGAGCGCTTCGACCTTTTTCACCTGCTGGATCCACTGGTCGACGTCAGCGCCCGGGAAGTCGCGGTAGAAAAGCCGTTTGGCGCTGACCACATCGACGACGAAGGCCACCGCTTCGGGCTGCACAACCATGGCGATCATGTCGGTGCCATGGCCCGGGCCGAGATAGGTCAGCTCGAATGTCTTGCTGCCCACGGTAAAGCTCAACTGATCGCTAAAGCGTTTCGTCGCCTCGACCAGGTCGATATCCTCGGGTGCGTTCTGCTGCATGATCACGTTGGGCACGTCGCCATACTCGGTGCCACCGGAGGCGTGGTCGCCGTGGCTGTGGCTGTAGATCAGGTGCGTAATCGGCTCGTCGGTGAGTTTGGCGATTTCCGCGCGCAGCCAGCTTGCGGCCTCGGCATTGATCGGATCGGTGACGACCACGCCGTCACCGGTGATGACAATCATGTTGTTGTGAAACCGATTCTGAAATCGGTAGATATCGAAGGTTACGCGCGTGATTTCACGTTTGACCTCCTGCGCCTGCGCGACAGTCGCAATACTGGTCCCGCCCATCAACAAAACCAGCAGGATCATGAGTAGTTTTTTCATCGCTTGCCCCCTTCGATTCATCGGTTGTTATATATCGGACCCCGCTTTTCTGATTAAATTCGAGCCTATGAAGCACTTCGAATCCCAGTTGCGCCTCGGTACCGGTATCGTGTTGGCATTGTACGTGGTTCAACACCTGCTCAACCACGCCTTCGGTATCGTCTCGATCGAAGCCGCGGAGGCCTATCGTAAAACGGTCGGCGCGGCATTTCAAACCTGGCCGGGGCTGTTGCTGTTGTACGCTTCGATCCTGTTTCACGCGATCATCGCCCTGCGCTCCCTCTATCGCCGTTCGAGTCTGCAGCTGTCGCTATGGCAATGGCTGCAGATTCTGATGGGGCTTTCCTTTCTTCCACTAGTGGTTGGTCACGCGGTGGCCAACCGGGGCTTTGCGCTGCTCGGCGAGGTTGACCCCAACTACTTCTACGTGATCACGTCGATTTCGCTAAAACCAGAATTCCTGGTCAAACTGGTAATCCTGATCGCGATTATCTGGGTGCACATGCTTATCGGGCTGCATTTCTGGCTTCGCATCAAGCCCGGTTACCGCCGTTACCTGCCGTATACCTACGCACTCGCCGTGCTGATTCCCGCGCTCGCCTACGTCGGTATTTATCGCATGCTCGAACAGGCCAGAACCTGGCTCGACGATAGTACACGCCTCGATCAAATCTATGCTGCCATTATCGCCATGGATCAACGCGACGTCGACATGCTGCGCGCATTGGAGGCCCGGTCCTGGGTAGTCATGGCAGGACTGTTGGTGATGGTGCTGGCAGCGCGTCAATTGCGGCTCTGGCGGCTGGCGCGCCACAGCGGTTATCAAATTTCACATAGCGGTGGCCGGGAATTCAGGGCAATGCAGGGAGTATCGCTGCTCGAAGCCCTGCGCGAAGCGCGCATACCTCATGCCTCGGCCTGCGGCGGGCGCGGACGCTGTACTACCTGTCGGGTGCGGGTCGGCAGCGGTCTTGCCGGGCTGCCGGCGCCGAATGACCAGGAAGCGCGCGCACTGGCGCGCATCAAGGCGGGCAAGGACATACGCCTGGCCTGCCAACTGCACCCTCAGTCCGACCTGGCGATCACTCC
>Ga0255048_10002826_pt1 | contig 10815 bp, 14 predicted proteins | sample JV7_2_2_MG_FD_183619 | JGI IMG/M metagenome (GOLD analysis project Ga0255048, IMG submission 183619) | Seawater microbial communities from Jervis Inlet, British Columbia, Canada - JV7_2_2 | ecosystem: Environmental > Aquatic > Marine > Inlet | place: Canada: British Columbia | collected 2016-10-06
TTTGAAGTCTTCTAGGGATTCACCTTGCTTCATCCATACCTTAAAGGTTTGTCGTCCATCATCGTATGAACGTCGAAGCATAATATTAGTTGCATCAAGAAGAATGTTACTAAACATCCCACTAACATTATATGCTGGACCATCACTCATATATTGACCTAAGCCAACACTTTCCGGAGTAATAGTCCCAACCATTAGTTTAGCAACTCGTGTTTTATCCATTTCTAAAACACGATTAGTAGGTACACCAAAATGACAAAGTAATTGCCTACCTAACATGATAGGTTTAGCAACTTTGGCATTATATTGTACTTTGAAGTCTGTATATGCTTCCGTCTTAAAGTCATAGACTTTATCTGGAATATTATTACCCCAACCTGCAACGCAAATTGATTCTACTGCTCCTGCCATAAACTTATCTGAAGCATCAGTAGTAACCGCTACACCACTACCAACAACTTCATTCTTAGCTGCTGATGTATTGGCAATCGCATCGTTAATACGAGAAACATCAACAACATCTTTAGGATCATTAGCATTGATCCTATTAGTAAAATCAGTAATCAAATCAAGTTTATCATCTGAGCTTAGATTACTAATTCGAATAATAGCTTGAGCATCAGAAATACTTAAATTCTGATTACCAACTGCATCTACTTTTGTAGTGACAGCGGTATCTGTACTAACAGTATTAGGCTGAATATCCTCTAGAACCTTCGCTTCATCACTTGGCACTAGCTTATCTTGTGCGGCATACCAGGTTTCTAGTGCAGAAGTAAATACTTCAGCACTATCAGTAGCTTTACACAGACCCTCTTTCATCAAGAACAACTTAATTTTTGGATTCACTTTAGTTTCCTTTGTAGTAGTGACTGGGTTTTTAACACTTTCATTATTAGGATTACTAACCCAATCAGGATTTAGTGATCCAGTTACAGTTACATTACTGTTCGAAGTTATATTAGATTTTACCAATTCGACTTCTGTATCAGAAGAGTCTATACTCGGATTTAAAGTATTAGAATCATATTCTGTAGAGATATTAGTCGTTCCACCAATATTAGATGCTACTAATACACTACCTCGCTTAGTATCATTAGCTAGAATCTTATTTACTACTTCATCTAAAGTAGCAATTCCGTGTATCATACCTTTACTTAGAGCTTCTTTTGCTCGATACGCTCTACCTTGACCAAAATCAGTATTAACTTTTGTACTCTTAATGTTTAAGTTTCTAGCAACTGCATCTACAAATTCATTATGTAATTCGGATGCTGTTGATTTAATATGAGCTATTGTACTTTTCTTTAAAGGTTCTAACGAGATAGTTTCTGCTTTATTCTCAGCAGTTCTAAATATAGTGTATTTCTTACCTTCTTTAGCTTCACTCTCACTTATATCTGTGTGTATAGTTAATACGCCTATGCTACCAATTGATTCACTGGAAGGAATAGCATATACATTATTCGTACTACTACCAATCCAATAAGCGGCACTTGCCATCATTGGATTAACTAGTGTGTATACAGGTTTTTCACTATCTTTAACTGCATTACGAATCTTATCACTTAATTCTGGTACTCCTGGTACTGTTCCACCAGGACTATCAGTATTAAAGATGATACCAACTACAGAATCATCATTCATTGCTTCTGTGAATGATTTATTTAATAATTCTGTACTTGTACCACCACTGTACTCTGACAGAAAATTCATCCTTTGGGCTATTGTACCGAACATATTCAGTACAGCTATACGCTTACCGGGATTACTATTATTAGTACTGCCATTTAGAGCAGTCCAGGACATATTTTGTCCTACAATTTCATAAATAGTACCATCATCGTTACTTGTAGTAGATTTTAATTCCCAGTAGGGTTTAGTATCCTCTGAAACTATATATGATGTTATTTCATCATTCTTTACAGCTTCCAGTCTATTGAATACGTATGGTTGACTTAGTTGTATACCTTCATGCTTCATCTGTAGAAACGAAGCTATTTCTTCCATCTTTTCTGGAAGTATAGCCCACGGCCTACCGTATACTGTTTGAATTACTTTAGAGTATTTTTTAGGCATTATTTGGTGCTACAGGTTTAGGATTGTTAGCAGCTTTAACTTTAGCATCACTTTCTTTATTTTTTAGATCATCTTCTCTTGTCATAGGTAGCTTAGATTCTTCAACCTCTCTCTGAGTAAAATCGTCTTCCCAATCTCTACCTCTATTACCCATAACTTCATCATAAGTTATGCTCTTGTTTTTGAGTTTAATATCATCTGCTTCAGCATCATCTTTAGGATTGACACTTTCCCATCCTGGTGTTTGCCATGATGTATCATTCCATAGCTCGTCAATACCTTCATTAGCAAAGTTTAAAGGTGAAGGATAACCTTCTATGCCCGCACTTACTGCTGCTCTATCGAATCTATTTAATGTGGGATTACCACAATGATTAATAGTAAACTTTTGTAGTTTCCTATACAGTTTCTTATCACCGTTAATAGCAGCTCGAACACTACTAAAGTTACTTGTTTCAAAGTCTCTCATTACAGAGTAATGTGATAATCCTAAACCAATAGATATACCATTTTCAATTAGTTTAATCCAAGGTTGACTATCACTACCCGGTACATTTGGTCCTACTGCTGTTATACTGTCTCCAGGATACCCTCGCCAAACCATACCTCTTGTATGTTTGTCAATAGTATTACCGTATATATCAGTTGTACCTGAAGCTGGACTAGTATCATTTGGCATAGTCCAATTGCCATCATCATAGTTTGGGTCTGTAGCTATCATATATGCCCATGATGATTTAATATCACTAGCATACAATTCATTATCAGTATAATAGCCTAAAGCCCATAACCACTGTATAACTGGTGCGAATGCCGTAAAACCTCTATTACTACCACGTTGGAATCTGGGTTTTAGAAAACCGTACTCACAATTAGTACGACTAATCCTTACTGGATTATCATAGTCAAAAATATCATCATTCTGTATAGTTTTATTAACCCAGTATGCTAGTACTCGTTTTGTAGCTTGATCAATTTCACAACCATTACGTATTACATTAGCAGTTTTACTATTACCAGGAACTCTATCTAAATGATCTACAAATTGTTCTTCTGGTATTAATTCTAAAGTTAATGGTATACGTTGTGGTTGTAGTCCAGTTATACCTACTCTTTTAACAGGAGTAGATAAGTAATGAATTAAGCATCCACCAGCTACTATTACTTCACTTAACCATGATGACATCAATTCATCAATAGTTTCATCTCTAGTTAAGTCACATTCTCTTGTTGAATGTGGAGTTAATCCACCCCACCTATTCCACTCTTTCTTAAAGTTCTCTTGTGTATTCCTTTTAGGTTTAATACCGCACTCAATGACATTCTCTATAATTGCACTTACAGCACTTGCAGCTATAGGATTGTTACGATATAGGTCTCTAGCTCTGTTTCTTAATACTTTACCATCTTGACTGAATAACCTATTACCACCACTAGCTCCTGGTCGCCAGTCTTCTGTTAGCCTATTAGTTTTACCGCCTTCATACCCACCACTTCCACCACCACTATAATTGTTAAAAGGATTATCATAAAAGCCATTTCCAGCTTTACGTGATAATCCTTCTTTATTACTAACACTAGGTGTTGTAATTTTATGAAGTATAGATTTTAAGGCTGTTAAACCTAACATATTTTATTCTTTATAGTAGACTTGACTACCTATCTGTTACACTTGCTCTATTTAATTGTGCCACACTAACTGGACTTCTAGTTGCTCTACGTTGTTGTTTAAGTAGCCCTTCAAGCATATCGTTCATAACTTGTATTGATTTAACTATATCGCCTTTTTTCCTACGTCTAGCAATTCCTGTTGCTCCATCACCTATTTCATACTCTTCAGTATGTTTATCTAACTCCGTAAAGGCAGTTGCTAAACTAGCCTCTAATGTTGCAATTTTTGTTGCGACTGTATTAAATGCCATATTAACATCCAATTAACTGTATTCAACTTGACATTGAACCATATTTAGATAAAATGTCAAGTGTAATTTGAGGAAATTCTGAAACTTATACTTTGTAGTATATAAGGTATTGATGTGGTATGATTATCCAAAATCAAAGTATATAAAAAAAACCTACCCGAAGGTAGGTATGCTACAGTTAAATAACTACTCTTATTTTTCTAGGTTGTCCTTTATAAACTTAACTAGTTTTTGAACATCCTCTATGCTCATTTCTACTATACTTGATGGTTTACCCTTATTTGGAGTCTTTGCTCTAATAGATTTTTCATAGTCTGCTAATTCAAGTTTATAAGTATTAATAGCTAATTCAAATCGTTTTAACCAAATATCCTCTAAACCATCTCTTAGCTTATCAGGTTCTCCTTCTACATCAAATGATCCTGATTCACCGCATATATCACATACAAAGTATCTACGTTTACCTTTAGTATTATGTATTCGTGTTTTACGTTTAACTTTACCATCTGTAGCTTTTAAACAAGTAGGACATGCTGGTGCTTTAACTCGCATTCAATTTCAACCTTAGTTAGAGTTAGTTATTATATTCGTATTTTTGGTTGTTCTTCACTGAGAGAGAGTATAGTCTTCTTATCATCAACTTGTGGTGCCGAGTTTTGTTTAGTTGAGTTCTTATGTTTATAACTACGAACATAATCATAGGCAACAAAATTACCAGCTAAACAGTCTAAGAAGTGATCATTAGGTCTTAAATGATTAAACCCTTTCTTTAGTTCAAGTCCACCTATCTTTTTCTCTACCCATTCTTCAGTCCATATCTGTGCTGTAACTTCATCAGCAAACTCAGTATGTTCAAATGGTTCATTACCAAACACTGAGAGTTCATATGCTCTACTTTTATGTATCACCTTTGTTTCTTTAGTTACAACTAGTTCTCCATACTCATCAATTAATTGTTTACCTGTTTCCTCATCAATAACTGGAGTTATTACTTCTTCAGTTGATAGTACTCCTTGTATTGCTCGATAATAGTATCTTAAAAAACCATTATGTACTTCATTTTTATAAAAGTCTGGATCAAAACTTATAGTCCATGTTCTAAATTTTGGTTGTTTAGCTCTATGTAATGCTCTTCCTGTTTTTACCAGTTTCTTATCATTAGTTGATTTTGGAGGCATTACATATTTAGGAGAACCATAACTTGCAACCCATGTATGATCTTGCTCACTAACAAAAGGAATTGTTACATCATTCCAGTTACCAGCATCAACAACATTCATACTTGGAAAAATAGGTTTTAAGGTTTCTTGCTTAATAGGTTGTGTATTATCTTTATCATTATCAGAAGGAATATTATGTAAAAGTATTTTTCCATCTAATAACCCCTTACTATTTTCTGGAATGTTATTGCTATTTCCTTCAAGGATGTTATCTGAGACATCATCATCACTAGAAGTACTACTGTTGTTAGGTGAAGAATACTTATAGTGTATAGGAGTAACATAATATGACTCATCCAGGAATTTCGCTCGAATTTCATATAGAGCATCCTTAATACAAGTTTTTATGTCTTTATTTTCTTCAAAGTTAGTATTAGTTATAAAGTAGTCTACTACTCTAGCTTCATGCTTTTCATTCCATGATATAACTACAGTATGAAGTCTTCGTTTACCTAAATCTGTAAAACTTGTTAGGTATTTAGTATCATGTGGGCAATATGTTTGGGGATACCCATTAAGACTAGCTCTAACTATAAATGGTTCTATTCCTGATTCTTCTGGTTCTTCTTCTAATGGTGGATCATTTTGGTACTCAGTTTTAGCGTATCTCCAACCTCTATCAGCTACAATGTTGATAAAGTGTTGTATTGCTGTATTTTCTTCTAATGTCGTTTCTTTCTTATTATGATCAATTATTTCTTCATTATTATACCTATGGAGATTACCTGGTATAATATCTCCATCCATTGTTTTTTGATTATCTAAATAAAACTTATTTGCATTTCTACTGTGCTTATCTCCATCTCGTTGATCATTCTTTCTTTTCTCTATATACTGAATCCATAACTTATATTGGTTACTTTTAGGATCAGGTAAATGAGATAAGAATGAATATCTTTTAGGTGTCCATGCTGGATTTTGTTGTGGATCAGTATATCGAGCACTTAAACATTTACTATTTTGTATTGTTGTGCTTATGAACCTACTAATTCTTTTCTGTTGACTTCCAGCACCGCCAATAGCTCCTTCTATTAAATTAATTCTATGCTCAATTTGAACATCACTTTTAGCACTATCTTCTGTTTCAGGATCATCAATACCAGCAAAGTCTGGTCTTCTGTTACCAACTTTAGTTCCACGAATAGATTTACTATCTAAACCATATGTTTTAATTTTAGCTTGAGAGTATACTGCATTACCTCGATTATTCAACCTAATGAATTGACCATCAATACTTGAAAGGTTTGTTGATTTAGTTATATAAGTTTGGTTTTGTTTTGATTTAGCATAGGATTTAATCAATACATAGTCTTTACCATTTAACATCTTTCCAGTTAATGCTCTACCAAATCTATCTACCTTAATACCATACTCTTGTATAAACTCTTTAGGATACGATGATTTTACCACTGGAAGAGAAATTTCATCAATGCTCCATTTTATATGTGTTCTATTACCATTAACTGTTTGGCCTTTACACCTATTTGGTGAGGCGTCCACATCAACACAAGTTAAGTATAATTCTGGGTAATCTTCAATGAACCTATCGTTATTCTCATCTGTAATGAATTTTTTTATATCAGAAAGTAATTCAATAGCTTTAGGTCCAGCTTGAGCGAATAGTAGAGCAAATCTACATAGGCCCTTTATCATTGCAAATAATACTGTTCCTTCTAGTACTGTTGTCTTACCTTCACTTCTAGGTGCTGCTCTTGCTTCATCATGACCATACATGATAGCCATCATCATAGCTTCACTTAATTCATACTGTACTGTACTTATAGGTAGAAAGAAAGTATCAGGGAAGTAAAATTTACACCAATCTAATGCTTTACCAGATTCATACTTTAATCTTCTTTCTGGATTTTCACATTCTGGTATTTTTAAATCTCTTTCACTAGCTTTACGTTCTCTTGCATAGTCAGCACTTAAACTTGCTGCTGTTCTTCCCGAATGTTTCCTACCACTACCACTTCTACTTCCACCTCTTCCTCTACCTTTACTAGTACCAGTATTCTTTTTACTAAATGGTTGATGAAACTTATCTCCCTCTTTACTAACTTTACCTTTTCTTATTTTTTCTTGTTGTCGAGTAGTATCACCAGGTATAGAGTTAATAAGGTTCCATACCTCATTTAGTTCCTCATCTGTCTTAGCTGCTTTTATAAGTTGTTTCCATTCAATCATACTTATTTGTCTATAATAGATACAGGATAAATAATTTTAACTACTTTTTTCATAACTATGATAATATTTAGGATTATCTTTATATCTAATAATATTAAAATAATCTATAATAAGTTTATCATCTTGTATTTTAAACCTTAGATTTGCTTCCTCTTTTTTATCATTACTTTGATACATAGCGGAAATATAGTCATTTTTTAATATAGTAAGACAAGGTTTACCATTAAAATATGTTTTTTTAGTTTTTATATTTATACTAAATGTTTCATCTGTACCATCAGGATTCTGTAATACCAGTTTTAATGCATCATCTTCTACTTTTTTACCAAATAGACTTTTTATAGGAGTAAATAAAGCTATTATTGAACTAGCTAATAAATTTCGTCTAGTTATCATTGCGTTTAACCACCCTCTACTGGTTTAATTTTTAAAGGTACTATTTCACCATTTTTAATTTCAAACTCAATATCTAAAGTCTTATCAATACTTAAATCTTTTTCTTTATTTATAGGTGAAACTACTTCTTTATTTTTTAAAGCATCTAGTAATAGAGGTATACCTACACCTGCTCCCATTCCTGTACCTAATAATGCTCCACCTAAGGCTAACTTAGCAAGTGTTCCTAAACTACCCTTCGGTTGTTGATACGTATTATTAACTGTATTCCCACTATTAGAGGTGATGTTCATATCATCTTCTGGAACATCTAATGCTTTATGGGCTGCTGTTTTATATAATTTATCTTGCCAATCAACTCGTCTAGTATAATCTCTATAGAGTTCGTCTTTATTTATTTCATTACTAACTATTGAGGAATTCTTTGGCATTATTATCTTGTTCCTCATTAAATTTTAAAGTATCATTAACAAATTGGCTACCAATAGTTGCTATATCTATAGCTTGAAGAAGTTTCACCTTATTAACATCTTCTTTTGTTATAGGTTCATCATTCTCTATTTTTTTAGTTAAGATAGCCAATCTGTTAACAATGTCTACCATTTACTCTGCTTTCATAATTCGAGCGGTAATTGCATCAAATACTGCTGTACGTCGTTCTTGTGCTGCAACAAAACCTTTACCTAGACCATCAACTGTCAATGCTTGACTACGTGCAACAATAGCATTCATGTTAATATCAGTAGGTGCGTCATTACTTACAGTTTGTTGTGCTTGTCGAGTATCATCTGTTGCTTCTACTGCTCCATAGGTAGAAGTAGGTGGAGCACCTATACGAGACTCTCTAACTACTGTACTACCCTCAACTGATTCAGCCATATTAATTCCTTTACTGGAAGAGAAGAGTTAATCACGTTCCGAGTTTTTCTTTTTAGTAATATACCTCATAGCATCTACATTTCCATTAAGAGCATACAAATTATTCACCATTCGGATAAGTAACTTAACCATTTTACTAATATCACTATGTTTATCATCTTTGTACTTTTCCTCTAAGTCATGTAAAAATATTTGTTCTTCTTTAGTAAGTAACACTGTTATTCCTTAGTTATTACTTTACTTTTAACATTAATTCTTATTGTGCCTTTGTATCCATCTAATTGTCCTGATTTAATTAAATTTAATAATTCTTTTTGTATATCTTCAGAAGATAATACTAGATCCTTACCATCTTTACCCGGTAAACCTTGTAATCCTACTAAACCATCTTTACCATTAGCCCCATCTTTTCCATCCCTACCATCTTTTCCATTTATTATAATTGGATTTACTTTATTTTTAATTTTCTCTTTTACTTTAGGCTTTATTGGTTTCTCTACAGGTGGTGGCGGTACATACTCTGTATCATTAATAAATTTAATTATATATGGTCGTATGATTGATATTGGTGTAAAGTATGTAAATTGTCTTTCATTAGGTCTAGCTGAGTATCCACGTAGTACTCCATAGACTTTAGGAGTATCTTCGTATAAACCTATAGGTGCTCCACTATTACCTAGAACTGTCCATCGTATAGCAGTTACATAGTTGATATTAGCAGATATCTTCCCTTTTTTACTTACAGCTTTAAATGAACCTTTATCAAAACATCTTGTAATAGTAGGTTCATTAACTCTTAAATTTCTATCAGCAATATCAGTTGTTGATGTTAATAATCTTATTGTTAATAAAGAGAAATCAATATTGTCTTTTTCAACTCTAACAATTAACTTAGCTGGATATTTTATTTTTTCAATTACTACAAAAATTTTTACATTCTGCCTATTAATTGTTGAGCTACTTTCAATATGTCCTGCTGTTAAAATTAATGAGGAATCATTATTATTATCTCCATTGGAATCAAATACATATATTGAGGTTCCAGTATAATGTCCATTGAATGTACGAACTGTACATACACCATTTTTACTTCAAGTTGATTTAGTTTGCCATTCAGTTAATACTTTAACAATAGAAGCATTACATAGAGACGAATATAATAATAACATTAAAAATATAAATAGTTTTTTAATCATTATTAAACTTCTTTTATATACTTCCATTTATGTTTCCAAGTCACATCTAAAGCTTTTTCAATTGTTGATCTTTTATATTTTACAGGACACCTTAAAATTATATCTATATCTAATCGTTCTTTTTTAGTTAATTTTATTTTTGATATAGCTTTATTAAATACTTTTTTTGCTACTCTGAGTTTCATTATTGAACTTCTTTTTGACTACTGTCAAACTTATTCAATCACTATTGAACTTCTTTTTGGTTAAACTTATCTAATAAAAACTGTTTCTTAGCCTCTAGGTCTAAACCTTCTGGAAATATTGGATTTACAATATTATTTTGTACATTTACTTGTATTGGTTGTGTATTACCATTTTCCTCACTGGAAGAAGAAATACCATTAGCTGCATTTTTATTATAGCTTAAAGCATCATCGTATTCAGTATCCTCATTATTATACTCTAAGTTGTGTTCTGGATTTTGACTTTCTAATCGTAATTCTTCTTGTTCTTCTTCATACTCAATATCATCTTGTAGATTTTGAATTAACTTTTCTTCTTGCTCTATATTCTGTTGCTCCATCTCATGTAGTATCTTCATCGCATTAACTCTAGCTCTTGTATCAACTATGTTTCCACGCGAGTCTGATATGATCTCTATAGCTGAATCTATAATTTCTTTTTTTACTTTAGCTGATATTGGCCATCGGTTTCTTATTGCTTGTAACTCTAGAAGTTGTTCTCTTTTTGATTTAATTTTAGATTTATCTAATCCTGTAGTAGAATCTATGGTAATCATTTATAGTTCCATATGATTTAATAAGATTAAGTAAGTTTAATTGTAATTGAATTCTAGTAAGATGTACTTATATCATGTACTTAAAAATTGTCAACTACAATCTAGAACTTTTTTGAAAAAAGTGTTTAATGACATAAAATAAACCACCTCACAGC
>Ga0255048_10002831_pt1 | contig 10803 bp, 12 predicted proteins | sample JV7_2_2_MG_FD_183619 | JGI IMG/M metagenome (GOLD analysis project Ga0255048, IMG submission 183619) | Seawater microbial communities from Jervis Inlet, British Columbia, Canada - JV7_2_2 | ecosystem: Environmental > Aquatic > Marine > Inlet | place: Canada: British Columbia | collected 2016-10-06
GCCGTAGTAGTAGCATTGGCAGTATTAGCTGCCTCTGTCGTAGTGGCTGCTGTATTAAGAGTACCGGCTGCGTTAGCAGTCTCAGCACCAGTAGCTGAATTAGCTGCCACCGCCGAGCTTACTCCTGAAGCTAGCCCCGCCGTAATTCCAGCGGCAACAACTCCTCTTATTATTGCAGGTCGTAAATCATTGTTCTTGCTGATAGTGCTGTCAGCGGCCATTTCATTGTTGTTACCAAGGAACGCGGCTTTAGCACCTGGAAATTCAGCTTCATAATCAGCCCAAGAATCTTCCCAATCTTTGATGGCCCATCTTTTCTCGGTGCCACCTTCCATATTCATGAGATTCGGAGGGCGAATAGGCGGAGGAGATCTATAGTTCGGAGAGTCTTCAAACGCTTTCCACTGATCTCTCCAACGATAGTGGCCCCTGTCGACAGAATTTACTGGAAGTACTCCGAATTGATTTCCTTCGGTGAACATGGTAAACTCAAACATCAGTGCGCTTCTCGGTTGGAGCATCTTCTAGCCCTGGCCCGTATTGATCTATAATTTTATTATCGCCGGTTACTACCGTCATTAGTTTACACTCCTGGCCACTTCGGACCATACCTGGTCGTTAAACATAGTTAAAGTTAACGTATCTGTATCTGTCATAGTATAGTTTGCATTTCCGTTTAAGATGATTGGTGCCCCATCTGTTATTGTAATACTAGCAGTAGCCAGTATCCTAATTGTTTGTCCTATAACACCGTCGTCAAAATCGGTTATAGCGGTTGTACCGGCTGTTTTGAATATACTGCCGCCCTTAACAGAGGGAGTAGCATCAGCACTAGTAAACGTGTAGACCTTGGGGTTCTTCAATTGGCACAGTTCGTCCAATGCAAAGATAGCCGTATCGTCTACATTCATCATTCCTTGATGATTGCGTATATTACTCTTAGCCATAAACTACTCTAGGCTCCTTGTTGCCGTAGGTTTTTCCGTACAATCCTTTAAGAACAAAGGAAGTACCTCCATTGAAATCTAATCTAAATCTCCAATTCTTTCCCACGCCTAGGTTGTGTGCTCGGTATACTCTGCCTGCGGGATCATAGCTGCCTGCATCTACATTCATAGTTATAGCACTTCCCCAACTATTTCCCCCGTCTTTTGATACATACAAGTCTATTTGTGACGAAGTTATAGTTCCGGCTCCAGTCAAAGTACCTATTTCTAAGGTTACTTCGGAAAATCTGAGCGGAGTATCACTACGCAACATTGGTCCTACAATTCGTCTAGGAACCGTATTAGTATTATTTCCAGTACCAGCGTTTGTTATATCCAAACCAGCATCTGGAGTGTACAGTTGCCCCCCGTCTCTGTGCCCAAAAACATGCAATCCCTGGGCAGATGAGATGGACGTTCCAGGAGCATACACCACGGAAGTCCATAACTCCGAGCTAGGAAAATTCAATCCAGAACTCCCACCATAGTGCGCTCGTTCATGCCACAACTTGGTACTAGTGTCATAAACTAAGGTAGGTTTTCCATTAGAGGTTTCGGTCTCCAATACAACATTTGACATAGCATAAAATTCGTGACCACTTTCCATAAAGGAGTATCCAAAACCGTAGTTTGTGGCGCTGTCTCTAGTAGTATTCCACGTTCTTCCTTCTATTGCTGAAGAAACGTAATGGTTTGATATAACTTCCGCAGTTGCCCCTGAGAGAGCCACTACTGCCCCAGTACCTCTGTAACTTTCAGAAGGGAACATCACTCTGTTATCCACCACAGCAGCCATGTGCTTAGCCGCAACACCAACTTCTATATATCCTCCTTGGTATCTTTCAAAAGTAGAGTCCAGGTCCCCGGAGTTATACCACAGTTCTGTTGTAGTCTCTCCTAAAAGATACAGTATTCTATTATGAACTATGATATCTATAAGGGTATCCTGCCCTCCTTCTTTAGTAGCAAAATCAGTTGCTGTCCAAGTAGTCCCATCATTTAGGTTAGACCAATAGAATCTGCCAGGATTAGTGGCATCCCCCGATTGTGCTGCTATAAAATACCCGTCTAAATACGCTACAATGTCCGCGTTATCTGGAAAATTAGCAGTGCCCGACAGGTTGGTCCAGGTATTGCTACTAGGATTCAACAAGAATCCTTGAGTTCCATCTACTACCAGTATCTCGTCTGTTCTTGGATTGGATGCAAAACTAACTCTACCATTAGTGCTAGTCAAATCTCCAATATCATCTGTCTCTGTACCACCAGACCATCTAGTAACATCGTTTCCAGAAGCTACAAACAGCTTAGCTGTTATGGGGTCATAGAACATACCACGTACCGTATCCGCTCCTGCGGCGGTGTCTGCGGTAGTTAGCCCTGGAGTTGGCATCCACATGCCTATGTCGGGGCTAGGCCCCGGAGTCCAGTACATATTTAGACATGATTGTATGGCTGCATATTCTATATTATTCTTAGAGGCAGCAGTACCAGTGTCGTGCTCCATGTGCCCTACGCCGGGGGCTAGTAAGGGGATTGTTGGCATGTTTAAGTACGTCTCTCGTCTTTGCCGAATATCACGGAAGCATCTTCACTCATAGAGTTGAAGTAATCATTTTTCTTCGCTTCTGCGATAGCTATATGTTCTTTACGCTCGTTACCAGTTATACCGTACTCTGGACACATCTCAGCAGCCAGTCCGTGGGCTAGAGAGTTAATACCTTCTGCTGATATATCAATGTTGTCCGTAGTAGCATCTAAGTCCTGTATCAAGGGCACGTACTGGAGAGTAAGTTTATCATACCCACCTCCCCCTGTAGGCCATATCTTAAGACTAGATCTAATAGTGCCTTGCCTGTGAAATATCATGGTAGGGGCACCCGTTTGCAGGGTCTGAGTTGACCTATCTCGATAGTCCTGTTCTCCCACTATCTCAATGGGGATCTCGTGCCCTGGCTTAAGTGTACTATTAGTAGAAGCACCCGTAATGCTGTTTTCTTTTCTAGCAGCATACACTAGATGCGTTATCTTAGAGGTAATGCTTAGGGCTGGTGCCCAAGTATATACCAAGGCTCCAGAAGAAGCTGTGGTATCACTGGCAGTAGAGGCGGTCAAAGTTACTACATTGGCGCTCGGTGCGCCGTTAACAGTGGTTACGTGGAAGGTACCATCTGCTTGCATGATAAGAATATTATCTGCATTGGATATGTTAGTATCATCGGTTACCGTGACAGTGCTTGCTGATGCTGTTGCGCTAGACGCTAGGGTGGTCATGGCGTAGGATGAAGTAATGCTGGCAGTTCCTGAAGTTCCTACGGAGTACTCGTTTACCTCCCCAGGATTTTCTAAGAACAAGTACGCTTTTTTACGAAGCCATACGTCTGCTCCCTGGGCTGACCATTCTTTAATCAATAAATTCAATACTATGAGAGCGTTGGCTTCTTCAGTAGAATTAATTGTTTCTGCAATGCCTAAAACACCCAAACGCCGCAAGGCTAGGGCTATAATTTGAGCAGCAGTAATGCTCTCAGTGTAATTGTAAGAACCTGAAAGAGCCATCTATTAATCCCTCGATTGAGTTACATAGACCTGTATTTCACCACCTGAGCTATGACTATTGATTATCACTCGCATAGCATTTGCTCCAGCATCAATGTTGCCGATAGCATCGGCTGCCGTTGTAACAAGAGCAGTAGCAGTAGTAGCGACCCAAGCAATAGCACTTTGATCTGTGGGAATATCTGTTCTATTGATATCTTGGTTAGTAACTTCAACCGTAAAATCAATGGTTCCAGTAACTTCAACTTGGACCAGCGCCCCAGCATCGGACCACCTATCTAGGGGGTACGTGGGAGAAGCCAGTTCATCCACTGTGCCTGCGGTAACATCACCCGTAGTGTCAGCGCTTGCTGCAATACTAGTCACCGTCTTAAAGTACTTAGTTCCTTCTGTAACTCCAGAACTGGGACCAACTATGATCTCGCTCTGAGCTTTTCCATCAGCATCCGTTCCAGTTACCGTGAAAGTTTTACCAGTCTCATCAGTAGCGGCTGCGCCTATTACTACTTGTCTAGCAGCATCACCATCTCCGGCAGTATACGTGCCTCCTGAGATGAGGGCACCGTCTAAGGTAAGATTTTGAATTCCGCCAGCAGCGGGGGTCTGTGCCTCAGCAATACCATTGGGATCTACGTCAACCGGATCTATGTCATATTTGTGTATTCTAGCCATTTTATTTCCTCAAAGGAGAGGGGCCGAAGCCCCTCTGACCTAGGTTATTACGTAGATACCGTAGTAGGTACTAGCGCTCCCGACTCGTCGACAGCGTTAACCACATAGTTCTCAATAGACAGCATGGAACCTGGATCTAGCGCCGTTTCCGGTGCCGTAGCAAACAAAGTGCCCCAATTATTGTTGGCCATTACACCAGTGTTAGCAACATTCAAATCTACAACAAATCCTGCCGTAGTATCTGCGTTGTAACCAGTGTTGCCAGCAATAAGGTTTGCGCCCGTACTCGCTGCACCCTCGCCAATTATGATACCGTCCGTGAAATCTCCGTAGAAGAAGTTATCAGTAATGGTATGCTCAGGAGCCGTATCAAGGCGTACTGCCTCAGAACAACCCGCGATGGCTTCTGCAATCACTCTACTGTTTGACAGGGTAAAGCCCGTAACACCATCAGCGTCGATCATCGTAATGAAGTCGTCGCCTGTAGCGTTAAAGTTAATCTCTACATTGTCAAGAGTAGCGTAAGCTGCATCAATGTTGACGCCAACTACAACAGCCGAAACATCGGCGGTCAAAGTCAGGTTGTACAAGGTTACATTAGCTGCATCAATCTCAACTGAACTTGCCGTAGCAGAGAAGTTAAGATCTGGTCTTAGTGAACCAGCACCTAGCCCAATGACAGATACTCCAGCAACGTCAAATACAAGCGACGTAGCACTGGCAATATCTTCCGAGTGACCAGGCATGACAACAATAATATCGCCACGATCAGCAGTACATTTTCCGACAGCATAATCAATGCTGGCAAAAGGTTTTCGGTAAGTTCCATCGTTTCCGTTAGAACCTCCAACACCGCCCTTAGCTAGAACTCCTGAGTTATTAACCCAAAAGACCTCACCAGGATTGGTGGTAAGCAGGGGAACGCCCCTGATTGTTACTCCGGCTGCAAAGCCGTTAGGATAAGAACTACCCATGTTTAAATCTCCTTATCTTTAGAAGGAAGGGCAAGGGGCCGAAGCCCCTTAACCCAAACTGATTAAGCTCCTGAAGTACCGTAGATACCTCTCCAATCCGCCCAACCCGTGGTAAAGCGCATGTACGCCTTAGCCTTCGCGTTGTCCGTATCGAAGTCTTTATCTTTGGTGAACTCCAGAGATTCTCGATCAAACCATATAAGCCCATTAGGGGCGTTAGTACGGATGAACCAAGCATCTGTATCCGTAAGATAGTGATTCGTCACAACCTTAGGGATTGCTCCCAGGTTACGAAGGGCATTCGGATCGTTGTCCGCTGTACCAACTCGAAGCACTGACTTAAGAACTCGCTCAAACTCGTAGACTTGAGCTACGTTACCAATGAGGCAGGTCGGCCTAAGAGCAATTCTCAGGTTTTTGCTGTTCTTAGCATTCATAATCTGAATAGTAAGATCCTCAAGGGCAGCTTCACTAAAGTCTGCATTGGTGGAAAGAATGTTGGATTGATTGCCACCTGTAAGTGCCGAGTGATCGGAAGCAATTAACGAGGAGCCATCAGCTCCCAGATAAGTACCACTGAACGCACGGTTATACACGTTAGCTCCCACATTCTCGCGGGTTTGATTCATTGAGAACGCCAGGTTAGCTGCTCGGGCTTTGGAAACCTCCATATAGAGATTATCCGCAAGCTCTTCGCGTGTAACGACATAGCCAAGACCGTAGGCTACGTTGGTGAACCGTGAGGTAACACCCTGAATGTTCGAATCATATACGACACCAGATCCCTCGGGTTTGACCGGAGCCAAGCCGTAGGTCGTATTCTCCACAATCTCTTCGTACTTCTTGCTACTCGATTTAAAATCGAAAAGCTGAGTGTACTCTTTATCATGTGTTGCATACGAAGTGCCGAACCAACCTAAGACGCCCGGCCAAAGGGCCTTAGGATGATTTCCTGTAGTAGTTAAAGCCATATCTACTTATCTCCTATTAAGACCCGCCAGCAAGCTGATGCTGGTCGCCATTGATCTTCACCCGAAAAAGAACCCCGGAACTACCCAGGTCATTACCTGGAGTATTGTGAACACCTAGCAACTGAATCTGCCCATCGGTGGTAGTGGCGTCAAAGCTAGAAGAATCTAGCGTATCGCCGGATTGACCATAAGCAGTTTCACCAGTACCCGCGATAAGAATACCGAGGTTACCAATGTCCGCTGCTACTATGGCTGCTGCGCCTGCATCTTCTCCGACAAGGAACTCCAAGTCAGGATCGTCTGCGACGAAGACGTATGTAGCAACAGATGCTACGCGATGTTTATTCTCCAAATCTGGAGTTGTGGTTACATCTGGGGGACTCTCACCAACAGATACACCAACGACAGGGCCGAGGAAAGCATTTCCTGCGGCTAAAGTAGCGGCTGCAACTGTAGCATAATGTCCTTCAGTGTCTCCACTTCCGGCTAACGCCACGGGATCACCAATAAAGATGGCAGTACTATCTGTAGCCGGGACAAAATACCAATTGCCCGAACCACGATAGTTCCCATGAGGGTCGCGGAAAGGTATAAGACCAGTCATATTTGACCTCCTATTTTATACACATTTATTAAAGGGATGGCAAGTACTTAGCGCCCCGCGCTCGGGTTGTAATCAATGCCAGTGATGTACCCTTCTTCTCGGGGAGTTCCCCCTCGTCGAAGACCTTCATCAATCTCGTCATTATTACGTGCCTTTGAAGCCTCGTCTTCCAGATGTAATTTCATCGGAAGTTTCATAAGAACTCCAATAATCGGTTTGCCATTATCATACTTACCTACAATTTTGGTTACTTTTCCGTTAAGGTCCTCTGAGTTCCATGCTACTGTCGGATCTCCGAAAGTCAAATCGCTTTCCTCGGCCTCTTTCTTTGTTACGAAATCATACCCTGCATTTAACGCACGCTGTACCCTATCTTCTACCATATTAAAAATATAGTAGTAGAAGTTGGGATCTTTCTTCGCTACGTGTAATCGGCTATTAAGCCCGTCAAATGGCACTCTCTTCCTTTGCCCAGTTTCAGTTGTTACAGTTTTGCTGGTGTTTGTCTTACTCATGTTGGCTATCTTCCTTTTAGTCTTCTTGATCCCAATCGTAGGCATCTACATACGCGGCTCTGTCTGATACAAGTCCCTCTGCAATCATTTGATCACAGATTTGCTTAGTAGCGGACGGCAAGCTTTTGTATGTTCGTTTACCTGACGGTACGGGGTTATCACCACCTGGTAGGCTATCGCCTTCTACGTCCAGGTTTCCTTTATTTGCATTGGTAAACTTATGAGGCATGTCTTTCTTCACAAGCTCGGTTACTTTCTCCAAAAACACCTCAGTTGGCATAGTTGGGTTCTGTTCCCTCAGACGGGCTGCGTGGGCTTCTGCCACTCCCGTCAAGGCTACATCGGTGTTATACCACTCGTGACTATCAATCCACTCCTGAACCTTGGGATCTACGGGGAGCTGCTGTGCTCCCTGCTGTGTCCTCATTTCCTGAAGTTGGGCATCTGTCCGATTAAAGGTTTCTCCGTCTCCTACTCGTACTGCTTCGGCCCTCTGGGCCTCCAAGTTACTAATAGCTACTTTCGCTTCACTCCGTTCTTTTTCAAGAACTCGGTTGTAGTGAGCTGAAACCTCTTGGTTAACAGACTCGCTTTTGCTCAAGCGCCGTTCTAGACGATCTACCTTTTTTCTAAGTAGTCCAGCGTACTTCTCTCCGCGATCCAAGAACTCCTTGGCATCTACGAAGTTGTCGTTTTCTCCGCCAAACTCCTCCTGTGGCTTCCAGCCTTGTGCTCTGGCCTCTTCCTCATATTCCTGTACTTCTTCTTGTGCCATTATTCTACCCTTTTTCTGCTCTGGAGGTTGTTGTTAGTTACTTCTTCATCAACCGTTCCAGTGATGTCAACATCATTCAGTACCTTATACTGTGAACCATCCAACCCTTCAAACTCTACTCCAGCGTATCGAGCAAACATCACTCGTTGTCCTGGTGTAGCGAAGTCCTTAGAGAAGCCTCTAACTAGAGTACCCTTGTCTGATTTTTCAACATAGTGGGTCCAAGCGTCTGGTCCTACTGCTACCAACACACCGATGGTCTGGGCGTTAGCGAACTTTGATCTCTCAGTCTCGGGGATTACAATGCCCCCTTGGGTTACTTCTTCTACTGGGTCTGGTAGTACCAGTATCCTATCTCCTGCGGGGTGTAGCCCCGACCTATTCTCCATCATTGGCTCCTAGTAGTCTAACTCCATTCTCTTCAGTGAATAGGTACTCGTGTACCAGTCGTGAGTTAGTTCCTGATAGAAGGTCGATCATATCCAAAGTGCCAGCTTCAGCACACATGGTCTCTAACACCCTTTCTTGGGTTAAGTTAGGTTCCCCTGGTACGTACACGCCATCTTTGTTATCGTTAATCTCTTCTATGCGGCCTTTGAGGGCCTTTACAACTAGCTCTGTTACTCTGTGCTCGGACCAGCTAAGCAGGTCCTCCCGTAGTAGTACTTGACTCATTCTTCTTTTTCTCCTTGATTTGTAGGTCTTTCTCTTTTAATTCCAGGTCTTTCTCTTTAAGTTTAAGATCCTGCTTCTTCATGATAACGTCCATTTGCTTCATATGCACATCAAGCTTCTTCATCATAGCGTCAGCTCTCTGTGAGTTCTGCTCTTGGATCATCTTCATTCTATCTGCGCCTTCCTGCTTCTCTATGGCTCCAGCTTCCATCATGGTCTTAATGGTTTGGGCTTCCTTCAGACCAATCTCAGCCTCTGCTCTGGCGGCGTCTGTCTCCCCTCTAATCTTGCCTTCAAGGACCCTACGCTCCATGTCAGCTCGATCAATCTCCACTTCTGGGTTCGGAGTTGGAGGAATAGCTAGTGTGCCATCCTCTTTAAGTGGGTAAACATCATTCACATCTGGAATGCTCATTGCTTCCAGTATTCGTTTCTCTACTGCTATCGGGTCGTACCCGGCAGACATTTGTGATCGTTCTGCTAGGAACTGGGCCTTAGTGACTTTCTCCATATTAGAGAAGGCATTAGGATCTGCTGCTGGTGTGAGGTCTTTTGAATCCCCCTTAAAATCAGCTTGCATGACCTTAAGATCCCCATCTATGGTAGTCACGTAATGTTCAACATCTAAGTACTCTTGGTTACAATCGTACACCTTTCTACACTCAGACCTAAAAGATCTGAACAGGCGTTTGAATACCCCGTTGAATACTTGGAGGCCCTGCTCCAACATGGCGTTCATGTTGAATGCGGGGGTGTTCTGGCCAGGGTTATCCCCCGACATAGCCTCTGATATCGAGGACACTCGCTCCGCATATGAAATCAACAAGCCTAGGAGTTGGAACAGGACCGGAGACGGTGCGTTGACTGGCAACGGTACGAACGATTCTTTGATAGATTGCCCGGACGATTGAACTTGCTTCCACTCAAATGGCTGGAAACGCATTTTACCGCCTGGTATTCTAGCTCCTCTACCTATGAACCCTTGTGAGCCTACTGACATAGAGCCAGCGTCCACAAGTTGGTTTAAGAGCGTATTGATGCTCTCATTAATAGGTCCCAGTAATTGACCAAAGCCTAAGTCATAAAACCCACCGTCTGGTGACGGGATGAAGGAGTACTTAGTGTAGTATTCCTTGGGCAATATTCTTAGAAGCTTTGGCTTCTCTGCTTGCAATTGTTCTATAGTAGCAATGTTCTGCTCTACTTCCGCCATAACCTGGCGCAAGTGCTGCATCTGTTGTGGTGAAGGTGGCTGGCCCTGCGGGGGCGGAGACACCGTTCCTTTCAGTACAAAGTTCTCTCCCTGTAAGCGCTCTATCTCGACAGATTGCTCAGAGATTACTTTTTTGAATCTTGGGACAATTCGTAAAACTCTGTCTGAGTCTTTGTCCACTGTAACCACGTATGGCTCTTTGAGGTTATCCCCATCCAGGTCTAACCAGCAATGGCTTTCCAGTATGGTTCTAGGAGTCTCTGACTCCCCCCACGGGGCTGTAAGCCCTTGTCTCTCATCTGACACTTCATTACGTGTATTGTCTGGATGAGGCTCTGGAGAGGGCAACTCAGTGAGGTCTACGTCCTTGTAGATGCCCCTTAGTATACGTTCCCGTATCTCTCTAGAAAACAGTTGGAATATCTCAGTCTTGCGTTCCGCAGTTTCTAAGCTCTTAGTGTGATAGTGACACACCAAGTCCTGGGGCAGTACCAACTTAGATCGGCACTGATCCTCGAACCCGTCATAGTAAGTCTTCTTAAAAGCGCACCCAACGATAGGCACTATGATGAATAGCTTGTCCTGCTGGGACTCCCAATCTTCGTTCTCTTCCAATAGTTGATAGGATATATAGCGGGATACTCTGTTAGACCTAGCTGCCTTCTGTCCGTTCTCATCATCCCCGATAACCCTGTAGCGGACTAGATCCGGCTCCTTAATCAAGGAAGGGTATACTCGGGCAGAGAACTGTAGAGAGGCTACTGTCAGTAGGGGGAACTTGATATTCGCGGCGTTAGGCCACGGATACGACTTATCCTCACATACTTGCAGAGCTAGCTTGAGAGCTACATTCTGCTTC
>Ga0255048_10002833_pt1 | contig 10800 bp, 9 predicted proteins | sample JV7_2_2_MG_FD_183619 | JGI IMG/M metagenome (GOLD analysis project Ga0255048, IMG submission 183619) | Seawater microbial communities from Jervis Inlet, British Columbia, Canada - JV7_2_2 | ecosystem: Environmental > Aquatic > Marine > Inlet | place: Canada: British Columbia | collected 2016-10-06
ACCATCGTCGCCGGTTTGCACCAAAACAACGCCACGACCGTCGTGTCGCGTGCCACGACTTTCACAGTGTCGGCTGGAGACTATCTTGAAGCGGCGTGGGCCGTCGATAGCACCAGCGGCTTTTTGGGTGCCGTGGCGGCGACGGCGTACGCCCCGGCAGCGCCCGCTGCCACTATTGGAATTACGAGGCTACACGGATGACAGACGTAACTCTCGCATATGTACCCCTTGACGTCATGGACCGTTACTGGCCTGTCGCGGAGCCTATGCTGAAGCTGGCCCAAGCCCGCTACGACCATGAGTACGGAATGGACGACCTGAAGGATGCGGTCTACACGGGCAAGTGCCGCCTCTGGCTAATCCTTGTCGAAGGTAAACCGAGAGCAGCCATGACGACGTACGACGAGGTCCACCCGAGGCGCAAATCCCTTTTGATTGAACTGCTCGGGGGCGAGGGCCTCGCGGACTGGGCGGAGGCCGCTGTCGTAGAGCTTTCGAGGGTCGCAAAAGACGCCGGTTACGACGCCATCCGCACCAATGCACGATCTGGCTGGATAAAAATGGCAAAACAGTATAATTTCACGCCAAAGCACGTGGCGTACGAGATGGAGCTACACTGATGGGTTCAGGAAAAAGCACTGCGACGAAAGAGATGCCTGCCTTTCAGCAGGACTACCTTGAGAACACGGTCATACCATTTGCGACCGACGTCTCGCAGACGCCGTTCACCGCCTACACGGGCGACTTCGCCCCTAGCATGAGCGCGTACAACACACGCGCAGCGGACACGTACGGGCAGATGGCTCAGGCGGGTAGCATGACCCCGGCGGAGTATCAGGCACTGACGGCCCAGAACCTTCAGGGCTTCCAAGGCAACGTGATCGACCCGACAATGGCCGCAATGGACAGGCGCTTCGCGCAGGAGCGCGTAGGAGACCAGTCAAACGTGATTGGGTCTGGCGCGTTCGACAGTAGCCGACGAAGCGTGTTCGAGGGTGAGCGGGAGGCAGCTCGCGACATTGGGATGGCCCAGACGATAGCGAACCTAAATCGTCAGGGCTACGACGCAGCTAACGCTCAGACTATGGCGCAGCTTGGGATGCAGCAGCAGGCTCTAGGCGCTGGTGCCGCAGGACTATCTTCTGCGGGCAGCATGGAGACAGCCCTCGCGCAGCAAGCCCTTCAGGGGCAGCTCAATGAGTTCATGCGTGAGCAGCAAAACCCCTACCAGCAATTGGGCGCGCTCACTGGGGGGGCAACGGCAATCCCCGGAGGATATGGAGCGACGACCGAGACCCGGCAGCCGGGCCTCTTCGATTACTTGACCGCTGGATTTGGGATGTTTTCCTAAATGAGAGTTCCCGGCCTTATAAGAACACCCGCGCCTCTCCCGGCGAGTTCTTACGCTACGCCGGTTGCGTACTTCGAGGATCACTACGGGCCTAAGAGGCCCTACGCCCCGAGGGACGAATGGTTTTCCGTCATCAACCAAGCTGTGGACGACACTTTTGGGGCGGACCACACGGTGCGGATGCAGTCCGGTTCGAATATCGATTACAACGGATCTGGAGAGGCCCTGCCACAGCACGGATCTCGGCGACACGGAACTGGGCTGGCTGGCGATTTCTCAATCATGAGGCCCGACGGCAGCATCGTTCCCATAGACAGCCCGGAGAGCCTTCGATTTATGCACAGGGCATCGGAGCTGGGCATCACGGGAATGGGCGCGGGGACCGAGTATATGGGTCCGACGTCTTACCATATGGACTTAGTTACACCGGACCCCGCTCGCGGCGAAGGACACGTATGGGGTTCGGTAGCGAGGGCAAACGCGCCCTCTATCGTCCCTCTAATGACTGGACAAGACAGCCCGAGTAGGATCGCGGGCGACGCTATGGATGCACTGGGGATCACTATGAACGCCAACCGACCGCCGCAGCCAGCCCAGCCGCAGGGGCTGCTTGGCTTTTTAGGAATGCAACGACAAGACCAGTCAGCGGGAGGCGAGACGGCGATGCCGTTTTACCAGCGCCCCACCTTCCAAGACTTCGCTGGCAAAGCTGCGCAGGCGTTCAACACGCTGCGCCTGCGCCCCGACGATCAGTTAGGCGCTGTGATTAAGGACCGGCGGGAAGGCCGTCAGGAAGAGGCCAGAGCAAGCCGCACAACCGACTGGCTGTCTCAGCAGCCCGGATCGGAGGCGTACGTGGAGGCCATTAGAGGCGGCGCAGATCCCGGCGCGGTCCTGATGGAGTATCAGGCCGCTCGAACCAAAGCCGCAGCCTCGCCAGATCAGACGTCGGCCATACAGAACTACGAATACATGCTCGCGCAGGGCGAAGACCCCGCAGCCGCCAGAGAACGCGCCTTCGGAGGCGGCGTAAATATTGACATGGGTGGAGGCACAGACGTAGCGAGCGAAAGCGCCAAATACCTCGCACAGCAGGCCGTAGATTACAGCACTCAGGGGCAGGCCGCTGCCACACTGGCGCAAGATTTGGACGCGCTTTCAGCGCTTGCGGATGTGCAGTCTACCGGCCCTTTAGCCGGGCGATTTGCTGAGATGTTCCCTGATCTGAACAACGCGGACGCAGTTCGGAATGCTATTGTAAAACGCGTTGGGCCATCTCTACGCGCAGAAGGCAGCGGCTCTACGTCGGACATCGAATACCAAGGTATGCTGGACTCTTTGGGCAGCCTTAAATACACCCCAGAAGCCAACCGCGCGCTGATATCTATCTTCATTCGACGCAGTGAGTTTATGCAGCAGCGCGGCGCTCTGGCTCGCCAAGCGATGGCAGGTCAGATAACAACCGAAGAGTATCTCGACAGCCTCACTCAACTGGAGAATAATTTAGGTACTATGCCTCCAGAACTTATGGCTGTGATAAACCGAAACCTAATAGTACCTGCATCTACTGAGGGTAATCCCGACTCAACTGAAGCCAGAGACCAGAGCGCCAAGGCACTAAACGCTGAACTTTTTGGAGACACGCCTGATGGCCGATAAGCAGTTCACACCCGCAGAAGCGTCACAAGCACTGGCGGCCTACAACGCTTTTATCGACATTCCGGCTGATCGTCGTACACCGGCGGAGCAGGAGTTTATAGACAACGTAGACCGCAACCGGCCAGCCCTAGATGCGGTTCTCAGCGAGACCACGGCGCGCTATCGCGGTATGGCGCAGGGCGCGACGCTGTACGGAGGCGACGAGCTGTATGCGGCGGGCGCGGGCATGATCCCCGGCGGGCAGAACTTTTCCGAGGCGTTAGCCTCACAGCGGCTAGCCAACGAGCAGTCGCAGGCTGCGTACCCAGAGGAATACGGAAGCGGGGCTACCGCAGGATCTCTTGCTACGAGTACCCTGTCTGCTCCCGTGCCTATGGCGGCGGTCAGGAACGCAGGACGCGGGCTTCAAGCAGCTGCCGGGGCAGTTTATGGAGCTACGCTAGGTGCAGTCCCCTCTTACCTCGCTGGTGAGGGCCACCCCTTCGAACGCATTGGGCAGATAAACCCTCTCGACGCCGCTGCCGGCGGTGTGCTGGGTGGAGGCGGTCCTTTAGCAAGCTCTCTGGGCGACTACGCAGGCAGGGCGCTAAGGGATTTTAGACGCACCGTTGACGACTACGACCCACGGGCAACCCGCATCGCAGGACGTTCTCTGGATAAAGTCGAGCGATCAGGGGAAGACATCCAAGAGTATCTGGCTAACCTCGGGCCTGAAGGTATGCCTGCTGACGTTCCCGGTGCCTCCCGCGCCATGGGGTTAGGGCTTACGTCGCAAGGTGGAGAGGGAGGCTCTGTTCTGGGCCGAGCGGTACGCACACGCAGGACCGGCGCGGAGGCTCGTATAGAGCGCATCGTGGACGAGGTCGCCGGTCAGCCGAACGCGGCCTTCGAGCAGCGGCTGGCTCTAGCCCGAGAAAAGCGCGGTCTGGGGGCAGACTACGATCTGGCTACCCGCAGCAACTCTGTTTTCGCTACTAGCAATTTGACCAATCAGATCGACCGTTTCCTCCAAGACGCGGAGGGGTCTACCCGAGACGCACTCACGAACATCAAGGGGATGTTGACACGGCAGGAAGGCCCCGTTTCGGCAGCGAGGCTGCACAACATACGTGTCGAGGTAGCAAGTCTGCAGACAGCGGCTCACCGTGAGGGCAACGGCGGCGTCTACAACGTCACAAAGCAGATCTTGGACGACATCGATAGAAACCTCGACACCATTCCAAATTACCGCGACACCCGAAGATCTTACGCCAACGCAAGTGAGATGGAGCGACAGCTAGAGGCAGGCCGAGCTGCGTTGACGGGAGGCGCTACTACTGTCCAGTCTCCAAACGCTTTGGCAGCGGAGTTTGCAAAGCTGTCTGACGCACAGAAGGAAGCCTTTCGGGCGGGTACTCGCGAATACATAGCCAATGTTATGGGAACGTCGGCTAACGCTCCGGCCAGCGCTTGGAGGACCATGTCAGAAAAGTCGTTCAACCGTCGCAAGCTGACAATCTTGTTCGGGTCTGACGAAGCCAACAGGATTTTGAGAACGCTGGAGGCTGAAAAGGAGTTTGCGCAGACGTACGGGGGTATGTTCAGGGCTACCAACACTGCTGATAAGACCGCCGCTCAAGCCGAGCTTGGGCCTGTTGCAGACCCTGACTCGCAGCAACGTCCCGGAATTGTAACCCGCGCTCGACGCGGGATTAACGCGGTAGGTAATAAAGTATTAGACGATTTGCTGTACGGAACCGGAAGATCCACGTCTAATCGTGACATAGGAAGGCTTATGTCGCTGCAAGGGCCGGAGAGAGACCGCGTTGTGGCCGCCCTGCTTAGTGACGCTCAAGCCCGGCAGAGGCCCGTCCTCGGCGGTCTTCTCGGGCCGTCTCTTGACCTCGCTCTGAAGGCGTCCATCCCCGCGTTTACCAAACCAGATGAGGGTCCACGATGACTACGGACGACATGATTGACGAGCTTCTCGACGAAGTCACAGAGGGTGTCGTTACCGAAGAGGTCGGCCTATCAAGGGACGACATTGAAGGTATCGCCGGGAGCGCGGTAGACGACGCAATCGACTTTATCGACAGCGAGATCGCGCCTGATCGTATCAAGGCGCAGCGCTACTTTGACGGGGAGACCGACTTAGGGTCTGAGGAGGGCAGGAGCAAAGTCGTAGCGACCAAGATCCGCGACACCGTGCGCTCCATCAAGCCAAGCCTGATGCGCGTCTTCCTGTCCAGCGGTCGGTACGTAGAGTTCGTCCCGCGTGGCCCGGAGGACGTCCAGATGGCCGAGCAGGCCACGGCATATCTGCACTACCGCCTCCAAGAGCTGAACGGTTACCGACTGATTTCTGACGCCTTCCACGACGCTCTGGTCAAGAAGGTAGGTATCCTGAAGGCGTACTACGAAGACTATGACACCAGCGAAGTGTTCACCTTCAGCGGCCTCGACGAAATGCAGTACCTTGCCGTCCTGCAGTCGCCTGATGTGGAGGTTCTCGAACACACCGAAACACTGATAGAGGGCGAGCTGCCCTCCCACGACTTGAAAGTCTTGCGTCGCTCCAGCAAGGGCGACATCTGCGTCGTCTCTGTTCCGCCGGAAGAGTTCTTCATCGACCGGAATGCCCGCTCCATCGACGAGTTCTACGTCTGCGGGCACCGCAGCGAGATGCGCGTCGGGGACTTACTGGAGATGGGCTTCTCCGAGGAAGACGTCGAAGGCTTGGACAACGGCCAGTCGGACCTTTCCGATCAGGAAGACGACGAGCGGCGCAGGTACAGCACAGACGAAGACGAGAGCCAGAATGCTGTCGATCCTTCCAGCAAGCTGGTGCTGGTCACTGAGGCTTACATGCGTATCGACGCCGACGGCACCGGCAATCTCATGCTCCACAAGCTGATTTTAGGAGGATCTCAAAACCGGCTACTGTCGGCGGAACTCTGCGACGACCTGCCGTTCGCCCTCTTCGAGATCGACCCAGAGCCGCACACGGTGTTCGGTCGTTCGATCCCAGACTTGTTGTTTGACGATCAGGACGCGGCGACTTCGGTCATGCGCGGCATACTCGACAACGTCGCCATGACAAACTCTCCGCGCCTCGGCGTAGTGGACGGTCAGGCGAACTTAGACGACGTCCTGTCAAACGAAGTCGGCGGGGTGATACGGATGCGGCAGCCGGGGGCTGTCCAGCCATTTTCCGTTCCATTTGCTGCCGGTCAGACCCTGCCCGCCATGCAGTACATGGACAACATGATTGAAGGTAAGACGGGCGTCACCCGCGCATCGATGGGACTTGACCCAGACGCCATGCAGTCCACCACAAAGGCCGCCGTGAATGCCACGGTGTCGGCGGCTGCGGGCCAGACTGAGGTTATGGCACGCAATCTGGCAGAGGGCGGCATGAGGAGCCTGTTCCGCATCCTGCTAGCCCTGACGATCAAGCACGCAGACGTGCCTCAGTTCATGAGGCTTAACGGCGAGTTCAGGACTGTGGACCCCCGCGTCTGGGACGCGTCGATGGACGTCGCCATCAACGTCGGCCTCGGGACCGGTCGAGAGGAAGAAAAGGCGGCGGCCTACCGGGAAGTGTTGGGCCTTCAAATGCAGGTATACAACCAGTACGGCCCGCAGAACGGCGTCGTCTCCCTCGTCAACATCCGAAACACCGTCTCCGACATGATGGCGTCTGCCGGTATTCGCAACTCAGAGCGATACTTCCAGCCGATCACGCCTGAGTACGAGGCGATGCTGCAGCAGCAGGCGCAGCAGCAGGCGCAGCAGCAGGCGCAGCAGGGGCCGCAGGACGCTCAGGCGCAGGTCTTCCTGCAGGCAGAGCAGATGAAGGCACAGGGCAAGGCTCAGGCCGATATGATGAAAGTCCAGCTAGACGCCCAGAAGGCCATGATGCAGGACGACCGAGAGCGCGACCAGATGTATCAGAACCTCGCGCTCAAGAATGCAGAGCTGCAGGGCAAATTCGGGCTGCAGGCAAACGAGCAGGCCATCCGAGCGGAGCAGGAGCGCCAGAGAATGGCGGGGGGTCAGTAAGTGGACGCTCACGTAAAGTCAGCTCGCGCAAAATCTTTACTAGAGGATGAGGTTTTGAAAGATGCGTTTGATGTGGTAAGGGAATACCACACAAGCGTCTTCCTAGACCCCGAGGCGGGGGAAGGAGCTATCATGGAAGCGGCACGGGCAGTCCGGTCGCTATCGCTCATAGAGCGGCAACTGCAATCCTATGTGGACGACGGCAGACTGCTTGAGCGAAAACAGCGGAAGGGTTCGGCACCGTGAGTACGACCGACCAATCAAGCATCGACGCCATCGCGGCGTCAATTATCGACGTAGATCCTGTGGAGGCGACGGGTGACGTCGTCGAAGATGCGGAGATCGTTGAGCCAGAGGAGGTCGTAGAGGCCGCCCTCGAAGAGGCTTCTGACGAGGCCGAGTATGACGAGCAAGACCCCGACGACGCCGTCGAGGAGTATGAAGAGCCGAGGTACGCTGTGCAAAGCGACGGAAAGCCCTATCATGCGACCATTGACGAAATGCGCCAAAGTTTTTCTGGTCAGATCCACATTAACCAACAAAACGAAGCCATAGCCGCAGCTAAGAAAGAGCTGCAGCAGGCCTACACAGAAATGCAAGCTGAACGGCAATTCCTAGCGGACTTCCGTCAGCGAGCTGACGCAGGTCAGGTTCTGATGCCTCCAAAAGCACCAGACCGAGGGCTGTTTAAGACTGACCCCATTGGATACATGGAGGCCAAGCTCAAGCACGAGGAGCAGGTCGAGGCGTACCAGCAGCAGGAGCAACAGATCCAGCAGGTCACGCATCGGCAGCAAGCCGAAAGAGAGCGCGGTCATCAGGTGTATCTCCATCAAGAGCTGCAGGCACTTCAGGAGGCCATCCCGGAGCTGTCGGACCGTGAAAAGGCACCCGCCTATCGCGACAAGCTGGTCCAAGCAGGCAGGCAGTATTACGGCTTTACCAACGAGGAGCTATATGGCGAGCCGGACAGTCGAAAAGTCCGACTTCTAAATGACGCCATGAAGTGGCGGGAGCTGCAGGAAAGTAAGGGCCTAGCGGCCCAGAAAACCAGCGGCGCACGTCCAGTCGTCAAGCCGGGTGCCAAAAAGACCGCTAAATCGGGCGTAGCAAAGCGCGCGGAAAAAGCCAAATCTCGAATGCAAACTTCAGGCAGCGTCGATGACGTCGCGGCCTTCTTGCTAAGTTAAAGGAGCCACGCAATGGCTATCAACACCAACACAGAGGTCACGTACGATGTGACCACTATCCGAGAGGATCTTCAGGACGCTCTCGTATCGATCTCCCCGACCGAGACGCCGTTCCAGACGGCTATCGGCAGCAAGACCGCGTCGAACACATACTTCGAGTGGCCCGTAGTGGATCTTGCAGATCCTGCTGCGAACCGCGTGGTCGAAGGTGACGCTGCTCCGGGTAACGACGCAGCGACGAACGCGGTACGTCTGGCTAACTACACCCAGATCTCGGACAAGGTCGTTGAAGTGTCTTCGACTGCGGACGCTGTAAACGGTGCCGCCGACGTCCAGACCCTCGCCAAGCAGATCGCGATGAAGCTAAAAGAGCTGAAGCGCGATATGGAAGTGATGCTCGTATCCAACGTCGCTGCGAATGCAGGCAGCGCGTCTGTCGCTCGTGTGACGGCTGGCCTTCCGGCCTTCCTTCGCTCGAACGTGGACCGAGCGACGTCAGGCACGGCGGGCGCAAACCCGACGCTGTCTGGTACTACTGCCGGATACCCTAACGCAGCCGCCACTGACGGCACCGTGAGGGCGCTCACGGAGGACATGCTGAACGGTGTTATCACGAGCTGCTGGGACAATGGTGCCGAGCCGTCCATCGTCCTCTGTGGATCTCAGGTCAAGCGGAAGATTTCCTCTACTTTCACCGGATCTTCGACACGCTATCAGGACATGAGCGCTCAGAACAAGACGCTGTCTGCCGCCATCGACATCTACGTGTCCGATTTTGGCACTCTGCAGATTGTTCCGACGCGTTTCCTTGAGACCCGCACGGCGAACAGCCAGACGGTCGCAGGCCGCGACGTCTTCGTTTTGGACCCGCAATACGCTCGTATTGCGTACCTCCAGAAGACGAAGCAGGAGCCTCTGGCGAAGACTGGTCACGCCGAGCGTCGCATGATCTCGTGCGAGTACGGACTTCAGGTGGACACCGAGAAGGCACACGGCATCATCGCCGACATCAACGGCGCTCTGTAAGCCGTCGATACACTAACCGGGTAACCACTTCTCGAAGTGGTTACCCCTTAACAGGGGTACACACTCATGAATGTAATTGTTGAGATCACGACGGCTCGCCTGCCGCAAAAAGACCGGCAGCTCGGGATGCAGATCACGCTGGAAAAGAAGCAGGCTGACATCCTTGTTGGTCAGGGGTTTGCCAAGCACATCCCGCAGCCTCCTAAAAAGAAGAAGGCCTCCGACTGATGCACTACGACGTACGAGAGAGGATGTTCGAAGACGACGGTAAGCTGATCGTGCGCCGGTCGCAGGACGTCGAGGCTCTGATCAAGGACAACCACGATCTTTCCACGACTGCGCCCAGCATGCACGGAGACGCGAAGTACCGCCTCGCGGGGCGCATACCTCTTGTCGTAGCCGAGGAGTGGAGCCGGGAATGTGGGGAGGCGATTGGCACGCAGGCGTTTGCGCAGTATGTTAAGCGCAAGCTGACTGACGGAGATTTCGCGAAACTACGCGTAAAGGGTTTCTAATGGCTGACGAGTTAAACACCCCAAACCATCGCTATTACCAGCAGCGTTATCACGCTCATTTAGCGCCCGAAGACTCGTCCAGAAAATTTATACTTGACAGCGGCATTCAGAAAATAGACGCCTCAGCTCTGGCGATCTATGCTGTGCTGGGCATCAAGCCGGAGCTTGTCTTCGACTTCGACGCGGATAAGTATTTCGTCAACTCGCGACGGTCTACCTTCTCTAACAGCATCACGCACAGCGCTTCGTCCAACGCCACGATGGTGGATTCAGATGGCCTGCTGAAGTGGCGTCCGCATAATTTGCTGAGGTATTCGGAGCAGTTTGATAATGGGGTTTGGAGCAAGACAAACGGGTCTTTAACCTCGGCAAATGCAATCGTTGCCCCTGATGGGACGATGACAGCAGATGAGTTCACCTCCTCATCTGCTTTTGGAACAGTTCAGCAAACGCTGGCCCTCGCTAATGTAAAGAACAGATTTTCTGTTTGGATTAAAGCTGGAACTTCTACTAGTGATTGGTCCCTTTATGATGGGTCGTCTGGTGTAACTATAGCAACAATTTCTCCGACGTCGGATTGGCAGCTACTTTCAGGTGAGTGGACTCCCTCGACAGTAAATTCCATATGCCGTATAACTGACCGAGACAATTCAAACACTGGCTCAATCTACCTCTGGGGCGCTCACCTCCACCGCTCCGACCTTGGCGGTATGGTCAACAACCCCGACCGTGGCGACAGCTACGTCCCCACCACCTCTGCGGCTGTGTATCTCCCCCGCCGTGGACATCACATTTACAACGGCTCTGCATGGGTCAACGAGGGCTTGCTGCATGAGAGCGAGGCGCGGACAAACCTTATCCTGAACAGCGAGACTGTTGAGCAAAAAGACGTTTACGTTACCAACCAAGAATACACCCTTAGCTTTAAGGCTGGTCAGCAGCTACGTTCTGAGATTAGCGAGACCCTCGCAGTCACAGCGGTTGACGTATTTGTTTATGATACCACCAAGGACAGCGA
>Ga0255048_10002835_pt1 | contig 10800 bp, 7 predicted proteins | sample JV7_2_2_MG_FD_183619 | JGI IMG/M metagenome (GOLD analysis project Ga0255048, IMG submission 183619) | Seawater microbial communities from Jervis Inlet, British Columbia, Canada - JV7_2_2 | ecosystem: Environmental > Aquatic > Marine > Inlet | place: Canada: British Columbia | collected 2016-10-06
GAACCCGCAACGTGGGAACCAGCGCGAGCCAGTTCTTCGAGGCGGGAATCTCGAGCGGTGGACTGACCGTAGAGGAGACCATCGCGCTCGGCGATGCGGGTCGCACCGCATTCACTGGCCTCAACAACACGGCCCAGGTGAAGAACAAGCAGATGTCGGAGATCCGCTCGACGGTCACCGTGGCGAACCCCGGAGCCACGCTGGAGGAGATCAACAATATCCTGCTGATGATCCCGGTCTACGAGCCGACCCTCGATCCCTCGCTCGGCGCCGCGCCGATCGGGGGCGGCCCGCTCAACGCGATCCAGCCGATTGCGACCGACTCCTGGGTCGAGGGCTTGCCCTGGGTGGCCGATCCCGACCTGCTCGAACAGGGACTCCTGCTGTATCAGATCGCCAACCAGAACCAGCGCGACCCTCGTTGCACCTTCCAGGAGGACCACGCGGATCTCTTCGACCCGGACAACCCCGCCTGCTTCGATGACGAAGGCAATCGTCTGAACCGACCCTTCAACGATCCCACGGACCCGACCAACTCGCTCAACGTCTTCCGCACGGATCCGAACGGCTCCGATGTCATCTTCGGCGAGAGCTGCATCCAGAACTTCGGGGACACGCCCAGGTTCTTGAGCGGAGCGCGCGCGCTTGCCTTCGACTCCGGCTGCACCGAGCTCGAGAAGTTCTCCGCCAACTTCGAGCGGCTCACGATGGCCTTCGAGATCATCGGGAACGACCGGGTCCCGGATCCGCCCGAGACCTTCGAGGAGCTCATCAACGTACTCGCCGACGATCGCACGCTGCTTCCCGGGGGCGATCCGATCGCCGGGCCCGACGGGATTTTCGTCGCAAACCTGGCCTCAGGTCTCGGCAACCTGATCGATCCCGGCCGCTTCGAGATAGGCGAGAAGGAGATGCAGGTCGCGCGCATCGAGGTCAATCCCGTTACGGCGGGCATCGGTCTCGTGGATCTGGACGACTTCACGGGCTCGCCCGTGCCGCTCGAGGCGACGGAGTCGGAACGCATCGCTGCAGCCATGGGGAATTTCCTTCTCGGTGGTGACGGGATCGCCGCTTACGATCCGGATTCATGTCTTCAGGAGGTCTGTCATCTCGTGATCGGAGAGGATTCACAGCTCAATGCGGTGGATGCCGTTGAGGTGCAAGCCTCGGGCCCCAAGGAGGTCGTCTCGGTTCTTCCCGTCGCCCTGCAGATGACCTTCGTCGAGATCGACGACGCGGGGAATCCGATCGGCGGAGGCATCCAGCATTTCAACATGGCGGTGCTCAACGTCGATGACCCCATCGCGTTCCAGGAGCTGCTGGACCCGGAGCACCGCGATCCCACGGCTCCTCTAGGGCTCGAGGGGACGGTCGAAGTCGAGATCGATGGCCAGACCTTCCGGCTCTTCCCCACGACGAGCATTCGAGACCGTTTCCTCGGGCAGGGGAACGACGGCCTCGATTGCCAGGATCTGGACAATGACGGGATCTGTGACTTCGACCAGGAAGGCGACGGGGTGTACGACGGGGCCGACGACTACAGCCGGGGTCCCGGCACCGATGACAATATTTTGTGTGGGAGCGGGCTGCCCGGTGACATCCTGCAGGACGCCCAGCAGGTCGACTTCGCGCGGCCCTCGGACGACTTGTTGCTCGCGGCCGCGTTCCCCGAAGGCCTCCCGGAGCGTTCGCCGGTTTTCTGCCGCAGCGCGGTGGGCCTGCTGGGCGCGACCGGCCTCACCCTCCCGATCCGCAAAGCGGGCGGGGATACCAAATACGGCCGACGTGACTTCCTGTGGCACGCGGGGCGTCAGATCAGCCTCTCGTATCAGAAGCGGAACGTATTCGGTTTCGCGCTCGATTTCGCCGAGGACATCACCAAGACAAGCTGGGGCATCGAGTTCACCTGGACCGCCAACAAATACTTCCCCAATCTGAATACCTTCAGCGGCTTGAACCAGTCGGATGAGGCCGTGCTCTCGATCTCGATCGACCGGCCCACGTTCATCAACTATCTGAACCCGAACCGCAGCTTCTTCCTGAACTTCCAGTTCTTCATCCGCTACCTCTCGGACTACGAGGGCGGCTCGGACGACAAGGATGGATCGTTCGGCGTCGCGCAAGACCAACTCGATACCCGGATGGTCTTCACTTTCTTCACGGGCTACTTCCAGGACCGCCTGCAGCCTCGTGCGACCTTTATCTACGATCCCCTGACGAGCAACGGCGGAGTTCTCTCCCGGCTCCAGTACCGCTGGACCGAGGCTTTCAGCACCACGGTCGGCTACAACACCTTCTTCGGGCACCCGGTGCAGCAGAGACAGGCCGTCTATCCGATCTCCCTGCGCAACGCGACCTCCGACATCACGAGCCAGGCCTTTGTGCGCTCGCTCAACCCGGTGCACGACGAGGACTTCGCCTTCGTCACCGTCCGCTTCTCCTTCTGAGCGGAGCTTTGATCCGGGCGTGAAGCCGGCGCCATCTGACGGTAAGCTGGGGGCAGCTTCACGTCTCCAGGGAGAGCATGTGGCCCTACGGGTGGCGGTACTGCTTTCGGGCGCTGGCACGACGCTCGAGAACCTGATCGAGCAGCAGGCCAAAGGCCAGCTCGATGTCGAGATCGCGGTGGTGGTCTCTTCCAAGCCGAGCGCCTTCGGTCTGGAGCGAGCGCGCCGGCACGGGATCCCCGCACACGCGGTGGATCGCCGCGCCTACCGGGACGAGCCCGCCTTCAACAACGCCCTGCACCGCATTCTGGATCAATACCAGGCCGAGCTGCTGGTGCTGGCGGGCTTCCTCTCGCGCCTGGAGCTGCGTGGCTACAACGGTCGCACGGTCAATGTTCATCCGGCTCTGGTCCCCGCCTTCTCCGGCAAGGGTTACTACGGCGAGCGCGTGCATCGCGCGGTGCTCGAGGCGGGAGTCAAGCTGACGGGTGTCACCGTACACTTCTGTGACGAGGAGTACGACACGGGACCCATCATTCTGCAGGAGGCGGTGCCGGTCGAGCCTGACGACAGCGTCGACAGCCTGGCCCATCGTGTCCAGAAAAAGGAACGCGAGCTCTACCCGCGTGCGCTTCAGCTCATCGCGCAGGGGCGTGTGCAGGTGGAGGGACGGCGGGTTCGCATTCTGCCCGAGGCGAAACGGGGTTAAGGTGAAGCGGGAGCTCCGCCGATCGGTCGTGAGGGGGCGCTGACGGAACAGGAGGGAGAGCGGACCCGTGAAAAAACGCATCCTGGTCGTCGACGATGACCGACTGATCCGCGAGATGGCGCGTGATGCGCTGGCGACCGAAGGCTTCCAGGTCGACGCGGTAGCATCGGGGGCGGCGGCCCTGACCCACCTGACTGAGAAGGGGCCGGTCGAGATCGTCGTCACCGATCTTTCCATGCGCGAAATGGACGGGCTCGAGCTGCTCGATCGGATCAAGCGCGGCTATCCGAAGATCGATGTCATCGTGCTGACCGCCTACGCGTCTCTGGAGAGCGCCCTGGAGGCCATGCGTCTGGGGGCGGCGGACTACCTGCGCAAGCCCGTGAAGCCACCGGACATCGTCTACGGCGTGAAGCGGGCCATGCTGCGGCGGCAGCTGATGGCCGAGAATGAGGTGCTACGGGGCTGCATTCATGCCTTCGAGGCATCCCGCACCCTCACCTCGTGCCTCGAGTCCAATGACATCCTGCCGCTTGCCCTCGACGTGCTGCTGCGCCTGGTGGGGCGCCGGCGCGCGGTCGGTCGCATCATCCAGGCGTCACCACGCCCGACGGATGGGACCTATATCTGCGGTTTCTCGACCGAGCAGGCGTCTGCCCTGCGGGATCAGGTCGAGCGGGGCAAGATCTTCGACCCGCTCGAGCTCGAGGGTCCCGCGACCCGCCTCTCCTCCTCCTCCCAGGACGGTCTGGCCCGCATCGGTCTCGAAGACGACGACCTCATGGTGCTGCCCCTGCACATGGAGGGGCGCGTGGTCGGTGGCATCTGGGTCTTCTCGGAGGGTCGGCCCTTTGACGAGGGCGAGCTCACTCGCGGACAGCTCGTGGCGGCGCAGGCGGAGCTGGCGCTGGTCAACGCGGAGCGCTTCCTGCAGGCGCGCGAAAAGGCCTTCATCGACGATGTCTCGGACCTGTACAACGCCCGTTATCTGCTCGCCGCCATGGACCGTGAGGTCAGCCGGGCGGAGCGTGCCAGCCTCGAGCTCAGTGTGCTCTTCCTGGATCTTGATCGCTTCAAGCTCGTGAACGACCAGCACGGTCACCTGGTGGGCTCACGCGTGCTGCGCGAGTTCGGACAGCTTCTGCAGCGCTCCGTGCGCGCGATTGACACCGTCGCCCGTTACGGAGGCGACGAGTTCTGCGTGATCCTGGTGGACACGGGTCTGGAGGGAGCGATGAATGTGGCAGAGCGCATCCGGGAAACCACCGCCCACGCCGCGTTCGGGTCCGAGAGCGGGCTGAGCTTCCCGCTTACGGTGAGCATCGGCGTTGCTAGCTACGGAACGCACGGCTGCGCCCGCGAGCAGCTGCTGGATCAGGCGGACAAGGCCATGTACCTGGGCAAGTCCCTGGGGCGCGACCATGTCTGCTCCGCCGATGAGCTTTCCGGCAGCCGCAAGAAGACCCTTTGACCCGACCCCGGGGGATTGGTAGCCTCCGCCAGACTTTGCGAGCACTTTCGGGTACTTGAGTTCGATGCGGTGCCCCTCCCGGGGCACCGCGGGACGCGAGCCCGCCAGCTCATCAGGCGGCGCCGACGTTCGGAGAGCACGGTGACGCAACTGGACCCCTTAGGAACTCTCCGCCGTACCCACTACTGCGGGAGCGTGCGTACGGAGCACGTGGGCCAGGAGCTGGTGCTGTGCGGCTGGGTCAGCCGCAGGCGCGACCACGGAGGCGTCGTCTTCGTGGATCTGAGGGACCGTACGGGGCTGGCTCAGGTGGTCTTCAAGCCCGATCACGCCCCCGAGGCGCACCAGACGGCACAGGCGATCCGCTCGGAGTACGTTCTTGCCGTGCGCGGGCACCTGGCACGGCGCAGCCCCGATGCGCTCAATCCGGGCCTCCCGACCGGCGAGGTGGAGCTGATGGTGACGGAGGTGCGGGTCCTCAACACGGCCAGCGCGCCGCCCCTCCCGATCGAGGATGAGGTGGATGTGGACGAGTCCGTGCGACTGCGCAATCGTATCCACGATCTACGCCGGCCCGTCATGCAGCAGCGGCTGGAGCTGCGACACCGTCTGCTGCAGGCCGTCCGCGCGAGGTGCACACTGCTGGGTCTGTACGAAGTCGAGACCCCCATGCTTGGCCGCGCCACACCCGAGGGCGCACGAGATTTCCTCGTGCCGAGCCGTACCTACCCCGGCCAGTTCTACGCGCTTCCGCAGTCGCCCCAGATCATGAAGCAGCTGCTCATGGTCGCGGGCATCGATCGCTACTTCCAGATCGCGCGCTGCTTTCGCGACGAGGACCAGCGCGCCGATCGTCAGCTCGAGTTCACCCAGATCGACTTGGAGCTCTCGTTCGTGGGTGTGGACGATGTGCTCGAGGTGTTGGAAGAGATCACGGCGTACGCCTATCACGAGGTGCTCGGCGTCGAGCTGTCGCGGCCGTTTCCACGACACTCCTACGCCGAAGTGATGGCGCGCTATGGCACGGACAAGCCCGACACGCGCATCCCGCTCGAGATCGTCGAGCTTTCGGACATCGTTGCGAGCAGCAAGTTCAAGGTGTTCTCGGGCGCGGTCGATGGGGGCGGCGTGGTGCGGGCGCTCCCGATTCCCGACGCGGATGCGCTGTCCCGCAGCGATCTGGATCGCCTGGTCAGCCTGGCGCAGGAGTGGGGCGCCAAGGGGCTGGCTTGGGTCCGGGTGACGGGCGACGGCACCTGGCAGTCGCCCATCGCCAAGTTCTTGAGCGACGACGAACGCGCGCAGATCGGTGAGCGCGCAGGGCTGAAGCCGGGGCATCTGATCTTCTTCGCGGCCGATCGTGAGAAACTGGTGTGTGACATCCTGGGTCGCCTGCGTGTCGAGCTGGGGCAGCGGCTCGGGCGCGGGGAGGGCCGCTCCTGGGAGCCTCTGTTCGTGCTCGACTTCCCGCTCTTCGAGCAGGACGAGCGAGGCGAGCTCTCTTACATGCACATGCCTTTCGTGGCTCCTGTCGAGGAGGACCTGGAGCTGATCAAGTCCGATCCGCTCAAGGTCCGAGCGACGCACTATGACCTGGTGATCAACGGGGTCGAGATCGGCTCGGGCAGCCTGCGCAACCATCGCTCCGACGTGCAGCTCCAGATTCTGGAGCAGCTGGGCTACTCGGAGGAGGAGGCGCGCGAAAGCTTCGGATTCCTGCTCGATTCGCTTGATACGGGCGCGCCGCCGCACGGTGGCTTCGCCTTTGGCTTCGATCGACTGTGTCTGCTCATGACGGGCGGCGAGAGCCTGCGCGATGTGATCGCATTTCCGAAGACACAGCGCGCGCAGGACCTGCTGACGCAAAGTCCGAGCCCCGTGAGCTCCGAGCAGCTGCGAGATCTGGGGCTCCGCTTGCGGCGTGCGCAGGGAGCGAAGGAGGAATGAGGAGAGTCAGCGTTGCGCTTGCACTCGTATCCCTGACCCTGGTTGCGGGCAACCGGCGTCCGGAGACGATCGAGCACGTCGTTGAAGCAGGAGAGACCCTGTGGTCGATCTCGGCCCAGCCCGATGTGTATGCGGACCCCTACCTGTGGCCCGTGATCTATCGCTTCAACCGCGATCAGATCCAGGATCCCGCGGTCGTCTATCCCGGCCAGGTCCTGCAGATCCCGATCTACGTTGATCTCGAGACGAGGCGCATCCTGCGCGAGGAAGCCGCCGGTCTTACCTCACCCTGAGCCCGCCTCGCCCGCGCCGTATAATGGCGCGCGGGATGGGTGCCCTGAGGGAGGGATGAACGCCGTGAAGGTGAAGGCTGCGATCTGCTGGGAGCCGGGTCGGCCGCTCGAGGTCGACGAGATCGATCTCGAAGCGCCGAAGCAGGGCGAATGCCTGGTGCGGCTCGCCGCCACCGGTGTCTGCCACACGGACGCCTACACGATGAGCGGTCGCGATCCTTCGGGACTGTTTCCGGCGGTCCTGGGTCACGAGGGCGCAGGCGTCGTTGAGGAGGTGGGGCCGGGCGTGAGCTCGCTCGAGCCGGGAGATCACGTGATCCCGCTCTACATCCCAGAGTGTCGACAGTGCAAGTTCTGTCTGTCCGGGCGCACGAATCTATGCGCTGCGATCCTCGAGACTCAGGGCAAGGGCGTGATGCCCGACGGGACCAGCCGTCTGTCGCACCGGGGCCGCATGCTTCACCACTACATGGGTACCTCTACCTTCGCGACGCACACCGTGGTTCCCGAGATTGCTCTCGCGCGCATCCGCAAGGACGCTCCCCTCGATAAGGTGTGCCTGCTCGGCTGCGGCATCACCACGGGCATCGGTGCGGTGCTCAATACGGCGAAGGTCGAGCCGGGCGCGAGCGTCGCGGTCTTCGGCCTGGGCGGCGTCGGCCTCTCGGTGATTCAGGGAGCGGTCATGGCCGGCGCGGAGCGGATCTTCGCGATCGACACCAATCCGCGCAAGTACGACCTCGCGGTCAAGCTCGGCGCGACCGACACGCTGAACCCGGGTGAGACCGAGCAGGTGGCCGAGGCCATCGTGGAGCTGACCTCGGGCGGGGTCGATTACTCCTTCGAGTGCATCGGCAACGTCGAGGTCATGAATCAGGCGCTGGCGTGCACGCACAAGGGCTGGGGCCAGGCCATCATCATCGGAGTGGCCGGTGCGGGGGAGGAGATCCACGCTCGGCCCTTCCTGCTGGTCACGGGACGCAACTGGCGTGGTTCCGCATTCGGGGGAACGCGCGGGCGTACCCAGCTCCCCGGATACGTCGATCGCTACATGTCCGGGCGTATCAAGATCGACGAGATGGTGACCGCGACGCTCCCCCTCGAGGAGATCAACACCGGTTTCGATCTGATGCACCGCGGCGAAGCCATCCGCACGGTCATCGAGTATTAGATACGCCGGTTACGAAAGAATATCCTCGAGGTCGGCCAGTATCTCTTCCGGTGGGTGCTCCAGTCCGATGTAGCGCCGCACAACCTGTCCCTGCGGGTCGATCAGGTAGGTGACTACCACGTGGTTGAGCGTGCCATCTCTGGCACGCGTCGTCCCGACGTAATAGTCGTCCAGCACCGCCTGCACGGCCGGGCGGCTACCCGTCAGAAAGGACCAGCTCTCGAGATCCGCCCCGCGCGTCTCGCCGTAGGCCCTTAGCCGCTCGGGCGTATCGTGCTCGGGGTCGATCGAGACCGAGACGAAGCGCGTTTTCTCGCCGATATGCGAGGGGAGCCGTTGTTGCAGCTCCGCGTGGGCCGCGGTCAGGATGGGACAGGGCCCCGTGCAGCGCGTGAAGATAAAGTCCAGCAGTACGATGGAGCCGCGTAGGTCGGAGAGCGCGAAGCTGGATCCGCGCTGGTCGGTCAGCTTGAAATCGGGCGCCATCTCGAGATCGGGAGGGGGGACGGCCGCGACCGAAGCGACGCCCGCGCTGCCCCCGACCACCTCGAGTGCGGTGATGCGCAAGGTCGTGGCGCTGCGTTCGAGCTCGAAGCTGACCTGTGCGCCCGGTTCGACGCCTTTGATCAGCTCCGCCGAGACAACGTCGAAGTTCATGGTCATGGCGGGCATGAAGCCGGGAATTTCCTCGTGCTCGATCTGGATCTGTTTAGCCGGGGGATCGACCGCGTGGACGACCCCGTGCACGTGGTAGGTCTCCTCGGCGGAGAGCCCACACGCGATCAGAAGCAGCGCCAGGGTCCAGCTTCGAGTTCGTCTCAAGTTCGCTCCCAGTGGGACCTCCCGCTTAGTAGCCTAGGATATGCTTGCTCAGGTAGGCGGGGAGCTGGTCGAGTGCGATGCGCTCCTGCTGGGTGCTGTCGCGCTCGCGCACGGTCGCCTTGTGGTCCTGCTCCGAATCGAAGTCGTAAGTGACACAGTAAGGCGTTCCAATCTCGTCCTGCCGTCGGTAGCGCTTGCCGATGCTGCCGGTGACGTCGAAGACGGTGTGGAAGCGGCGATGCAGCTCGCTGACGAGGCGCCGGGCGGGCTCGGACAGCTTCTTCGAGAGCGGCAGCACCGCCGTCTTGACCGGAGCCAGCCGCGGCGTCAGGCGAAGCAGCGTGCGGGTCTCGCCGCCTACCTCGTCCTCGACGTAGGCACTGGAGAGCAGCGCCAGCAGCGTGCGGTCCACGCCCACCGAGGTCTCGATCACGTGTGGCGTGTAGCGCTCCTTGGTATCGGGATCGGTGTAAGTGAGCTCTTTGCCCGAGTGCTCGGAGTGGGCCTTCAGGTCGAAGTCCGTGCGGTTGTGGATGCCCTCGAGCTCCTGCCAGCCGAAGGGAAACTCGAACTCGATGTCGTAGGCGGCGGCGGCGTAGTGGGCGCGCTCGTCCTCGCCGTGCTCGTGCCAGCGGAGCTTGTCGGCGTGCAGCCCGATCTCCTGGTGCCAGCTCATGCGCAGCTCGCGCCACTCCTCGAACCAGCGCACAGCGTCGTCGGGCGGCGTGAAGAACTCCATCTCCATCTGCTCGAACTCGCGCGAGCGGAAGATGAAGTTGCGCGGGTTGATCTCGTTGCGGAAGGCCTTTCCGATCTGGGCGATGCCGAAGGGCGGGCGCTGCCGGCTCGACTGCATGACCCTCTTGAAGTCCAGGAAGATCGACTGGCAGGTCTCAGCGCGCAGATAAGCGATGGACGAGGAGTCCTCGGTGGCTCCGACGAAGGTCTTCAGCATCAGGTTGAACTGACGCGGCTCCGTCAGGTCATGCTGACCGTCCTTAGCTTCGCCGCAGCGATCGTCCGGGTCGAGCTGATCCGCGCGGAAACGGTGTTTGCACAGGCGGCAGTCCACCATGGGATCGTGGAAGTGCGCCACATGGCCGGAGGCCACCCAGGTCTCGGGATGGGCGATGATGGACGAGTCCAGACCGACCACGTCCTCACGCGCGTGCACCACGCTCTCCCACCAGGCCGTTTTCAGGTTGTTGCGCAGCTCGCAACCGAGCGGCCCGTAGTCCCAGAAACCGTTGATGCCGCCGTAGATCTCACTCGAGGGATAGATGAATCCGCGGCTCAGACACAGCGAGACAAGCTTTTCCATCAGGTCCATCGGTGAGCTCCCAGGGGCGAGTGGCGGCGCCCGGCGGGAAGGCTGCACTTCCCGGGCCGCAGGTGTCAACCGCTCTGGTAAACTCCGGCCGCATGCGCGCGATGGTCTTGAAGGAGCCCGCTCCCGTCGACAGCTCGCCCCTCGTGCTCGAAGACCTGCCCGAGCCGGATCCGTCGGAGGGCGAGATCGTGATCGCGGTATCCGTATGCGGGGTGTGCCGGACTGATCTGCACGTGGTGGAGGGGGAGCTTCCGCCCGTGCGCGAGCGGATCACGCCCGGCCACCAGGTCGTGGGCCGCGTCGTGCGACGCGGCCCCGGGGCCGCGCGCTTCCACGAGGGACAGCGTGTGGGGGTGACCTGGCTCTACCGGACCTGCGGTAGCTGCGTGCACTGTCGCGAGGGCAGCGAGAATCTGTGCCGCTCAGCGCGCTTCACCGGCTGGCATCAGGACGGGGGCTATGCCGAGCGGATCTGCGTGCCGGAGGCGTTCGCCTACCCGATTCCCGAGGTGTTTGGCGATGTGGAGGCCGCACCGCTGCTCTGCGCGGGCGTGATCGGCTACCGCGCGCTACGTCGGTCGACCATCGCTCCGGGCGGACGCCTGGGCCT
>Ga0255048_10002836_pt1 | contig 10795 bp, 8 predicted proteins | sample JV7_2_2_MG_FD_183619 | JGI IMG/M metagenome (GOLD analysis project Ga0255048, IMG submission 183619) | Seawater microbial communities from Jervis Inlet, British Columbia, Canada - JV7_2_2 | ecosystem: Environmental > Aquatic > Marine > Inlet | place: Canada: British Columbia | collected 2016-10-06
AGTATGAGTGTTTTCTATTCTTAATACTGGCTCCAAAGTACCCGTTGATTGTAAATGCAGTAATTCTAATGGCGCATCAGTTCCAATACCGATATAGCTTCCGCTTTGAGCTATGACTGAATCACCAATTGTGTCCGAATCAATCCATTGTGGAATGTAGGTTGCAGTACCGTTACCACCAACCCCAGAGAGCACGTCCTCAATCATCTTCCATTGCGGACCGCCCGCTTCACTCGTGAAGACATGACCTGCAACTCCGCTTGAATTGGTTGAGTCGTAAAGGACACCGCTGATGATTGCGTCACCCGCGACATGTAACTTGTGTTCCGGGAGAAGAGTGTTAATACCAACATTGCCGTCTCCTTGAATCCGCATTTGTTCGGCCGCAGATCCAGCTTCAGGCTTAGTAGCGAATCTAAGATAACCTCCACTATCATCACCCGCGTTGCTATCCGTTGTTTCAACGTGGGCACTTATATAAGCAATTCCCTTACTGTCACCATCGGCAGTTGCTCCATCTGTATTATTGGTGTTTACAAATTGCACACGGCCAACCGCATAATTGTTATTATTACTCCCACGGGCTAATTCTACTGTCGCAGCAACAGTATCGAATATAGTGAGGTAATTACCTGCATTACTAAAACCAGTAAAGATACCCGGCGTATAAGTCCCAATGCCAACCTTACCATTGCCCTTAACAACAAAAAGGTGATTTGTACCATTATGTGTAGAAAAAATAGCGTCCGAACTCGCAGAATCAACTCGCACCAATAATCCGTTTCCAGTACCCGTATTTGTATTATAAATTCTGGAAAGCCACGTTGTACTAGACTCCCGAACTTCAAATCTAAATCCCGGCGCAGTAGTCCCGATGCCGACATTACCGTCACGCTGTATCGTCATAACGGCGGAACCTAAACCGCTTGACGCCGCCAATTTAAATTTATCAGAATCAGATTGATCTGTACCTATCGACCAATCAACTCCATCAGAATCAAATTTAATATGAGGATCAGCCGTCCCGCTTCCTCCACCAGCATCAATTATCAAACGAGGACTAACATTGGCCGCAGAGCTTACTATAGAAACGGTTGGCGTAGTTGCGTGTTCCACGTCTAGTGGGTATGATGGCGAATTAGTTCCGATGCCGACGTTTCCATCGTAATCTATAACCATCCCCGTTATAGTAGGACCAACAAGATGGTTAGATGAAGTATGAGGCTGGAAAGAGATACCCATGTGATCCCAATCTCCCCCTCTCAAACTTCTATAAGCGTTAATTTGAGTTCTGCGTTCAGGCCAATAATCGTCCCCGATAGATAGTGAAGCCCAATTGCCCCCTTGCGGAGGATCACTACTGACACCGGCGATATGCAGATCAGTAAGCGGACCAGTTATCCCGATTCCGACTTTGGTTCCGTTATCAACTAAAGCTCCCGTCGTTAAAGTATCCTCATCAGACCAACGAGCTACATAGTTTGCAACGCCGGAACCCCCAACGCCCGAAAGAACTGATTCAATATTTTTCCAGTTAACGCCGGTTGCTCCCTCATTGGCGAGAATCATTCCCCCTTCTCCAATCCAATTGTTGGAGTCGTATACATTTCCCGAGATACCTAACTTATTGACATTCAGCCGGTTACCATCGGTGAAAGTTAAGTCAGCATCCCCGCCGAAAACTCCACCATCATTAAATTGAACCGTAAAACTATCACCGGAAGGAGACCCCCCGCCACCTCCGCCACCCTGAAGCGCAACCCAATCTGACTCTATCGAACTGTTACCGGTCTTAACGTACGAAGTCTGATTACCGGTATTAATAAGAAAGGCTCCCTGCAATACGCCAGTGGGCCTCGTATCCCCCGTGTTTGCTGTAAACCTATCTCCTGCATATCTCGTAATCGCCATATCATTATAACGGATAATCAGTAACTACATCAGCAAAAACCGCAGCGTTTATTCTTGTAAAGGTATAAAAATTAGTTTTGTTCGCCGCAACCTCTGGTTCACTGACGACCCAGTAGAGAGTTGTTCCGGCGATTGTTGTAAAAGCAGAAGCTTTAGCGCTTCCGCTTCCGTTTTTTACGTAATACCTTAGCGTTTGACCGTCAGAAACGTTTGTAAAAGTTGTCGCCAAAGCCACTAGAGTGGACACATAATAAACATTGGAGTCGTTCCAATCTAAAGTGGTAGCTCCCGCAGTTTCAGTTACCTCTTTGGAGCCCTTAGAGTTGCTAACTCTACTAGCGGCCGCTTTGTAAGTAACTCCACCATCCACCACAGCGAGAAAAGCTCCACTTGGCACAGGATTTAAAGTTGTTAATTGAGATATTTTTTTATTTGCCATTTTTCCTTATACCTTATTACTATATACACTATTTAATACAGCGGAAATAGATTTGTAGTTAATAAATCGTCAGATTCTTGCTGCAAATAGAACGCATTATTGCTCCCCCCCTCCAACAAAACAAAGTCCTCCACCTTTTCCGCTCCTAAAACACCACTTATAAAAATCCCACTTCCCTGATTGTCGGGGTCTATCTCCACGCTAAAAGAAGCGTCAAAGGTTTTATTGTCCCCAATGTCCGCGGAATAACCAAAGTTATCTAATTTGGCTCCGACAAACGAATACCTCAACGCTTCATCCCCTCTTCGAATTGGGATGGCTCCTCCATTAATTGGAGCACCCGTACTTTCTGGACAGTTGGTAGTCGGATTTACTTTTATAGTAAAATCGTATCCACTATTTATATTAATCAAATCAACTAAAGAACCACTTGTCCCAGATTCCACAATTCCATTTAACCCAAGGGTTGCTATAATAGGAGTGCTAGCCTTGGTGTCCACGGGAAATTTATAACCTAAATTATTTAAAGGCTCGCGATTTAATTCTATCCCAATGCTATAACTCTGAAGATGAAGCTTGTTGAAATCAACGCCAAGACCCGAAAAAGAATCCGTAGTGATAGAAATATCCCCGGGCTTCAACGCGCTGTACCCCTCCTCAGCTAAAACTCGGGGAATAACCACCTCAGATACCCCGTTCAGCTTTCCGCTTTTTGTTTCGATGTCGGGAGCCATGAAACCACTTCCACTCATATCGAAATTCATATTATAAGCCGAATAAGAAGCGGCTGCCGTGGCGAACCCCCCCACTTCTCCCTGTGTAGAATAGGAATTTAAATAGCAATTACCAAAAGATATAACATGATAACCCGGAGCATTATCGTCTATGCCTTGGTAGATGTCAGCTTCGGTAAAATCCTCTTTGTAATAACCTTTATCTATATCGTCACCCTCCTCGTTAACTGCTACATAAATATTCCGGCAATCTCTATACTGATTAATTAAAAAATTTGAATCTGGCAGCGGGAGAGTTCTAGTTTTGTTTGGCTCGAAAAATCCCGACAAGAGAGAAACATCTAAATTGTTAGAGTAAAAAGGAGCTCCACCTGAGATACCCTCAAATTGGGGGTAATTAACATTAAAACCCATCCTAGCTTCGTTTTTCGTACCACATAAAAAATAAGCAAAATCTAATCTCACAGTAGGGTGGTTAACAATAGGTCTATCTATTAGACCCCTTGTGCTAAGTTGATTTACATTGGTGTGAGGGACATCAATAGAATAACTTACCGATTGGATTCTATCGATACTATGAAGAAGATTTAATTGTTGGTAAAGGTTTGAGTGGTCGTTGGTTGGAAGCCCACCCGTATAAGAAATAAAATTATACCCTGTCGTTCCGGTCAACGCAGGCCCAGCATACAAGGCTTGACAATTGTAAATTACCCGTTGCTGAGCCATTATTTTTCCCCTTCGTGAACGCTCGCATATAATATTCCCGCTAAGAAGTCGTCCACTTGATGCTCATAAGCAACATCTTGGACCTTCTTAACTCTTTCGTGGTTTCTGTCTGTGGGCTCGGCAGCATACCGTCCCGCCTTAGCCAGCCAATTTGGCGGATCCTCATTGGCGATCACTATATTAGTTATTTCTCGAGCTACTTCCTTCTGTTGTTTACTTAATCTTTTACGTTTATGAATCTGCCTCAAGGAAGCCTCTACTTCTAAGTTTAATTTATCCGAAAGGTTTAAGTGTTCCTGAATTCGGGAAAGGCTGAAATTAAGAGCCGCCTTGTTTCCTATCGGGGTCTTCTTGTCTTCTTCTTTTTTCTTCTTAGTTCCCGGAGGTCGGCCGCTCATTTGTGGCATCTTAGCGCCACCTATTAAAGGTTCATAGAGGCCTTCGTTCTTCATCTCTTGGAATTTCTTTTGTGACTCCAAAGATTCTTCCGGGGTTGGGAACCTTCCTGACTCAATAGCCTGCATTCCCTCTTCGGCGGTTAGAACCCCAAGTTCAATCAAACGACTATAAATTCGTGAGTAAACAGATGTATCCCTCAGGTCGACTTCTTCAAAATGAGCGTCAGGATAGTTCTTGAATCCCATCTCTTTGGATACTCTCCTAATTTCCGGCATTAAGAAATTCTCAAGAAAGACTCGCCTCCCCTGCTTGAGCCTTTCCATGAAGACTTGAACCTTGATGCTCGTGTTGGCAAATTTCTCATCACTCAGTAGGATGTTATTTAACCCCATTTGAATGTCTTGGTTGACAACGTCATACTTTTTGGGGTCCAAAATGTTACCTATGTCAGGAATAACGAACTTGGCCTCAGTTGTGTAATCTGAAATTAAAACCCGACCTACAGATTCGTTTTCAAAGAGCTTCTGCATGGCCATGAGATTTTTTTGGTTCACTCCTCCGTCTTGAGGTTTAGTGCCCATTGTTATCAGAAGAATAGCTTGATTGGTGGTTCTTGATACCGCCATGTCCATCTGTTTCATCTCCTGTTTCCAATTTATATCTTCCAATACTGGATACCCCATGGGAACAGCAAATGGTTCGTAGTCTTGCTTTTTATAAAAAACGGCAACGAGTCTATCGGTGTTGAGAGGAATAGTTACAGCAGCCATACCCGTCCTCTTTGTATCCTTTATCAGTTTCTTAGTTTCTTCTGGGAGGCTTTCAAATACTTCTTTTTGTTCGTCGGTTTGGGGATGACGTAGAATTTGCAATTCATAATCCGTAATCACTTTATAATAAACTCCGCTGCTAAAAGCTATGCTTCCCTGAAGCTGAATATCGGATGGATTAAGAATTATATACTTGGAAGGAATTTCAATATTCTCATTAGCTTCACTCAATCCAAACGTCTGATTAATCTTAAAAGCGTCACTTTTTTCCATCTCAGCGTTGAATCTGTAAATAAAAACATTGCCAGACCTATAGTACTCACGAAAAAACCTACTCTGAAGGTCATCAATATTTATCTTTCGGAACAACGTCTCAAAAAACTCCCTAGATTTGCGGCTCCCACCAGTATAATATAAATTGCTTATGGAAAACTCGGTCATTAAGTCAATAGTATTTCTGAAAACCGAGAAGTTATAATAGGCCTTTTGACAAAGAATAATTGTATCCCGAACGTCTATGTTGGAATTATTAGAAACACCACGAGAATACTTAAACGGTATCATTCCGTTTTCGATATTCCTAAAACGGTCAGTCCTAACAATGTCGGCAGATTTATTTCTACGCGTGCGTGTAGCGCTAGCTACAGTTTCATGCTTAGCCATCAAAGGTTCCGCACCTTGTTCCGTTTTCTTCCTTACCGCCATCTTTTACTTTAAAATTACACCTAAGCTATCATTCTGGGAGTAAAAGTATGATTAACTTGAGATACCTTGGTATTTTTAAGATCATTATAACTCTTAACAGCCCAGCTTCCTAACATTAATGTGGTGTAATTATCCTTTCTGGCTCTATTCACAGCTGTACTTCTCTTAAGATGCTGGGGTAGATCGAAGGTTTGGGTGCCTTTTGCTGTAGTCTTGACTTCTACAAGGGCACACTGTTTCTTTGATTGGTAAATTATGTCATCTTGAAATTCTATTAAGTCTCCCTTGTTTTCGTACGGCATCAGCTTTAGGGGAACTGCTTGGGCAGATACCTTGTCGAAAAAGCTCCCGCAAGCAGCGGTACGTGAAGCAAACCAGATTCTCTTATGATCAATGGAGGCCTGTAGATACTCGTTGGCTTCTCGTAAAAAAGTAGTGGAAAACAACTGTTTAAAGCAAATTACATTTTCTTTTTTGTTGTATTGTTGTTTCGCTGTAAGAAGCATTTTTTGATAATCGACCCCTTCCTTCTCACTATTAAAGTCAAAGAATTTAATTTCGGTACGCGAGCTCTGGAATAGCTCAGATTCGTTGGCGCTATCTATAAATTGATATCCCGCGTTATCTATGATTATCATCGAGAAATTGAAGTGGTTGACTAGATAATGCAAGTATTTTATATGATCCTTCAGGTCCCCTCCCGCGACAGCGTAACCGTGCACCAACGTAGAAAACGTAGTTTTTTCTTCGTCCAACTCCAACACAGACATAGCAAAAAAGTCGGAAGAGGGGCTATTGCTGAAACTTGGGTCAATGGCCAAAATGTACTCTTTGTCCACTTCCCCCTTTATCAAAGTGTGCTGTTTCTCTCCGTCGGGAATAGTACATTGATGCATTTTCTTTGCGCTAAAATAACTATCGCTTCCGTCTGTAAATTGAGCTGCATACTCTCTCATGAAAGACGAATTAGAAGCTCCCCCCGCTCGGGCTTCTTCAATAACGGTACTATCAATCATATCGGCAGGAATAGAATCAAATCCCATTTGCGAAATAAAATAATTAGATTGCATAATATCATCCGAATAAATATTACCCATCCAATTCTTATATGTGCGATAAAGGTTTTCAAAACTGTAACTCGCAGAAGACAACGCTATCATCTTTGAATTGTTTTCAAACACAATCCGGTCTTTCTCTTTCATCTCTCCCTTGGCGATAAGGTCGTCTTCCATTTCCCTTATCTTTATTCTCTCTGCCATATCCTGAGGAGCCACCAAGAACGGCATCAGTACCGTTTTGATAGTATCTTCAGGAAGCAGTAAAAACTCATCAAGAACTAAAACGTTGGCGCGAAAACCACGAATTTTTTCCCCGCTCAAAGGAATAGCTGTTATAGTACCCTCATTGATTTTCCACTCGAACTGATCGTTACGTTTGGATTTTGCCCCGAAAGCGTGAGCCAACATTTGAGCTTCTTTAGACTCAACTATCTTTTCTATGTTGTTGAAAATAAAACGAGCTGTACGAAAGGTCGGCCCCGCTATAAGTATCTTTGTTCGGGGTTCAAAAATACATTGAAGGAAACAGTAAACAGCCGCAATAAAAGTTTTTCCGCAGCCACGTCCCCACACACACATGCTAAAGTTTCTATTAAAGAATGCCTTCAGAGTTATTTCTTGGTAAAGGGCAAGCTTAATCCCCGACAAAAGCTCTGTGGTAAAACCAAGGTTAGAACGCATGAACTTAGCCAGCGTAATTTTAGCCTGCCGATCCCCGAGTTCCCCCTTTAACGCAAGGGACTCCTTGTTTATGTCTACGATAGGTTTATTGTATTTGTCAGGGCAATACCACATATCAATCCAAATACGCAATAAGAATCATTATCAACACTATTGCTACTGCTTCGTTATAGGTTAAACAAATATATCCCTTCATAATAATTTAAGATCATAGGCAAGCTGTAGATCAAACTTAATTTTTAATATTTTTGTTAGTAAAAGTTTCTTCACAATTCTTACGCATTCTACTCTTCCATCCACGAACAAAAACTGAATATGAGGAAATTCCTGAATCAACTCTCTCACGTTATGAAAAATAAAATCAGGGGTTACGCGGGTATTTTTTTTGTAGACATAAGGGAGTTTTTTAAACGCTAAACACTCTTCTAATTTTCGCTCAACAAGAATCACCATATACGCATCTTCTTCCGCCGCTCTTTTTATTTCATTTTTGAATCTTTCCAAACCCGAACTTAACGTGCCTATAAGGTCTGGAACAGACTTTCTCTCAATATAACAATTCCCAGTTTTCTTCTTGTCGTTAAGGCAGTAATCTCCAAATTTTAATCCCTTAACCTCGGTGGGGAAGTCTTTTATTTGTAAGGGGTTTTGTTCCCGTGAGTCAATGTATATTAAATGATCTCCATCAAACTCCTCCTTGAATTTTATTTTTCCGTCTGGTCCTTGGGCAGGCAAAGACGAAAGTTTATTCTTCAAGCCGATCCCTTCGCACAATTTATAATAGTCCTCAAAAATTATTTGATAATAGGAAATAGGTGGAACCAAAAGCGTTCTAAGTTCCACTTCGGTTGGGGTATACTTAAGGCCCTTTTCCCTCTTTCTTTTTGTTAAAAGACCTTTACAGTATTTTCTAGCTTTTTCCATGGAAGCTTCTTTCAGCCAACTTTTCAAATTTCTTTTGTTGTTGAAGTCGGCGGAAAGATACTGTTCTTTATTTTTAAATTTTATTAATTCCTTGGAGTATAAATCGTAACGAGGAAACTGTGTTTGGTAGTAGTCTCCTATCGAAAGTTTATGAGCTTTTATATGAAGATGAAGGCTCTTGTCTTTTTCGAATTCTTTTTTGCAAACATTACATTCAACCATTTAAAACTTCCTCTTCGCTGATACCCATGATACGAGACTTGATCTCCTCCATAGAGGTCAGCCTCTCTATCTCATTGGAAACATTCTTCTTTCGAAGTTCAGCTATCTTAATCATTTTATGTCTAGACTCCTCGCTTTTCCAAAGTTCTACAAGGTTCAATATGGAAGCAGATTCCTGCATCATTTTACTCATTCGCTGGCTTCTCTTCTCTTTCAGTTCATTAAGCAACTTGGTCTGGCGATTGACGCACTGGTTGTATTCTGTTTGGGCTGTGTTAATTGCTTCCACCAAACTCATCGCCATTCTGCGGCCCTCTGTGTCTTCCGCGTTTTGATCGAGTAATTGCTGTAATCTCTCAACCCGCCGCTGGATATTTGAAGCTATAACTACTTCCGCAGAGAGAACGATATATTGATCAACTTCCTCTTGAGTTAGGTCCGGTTTATCCCATGTATATCTTACGAAGCTGCTTTCGAATAATTCCCTATCTGTCTCAATATTGTAGGTACCAATTTGATGAAGAAAACGGAACGTATGCATGTAACCAATTAAGGTATACAAATTCCTTTTTACTTTAGTTGTGACTTTTTCTTTGTCTATTCCGTTGTAAACGTACTTGTTGACTCTAACCAATGCGCGAGCTTCTGACTTGGGTGGAGAATACCCTCCCTCTGCGGCGGTCTCCTCATTCGTTACGTCCGAATACTTAACTTTGTTATTTATGGTCTTAAGAAACTCAAACAACACCTTATACCTGAGGTCTAAGGGGGAAATGCTTGGGTCATCAAAAACTACCTTAGCCATCTCCATGGGCTTCATCGCACCACAATTATTCGAGATAAATTCTTTCTGATCCTCCGTAAGCTCAGTTTTCTCTTTTGGATAATATTTATGAGACACCTTAGCCTTAAGACTCTTTTCAGCCAGAAATTTCTTCACGGCTCTTCCATACTTAGATCTTCCATCTCTCATGTCCTCGGGGACATCAGGAAAAACTAATTCGATTAACTCTTTAATATAAGGGGGATCATCGGGACGATTATTCCATTCGTTCAACAGCGCTAACTGTTGGTCTTCGTTAAGTTCTATATTTTTGGAGCTCATAAAATTTCAATATCTCCGTCCTTCAACATTTTTTTAACTTTTTGTATTATGGATTTTTTAACATTTTTAATTTGTTTGTATCCGGGAACTCTATTTTTTTCATTCGTCTTATACCCCATTAAGGTCGCCGCCTCTTCTTCTGACATGTTGTTAATATAAAGAGCCTTATATATTTTCCATTCCGCAGGTTTTAAAGTAGACTCCATCTTAACGTGAAGTTTTTCCATCATCGAAATTACATCCAACCCCGAATACTCAGCAGAGTTTATTTCGTGTGAATGGTCATCTATGGAAACAGGCAACTTTGCATCGTATGCTTGTTTTTTGGTTTTTGTCCAGTTCGCGTAAAGAGGGCATGCTTCTGATTGCTTTCCGTAGATGTAACACAGATCACCAGCTTCTGCTGCTGCACATTTCAAACATGGCCGACAGTAATTCCCGTAATTATTTCTAATTAGGTTTTTTATCTGGTTGGAAATTATACGGTTAATCCATGGATTAAGAGGTTTTCGAGTGTCATATAAGTGCCACTTTTTGAAGATATGGATTCTTAAAATCTGAGAAACGTCATCGAAATCCATCCACGAAAGCGCTGTTAGGTTCCATTTGGATTTCCTTTTTTTTATTTCTAAATCTATCTGGTCAATTAAATCTTCGAATTTAGGTTTCTTGCGCCTGCTCATGGTTTCGAGATGATCCCGCGTCCCTCATAAAATCCTCAGCGAAAGACTCTTTGGAATAAGTAAGATCAGCATCTCTTACATAACCATCGTTATGTCCTTCCAAATTAGATCCGGCTAATTTATTCAGAGGTGTAATGCTGTATGATCGAGATTCACCTATTTCCACATTAAGCTTGCTCATGTTTGGCATCTCGAACCCCTCTTCCTCAACCTCTTCTTGAGTTGTTGCAATTGGAGTTCTGGGATCAGCTTTGAACACCCTCTTAGCTGGAGTCTTATTTAATGATGAGAAGGCCTCCCCACATGAGGCGCAAAATTTAGGCTTTGCTGCGGTGTAATTTGTACCACCCCCGCAAGTTGAACAATATATTTTCATCTTCTTGGTATTACACTATTTTACCAAAAATAATTGATTTTTCAAAAAAAGTGTATATCTTA